>Ga0070670_100006212_pt1 | contig 10103 bp, 8 predicted proteins | sample KBSS63metaG_FD_64665 | JGI IMG/M metagenome (GOLD analysis project Ga0070670, IMG submission 64665) | Switchgrass rhizosphere microbial communities from Kellogg Biological Station, Michigan, USA - KBS S6-3 metaG | ecosystem: Host-associated > Plants > Roots > Rhizosphere > Soil ... | reverse complement strand
TCACGCGGGCTCGGCCTGCTACAGGCGAAATTTGAAGCGCTTAAGCGCAAGCTGGAAGCGGAAGGCCTCTTCGAGACGGCACGCAAGCGCGCCCTGCCGAAATTCCCGCAACGTATCGGGATCATCACCTCACCCAGTGGCGCGGCCATTCAGGACATGCTGAATATCCTGCGCCGACGCGCACCCGGAGTGGAGGTCCTCATTTTTCCGGTGCGGGTGCAAGGAACTGGCGCCGCCCTGGAAATTGCGACCGCCATCCGCGAGCTAAACGCGCCTGAATCCGAAAGCTTTCGGAGCTGGAAGCCGCTTGACCTTCTCGTGCTCACACGTGGCGGCGGCAGCATCGAGGATCTATGGGAATTCAACGAGGAGATCGTCGCGCGCGCAATTTTTCATTCCGCGCTGCCGGTCGTCTCCGCGGTCGGACACGAGGTCGATTTCACGATCGCGGATTTTGTCGCCGACCTGCGTGCGCCGACCCCGAGCGCAGCTGCGGAATTGATCGTACCCGACGTGCGCGACCTCCAGCGGCGCACGCACGAATTGCAAACTGCTCTGGAAAAATGCTGCCGCAGTTTTCTGGTCCAGGCCCGCGCCCGACTGCGCGTAGTCTCGGAAAAAACCCTGCTCCGCGAACTGAGCCAACGGTGGCGGGATGCGCAGCAGGCCCTCGATCTCGCGCGCGATTCGCTTTTGCGAAGAGTCGAACATTGGCGTACGAACCAGCGCGCTCACCTAATTAACACGCAACTCGCCTTGAGAGCGCACAACCCAGCACGGGAGTTGACGGCACGAAAACAAAACCTCCAGGAAACGCGGCGGCGTCTCGGCGAATTTTCACAGCTACGTGTGGCGCAGGCGCGACAACGCTGGGAGCGCGCTGCTGGCCTGCTTCGCGTCCTCGGACCCGAAGCCACCCTCGAACGCGGCTACAGCATCACCCGGGATGCCGCGGGCAAAGTCATTCGCCGGGTCGCAGAAGCCAAAACGCGGACGCGGATCAAGACCCGCGTCCGCGATGGTGAATTTGAGTCGACTGTTAGTTAGTCGAGGGCTGCCTACTGAGGATTGATGACGGTGTTGGTCGCATCGAGCCAGTCAGTAGCAGGGACGAACAGGCTGGCCACAGGGGTGACACCCGGACGATTCACGGTCAAGCTGGTGGGATCGACTTTCATGATCTGGCCACTGGCGTCGCAGAAGATAACGACGGCTTTCTTGGCAGCCCAGACGCCACCCTTTTGCGCTTTGCTGGTGACGTAGACGCTCCCGGAAGCGAAGCCGTCCGCGATCAACGGAAACGCTGGGTTGGAGGTGTCCGTCAGATTCGTCACGTAAGAGTAGGTATTCTCCCCCGCCTTAAGCGTGTCGGCTCTCGCCGATCCTGCGGGATCGATCTTGTTATCGGGAGCCGATGGAGTCCATTTTGAAGTAGCGACCGTAAAGATGTCTTCCGTAGTGAGGTAGTTGGGGAAGAGCCAGAAGAAGGCATCGTTGGAGTTCGCGGCGGTTCCGGCAGGGGCAGAGCCGTAATCGCCAGCCGCGGAAGGCTTCGACGGATAGAATCCGTTGTTGTCCGAGGCGAAGAGCTTCATGGCGATGCCGACCTGCTTGGCATTGGAGAGATCCTTGGTTTGATTCGCCCGCTCGGTCACGCCGTTAAAAACTGGCAGCGCGATACTGGCTAAAATGGCGATGATCGTAATGACGACCAGCAGTTCAATCAGGGTGAAAGCAGACGTGGGTTTTTTCATATTGTTTGGCTTGGAATGGGCCGAGAATGTTAATTAAGGCGAAGGGCGTCAAGGGTTTTTTTTACCGATTGCATTCTTTTTCATTACCGCGGCGGGGCCAACCCCTCGAAGCCGGGTAGTCGATAGGGTGAGAGAAAGTGGGGCTACGCGAAGGCCAGGCGGGATCAGCAATCCCGACTACAATGGCGCTTCGCGCTTGAAACCCACCACCGCCAGGGGCGGGAGATTGATCACGATCGAATGCGTCCGACCCTGCCATTCGACCGCATCGGCCTCCAAACCTCCGAGATTGCCAACGTTGCTCCCGCCATACGTTTCGCCGTCGGTGTTGATGATTTCCCGGTAGAAGCCGCCCCCCGGCACCCCAAGCCGATAGTTGTAGCGCACGACCGGTGTTGCGTTGACCGCAAAGGCCAGAATTTCGCCTTCCTGCGAGCGGCGCAAAAATGCGACCACGCATTGGTCCGCGTCGTGAAAATCGATCCACTCAAAGCCTTCGTAGGTGTCGTCCTGATCCCAGAGGGCCGGTTCGCTTCGGTAAACGTGGTTGAGATGTTGCACCAACCGCCGCAGACCGTCGTGGCGGGGCCGGAAAGTCAGATCCCAGTCGAGGCTGGCGTCGTGATTCCATTCGTGCCATTGCCCAAACTCACTTCCCATGAAGAGCAATTTCTTGCCCGGGTGCGCGAACATCCAGGCGTAGAACATCCGCAGGTTGGCAAACTTCTGCCATTCATCGCCCGGCATCTTGTTGATGAGCGAGCCTTTGCCGTGCACCACCTCGTCGTGGCTGAGCACAAGAATGAAGTGCTCCTGGAAGGCATACATGATCGAGAACGTGACGTTGTTCTGATGGAACCGCCGATAGATTGGATCGAGCGACATGTAGTGCAGGAAATCGTGCATCCAGCCCATGTTCCATTTGAAACCGAACCCAAGGCCACCCAGATGAATCGGGCGCGACACGCCCGGCCAGGCAGTTGATTCCTCGGCGATCGTCATCACCCCGGGGAAACTCTCGTAGCAAAGCTCGTTCGTCTGTTTCAGAAAAAAAACCGCGTCGAGATTTTCCCGGCCACCGAAGGCGTTCGGGATCCATTGCCCCGGCGCGCGTGAGTAATCGAGATAGAGCATCGAGGCCACCGCATCCACCCGCAGCCCGTCGATGTGATATTTGTCGAGCCAGAAGAGGGCGTTGGCGGTCAGGAAATTGCGCACCTCATTGCGCCCGACGTTAAAAATGAGTGTGCCCCAATCCTGGTGCTCGCCCTGTCGCGGATCGGCGTGTTCGTAGAGGTCGGTGCCGTCAAATTCCGCCAGAGCGTGCGCGTCTTTTGGAAAATGAGCCGGCACCCAATCCATGATCACGCCGATCCCGGCGCGATGACATGCATCGATGAAATGCCGCAGCTCGTCGGGATTGCCGAAGCGGCTCGTCGGCGCGTAATAATTCGTTACCTGATAGCCCCACGAACCTTCAAATGGATGCTCCGCGATCGGAAGCAGCTCGATGTGCGTAAAGCCCATCTCGAGCACGTAAGGCAGCAGGGTCTGTGCAAGCTCCAAATAGCTCAGGGATCGATTTCCTTCCTCGATCTTTCGTTGCCACGAACCGAGATGCACTTCGTAGATGCTGATCGCGCTCCGATGCCACTGTTTTTGGGGCCGCTCCGCCATCCATTGCTCGTCGCTCCATTGGTAGCGCTCGAGGTCGTAAACCAGCGAGGAAGTCTGCGCCCCGTGCTGACTAAAGAACCCAAACGGATCGCTCTTCAAAAGGAGCGCCCCGGCCGCCGTCCTGATCTCAAATTTGTAATGGGCGCCTTCCTTCACCCCGGGGATGAAAATTTCCCAGACGCCGCTGGCGACCAGTTTCCGCATTGCGTGGACACGGCCATCCCAGAAGTTGAAATCTCCAACCACGCTGACGCGACTCGCGTTCGGCGCCCAGACCGCAAAATAAACCCCGAGTTCCCCCCCAACTGCACGCAGGTGCGCCCCGAACTTGTCGTAGAGGCGTTTGTGATTCCCCTCCGCGAAAAGATGCAGATCCACCTCGCCCATGATCGGACCGTAGCTGTACGGATCGCGCAGGAACTGTTCCGAGCCGTCGAAAGCGAGAATCTTGAGGAGATAGGAAAAATCGCGCGACTCATTAGGCACAGTCACCTGGTAAAGACCCTCCACGTGCAGGCGCTCAGCCGGGAAAATCCGGCCCCGGTCGTTGGCCGCCACGACCTGGATCTCCTTCGCTTCGGGACGAAAAATGCGAATGACCAAATCCTCGCCTGCGCGATGCGGGCCGAGCACCCGGAAGGGATCGGAATGGGAAGCGTGGAGGAGTGCCGCGATCTCGTTAGGGTCGATGGGATGAATGGCAAATGAACTCATGAGGCGCAAAACAGGTTAGCGGCAGAGGAGTCTGATGCAACGTCGCAGGTCGTCGGCTCGGATTATCATTCCGATCCGGCGAAGCTAATCGAGTGGGCCGTGTAATGCGCCATCACCTCATGCTTCGTCGCGGCGAAGACCGCGGTCGCCGAGAAGAAGCTGCCGGCGACGATCAGGCTGACAGGAAGCCGGCGCGCTGCGCGCTTTGTTTTCTAATCATCAACGGTACTGTTTTACGGGCGAGTCAAATGACTCCTGCTGGGTTTTGGGCGATGCACGCAGCCATCGCGGCCGGCGGAGGTCTGCTCGTCATGCTCTTCGGTCGTCCCCTCAGTCGAGCACTCTATCCAACGCCATCGTGATCGGGAAGATGCAGGATAGGTTCTTCCCGCAAAGCTTTCGATTCAGTCGAATTCCGAGATTCTCCGGCAATCTGGGTTGTCTACCGCTTTCTTCTCCGCACGGACCGCCAAACCGGAACACAGAAGCGAATTATAGAGGCCGATGAGGTGACGGAGCGAGGCGGCGGGATGGGACACCGCTGCTGCGTGGTGACGGTCAATGGTGGCACAAAAAAGGCTCAAAATGAACCCGCTATTCGAGTCGCCAAATCGGTCTCAGCGATCAATTCAAAGAAAGGTACGTCATGAAAATCAGCAGATCAGTTAAGGTTGCGCTCGCGACCAGTTGCTGCCTCGTTCTGGCTCCAATCGTCAATGCGAATCCACGGCACGGGAGTTCCAGTCATGGAATGGGTGGTCGGATGGCGGCTAAGGCGCAGCACGGGAGAACGAACCATGGGAACTCCGCGTTTGGCCATCGTCAGGGAAGCGCGACTACTCGGACGACCGGTTCGCAGAACAACGCCTACGGTCAGCGGACGGCGGCGCGTCATCGCTCGCATTCCGGCGCCTCGCACTCGAAAAAATCGGACGGCACCGGTGTCAGCCCGACCACGGCCACAGCGCCGGGCAACTCTACCTTCGGTCATCAGCAGGGCGACGCGACCACGCGGACGACCGGCTCCCAGAACAACGCCTACGGCAAGGCGCAGTCCGAGGCCGCCCGGGCAAAGCACGATGACAACGGCGATAATGCTATCGCCGCACCGGCTCCCAGCCCGGGCCCGTAACCGCTGACCATCAGGGGCGAGCGGCCTAACGAATGCAACAGTTACCGCTCCGTCATCGCCACTCCCCCCGAATTCTGGTCGATGCACGCGGCCATCGCAGCCTGCGGAGGATTTCTTGTGCCCCTCTTCGGTCGCCGTCTCAGCCGGATACTCGAACCGGCGGCAGCATGATTAACAGGTCGGCGTCAGCCGCGTCTCGCTCGCGACCTCGCTCACCCTCCGGGCGAAGGTCTATGTCGTGCCAAGCCCGCGCACTCCATTCTACTCGTGCTAATCGGACGCTAAGCTTTCTCTCTGCTTGGTGTTTGTTGCGGATACCAAAATGGGTGCGCTCGACTTAGACGATATACGTGAATCACGTATATCATTAGGAACGGAACTCTTGCGTTGAGTGCTCTTGTCGCGCTAATCGAACGCCAAGCTTTCGTTGCCTAGGTTGTTGCGGCGACCAGGAAGGATGCACTCGGCCTCGACGATATACGTGAATCACGTATGTGTTGAGACGCTCGACTGGAAGATTGGTCCCATCATGCCGCCTTCTGCGATTTCGCCGGAGTTGCGGGCGCGTGAAACTAGCAGGGAAAAGGGGGAGACTCGCGGGAGAAGCGAGACACGAGGATCAGTCCCTCTAAAGCTGACCTGGTATGCAATCTTGGGATTTCGAGTCGTCGCCGTTGTTGCCCTTATCTCCGCCGCTGAGTGTGCCGACCGTCATCCCCTGGTGCAGTATAACAGAAGAAGCAAGACCGACGCGACTCCGACTGGGGCGCGCCGCGGACACCCGAAGGCTATCGGCTCGAGGTTCAAAGACGCGATGACCGACCATCGTTCCCCACGATGGTCTCGATTTAACTGCTACACTGCACCAGGATCGCAAGCAGGAGCTCAAGAACCAAAGAGGCTTTCGAGCTCCAGCTCGTCCCTCAGCGTTATCCCGCTGCAGGCAAGAATTCCTCGCGCACAATTTTGTCGTCTTTGACTGTGTAGACACCCACTTCGGACATTTGCCGGCGCTGCTTTGATTTCTTGTCGGTCACATCGGCGTCGTATTGCACAACAAAGCGATCGTGCGCAACGAAGGGATCGCTTGCCGAAAAACTGTGCACTTCCATTTCGTTGACCCACCAATCAACTTTGCCGCGCACACCTTCCTTGCCGCGCGTCTCAGTCGGACCGCCACCCACGCTGAACGCTTCGACGCTGACGATGTTATCATCGTATAGCGTATCGAGGGCTTTGTACCAGTCTTGTTTCCGAACTAACTCCACTACTTTTTTTGCAACCGCTTCAGTGCTCATTCTCCCTCCTTTGTTGTTTAGCTTCCTTTTCGCCAAGATTTCCTGAGCGCGCCCGAGATGTGCGCTCACCTCCGTTTTTGGCGAAACGAGAAAGCTCCTCGGGCGTCTCCGACTGCGCGAGGAGTCGCTCGATTGCCGCGCGAAGCTGCGCGATGTCGATTGGCTTCACGAGATGCGCGCCGAAGCCGCATTCGGTGACGCGGCGGATGTCGTCTTCCATGCCGTAACCGGTGAGCGCGATTCCGGGCCACCCGAAGCGCTGATGAATTTCGCGCATGAGATCGAGTCCACTGCCGTCAGGCAGGCCAAGATCGCTGATCAAAACGTCGCATTTGTTTGCAGAAGCCACCGCCAGCGCCTCGCTCATCGCCGCAGCCGTGCAAACACGATAACCACTGCGTTCGAGAAGCCGTTTCATCGTAGAGAGAGTCGGTTCATGATCTTCGACGATGAGCAGACGGATGGGCCTTGTCTGCGCAGGCAAATTCTGGGATGGCGATTCGTGGTTGTCCGCCGGCACGGTGGTCTCAAGGTCGACCGTGAAGGTAGCGCCGCGTCCGGGTCCCTCGCTCTCCACACGCAGGCAACCGCTGTGCAAATCGACAATCCCCTTCGAAATGGCAAGGCCAAGGCCGAGGCCCCCGAAGCGATGACGGCCTTTCAGATCGCCTTGATCGAAGGCGCTGAAGATGCGGTCGAGCGCCTCCCGCGCGATACCGATGCCGTTGTCCGCAACGCGGACCGCAAAGCGATTCGGGCTGGGATTTAAGGTGCGCACCGTCACTCGGCCACCCTCTTCGCTGAACTTGAGCGCGTTCTTGATCAGATTCCAAAAGACCTGCTGAAGCCGTGTCGGGTCGGCCATGACGTGATACTCGCGGGCTTCGAGTCGAAACTCGACGACACGACCCTGATCGATTGCTTCGCTGCGAACGATTTCTTCGCTGTGGCCGAGCAATTCATGAACGTCGACCACCACCCGATGAATTTGCAACGTCCGCCGTGTGATGTGGGTAAGGTCGAGAAGATCATCGATCAGCCGCGCCTCGAGCTGAATGTTGCGGCGTATCATCGAGAGCTGCTCGCGGGTCGCGTCCGGCAATTCGGGATCAAGTTCCATCGCCGCCGCAGTCATGAGCACCGGCGTCAGCGGCGTGCGCAGTTCGTGGCTGAGTGCGGCGAGGAAATCATCCTTCGCCTGTGAAGCGGCCTCCGCCTCCTCGGCCGCGCGGCGCAATCGCTCCTCGGTATCTTTGCGCTGCGTGATGTCGCGGATCGTAGCCAGAAAACCAATTTCCGCGCCAGCGGTGTCGTGAAGACAAATCACCGCGGACTCCACGTGGATGCGTTCCCCGTCGCGTTTGCGGTGAATGTTTTCGCCACGCCAGTATCCGGTTTCGCGCAAAGCATTCCGCGCCGCGACTTCGTCGGCCTCCAGGGGCCACTGAGAGGTCCAGAGCTCGCGCAAATAGCGGCCCAGGACCTCGGAGGCGACAACTCCATATTGACGCTCGGCGGCGGCGTTAAGGTAGGTGATCCGCTCTTCCATATCGACCGCAACCACCGCATCGCTGATTTGCGCGAGGATTTCGCCGCGGAATTGATTCGATTGCGCGTCCACACCTTGCAGAGTGAAAACCTGCGATCCGGCGGGGCCTTCGACCACGAGGGCGTCCACGTCGCCGCTGCGGATCGCGCGAAGAGTTTCCTCCGCTTCTTCGAGGCGCACGCGCAACTCCGCATTCGCCGCCAGCAGCATCGCTGCGCGCTCGGGCGTGACGGCAGGTTTCGGACTGCGGGCGTTCTTTTTCAACATCGGCTCAGGAAGTGCCTTCCCGTCTTCGAAGATCGAGTCCCAAAAGGATGCGTTCCGTTTCGGATAAATCTCCAATGAAGCGGCGCAACGGCAACGGAAGCTTCTTCACCAGAGTCGGCGCAGCGATGATCTGCTCGCCGGCCGCCAGGCCCGGATTCTTTACCACGTCCACGACTTCGAGCTCGTAGCGGCCCTTAAGATGTTCCTCGCAGATTCTCCGGATGTTGACGATGGCGCGATTAGACCGCGGCGTCGTACCCGCGACGTAGAGCCGAAGAAGGTAGCGCTCTTTGGACTGCGCTCGCCGCGCGGTCTTCATGGTGGCGGCGCTCGTCCGGGTGATCGAAGTCTTTCGTGGCATCCTTGAGTAAATCGCGACTCACGCTGTCTTTACGGGCACCACATCGAGTCCGACGAGCACCCGATCCTCGTTGGAAAGATCGCCGATGATTTTCTTGATTGGTTGCGGCAATCGCCGCACCAGCGTCGGCACGGCGAGAATCTGATCACCGGCCGCGAGCTGCGGATTTTTCAAAAGATCGATGACTTCGATACTATACTGCCCGGCGAGATGCGTTTCGCAGATGCGCTTGAGATTGGCGAAAGCGCCGAGTGACTTGGTGGTCTGGCCGGCGACGTAAAGGCGCAACTGGAAGGCCGGTTCATCGCGCCTGGCCGATTTCTTCTTCGTGCTCATCGCTTTTTCGTCTTCGTCTCCGAGGCAAGCTGGGCGATGCGGGCCGAGCCGATGAGCACGCCTTTGGCGCCGCGATACACCTCGACGAGATCCACGCCGTCGCGACTGAGCAGGAATTCGCGGACCTGGTTGGAGTGCGCAATCCCGCGAGCTTTTAGGACGTAGAGGGTGCGGTTGCGTTCGCCATCGAACTCGACATTGCGCAGCAGGAGCCAGGTGTCCGTGAGCGACGAGACACCGACCTGCGAGACTTCCAGGCTGTTGCTTTCGCCATGCGTGAGGCTGGCAAAAAGCGTGGTGATCTGCTGCTGCTTAAGAAAATCAATCAGCCGCATCAGAGTCGGTTTAATCTGCGATTCATTCTCTTCGAGGGTGAGATTGCTGATCGGATCGACGACGACGACCGACGGATGGAATGACGCGACCACGTCGTGCATCATCACAAGATGCTGTTCCAGTCCTTGCAGCGTCGGTCGTGACGAATGGATTTCGAGCAAGCCCTGGTCGATCCACCGGCCGAGGTTGATGCCGACAGAGCGCATGTTGCGGATAATCTGCGACGGCGATTCCTCGTAAGCGAAGAGCAGGCAGCGTTCGCCCCGCCGGCAGGCCGCGTCGATGAAGGTCGCGCCGATCGTCGTCTTGCCGGTGCCCGACGCACCGGATACGAGCACGCTGCTGCCGCGATAGACGCCCTTGCCGCCGAGCATTTCGTCGAGCGCCGGCACGCCGAGCGAGACGCGTTGCGGAGAAGCCTTGTGATCGAGTCGCAGCGAAGTGATCGGCAGGACGGAGAGCCCATGATCGCCGATGAGGAAGGGATACTCATTCGTGCCGTGGACCGAGCCCCGATACTTCACCACGCGCAGCCGCCGCGTGGAGATTTGCTCGTTCACACGATGGTCGAGCGCGATCACGCAGTCGGCCACATATTCCTCTAGCCCGTAACGCGTGATCGTCTTTTCCCCTGATTCTCCGGTGATGATTGCCGTCATCCCGCGGTTCTTCAGCCAGC
>Ga0070670_100006211_pt1 | contig 10103 bp, 11 predicted proteins | sample KBSS63metaG_FD_64665 | JGI IMG/M metagenome (GOLD analysis project Ga0070670, IMG submission 64665) | Switchgrass rhizosphere microbial communities from Kellogg Biological Station, Michigan, USA - KBS S6-3 metaG | ecosystem: Host-associated > Plants > Roots > Rhizosphere > Soil ... | reverse complement strand
GCGGGAAACGGGCAATCGCAGACGTTGTCCTTGCGCATCGACAGCAGGTTGTCGCGGGTCATAAGCTTGCCCGGGAGGTGCTCGAGCACCGTGGCCTGCAGCTTGGAAAGCGTGGGACCGAGTGTTGCGATCGGACGCACCGCGCCGGCCACTTCGCCGACGTAGGTCACGAGCTCCTGCAGGGTATAGACCTTCGGTCCGCACAGATCGTAGCGCGCGAGGTGCGTGAGCTCGTCGTCGACCGCCTGCACGAAGCAGTGCGCGACGTCGCCGACGTAGACCGGCTGGAAGCGCGCCTTGGCAGACGCCAGGGCAACCACGGGCAACGCGCGCGACAACCGCGCGAACAGGTTGAGGAAGCTGTCCTCGCGCCCGAAGATCACTGAGGGCCGGAAGACGGTCCAGCGCAGCCCGGAGGCGGCGACCGCCGCTTCGGCCGCAGCCTTGCTGCGCAGATACTGCGACGGGGCGTCGGGCGCGGCGCCGAGCGCGCTCATGTGCAGCAACCGGCCGACGCCGGCGGCCTCACATGCGGCAACGACCTTGCGCGCGAGCTCGGCGTGCACGCGCTCGAACGTGTCGCGACCGGTCTCGTTGAGGATGCCCACGAGGTTGATCACCGCGATGGCGTCGTCGAAAAGCCGCACCAGCACGCCCGGGTCGTGGATGTCCTCCTCGACCACGTCGACCGTGGGCAGGAGGATCAAGTGCTTCGCCTCCTCGCGCCTGCGCGCGGGAACGATCACGCGACAGTCGGCGGCCGCCAGGCGCGCCACGATGTAACGCCCGACGAACCCGCCGCCGCCCAACACCACGATGCGCTTTTGCGCCATGGGACAGCCTTGTCCTACTCCGCGGTCAGGGCGGCCGTGCTCGCGATGCTCCCGGTGCGCGGCGCCACGACCCCGAGCTGCGTGGTCAGCGGCGGCGTTGCAGTGTTGAACGCCTGTCGGTACATCATCGCGTTGGCCAGCACCTTCTTCACGTAGTCGCGCGTTTCGTTGAAGGGAATGGTCTCGACCCAGATCGCGCCTTCGAGCGGGGCCGGAGGCCGCCACGCCTGCGCGCGGCCCGGACCTGCATTATACGCAGCGGCCGCGAGCGCCGGCATGCGGTCGAGGCGCTCGAACCAGTACTTGAAGTAGTACGCGCCGAATTGCGTGTTGATGTCCAGGTCGCCGATCTGTGTGGGCCGGTAATCGGCGCGGCTCATCTGCTTCGCCACCCAGCGCGCGGTTCCGGGCATGAGCTGCATCAGGCCGACGGCGCCGGCCGACGACACGATGTCGTGAGTGAAGCGCGACTCCTGGCGCGCGATTCCGTACAGCATCGCGACGTCGACGTCGTTGGCCTTGGCGGCGGCATCGAACTCGTTGCGGTAGGGTGCGAGGTAGCGCAAGGCGTAGTCGTGGCGCGCCTGCGTGCGGTCGGCCGCGTTGATCGCGCGGTCGTAGAGGCCGACCCGGCGCGCGTGAACGGCGGCGACGAGCAGCGCCTCGTCGGACTGGCCGCGGACGATGAAGGCCCACTCGCGCAGCATCTCGGGCCGCATGTCGAGCTCGGCCAGCTTGACCGCGCGCTTCACGTCCGCGCGATCGGCGAAAGCCGCGAGCGCCGCGGCCTGGTCGTCGATCGGATTGCTCGCGGGGGCGGTGAATTTCTGGCCGAGCGCCTCGGCGGCGAGCATCCCGTAGAAGCTGGGCTCGATGGCGATCGAGGTGAGCAACAGGCGCCCTTCGTCGCCGCGGCCGCGGACGACGAGCGCCCGCCCCTTCCAGTACCGCCACGTCGTTTCCTGCCGTTGCACGTCGGGCATTGCGTCGATGGCGGCGATGGCGTCGTCCCACGCGAGCGCGCGCAGCGCAGCACGTACGCGCCACGCTTGCACTTCGGCAGGCAGCTTTGCATCACCGGCCTCGCGGAACCACTCGTTGGCCGTCGGATGCAGCTGGCGCGCCGCATGGAACGCAAGCCGCGCATTGCCGTACTTGCGGTCCGCTTCGGGAAGCTTGTCGCGCACCTTCACCCACGCCGCGCGCGTCGCGCCGGCATCGTTGCGCGCGGCGCGCTCCAGAGCGACCAGCGCTACATCGCGGCCGCCGGAAGTGGTCCACGTAAAGTTGCCTCGGGTGAGCGCCTGCAGCGGATCGCGCCAGGCATCGGCGACTTCACGGTCGGCGATTCGGTCCGTCCCCGGTATGTCGTTTCCCACGGCTTGCGCAACGCGCTGGTTGCCCGCCTCGACTGCGAGCCTGAAGCGGGCACGCCGGTCGGCCACGGTCAGCGTGCCCTTGGTGACAAGCGCCGCGAATGCGGGCTCGCACGCATCGGGCGTGGCCGAGCCCGTGAACCAGAGCGGCACGGCGTCCGCGAGCGCGCCGTCGCCGTCGCGCTGCCACTTGTACAGCACGCCATAGCAGGCGAGCTCGACGTCGTCGCCGGGCGGCGGCGGATAGTCGAGGGCAAAGCGGTACCAGATGCCCTTGCGGCCGAGCAGCTTCAGCCAGTCGACGCGAAGCCGTTCGGCGAGCGGCGTGTTCGGATAGCGGTCGAGGTAGCTGCGGATCGCCTCCGGCGACGCATCCTCGAGACCGAGCTTCAACTGCCAATACGCGACGTAGGGCGCGAGAACGTGATTGGTGAGTTTGGGGGCGACTGCCGCGAGCTTGGCGCGGTCGCCCTTGTCGTAGGCCACCTTGGCCGCCAGGAAATCGGCATCCGTCTGCGCAAAAGCCGGCGGCGTCGTCAGCGCAAGCGCGGCAAGGCCGATTGCAACAGCGCGGCAGGTACGTCGGAAGGAGGGCATGGCCTGATTGTCGGCGAGCGTGGGCACTTATTCAAGCAAGAAGTGGGCAAACCGCTGCTGCTTGGTCACCGGGCGCGGCCGATTCGTTCCCAGAAGCAACATGCACCCTGCTAAGATTTCGCTTCGATGTCAAAAGCGCGCGAGCGCAATTCGTAGGAGGGGGGATGGCGCAGCGCAAGGCTTCACCGCTGGCCGGGGTGGTGATGGGCAGCGAAAGCGACTGGGAGATCATGAAGCACGCGGTGGCGCAGCTCGACGCGTTCGGGATCCCCAACGAGCCGCGCGTGCTCTCCGCCCACCGCATGCCCGACGAGATGTTCGAATACGCCGAGGACGCGGCTCCGCGCGGGTTGCGGGTCATCATCGCGGGTGCCGGCGGCGCGGCGCATCTTCCGGGGATGCTCGCCTCGAAGACCATCGTTCCGGTCCTCGGCGTCCCGGTGCCCTCGAAGTACCTGCGCGGCGAAGACTCCTTGTTGTCGATCGTGCAAATGCCCAAGGGCATTCCCGTGGCCACGTTTGCCATCGGCGAAGCGGGTGCCGCCAATGCGGGCCTGTTCGCGGTCGCGCTGATCGCGGCAACCGATCCCGTGGTGGCGCGCAAGCTCGCCGCATTCCGCGTCAAGCAGACCGCGACGGCCCGCGCCATGCGCGTTCCGCCGGCGACCTGACCGCAGGTCTTGAAGTGACCATGGTCCCGCCCGGCGCGTGGCTCGGCTTGCTGGGCGGCGGACAGCTCGGCCGCATGTTCTGCATGGCGGCACAGAGCCTGGGTTACCGAGTCGTCGTGCTCGATCCCGGCACGGCAAGTCCCGCGGGAAGTGTGGCCGACCGCCACATCGCGGCGGACTACCTCGATGCGCGCGGCCTGGCGGAGCTCGCTGCACTCGCGGCCGCCGCAACGACCGAATTCGAGAACGTCCCGGCGGCGGCACTCGATTTCCTTGCCAAGACCGCGCGCGTCACTCCCTCCGCGTCCAGCGTTGCGATCGCGCAGGACCGGATCAGCGAGAAGATGTTCCTCAAAGGCCACGGGTTCGCCGTCGCGCCCTTTGCCGTGTTGCGCAGCGACGCCGACGTGGCCGAGATCGAACCCAGGCTCCTCCCCGGCATCGTCAAGAGCGCGCGCTTCGGGTACGACGGCAAAGGTCAGGTCACGGTCGCAAATGCCGACGAAGCCCGGGCGGCCTTTCGCGGGATGCAGGGCCAGCCGTGCGTGCTCGAGCAGCGCATCTCGCTCGCCTGCGAGGTGTCCGTGATCGTCGCGCGCAACGAGCATGGCGACTCCACGACCTGGCCCGCGGCGGAGAATCGCCACCGCAATGGCATCCTCGACGTGGCGATCGTGCCGGCACGCCTGCCCGCCGCGGTCATCGACGATGCGCGCGCCATCGCCACGCGAGTGGCCACGGCGCTCGACTACCGAGGCGTCCTTTGCGTCGAGATGTTCGTCGCCGAAGGCGGCGCCCTGCTCGTCAACGAAATCGCCCCGCGGCCGCACAACAGCGGCCACTTCTCGATCGACGCGTGCGTCACTTCGCAATTCGAGCAGCAGGCGCGTGTCCTCGCCGACTTGCCTCTCGGGGACACCCGCCAGCACACGCCGGCGGTCATGGTCAACCTGCTGGGGGACCTGTGGTTCGCCGGCGATGACGGCGAAGCTCCGCGCGAGCCCGCATGGCGGGAGATCCTGCGGCATCCTTCGGCCAAGCTGCACCTGTATGGCAAGGCCGAGCCGCGGCGCGGCCGCAAGATGGGGCACGTCAACTGCCTGGGGACCACACTCGACGATGCCCGGGCGACAGCGCGTGCGATCAAGGCCGCGCTCGGCATCCCCGGCGCCGACGAAATCTGAAAGAGCGTGGAGTACACACTCGCCGGTCTCGTGCTCTTCGCGATCACGGTGTATCTCGCCTACGCGATCATCGGGATCGCCGGCGTTCGAGGCAAAGTGCGCTGGCTCGATCCCTCGCGCATCGAGGAGGCACCGATCGACTCCGTGTACGAGGACGTGCCGGCGCTGCGCGACGGCGTGGCGCGCCTTGCCCCGCTAGGCTTCGTCCCGGTGAAAGGCGCGCGGGTGAGCCAGCCCCCTACCAACCCGCGCCTCATCGTGCTGCGGCATCCGTTCGAGCTCGCCATGGCGAGCGTCATGGCCTTTGGCCAAGGCAACCGGCACGTCGTCGTGTCCGAATTCGTCCAGCGCGATGCGCGCGGACGCGCGATAGCCGTCAACGACGCGTCGGTCGTGCGGATCGAGCCGCCGCTCGCGTGCTCGCGCGCCTATCGCTTCCCGGGCGCCTCGGCGACGGAGCTGTGGCACGCCTTCAAGAGCATCCGCGCTACGGGCACGCTGGGCGGCGCCTGGCAAGGCTGGGCCGACCGCAGCGAAGTCGAGATCGTGCGCGAAGCAAGCCAACGCCAGGTGAGCGAGCTGCACGCGCGAGGCTATCTCGAGACCGATGGAACGGCGGGTCCCCCGCGCCTGACCTTGCGCGGCGCCGTCGTCTTCACGCTGAAGCTCATGTGGCCATGGAAATACGCGGTCGCACGGGCCCAGGTCGCGAAAGCCCGACGCGCCGCGGGATTGCGCTGACGCGCAGCGGTCAGCGCTTTTTCGTCTTCGCAGGGCCGGACTCGCGCCGCGCGGCCCCCACCGGCAGAGCCGCAACGCGCTCGTACTCGGGGTCGGTCCAACGCGAGCCGCCGCTCAAGTAGTCGGCCGCCATCGCGGTCGCGTCCACGCCCCAGAACAGCTCCTCGCCGATCATGAGGGTCGGAACGCCGAACACGCCGCGCTCGATCGCCTCGTCGGTATTGCGGCGAAGCGCCGACTTGACCTCCGGATCGGCGATGCGGTTGTTCGCGTCCGGCAGGCGCAGGTCGTGCACGAGCTCCGCCCATTCGATCGGCAGGTCCGGGAGCCGGCCGTCGCGCCACACGAAGCGGAAGATGCGATGCACCGCCTCGGGCGAGCAATCGCAGGCGATGGCCAGGCGCAGGAGCGGCAGCGGATTGAAAGGGTGTTCGGGCGGCATCTTGAATGCAATGCCCATTCGCTTCGCATGCCAGACGAGGAAGCGGTACGTGAACGCGCGCTTGCGCGGGATTTCGGCGGGACCCTTGTGGGCGTTCGCCGCGAGAAGTCCCGCGAAGAGCACGGGCCGGTAGCGAATCCGCGTCTTGGGCCCGAGGAGGGCGAGCTGCTCGCTTTGCAGATAGGCGAACGGTGAAATGAAGTCGAAGTACCAGTCGACGGTGGCCACGTTCCTCTACTCCTGCGATTGCGCTTCCCGGCGCGCGGCGATCGCGTCCCATACGGCGCGTCGCTGCGCGTCGTCGAGCACGCTCCATGCCGCGATCTCGTCGAGCGTGCGCAAGCATCCGGCGCACAGCCCCGTCGCGTCGTCGATCTTGCACACGCTCGTGCACGGCGAAGGCACCGGGCTCGCCATGGTCAGTAACCCCGGTCGAGATCGACGATGCCGGTGATCGCCTCGCCTCGTTCGAGCGCGCGGATCTTGCCGGCCACCTGCGCCACCGTTTCGTCGGGGATGGTGAGGCCCGACACGTGCGGCGTGATGGTGATCTCCGGGCGCCGCCAGAATGGGTGAGCGGGAGGCAAGGGCTCCTCGCGAAACACGTCCAGCGTCGCGCCGGAGAGCTTGCCGCTGTCGATAAGCGCCAGGAGGTCCTCTTCGACCAGGAGGTTTCCGCGCCCGATGTTGACCACGTGCGCGCCGTCGGCGAGGCGCATCATGGTCCCGCGGTCGAGAAGTCCCGCGGTGTCGGGTGTGGACGGCAACACGCTCACGACGAAGTCGAGGCCGTCGAGGAACGCGGCGAATTCGCCGCGTCCGGCGTGGCATTGGATACCGGCGATGTCCTTGCGCCGCGTCGCATACCCGCGAACGTTGAACTTCTGGTGCGCGAGCGCACGCGCGATCTCGCTGCCGATGACGCCGAGGCCCATCACGCCCGCCGTGACTTGCGCGGGCCCGCGAGGCCGATGCTGGATCCACTGGCCCTCGTGCTGCTGGCGCCGATAGGTGTCGAGGCGCTGGGTGAAGCGCATCGCGGCGGTCAGCGCGTAGCGGATCATCTGCGCGGCCATGCCGGCGTCCTCCACCCGGACCAGCGGAACGTCGCGCGGCAGGTTGGCAAGCCGCAGCACGTGGCCCACGCCCGCGCTCACGGTGAATATCGCCTTGGGTCGCGGCTGCTCCGCGAACAGCGTCTTGCTCGGATAGGCCGCGACGACGTAGTCGGCACGACGCGCGGCGGAATCCGGCGCCTCGTCCGGCTCGTGGCGCGCGAGGGTGGCCTCAGGCAACGCGGCGGCGAAGAGCTCCATCCACGGCGAGGACTCGCTCTCGGGAAGCGACAGCGCGATAAGCACGTCAGTTCCGCCGGGCCGTCCCAAGGAACTGACCCGCCCCCTCGGGGGGCAGCGAGCGCAGCGAGCGTGGGGGCAGTTTCATCAGGGTGTCGGGTGATGGGACCGGTCGAAGAAGCGGATGACCCGGTTCGCGATCGCGCGCAGCATCCGCCACACTTTCGGAATCAGCCAGATCGTGAATGCGATGAGCACCGCCAGCACGACGAGCGCGATGACCGGGTGCGCGAACGCGAGCCAGATAATGGTGCCGACCGCGAGCTCTTCGCCGAACGACGCGGCCCAGTTCGAGAACGGCTCGGGCGACGTGTTGATGATCGCGCGGCTGCCCGACTTCGCGAGGTGGCTGCCCGCCGCGAGCGTGCCGCCGACGATCGCGGCGGCGAGCATGGTCGCCGCGGACGAATCTCCGAACACGCTCGCCGCGAGCGCGGCGCCGGCCGGGATGCGGATGAACGTCTGCACGAGGTCCCACATCGAGTCGACACCGGGGATCTTGTCGGCGAAGAACTCGACGAAGCACATGAAGCCCGATGCCGCGAGCACCAGCGGATGCGCCAGCGCGGCGAGCCCCGCCGGCAGGTCGATCCAGTGCAGATAGCCGAGGCCACCCAGGATGAACAGCACGGCGTAAAGGCGCAGTCCGCTCGCCCAGCCCACCGTGGCCGCGAGCGCGACCAGCTGCAGGGTGTCGAAGGTCGTCACTTCTTGCGCAGCTCCTGGGGAATCCACGCGGCGGAGCGCTTGCCCAGAAACGCCGCCACGCCTTGCTTGCCTTCGGGCGACGCGCGCACGGCCGCGATGCGCCGCACGGTATCCGCGATCACCTCGTCGTCGACCGGGCGGTGCGCGACGGCGCGAATGAGCGCCTTGCACTCGCGCTGCGCGTTCGGCCCGGCGAGGAGGAGTGGACCCAGGGTCTCGTTGATCCGGTCGTCGAGTTGTCCCATGGGCACGATGTCGTGAACCAGGCCGATGCGATAGGCCTCCGCCGCTTCGAAGCGCTCGGCGGTGAGGAAGTAGCGTCGCGCCTGGCGCGCGCCGATCGCCTCGATCACGTAGGGGGCGATGGTGGCGGGAACCAGCCCGAGCTTGCTCTCGGTGAATCCAAAGGTCGCTTCCGCGGCAGCGATCGCGATGTCGCAGCACGCCACGAGCCCAACGCCGCCTCCGAGGGCCGGGCCGTGAACGCGAGCGAGCGTGGGCTTGGGCACTTCGTTGAGCGTTCGCAGCATCTCGGCCAGCCCTGCCGCGTCCGCCACGTTCTGGGCGCGGCTGTAGCCCGCCATCTTCTTCATCCAGTTGAGGTCCGCACCCGCGCAGAAGCTCGTGCCGCTGCCGGTCAGGATCATCACGCGGACACGCTCGTCGTCGCCCAGCTGCCGGGCCGCCTGGGTCAGCTCCGCAATCAGCACTTCGTTGAACGCGTTGTGTACGTCGGGACGGTTGAGCGTGACGATGCCGATGCCGTTGCGCAGGACGATCTCGAGGGTCTTGTAGGCGGCTTTGGTGCGGGCCATACGCGGGGTCCCGCTATGCCGCGGCCGGCCGCGGGTGGCCGGGCAGCAATTGATAGGGATGGCGCCACCGCGGCATCTGCGCGATGCGATCGAGCCAGGCCGCTATGGCGGGATGCGACGCCTTCCAGTCGACGCCGATCTCGTCGTCGAAGTAGAGGTAGCCGCACATGGAGATGTCCGCGATAGTGAGCCGATCGCCCACGACGTAATCGCGTCCGGTCAAGTGCGCGTTCAGGATGCCCCACGCGGTCTCGGAGCGCTTGCGGAACTCCTCCATCGCATGGGGATTCGGATCCTTCGCAAGCGCGCGCATGAACCGGTAAGTCGCCGTGTAGCTCGTGAGCTTGTGGTTGTCGAACAGGATCCAGCGCAGGATTTCGCGCCGCTCGTCGTTGTCCTTCCAGCCGAAGCGGCCGAGCGTCTCCGCGAGGTAGTCGAGGATCACGCCGGATTGCGACATCCGCTTGCCGCGGTGCTCGAGCACCGGCGCCTCGCCCATCACGTTGATCGCGCGGTACGCGGGCGTGCGCGTCTCGCCGCCGAAGTAGTCGACGAAGCGCGGCGTCCAGTCGGCGCCGGCGAGCTCGAGCGCCAGCGCGACCTTGTAGCAATTGCCCGATTGCGCGAATCCGTACAGCGTGTATTCAGCCACGTCGTGTCCCTTTCAGAACCCGCCTTGCGCGAGCCAGCGATCGATCTGGTCGAAGCGATCGGCTCCCCAGAAGGGCTCGCCGTCGACGACCACGAACGGCGAGCCGAACACCCCCGCGGCGATCGCCTTGTCGACTTCGGCCTTGAGCGCGTCCTTGATCGCCGGATCGTCGACCGCCGCGCGTGCGGCGGCGGCATCGAAGCCGTTCTCGCCCGCGACCTTCGCCGCTTCGTCGGGCTTCGAGATGTCGCGGCCCTCGACGAAGAACGCGCGGTACAACGCCTTGGCAAGGCGCGCGCCCGCGGCGGGGTCCTGCTTCTTCGCCCACAACATCACGCGCGACGGCGCCTGGCCCGCGATCGGGAACACCGGCGGCATGTTGAACTCGACCCCGTGAAAGCGCGCGCTGCGCGCGAAGTCGTGCTGGGAGTACGGGCCTTTCACCGGTATCTGGGTCAGCGGCGCGGCGCCGGTCTGCTTGAACACGACCCCAAGGAGCATCGGGTGCCAGTCGACGCTGCGGCCGTGCCTGGCGGCCAGAGCCTCGATCTTTTGCGACCCGAGATAGCCGTAAGGCGAGGAAAAATCGAAATAGAAGTCGATTGGGTTCATATCCATGAATGATACGTGGAAGGAAGGTCGTCACTGCGCGAGCGCGCGTCCGATGACCAGGCGCTGGATGTCGCTCGTGCCCTCGTAGATCTGGCACACACGCACGTCGCGGTAGAT
>Ga0070670_100006209_pt1 | contig 10105 bp, 7 predicted proteins | sample KBSS63metaG_FD_64665 | JGI IMG/M metagenome (GOLD analysis project Ga0070670, IMG submission 64665) | Switchgrass rhizosphere microbial communities from Kellogg Biological Station, Michigan, USA - KBS S6-3 metaG | ecosystem: Host-associated > Plants > Roots > Rhizosphere > Soil ... | reverse complement strand
GCGCCTTCCTCGCCGAGGCGCTTCTTCTTGTCGGCCTCGTACTCCTGGTAGTTGCCGTCGAAGAACACCCACTGCGAGTCGCCCTCGCACGCGAGGATGTGCGTGGCGATGCGGTCGAGGAACCAGCGGTCGTGGCTGATGACCATCACCGAGCCGGCGAACTCGAGCAGCGCGTCTTCGAGCGCGCGCAGCGTCTCGACGTCGAGGTCGTTCGAAGGCTCGTCGAGCAGCAGGACGTTGCCACCCTGCGCGAGCGTCTTCGCCAGATGCAGCCGGCCACGCTCGCCGCCCGACAGCGTCCCGACGATCTTCTGCTGGTCCTGTCCCTTGAAGTTGAAGCGGCCGATGTAGGCGCGCGATTGCACCTCGAAGCGGCCGATCGTCATGATGTCCTGGCCGTTCGAAATCGCTTCCCACACGGACTTGTCGTTCGGCAGCGCATCGCGCAGCTGCTCGACGGCGACGAGCTGCACCGTGTGGCCGACCGTGATCTTGCCGCTGTCGGGTTGCTCGCGGCCGAGGATCATGCGGAACAGCGTCGACTTGCCGGCGCCGTTCGGGCCGATGATGCCGACGATGGCGCCTGGGGGAATCTTGAACGACAGGTTGTCGATCAGCAGTCGATCGCCGAATCCCTTCGACACGTTCTCGAACTCGATGACTGCGTCACCGAGCCGCTCGGCGACGGGAATGAAGATCTCGGAAGTCTCGTTGCGCTTCTGGTATTCGTACGACGACAGCTCCTCGAAGCGCGTGATCCGCGCCTTGGATTTCGCCTGTCGCCCCTTCGGATTCTGCCGCACCCACTCGAGTTCTTTCTTGAGCGCGCGTTGACGAGCCGACTCGGTCGACTCTTCCTGCTTCAAGCGCGTCTGCTTCTGGTCGAGCCATGAGCTGTAGTTGCCCTTCCACGGGATACCGGAACCGCGGTCCAGCTCGAGGATCCATTCGGCGGCGTTGTCGAGGAAGTAACGATCGTGGGTCACGGCGACGACGGTGCCCGGAAACTTCGCCAGGAATTGCTCGAGCCAGTCCACGCTCTCCGCGTCGAGGTGGTTCGTCGGCTCGTCGAGCAGGAGCATGTCGGGCCGCGAGAGGAGCAACCGGCACAAGGCGACGCGTCGCTTCTCGCCGCCCGAGAGCGTCCCGATCTTCGCTTCCCACGGCGGCAGCCGCAGCGCGTCCGCGGCCACTTCCATCTGCACGCCGGTCGTGTTGCCGTCCGAGGCGGCGATGATCGCTTCGAGCCGCGCCTGTTCGGCCGCGAGCTTGTCGAAGTCGGCGTCCGGCTCGGCGTATGCGGCGTAGACGTCGTCGAGCTGCTTCTTCGCGTCGAGCACCTCGCCGAGTCCCAGCTCGACCGCTTCGCGTACCGTCTGGCTGGCGTCGAGCTGCGGCTCCTGGGGGAGGTAGCCGATCTTGAGGCCGGGCATCGGCGTCGCTTCGCCTTCGATTTCCTTGTCGATGCCGGCCATGATCTTGAGCAGCGTCGACTTGCCGGCGCCGTTCAGGCCGAGCACGCCGATCTTCGCTCCGGGGAAGAACGACAGCGAGATGTTCTTGAGAATTTGCCGCTTGGGCGGAACGAGCTTGCCCACGCGATTCATCGTGTATACGTATTGCGCCATGATTTTCGGCCGTGCGAGGGCCGCAGGAAGTTGGGGAGCCGCGAAAAGATGCTGCGGCGAACCCGACATTTTACCGGTTCGAGGCATCGCGGCCGACAATGAAGAGAGAAAGCGGGTTGGCAATGAAGTTCCACCCGGCGTGCCAGGGCACTGCTGCGGCTGCCCGCCCCGATGCCTACCTGTTTTTTCTTGGCCTGAGCAGGCATATCGTCGGAGACCGTGACGCCGCGTGGCTATAATTTTCGTTTCGAGAGGAGAATCCATGATGAAGCTGTATGTCGCCTCCGCGTCGCCGTTCGGTCGGAAATGCGCGATCGTCGCGCACGAGCTGGGCCTGGAGTCCAAGGTGCAATTCGAGCCCGCTACCGTTTCGCCCGTCAGCCGCAACGAGGACATTGCGCGCGGGAATCCGCTGGTCAAGATCCCGACGCTGCTCCTCGACGACGGCGGATCGCTCTTCGATTCGCCGGTGATCTGCGAGTACTTCGACAGCTTGTCCGGCTCGCCGAAGCTGTTTCCCGCCATCGGCCCCGCCCGCTGGACGGCGCTCAAGCGCCAGGCGCTCGCCGACGGATTGATGGACGCGGCGATCCTGTTGCGCTACGAGCAGCAGTTGCGTCCCGAACCGTTTCGCTGGATCGACTGGATCGCCGGTCAACAGGCGAAGCTGACCGGTGCGCTCGATGCGATGGAGGCCGATGTACCGAATTTCGGCGACGGGTTCGACATCGGTCACGTCGCGTCCGCCTGCGCCGTCGGTTATCTCGACCTGCGCTTTGCGCATCTCAAATGGCGCGAAGGCCGGCCGCAGCTCGCTGCCTGGTTCGCGAACGTCAGTCAGCGGCCATCGTTGATCGCCACATTTCCCAAGGCGTGACCGGCATGCCTTTACGACTCCGGAAGATGCAGCGATGAATGTACGAACCCTGGGCATCATCGGTGCCGGCACGATGGGCAGCGGCATCGCCCAGATCGCGGCACAGGCGGGCATCGACGTCGTGATGCTCGACGTCAACGCCGCAGCCATCGAGCACGGCCACAAGTCGATTCGCGGCAGCCTCGAACGGCTGGTCAAGAAGGAGAAGCTGACGGCCGCCGATCGCGACGCGGCGATCGCGCGGATCCGCGCCACTACCGACGTCGGCGACCTTGCGGCGGCAGACTACTGCGTCGAGGCCGCGACGGAAAACCAGCCGGTGAAGATGAAGATCCTCGCCGATGCCGACCGCGTGCTGCGACCTGAAGCGATCATCGCGACGAACACGTCGTCGATCTCGATCACCAGGCTGGCGACGGCGACCCAGCGGCCCGATCGGTTCATCGGCATGCACTTCTTCAATCCCGTGCCGCTGATGGCGCTGGTCGAGCTGATTCGCGGCCTGGAGACGTCGGACGCAACACTCGCGACCGCGAGCGAGCTCACGAAGCAGCTCGGCAAGTCGCCGATCACCGTGCGCAACTCGCCGGGTTTCGTCGTCAACCGGATCCTCTGTCCGATGATCAACGAGGCGATCTTCGCGTATCAGGAAGGCCTCGCGAGCGCCGAGGAGATCGACGAGGGAATGAAGCTCGGGTGCAATCACCCGATCGGCCCGCTCGCGCTCGCCGACATGATCGGACTCGATGTGATGCTCGCCGTGATGAACGTGTTCTACGAGGGCTTCAACGACCCGAAGTACCGCCCCGCGCCGCTGTTGAAGGAAATGGTGGATGCAGGGCGCCTCGGCCGAAAGACGGGCCGCGGCTTCTACGCGTACGGCTGAACGGCGCGAAGCGTCCGGCGACCCGCTTCACGCCGCCGGAATTCCGAGCCCTGCCTTCACGCGCGCGGCGGCAGCGAGCCGCTCCGCAAGCGATTGCCCGACGAACGTGACATGACCCATCTTCCGGGCGCGTCGAGGTTCGCGCTTGCCATACAGATGGAGCTTCGCGGACGACTCGCGCAGTACCGAATCCCAGCGCGGCTCCCGGATCGCATCCCCGGTCGGCCCGTCGAACCAGATGTCGCCGAGCAGGTTGATCATCACGGCGTCCGAGTGGGCGGCGACATTGCCGAGCGGAAGCCCGGCCATGACGCGGCACTGCTGCTCGAACTGCGACGTGACGGCGCCGTCGATTGTCCAATGGCCGCTGTTGTGCGGCCGCGGCGCCATCTCGTTGATCCGAAGCATGCCGTCGCGACCGACGAACATCTCGACGCACAGCACGCCGACGTAATCGAGGCGGGTCGCGATCAGACCGGCTGCCGCGGCAGCGCGATGCGCGAGACCCTCCGGAATCCGCGCGGGCACGATCGATACGTCGAGGATGCCGTCACGATGCACGTTTTCGGCGATCGGCCACGTCGCCAAGGCCCCGTCGGCGCCGCGCGCGATGAGAACCGAGATCTCGCGTTCCAGGGCGATCCGCTGCTCGAGCACGCAGGGCTGACCCTGCAATGCCCGAAAAGCTGCCAGCACCGCTTCCTCGGACCCGACGCCGACCTGCCCTTTCCCGTCGTAGCCGAGGCGTGCGGTCTTGACGATGCCGGGCAGCATTCCCGGTGGGATGTTCCGACAATCGCCTTCGGTCATCAGCGGCCGGAACGGCGCGACCGCGAGCCCGCAGCTTTCGACGAAGGTCTTCTCGGCGATCCTGTCCTGCGCGATGCGCACGGCGGCCGCACCGGGACGCGTCGGCAGCGAGCGCGCCAGCCGCTCGAGCGCCGCTGCCGGGACATTCTCGAACTCGGTGGTCACGGCCACGCAGGTCCGCGCGATCTCGTCCAGCGCGCCCTCATCCACGTAACCCGCGGCCAGATGCCGGTCCGCCACCGCTCCCGCGGGGCTCTCGCGATCCGGATCGAGCACCAGCACGCGATAACCGAGCGACTGCGCGGCGTGCGTGAACATGCGGCCGAGCTGCCCGCCGCCGAGCAGCCCGAGCCAGGATCCGGGAGCAAACATCGTGTGGAGGCGGAGGCCCGGTGGTAGGGTCAGGTCGCCGGAGGCGGTACGACCATCGCCGCTGCCTGCGCCGTCTGCTCCGCGCGAAACGCGTCGAGCCGGCTCGCGAGCGCCGCGTCGTGAGCAGCGAGCAGCGCGACGGCAAAGAGTCCGGCGTTGGCAGCGCCTGCCTCGCCGATCGCAAACGTCGCGACGGGAATGCCCTTCGGCATCTGGACGATCGACAGCAGCGAATCCTCGCCGCGAAGATATTTCGAAGGAACCGGAACGCCGAGCACCGGAACCGTCGTCTTCGCCGCGAGCATGCCGGGCAGATGCGCCGCGCCACCCGCTCCGGCGATGATGCAATGCAACCCCCGCGACCGCGCGCTTTCGGCATAGGCGAACATCGCATCGGGCATGCGGTGCGCCGAGACGACCCGGCTCTCGAAGGGAATGGCGAACGCGTCCAGTTGGGCGCAGGCGTGACGCATCACGTCCCAGTCGCTCGCGCTGCCCATCACGACGCCGACGAGCGGTACTGCCTTCGGTGCTTTCGCGTCAACCAATTGGCGGGCTCGCGCGCTCTTCGAGGAAAGCCGAAATTGTAGCGGAAGCGACTGAACCGAATCCCGGCATGCGGTGTCAACATCACCCTGTTGCCGGCAGGAGGAGGAAACCGCCGACCGCAAGGGCGCTAACCCGTCTCGGCGGCGCAACGAATGTATGCGCCACGAGGACGTCGGACACGATCGATGTGTCGGGTCCCGAGAGGGCGGGGTTAAACTGACGAGAGACCCGGGCCTATCCGGGCGATGGAAAAAAATGATCAAGGCTTGGGGATGTATATTCGGCGCCGCTTTCGCGATGACCGCGATGGCCGGCCCTTCACCGTCGCATCCGACCCACCGCGCCGCGAAGTCGGCGCATGGGACGGGAGCGCAAAAGGCTGCTGTTCAACCTGCGCCTGACGTGGCGATTGCCGTGGCGGCGGCAGCTGCGGCCATGGACCGCGATTTCCTCGTCGCGCGCGACCTGTTCCGGGCCGGCGACGCGGTCAAGCTCGATCGACTGGCCCCGACACTCGACGCTCATGTCCTCGCGCCCTATGTTCGCTACTGGCAGCTGAAGCTCCGCATCGACGAAGCGGACCCGGTCTCCGTTCGCAGCTTTCTCACGGCGAACAGGGATTCGCTGTTGGCCGACCGGCTGCGCAATGACTGGCTCAAGGCTTTGGGCAAGCGCGGCAACTGGGACCTCTTCGCGCAGGAATATCCGCTCGCGCAGGACGAGGACGCCGAGCTCGTCTGTTACGGCTTGCAGCAGCGATTTCCCACGCAGCCGGCGGAAGCGATGGCGGAAGCCAAGCGCGTGTGGACGACCGGCGCCGATACACCGGACGCCTGCGAGCCGCTCTTCAACGCGATGCTCGACAAGGGCGTGCTGAACGATCGCGACATCTGGGCGCGTTTCGAGCTCGCCGCCGAAGCGGGCAACTTCAATGTGGCGCGAGCGGTGAACGCGCGGCTTCCCGCGACTCATCGGATCGATGCGCGGGACCTGGACCGTGCACAGCGCGACCCCGAGCGCACGCTGACGAAGGTCGAGTTCAAGGGCGCGACGGTCGCGGGGCGAGAGCTTGCGCTGTACGCATTGCATCGCGCGTTGCAGCAGGCGGGTCGCAACGGCGCCGACGCAGTCGCCGACATCTGGAAGAAAGCCCGCAGCCAGCTGCCGCGCCGCTATGCGGAAATCGGCAATGCCGCCGTCGGCCATGCGCTCGCCCGCCGTCACTCGCCGGACGCGCTCGCCTGGTTCCGCGAAGCCGGTACCGTTCCGCTATCGGACAACCAGCTCGCGTGGAAGGTGCGCGCGGCGCTGCGCGAGCAGTCGTGGGACGATGTTCTGCAGTCGATCGATGCAATGAGCGCCGCGCAGCAATCCGACGTCGCCTGGCGCTATTGGAAGGCACGCGGCCTCGCAGCCAAGGGACAGGTGGCGGTAGCGCGCGCCCTGCTCGAATATGTCGCCACCGACGTCTCGTTCTACGGATTGCTCGCGGCGGAGGAAACCGGAGTGAACCAGTCGCCGCAAAGCGATCCGGTGCTGCCGACCCCGTCCGAGCTGGCCGATATGGATTCGCTTCCTTCGGTCCAGCGGATGCTGAAGTTCTACCAGCTCGACCTGCGCAGCGAAGCGCTGCGCGAGTGGATCTGGACCATTCGCGGCTACGACGATCGCCAGCGCCTGATCGCGGCGCACTACGCAATGTCCAAGGGACTGTTCGACCGCGCGATCAACACGGCGGACACCACGGTGTTGCGTCACGACTTCGCGCTGCGTTACATGACCCCGTACAAGGATGCATTGATGGGCGCTGCGCAGCAGACCGGCGTGGACGAGGCGCTGGTGTTCGGCCTCGTGCGCCAGGAGAGCCGGTTCCGCGCCGATGCGATATCCGGGGCCGGCGCAGTCGGCCTCATGCAGCTGATGCCACCGACGGCGAAGTGGGTCGCGAAGCAACTCGGCGAGTCCGACTACCGTCCTTCGCATATCGGTGACGTCGCGACGAACGCGCGCTTCGGCACTTACTACTTCAAGTATTGGCTGGACAAGTTCGACAACCTTCCCTTGCTCGCGATTGCGGGTTACAACGCGGGCCCCGGCCGTGCGCAGGCGTGGCGCGCGAAACGCAATCTCGAGGGCGCGATCTACGCGGAGACGATTCCGTTCAACGAGACGCGAGACTACGTGAAGAAGGTCCTCGCGAACGCCGTCGCGTACGGACGCCAATTCGGCGCGACACCTTCTCTCAAGGCAATGCTGTCGGTGATTCCGCCGAAGGGCGGCCGGCTCGACGACATTGCAGCAGCGGGGCAGGCCGAGACCGACAAGTGAGGCATCGCCGCATCGTCGTGCTCGGCGGCACCGGCTTCATCGGCCGGCACCTCGTCGCGACGCTGGCGGCAGAGGATCGCGAGATCGTGGTCGTCACGCGTCGGCGCGAGCACGCGCAGTCGATCGTGATGGTGCCCAGAGTCGAGATCGTCGAGGCTGATGCGCGGGACGCCACAGCGCTCGCGATGGCCGCGCGCGACGCCGACGCGTTGATCAACCTGGTCGGCATCCTGCATTCGGGACGCGACGCGACGTTCGATTCGATTCATGTCGGCGTCACCGAGGCCGCCTTGCGCGCCTGCCGCTCGAACCGCATCGTTCGCTACCTGCACATGTCGGCGCTGAATGCGGATCCCGACGGGCCCAGCGAATACCTGCGCACGAAGGGTGTCGCTGAGGCCAAGGTGCGCGCGGCAGGAGGGCAGTGGACGATTTTCCGGCCTTCCGTCGTGTTCGGCGTCGACGACCATTTCATCAATACGTTTGCGGGTCTGGCGCGCTGGTTCCCGATCATTCCGCTCGCCGGAGCGCATTCCCGATTCCAGCCGGTGCATGTCGCAGACGTGGTGCGGGCGTTTCACCTCGCGCTCGACGAACCCGCGACGGTCGGCCAGGCCTTCGCCTTGTGCGGGCCGCGCGTCTATTCGCTGCGCGAGCTGATGGTCTTCGCCGGGGCGTTGCGCAACAAGCGGCCCTTCATCATTGCGTTGCCCGGTGCGCTGGGCCGAGTGCAGGCTGCATTGCTCGAATGGGTGCCCGGCACGCCCATGTCGCGCGACAACCTGGACTCGATGCGCGTCGATAGCGTGTGCGATCAGCCGTGGCCGGCGATGCTCGGCGCGCAGCCGCGCAGCCTGGAGTCCTTCGCAGCTGACTACATGTCGTCGACCGCGGGGGACGATCGCTACGCCGCCTTTCGCACCCGTCGGCGGTGAAGGTCTATCAGGTCGGCGGGTCGATTCGCGACGCGCTCCTCGGGCTGCCCGTCAAAGACCGCGACTTCGTCGTCGTCGGCGCGACGCCGGAGGAGATGCTGAAGGCGGGATTCAGGCCGGTCGGACGGGACTTCCCCGTCTTTCTGCACAAGGACACGCACGAGGAATACGCGCTCGCGCGCACCGAGCGCAAGTCGGGGCGCGGCCATCAGGGATTCGTGTTCCATGCTGCGCCCGAGGTCACGCTCGAGCAGGATTTGGCGCGCCGCGACCTGACGATCAATGCGATGGCCCGCGACGATGCGGGACAACTGATCGATCCGTACGGCGGCCGGCGGGACCTCGAATCGCGTACGCTGCGTCACGTCAGTCCCGCGTTCGGCGAAGATCCGCTGCGCGTGTTGCGGGTGGCGCGCTTCGCCGCGCGGTTCGGTTTCGACGTGGCGAACGAAACGCTCGCTCTGATGCGAGGCATCGTCGAGCGCGGCGAACTGAGGGACCTGTCGCCGGAACGCATCTGGCAGGAGCTGTCCAAGGGCCTCGTGGCGGAGACTCCGTCACTGATGCTTGCCGTGCTGCGGCGGTGCGGCGCCTTGCGTGAAATCGCGCCGGAAATCGACGCTCTCTATGGCGCGCCTTCGCCGGGAACGATCCAGCCGGATCTCGGCATCGCGGTCGCGACAGCGCTCGACTGCGGTAGCGGCCGTGGCGCGCAGCTTGTCGTGCAATACGCGACGCTGTGCCGGCAGCTCTCGGCGGAGACGGCGCTGTCGCTGGCCGGACGATTGCGGGCGAGCATCGAATGCCGCGACGCTGCGATCCACGCGTCGCGCTTCGCCGCGACACTGGAACGCGCACGAGAGCTGACCGCGCAGGATTGGCTCGCGCTGCTCCTCGGCATCGACGCGCTCAGACGCAAGGAACGACTCGGTGCGTTGCTGGGCGTCGTCGCCAACTACGCATGCGCTGCCGACAGCCCTGCCGAAGGGCACGCCGCCTTGGACCGGCTCGCCACCGGAGCCTGGCAGGCGATTGCCCAGTTGGATTTCGAAAGTATCGGTGTGCCATCGGGTGCAGACGACGTCGCTGCCCGAGTCCGCGATGCGAGGTTGGCGGCGCTGCAGCGCTACCTGACGAGCTCGGCGCGCTGACCACGAGTCGGGAACGGCGTTCAGACCCGGTACGCGGACTTCGTCATCACCTTCGCCGTCAGGCGCATCGCTGCGCGCACGGGAAACGGGAGGCGCGCAGCGCCGCTATCTTCCGCCATTTGCGCATGACCGGCTTCATCGGTGCGCATCTGCGCGACGATGGCACGACTGCGCGCATCGCCCGGCGGCAGCGTGTCGAGGTGCCCGCCCAGGTGCTGCTCGACCTGACGCTCGGTCTCGCTCAGGAAACCGAGATTCCAGCGATCCCCCGCGAGACCTGCAATGGCGCCGATAGCGAACGATCCCGCATACCAGAGCGGATTGAGCAAGCTCGGGCGGGACTGGAGTTCCTCGAGGCGACGTTCGGTCCACGCGAGGTGCTCGACCTCTTCGCGGGCGGCACCGTCGAGCTTTCGCTTGAGTTCGGGATTCGATGAAGTCATCGCCTGTCCCGAGTAGAGTGCCTGGGCGCAAATCTCTCCGCTGTGGTTGACTCTCATCAGCCCGGCGGCATGGGTGCGTTCGTCGGGTGTCAGCTCGAGCGCTTCGCTGTTCTCCGCCGGATATGG
>Ga0070670_100006207_pt1 | contig 10106 bp, 5 predicted proteins | sample KBSS63metaG_FD_64665 | JGI IMG/M metagenome (GOLD analysis project Ga0070670, IMG submission 64665) | Switchgrass rhizosphere microbial communities from Kellogg Biological Station, Michigan, USA - KBS S6-3 metaG | ecosystem: Host-associated > Plants > Roots > Rhizosphere > Soil ... | reverse complement strand
GAGTCGACGAAGCTGCTGGTCGACGAGTTCGCCAGGCTCGTGCTGCCGCTCGGAACGACTGCCGTCGTGGCCGATCCGCACGAAATCGCCAACGTGCTCGGGACCGACGGCGTCCACTGGCTCGTCGACTCATGCGAGAACCTCCCGCTCGACGTCTTCTTCATGGCGTCCTCGTGCGTGCCTGCGTCGCAGTTCGAGTCGCCGTGGCGCGAGCTGACCATCGGGGATCTCGAGGGGCTTCTGCACCGCAGCCGGGTCCTCGGGCTGGCCGAGATGATGAACTTCCCAGGAGTCATTGCCGGCGCGCCCTCCGAGCTGGCGAAGCTCGCGCTCGCCACGCACGTCGACGGGCACGCGCCCGCGGTTGGGGGAAAGCAGCTGAACGCCTATGCGGCGGCCCGGATCGGCTCGGACCACGAGGCGTCGACCCTCGAGGAAGGTCGTGAGCGCTTGCGTGCCGGCATGTGGCTGCTCGTGCGCGAGGCGTCGGCTGCCCGCAACCTGCGCGCCCTGCTCCCACTGGCGCTCGAGTACGGGCCGAGCCGGATGGCCTTCTGCACGGACGACCGAGAGCCGGAGCACATCGCCGACGAGGGGCATCTGAACTCGATGGTCCGCGACGCAGTCGCGTCTGGTGTGCCGCCCGAGGACGCGCTGGTGATGGCGTCGCTCAACCCGGCGGCCTATCACGGGCTCGACCACCTCGGTGCCATCGCACCGGGGAGGCAGGCAGATGTCCTGCTGCTGCCCGATCTCGAGTCGTTCGTGCCCCAGTTCGTGCTGAAGGCGGGGCGGCGAGTCGGAGAGATCCCGCACCTGCGCGTTCCCGACTGGGTGCGACGGACGATGCACCTCGAAGCCGTTGCCGCCAGCGGCTTCCGGATTCCCTGGCAGGGCGGGAAGGCACGAGTGATCGGACTCGTCCCACAGCAGATCGCGACCGTTGCGCTCACGGAGGAGCCGGCCGTCGAGAATGGCTGCGCCGTCGCCGATCCCGAACGTGACCTGGCGAAGATCGCCGTGCTCGAGCGCCACCTCGGCACGGGCAGGATCGGTCTCGGCTTCGTGCACGGGTTCGGGCTCCGGCGGGGAGCGCTCGGCTCGACGATCTCGCACGACGCGCACAACGTCGTCGTGGCCGGCGTCGACGACGGCGCGATGGCATACGTGGTCCGGCGTCTCTGCGAGATCGAAGGCGGGATCGTCGTAGCCGACGAGGGCGGGGTTCGCGCCGAGCTGCCCCTTCCCGTCGCGGGGCTGCTCTCCGACCGAGCCTTCGCCGAAGTGCTCGCCGGCAGCCGTGAGGTCACCGCGGCTGCGCGCGAGCTCGGCGTCACCATTCCGGCGCCGTTCCAGACGCTGTCGTTCCTCGCGCTCTCGGTGATCCCGGCGCTGAAGATCACCGACCGCGGACTGGTCGACGTCGACCGGTTCGAGCTGGTGCCGCTGGCGGCGTGACGCGGGCTAGCCCTTGACCACGCCGAGCGGCACGAGCTGTGCGACCCGGCGCGCAAGTCCGGCCCGCTCCACGACTCCGACGACGCGCTCGACGTCCTTGTACGCGAACGGAGCCTCTTCGGCGAGACCCTTGTTCGACGGGCAGCGGACGATGATTCCCTGGGCCTCGAGCTGCCGGCGAAGCTCGGCGCCGCCGATCGTCTTGCTGGCCCGCGTACGGGACATGGCACGTCCCGCTCCATGGCAGATCGTCCCGAAGGAGCGCTCGAGCGAGCCTGGTTCGCCGGCCAGGACGAAGCTCGACGTGCCCATGCTGCCCGGGATGAAGACGGGCTGCCCCACCGCTCGGTAGTCGGCAGGGATGCCGGGCGAGTCGGCGGGGAAGGCGCGTGTCGCTCCCTTGCGGTGAACGAGGAGGTCGCGACCGCCGTAGCGCTCGACCTTCGCCACGTTGTGGGCGACGTCGTACACCTGGCGCGTCGCAGCGGCGACCTCGAGTCCGAGGATGCGCTCGACGGCTGTGCGAACGGCATGGGCGATCGCGTGCCTGTTTGCGAACGCGAAGTTCGCCGCCGCGGACATCGCGGCGAGATACGAGCGGCCCTCCGGCGACGAGGCGGGGGCGCACGCAAGCTGCCGGTCCGGGAGAGTGATGCCGTAGCGCTCCTGAACCGTGTTCATCGTCCGTACGTGATCGGTGCACACCTGGTGCCCGAGCCCGCGGGAGCCAGAATGGATCAGGATCGTGACCTGTCCCTCGGCGATGCCGAAAGCCGCTGCCGTCGTCTCGTCGTGGATGCGGGCGACGCGCTGGACCTCGATGAAGTGGTTGCCTGCGCCGGCGGTGCCCAGCTGACCGGCTCCGCGCTCGTGCGCCCGGCGCGAGACTGCAGCCGGATCGGCGTCGGGGAGACACCCGAGCGACTCCGTGCGCTCGAGGTCGTCCTCCCGGCCGATCCCACGCGCGACGAGCGCCTGTGGGCCTTGACTCAACACCGCGTCGAGGTCGGCTCCTGACAGCAGAAGGCGGGAGCGTCTGCCCGTTCCGGCCGGGACCGCGCGCGAGATTTCGTGCACGAGCGGCTCCCGTCTATCACCGAGCTCCGTTTCGGAGATCGGCAGGACGAGCAGCCGCACACCGCAGTTGATGTCATAGCCGACCCCGCCGGGCGAGACGACTCCGTCGGGAAGCTCCATCGCTGCAACGCCGCCGACCGGGAAGCCGTAGCCCTGGTGGATGTCCGGCATCGCGAGTGCCGCCTCGACGATCCCCGGCAACGTGGCGACGTTCTGGAGCTGCTCGAGCGACCGGTCGGCGACGATCGCCTCGAGGAGCTCGGGATCCGCGAAGACCCGCGCCGGGACGCGCATGTCCGGCCGCGCGGCGGCGGGAATCTCCCAGAGCGTCTCGTCGAGTTGGACCAGCTGTGTGCGTTCGTCCCGGGTGTCGTGGTGCGCGATCGTCATGAATCTTCCGCCGTCGCGCTCTCGGCGAAGCACTTCCCGAACCAGGCAGCCGCGAGCGCTGCCACCTGCTCGAGCGCCCCCGGCTCCTCGAAGAGGTGCGTCGCGCCGAGGATGACCTCGAGCTCATTGGGACAGCGAAGCTGGGCCGCGGCGGCCTCGTTCAGCTCGACGACCACGGTGTCCGCACTCCCGACGATGAGAAGCGTCGGAGCCCGGACGTCCGGGAGGCTGTCCCAGGCGAGGTCCGGCCGGCCTCCTCTCGAGACGACGCCGGAGATTCGATCTCCCAGCTCCGATGCCGCGCGCAAGGCTGCAGCGGCACCGGTGCTCGCTCCGAAGTACGCGACGGGCAGGCCGCGCGCCGCAGGATGGGGAAGAAGCCACTTCGTGGCCGCGACGAGTCGCTGCGCGAGGAGCTCGACGTCGAACACGTTTCGGCGGTCGGCCTCCTCCTCGTCCGTCAGCAGGTCGAAGAGCATCGTCGCCATCCCTGCTCGATTGAGGGCCACCGCGACGCTGACGTTCCGCGGGCTGTGCCGGCTCGAGCCGCTGCCGTGTGCGAACACGACCCACCCCAACGGGCTCGAAGGGATCGTCAGGTCGGCGGGCAGCCGTACGCTTCCGATGGCGAGCTCGGCTGCGAAGGTGACGCAATCCGGAGCATGCGAGGGCGACAGGAGCTCGACGACGTCAGCGTTCGACACCTGGTGGAAGTCCTCGTACCACTTCCCGACGGCTAGGAAGTCGAGCGGGCTGACGAGACAGACGACCGCATCGACGTCTGGGTCGCGCTCGATGCGGCTGACCGTCTCCGCTGCGCCGACCGGAACGGCTACGACGACGCGGCTCGCCCCTTGCGCACGCGCCCAGCGGACCGCGGCGACCATGGTCCCACCCGTCGCCAGACCGTCGTCGACGAGGATGCACGTTGCGCCGGTGAGAGACAGAGGCTCACGACGCTCGTGCAGGCTCGCGTCAAGAGCCGCGACCGCGTCCTTTGCCGCGTGAACCGCCTCGGCCAGCTCGGCCTCGGCCATCCAGTCGGGCGCGCGGAGGTACTCGATTCCACCGGGGGCGACCGCTCCGATGCCGTACTCCGGCTGCAGAGGGTGTCCGACCTTGCGGACGGCGAGAGCGTCGAGCGGCGCGTGCAAGACCGCGGCGACCTCGGCCGCGACTTCCACGCCTCCGCGCGCGAGGCCGACGACGGCGAGCGCTCCGGCGGCGCGCTCGGGCACATTGCGCGCCACGAGCTCGCGAGCAAGCAGACGCCCGGCTTCGCGGCGGTCGCGGAAGCCCGACAGCGCAACCCGAGGTCGAGACAGCGTCTCCATGACTCGATGGTCCACCTCATAGACCCTGCTGGCATCAGCGAATCCACCGATCGGACGCGTGCGCTTCGTCCTCAGGCACGGCCGCGGCGGCTCCACACCGCGATCAGTGCTCTCCCCGATGCCTTGGACGGGCTTTGGCGCGAGGCTTTGTTCGATGGCTTCGACCGTGATCGAACGGACGGATGTGTTGCGGAGCCTCGTAACCTCGCTGGCCCAGCTCCGCGACGAGATGGGTGTGCTCTCGATCACGATCGGCATCGAGCCGGGCGCAGTGAGCGGAGGCACTCCCTCGTGGGAGATCGCGCTCCGCAACGACGTCGATCGGCTCCTCCACGACAGCGCTGCCCGATCGATGCTCGACCGGCGCCTGGACCAGGTCTCGACCCGACTGGAGGAGCTACTCGAGCCAGCCATGTCGGGGCGTGGTCGTGCGCTCTACATTGCGCTCGCGTCCGGCGCGACACGCGAGGCGATCGTGCACCGAGCGCTTCCGACGGGGGCCTGCGTCGGCCCGGTTGCGCACGTTCTTCCGCTCCTGAGCGTGCTCGGCGAGGGAGAACGGGCCGGTCTCATCAGCGCCTCTCGAGATGCGATTTCGATACGGGAGTCCGAGCTGGGAAGCGCACGCGACGTCGACCACATCGAGCTCGAGCCCTGGGTCGGCGACTGGTGGCCGGAGATGAAGGGACCGGCGCGGGCGAACCCAGTGCGGGGGCAGCACATGGTCTCTCAGAGGGATCGCTACACGCGTCGGGTCGCCGCGGCCTACCGTCACACGCTGGATGACGCGTCGATCGCAGTCGGCCTGCTCGCCGTCGAGCGGGGATGGCGACGTGCGGTGCTGGCAGGCGATCCGCGGCGGACGGGCACCCTCGACGCGGTGCTTGGCGAGCGAGGCCTGGCGACGACCACGATCGGGACGAACCTCGAGGGCGTACGCACGGAGGACGCGCTCGAGCGGCTCCAAAGTGCCCTCGCAGCGCTGGTTGCCCGACAGCGGGCTGGGCTGGCGAAGGACGTGCTGTCCGCGGAGAACGGAGTCTGTGGCCTCGTGCCGGTGCTCGCGGTCCTCGCCGAGGCGCGCGCGGACAGTCTCCTGATCGATGCGAGTCGGACCTTCCCCGGCGTCGTGGGGGCGGATGAAGGCATGGCGGCAGCGATGCCCGGCGAGGACGCAGCCGATCTCACCGATCTGATCGTCTCCCGAGCGCTCGCAACGCGCGCAGCGGTGATTGCCGTCAATGGTGAGGCGGCGGCGGCGCTTGGAGCGGTCGAGGGAATCGCCGCAACGCTTCGCTGGTGACCAGCACTCCCGCCGACGCGGATGCGAACGCCCGAGGCTCCTGCGTGACGATCGCGCGTCTTGCCCGGTGGGACTCGGGAACACTCCGTGTCCGCAAGAGGTCGCTGATCACGTAAAGGCCCCCGATCGGGGTTGCGGTCTTCCACAGCCCACTGCGGTGTGCGGAGGAGTCAGGCCCCCACGGGTGCGCCGCCTGCGGCTTAGCCACAGGGCGAGTCGGTGAGTTACGGATGTGTCGATGCGCCCCGAGAACCACCATCGGTCCATGGCAGTGAAGGGGCGCATCGCGCCGGCACCGCGTTCACGACGACGCGAGCGCGAGCTTCGACCGGACGAGCTCCGGCGTCGCGTCAACCCCACTCGGCTCGGCTTCGCCTCGACCGCGGAGGTGCCGCCGCTCGTCGGCACCATCGGCCAACCGCGCGCGCTCGACGCTCTCGAGTACGGGCTTGCGGTGGTGACACGCGGATTCAACCTCTTCGTCTCGGGACTCCCCGGCTCAGGCCGACTCACGACGGTGCTCGACTACGTCCGCACGCTCGCGGAGTCGAGGCCGGCGCCGTCGGACTGGATCTACGTTCACGACTTCGACCGGCCCGACCGACCGAACGCCATTCGCCTGCCGGCGGGCCGAGGGGCAGAGCTCGCAGGCGCAATGGACGAATTCGTCGAGGCTGCGCGGCGCGAGATTCCCCGGGCGTTCGAGAGCGAAGAGTACGACCGCCGCCAGCGCGAACTCGTCGCCGAGATCACCGGGCAGCGCCAGCAGGAGGAAGACGCCCTCACGCGCTTTGCAGCTGAGCGCGGGATCGCCCTCAAGGCGACCCTGGTCGGCGTCGCCTCCGTGCCGCTTATCGACGGCAAGCCGATCACCCGCGAGCGCTTCGAGCAGCTCCCCGAGGAGCAGCGGGCCGAGATCACGGCGGCGTCGGCCGAAGTCGAGGAGCAGGCGGCGACGTACATCCGTCACGTGCATCAGCTGGAGAAAGAGGCCGAACGCAGAGTGCGCGAGCTCGAGCGGGACGTCGCGCTCTTCACGACCGCGCCACTCTTCCGCGACCTCGAAGAGCGCTACCGGGACCAAGACGAGGTGCTGGCGTATCTCGAGGACGTCAAGACGGACCTGCTCGCGAACCTCGGCGACTTCCGCGAGGGCGAGGAGGGCGAGGCGCCGTTCGGACTCGGGTCGCGGCCCCGTGACCACGTCCGCTACCGCGTCAACGTCCTCGTCGACAACGGCGCTGCGACGGGGGCGCCGGTCGTGGTGGAGCGGAATCCGACGTACTACAACCTCGTGGGACGAACGGAGTATCGCGCCACCTTCGGCGCCATGCTGACGGACTTCCGTGAGATCAAGCCCGGCGCGCTTCATCGTGCGAACGGTGGCTTTCTCGTGCTCGATGTCATCGACGTGCTGCGGCATCCCGCAGCCTGGGACGCGCTGAAACGGGCGCTGCGGAGCGCCGAGGTGCGGATCGAGGGTCTCGGCGAGGAGTTCTCGGCGATGCCGTTCGCGACACTGCGTCCGGAGCCGATTCCGCTCGACCTCAAGGTCGTTCTCCTCGGCTCGCCGTTCCTTTATCACCTCCTGTACGAGCTCGACGAGGACTTCCGCGAGCTCTTCAAGGTGAAGGCCGACTTCTCCCCGGACCTCGCCTGGACGGCCGAGCACCAGCGCAACTACGCGGCGTTCGTCAGCCGCTGGGTTCGAGAGAACGATCTTCTTCACTTCGACCGGGCCGCGGTCGCGAGGCTCATCGAGCAGGGGGCTCGCCTCCGCGAAGATCAACACAAGCTCTCCGCTCGGCTCCTGGAGATCTCCGACGTGATCTCGGAAGCGAGCTTCTGGGCGCAGAAGCACGGGCACACGCTCGTCGAAGCCTCCGACGTCGAGCTTGCGATCGCGAAGAAGGAGTTTCGGTCGAGCCTGCTCGAGGAGCGCGTCCGCGAGCTGATATCCGACGCCACGATCGTGATCGCGACCGACGGCGAGAGCGTCGGCCAGGTGAACGGGATCTCTATCCTCGACCTCGGAGATCACTCGTTCGGCCGTCCCTGCCGCGTGAGCGCTCGGGTCTCGCTCGGCCGCAGTGGGATCGAGAGCATCGAACGCGAGATCGAGCTCTCGGGGCCGATTCACTCGAAGGGCTTCATGATCCTCTCGGGGTACCTGGCAGCGACGTATGCGCAGGAATGGCCGCTTGCCGTTTCCGCGACGCTGACCTTCGAGCAGTCGTACGACGAGATCGAGGGCGACTCGGCCTCCTCGACGGAGCTCTACGCAATCCTCTCCGCATTGGCGGGACTTCCCCTCGCGCAGGGCATCGCGGTCACGGGATCCGTCGACCAGAACGGAAACGTGCAGGCCGTGGGCGGCGTTACACGAAAGATCGAGGGGTTCTTCGCCACGTGCAAGGCGCAGGGCCTGACGGGGACACAGGGCGTCGTCATCCCCGCCGCGAACGTGCGCAACCTCATGCTCGACGACGAGGTCGTCGAGGCCGTGAGCAGCGGGAAGTTCCACGTCTGGGCGGTTCGGACGATCGACGAGGGGATCGAGATCCTCACGGGCCGCAAGGCAGGTCGCCGCAGGGCCGACGGCTCCTATCCACCCGGGAGCGTGCATGCGCTCGTGGCCGCACGCCTCGCCGAGTACGCAGACCGGCTCCGAAAGTTCGCCGAGCCAGCCCCCGAGGCAGGCGCGAACGGCCGTCCGAGCCCGAGCTCGTAGGGACCGAGTGTCCATGACGGCAGCCCCACCGATTCCCGCCCACTTCCTTCGCGTGTCCGACCTCGACGGCGACGGGCTCTTGGCCCTGCTCGATCTCGCAGCGGAAATGAAGGAACGCAGGCATGGATTCGTCGAGGAGCTGAGGGGAGAGACGCTCGTCTGCTTCTTCGAGAAGCCTTCGACTCGCACACGCCTGTCGTTCGCGGCGGCAGCGGAGCGGCTCGGGATGCTCCCGGTCGTCCTCGGACCTGCCGACCTCCAGCTCGAGCGCGGGGAGAGTCTCGAGGACACGGCCAGGACGTTCGCGGGCTATGCGACGGCGATCGTCGTCCGGACGTACGCGCAGGAGACGGTCGAGCGAATGGCAGCGGTCTCGCAGGTCCCGGTGGTGAACGCGTTGACCGACGAGCACCACCCCTGTCAGGCGCTCGCCGACCTGCTGACTGTGCGCGAGCGGTTCGGTCGGCTCGAAGGGGTCAAGGTGGCTTTCGTCGGCGACTTCAACAACGTCGCCACGTCGCTCGCGGAGGCTGCGACGTTGGCGGGGTTCCAGCTCACGGTCGCGTGTCCCTCGGGCTTCGAGCGAGACGTGCCGGGCGTGCGAGTCGTCCACGACCCCGTCGAGGCCGTTCGCGGGGTCGACGTCGTCTACACGGACGTCTGGGTCTCGATGGGCGACGAGGGCGAGCGAGAGTCACGTCTGGGGGATCTCACCCCATTCCGCGTCGACGAGGCACTGATGCGGCATGCGTCGCCCGACGCCGTCTTCATGCACTGCCTGCCCGCTCACCGCGGCGAGGAGGTCGCGCAGGAGGTGATCGACGGGCCCTTCTCGATCGTCTGGCAGCAGGCAGAAAACCGGCTGCCGACCGAGGAGGCGCTGCTCTTCGCATTGATCCGGCGCCGGTGGAAGTGAGGAGGAGATCGCCGTGCGCCGGACCATCGTGATGGGAGCAGGGGGACGCGACTTCCACAACTTCAATGTCGCTCTCCGGGACGACCCGAACGTCGTGGTCGTGGCATTCACGGCCGCGCAGATCCCCGGCATCGCGGGCCGCGTCTATCCGCCGGCGCTCGCCGGCCCGCGCTATCCGCAAGGGATCCCGATCGTTCCCGAGGAGAGCCTGACGGAGCTCATTCGCGAGCACGGCGCCGACGAAGTCGTCCTCGCGTACTCGGACCTCCGATACGAGACGGTCATGCACAAGGCCTCGATCGTGCTCGCCGCCGGTGCCGACTTTCGGCTGCTCGGGCCGCACGCGACGATGCTCCGTTCGACGAAGCCCGTCGTCGCGGTCTGTGCCGTGCGGACAGGGTCTGGCAAGAGCCAGACGAGCCGTAAGGTCGGGAAGCTCCTGGTCGACGCAGGACTGAAGGTGGCGCTCGTACGCCATCCCATGCCATACGGTGATCTCGAGGCGATGCGCGTGCAGCGCTTCGCGACGCTCGAGGAGATCGACGCCTCGCACCCAACCGTCGAGGAGCGCGAGGAATACGAGGAGCCCGTCCGGCTCGGGATGGTCATGTACGCAGGTGTCGAGTACCAGGCGATCCTCGAACAGGCGGAGGCCGAAGCGGACGTCCTCGTCTGGGACGGCGGCAACAACGACTTCCCGTTCTTCGCTCCAACGTTGCTGATCGTTGTCGCCGACGCGCTGCGACCCGGCCACGAGCTCCTCTATCACCCGGGCGAGGTCAACGTCCGAATGGCAGACGTCGTCGTGATCAACAAGGTCGACTCGGCGGAGGCGGGCGCGGTCGAGCAGGTGCGTGCGAACGTCGAGTCGGTGAACCCCGCCGCGACCGTGGTGCT
>Ga0070670_100006206_pt1 | contig 10106 bp, 9 predicted proteins | sample KBSS63metaG_FD_64665 | JGI IMG/M metagenome (GOLD analysis project Ga0070670, IMG submission 64665) | Switchgrass rhizosphere microbial communities from Kellogg Biological Station, Michigan, USA - KBS S6-3 metaG | ecosystem: Host-associated > Plants > Roots > Rhizosphere > Soil ... | reverse complement strand
CGGCGGGACCGCAGTCCGCCGCGCTCGACGACAAGGGCAACGCGTTCGTGTTGACGCTGCCGCACGCGATCGACGTCGCCGCCGACGGCCGGCCGGTGTGGGCGCCCGTCGACGTCGTCGAGGCGCAGGCGACCGTGAAGCTGGTCGCGACCCCCGCGCTCGATGACCACGTCTATCAGCTCGTGTCGCTGAACAACCCGGCGGCCTATCCGCTGCTCGAGGGGCGGGTGCGCAGCTACCGCGCCGGCTCCTACGTCGGTGATTCGAAGCTGACCCACCAGGGCGTCGGCGCGCCGTTCGAGATCTCGCTCGGTATCGACGAGGAGCTGAAGGTCGAACGCAAGACGCTAGACGACAAGGACATGGGCGCGGGCTTCCTCAGCTCGACGAAACACGTCGTGCGCGGGTACCGCACGACGATCACGAACCGCGCCGCGGGCAGCGAAACCGTCGAGCTGCGCGAGAGCATCCCGGTGTCGAAGATCGACGACGTCAAGGTCGAGCTCGCCAAGCGGACGACGCCCGGCTACAAGCTGGACGCCGCGCGCGGCTTCGTCACCTGGTCGCTGACGCTCAAGAGCGGTGAATGGCGCTACACCGACATCGGCTACGCCATCCACCTCCCCGACGACTGGCAACTGCCCGGGCGGTAGCCGCTCTAGTTCCCGCCGCCGCCGTCCGAAGTTGCGCACGCCGGGTCGGTGCAGGCACCGCATGCGGCGCCCTGACAGCTCGCCTCGGGAAGCCGGCCCGCACGCATGCATGTGAAGCGCGGTGAGGCTCGCGTCCGACGGTCAACGCTTCTTGCCGAGCTCCTGCTTGCCCTCCCCGTCCAATTCGATCCAGCGCGCATCGCGGTTCTTCCACACCTCGGACTGCACCGTCGCCTTCGCGGCCGGCGCCGAGACCCCGCCGAATCCCTGCGCCGCGTTCGTGGCGTCCTTGTCGATGGCGCGGGTCAGCGCCGGCGGGACGCGATCCTTCGCGACGCGAAACGGCGTCGTCGGTCCCGGGCTCGCGCGGTGCGAGTCGATGCAGTAGACGTCGAGCGCGAGCCGCTCGGTCGCGCCCGGCGCGATCGTCACGTGATCGGCGCGCTGGCCGGCTCCGCTCACCACCTGGAACGGCCCGACGGCGCCCAGCCGCTGCGGCGCTTCGTTGGCGTTCCCCTGCGGCACGAAGTACAGCCCCTTGGCCGTGAACTCCTGCGGCTCGGCCGACGGGTTTTTGACGTCGACGGTGATGGCGCCGTTGGTGTTCCCCGCGTATTGAACGATGCGGATGACCAACCCGCTCGCCTTTTGCCCCTTCACCGCCGGGAGCTTGTCGAAACGGTCGGCGGCGACCGCGGACGAAAACGACGAGACCAAAACCAGACCAGCCGTAAACAGTACGAACGAAATGCGGTTCATGGCGACTGCCTCCTGCTCGTTGGGACGCGGGCAGGCGGCAAAAGATCTCGCGCCGCTTCTAATTCGGGACCCTCAAAGGGTCCCGAGCCCCCCACGACGGGCTCCGGCGAGCAAAGCTCGCCTTCGCCCAACGTGCTTTGTAAAACAAATGTAAATGGGTAGCCTAGTTGTTGGTTCGCGGACCATGAGGATCCCCCGCCTCGGCTTGCTGCTCTTCGCCTTCGGACCGGTCGTGGTGGCCTGCGATGCCGGCGTCGATCCGATCAACGTCGACGTCGGTTGCCCGGATAGACCGCTACGCGGCCCTCAGGAATGGGCAGCCGCGCAGCCAGAAGCAGTCATCGACGACTTCGAGGACGGGGATCTGTCGTTGATCAAAGTCGCGGAACGCACGGGTAACTGGTATCCGTTCCCGACGTCGTCGCCGATCGTCGCCGGCGAGGCATCGACGAAGTGCGCCGCCCGCGGCACACGGTCCGGTCATTTCGTCGCCACCGGCAACGGCGACCCGGGCGCGAACTGGAACGCAAGCATGATCAATCCGTTCACGGCGGTGATTCCTTACGACGCCAGCGCCTGGAGCGGCTTTTCGTTCTGGATCGCCTCGGGTGACACCGTCGGCGAGGCGACCGAAATGACGGTCGGCATCAACACCCCAGGGGTCCTGGCCTCCGAAGGCTTCTGCACGATCTGCGGCGACTATCACCTCACGAAGATCCCCCTCACCAGGACTTGGACGCGCTGGTCGATTCGATTCGATGAGCTGAAACAGAAGGGCTTCGGCGAGCCGCCGGTGCCGCTGCTGCCCAGGGATCGGCTGGTGAACTTCATCTTCTGGCCGACGAATCCGTTCGACATCTGGATCGACGACTTTCGCTTCGAGCCGTGACTACCAGGCGACGTCGGTCACGACGAAGCCGGCCAGAAATGGGCGGCCCCACACGCCTGCTTCGTTGCCGGCGAAGCGAACCTTGACGCCGGTCGGCGCGACGCCAGCCACCGCGCGCAACCCGAACCGCAGCCAATTCGTGGCCGCAAAGCCGGCGTCGCCGCGCGCGTAGGCGGCGGCGGTGATCGCGCTATCGGAGCTCGCGACGAAAGGCTGGGACGCGTCACCGTCGGCGTCGACACGGATCACAGCACCGCCGACGGCGAGCGTTGCGTACACCGGCCGCTCCGACGCCTCGAGACGGGTGAACAGCGCGATGCCGCCCAGCGCGCTGTTGATCCGCGCCGAACCCTCGGGCCCGATCACGGTGCCCGTGCTCAGCGGCAAGCTGCCATCCAGCGCGATCCCGACCCGGCCGACGATCAGCCGCTGAAGGCTGAGCCAGATCTGCATCTGCGCGTCGCCGCTTGCCGGGCTGAACATCGCGCCGAACGCCGCCTGCACGCCCCACGGCGCCGGGCCGGCCGGCTTGGCCTCGATGACGGGGACGGCTGTCTCCGGGGCCTTCGCCGGCGCGGACTCGTGACGCGCGGCGGTCGCCGCGCGCGCGTCCGCGACCGACAGCAGGCTGGTGCGCAGCAACTCGGCCGTCTGGAGCGCGACGAGTCCGAGGTTGGGGCCGTTGGGACTCTCGTCGACGATCAGCTGGCGCAGCAGCGATCGTCCCGTCGGCTGGTTCGCCATCCACACCTCGACACCCTTGCGCGACGACAGCATCCGGATGGCGGCCGCTGCGCTCTCGCTGCGGCCGGCAGCGTCCAGCGACTCGATCGCCTCTCCCGTTCGCCACGTCTCCAGCGCCACGACATCCAGCCCCAGCGCGGCCAGCTCGGCGCGGATCCGCTCGGCGAACGGATCGTCCGCCTGGTCGACGACCAGCAGGACGCGCAGACGCTGCTGCGCCACGACCGGCGCAGCAGCGACCATCGCAACCACCGCCACGAAGGCAGCGGTCATGGCGAGGCGCTTCACTCGAACATGATAGCGCGAGCGGTACCTGCGTACGGCCCTTCCGGGAACCGCTGCAAGTAGCGCTCGGCGTCGCGGCGCGCGGCGGCGCGCTCGCCGGCCCGGTGCCGCGCTTCCATCAATCGCCCGACGGCGTCGCCCATCAGCGGACCGCTCGGCTGCTCGTCGAGGTAGGTCGCGAACCAGCGCGCCGCCTCGTTGTAGTCACCGCGGCGCTCGTAAGCGACGCGCCCAAGCGCGAACGCAGCCGTCGAAGCGTGGAGCGAGCCGGGGAACCGCTGGCGAAGCACGGTCAGCGCCTCGACCGCGCGCGCCGTCCGCCCCGACAGACGGGCGGCGTCCGCGAGCGCCAGCAACTCGACCGCGGCCGCCGTACGGCAGACGCGGGCAAAGCCGACACGTTCGGCTGCCCGCAGACCGTCGCCGTAGTGTCCGGCCGCGACCAGCGCCTGCCACGTCTCACCGTCGACGTGAGCCAGCTTGGTCTCGCGCCGCGCCGGCGCCGCCGCGCGCGCCGGTCCCTCGATGGCCTCCGCCTCCATCTCGTCCTCGCCAGCCGTCGGCGTCGCCGCCGCGACTGTCCGCGCTACGCCCGACGGCAGGCAGGACAGCCGCAAGCTGCCACCGCCCGTGACCGTACGCGGACCGGGCAGACAATCACCCGAGACGATGACCGACCCCTCGCTGAGCTCGAGGCCGAACGTCAAATCCTTCGGGTTCCAGTCGACGCGGAACTTCGTCCCGGTGACCGCGATCGCGACCGGACCGGCCTCGAAGCGCCAGCGCGCCTTGCGCGTTCCGCGATGCGCAATGGCGACGTCCGCGCGTCCCGACTCGATCAACACGCGCGCGCCGTTAGATTCCGTCGACAGCACGCGCAGCCGGCTGCCCTTGTCGAGCACGATGGAGCTCCCCTCGGAGAACTGCAGGGCCGTCGACGCGCGTGCGTCGGCTTCGACCACGTCACCGGTACGGCCCGGCACCCCGCCGGCGCCCGGCAGCGCGCCGCCGGCGATGCGGAACGAGATGGGAATCTGCAACCACAGCAGCACGGCCACGCCGACAGCAACCGCCGCGCCGCCACCGACGAAGATTCCCCGCCACCCCGGAAACAGAGACAGCCCACGCCAGCGGCTCGCACGTCCGTTCCGCATCGTGATGGTCTCGACCAACCGATTCCGCTCGGCGCGCAGCTCTTCGGCGGCGTTGCCGTCGTCGAGCGCGCCCCGGATCTTCTTTCCGGCTCTTATCAGCTTTGCTTCTGCAGGCTCCATCTCGTCCCTTCCTCTAGCCACTGCTCCAGCAATGGCCGCTCTCTGACCTCACGCAGGAACCTCTTCTCGGCCCGGGAAAGACGCCGCTTGAACGTCGCAAGCGAGACACCACACGCCTGCGCCGCCTCGGGCAGCGTCATTCCTTCCACGAATCGCAACACAAAGGTCATTCGCTCGTTTGCCGGTATCTTGTCTAAGATTCGGTACGTCTCGCGCAGCGCCAGCAGCGCATCGGACGATGTCGGGTCGCGATGGTTCTGCCGCGTTTGATCCGGCGAAAATAGAAACAGCCACTTCCGCCGGGCCAGCCGCCGGATGTGCGCGCGGGCCGTGAACACCGCGATCGTCGTCAGCCAGCTGCGCACCTGCTCGAGGTGCTGGAGCTCGCCGATGCGGTCGATGGCGCGGATGAAGACCTCTTGAAGGAGGTCGGGAATCTCGGCGTCCGCCCCGAGCACGGACTGCAGCGTGCGCCGGATCGCCGCCGCGTGTTGATCGTAGAACGCCGCGGCGGCGCCGGGGTGCCCAGAACGCAACGCGTCGATCAGATTCTCATCTCCGCGCGCAAAGGTCAGTGGCGTCACCATGGATGTTGTCGTCTGGCAGCCTCAGCGGCTGCACAAGCTAGTGTCCATAAAGAAGCCCTCCCGGCTCAGCATTTCCGCGGCCGGCCCGCCATTTCCGCCGACATAAGGTGTCATGTCGGGAGCGTCAACCAAGGTGAGCCGGTCGGCTGACCTCGTGGCATCTGTGGGGAAACGAGCGGGCCTTCCAACCTGTGCCGCAAGTGGCGGCAGCACGGACTGTGGACCTCAGACCTCGATTTCGCTGCGCCGCCGGCAGAAGGGCAAAATCAAATGACGCGCTCCATCGGTAGGATCCTTGTGGGATTGTTGGTGGCCGGATCGGCCGCTTGTACAGGAACCGTGGGCAACGGCCAGCCGACTGGCTCGGGCAGCCCCGGCACCGGCAACACCGGTACGACCGGGGTCGCTGGTAGCACGGGTAGCCCTGGCGCCGCTGGCACCACCGGTGCCGGCAACATGGTCGTCGTGACCGGTCAGGCGGGCTCCACGGGTGTCGGTGGCACGGGCGTCATCCAGCCGCCGCCCTGTGTTGGCACGTGCGTCTGCATGCCCGGCGTCCCCGCGACCACTCAGGTGCCGCGCATGACGCGCGTCCAGTACGACGCAGTCGTCAAGGAGCTGCTCGGCGTGACGACGCTGACCAGCGCCGGCAACATGCCGCCGTCGAGCCTGATCAGCGAGGACTCGGCCGGGCCGCTGACCGACATCGCGTGGAACGGTTATCTGAGCGCGGCCGAGAAGGTCGCGACCGAGGTCATCGCCAGCAGCACCAACAAGTCCAAGTTCATCACGTGCGCCGATGCGACCAACGCGACGTGCTTGACGGACACCATCAAGACGTTCGGACGCAAGGCGTTCCGCCGGCCGCTGACCGACGCGGAGGTCACGAGCTTCATGCGCTTCAATAGCCTGACGCCGAAGGGGACGTCGAACGAGGTCGCGGAGTCCGTGCTGTTCGCGTTCCTGGCGTCGCCCTCGTTCATCTCACTGCCCGAGCTCGGCGAGACCAAGGAAGGCACCGCCTACAAGCTGACCAGCCACGAGGTGGCGACGAGGCTGTCGTTCCTGCTGTGGAACTCCGTCGGCGACGACATGCTGAACGCCGCGGCGGACGCGAACCAGCTCACCACGGGCGCGCAGATCAAGGCGCAGGCGATGCGAATGCTCCAGAGCCCCAAGGCGGCCGGCGTCGCGACCAGCTTCCACCGCTCCTACGCGAACATCGCCATCGGCACGCCATGGCTGAACAACACCACGCACACGCTGCCGGGCTTCACGACGGCGTCGTACACGGCCGCGATGGCGGAGCTGGACGCGTTCTTCCAGGACGTGGTGGTCAGCGGCGGCTCGTTCGCCGACCTGTTCACCAGTCCGGTGGGTTTCGTCTCCAGCGCCACCGCTTCGATCTACGGCGTGACGTCGACGGCGACGACGCCGACGAAGACGATGCTGGACGCGACCAAGCGGCCCGGCTTCCTGACCCGCGTGGGCTTCCTGAGCACCTACGCCCACGACGACACCTCGAGCCCGATCCTGCGCGGCGCGTTCATCACGCAGCGCGTGCTCGCAATCCCCGTCGGCGACCCGGACCCCACGTTCCGAAATGCCCAGCCCCCCGGCACCGGCTACACGACCAACCGCGCGGCGACCGAGGCGCTGACCATGAATGCGCCCTGCAACGCCTGCCACACCACCAAGGTCAACCCGCCCGGCTTCGTGCTCGAGCGGTACAACGCCATCGGCGCCTGGCAAGACACCGATCGGCTCACCGGCCCCATCAACTCGACGGCGGACGTCATCTTCACCACCCAGCCCGAGGTGAAGAAGACCATCACCTCGCCCGCCGAGCTGATGGCCGAGATCGGCAAGACGCCGAACGCCCAGCGCGCCTATGCCCAGCAGTTCCTGTCGTTCGCAACGGGCCGCGTGGCGAACTCGATGGACACCTGCACCGTCGACAAGCTCACCACCAACATGGCGACGCCGACCTACTCCATCGCCGCCATGATGGCCGACTACACCGAAGCCGATTCATTCCGCCTGCGCACTCAGGGTAACTGAAGGGAAAACGACCATGAAAAAGACATTCAATCGCAGAATTCTTCTCCGTGGCCTGGGTGGAGCTTGTGTGGCTGCACCGTTCCTGCCCTCCATCGCGGAGCGTGAAGCGAAGGCGCAAGGGATGACCGCGACGGCGCCCAAGCGGCTGATCATGTTCTTCACCTTCCACGGCTGTCTGACCAACCGGTGGTTCCCGGCGAAGTCTCACGGCACCCTGTCGAGCGCCGATTACATGGCGCTGCCGACCCTCGCCCCGCTGGCGCCGTTCGCGAGCAAGCTGCTCATGCCTCGCGGTATTCGAGCCATGAACGAGTGGAGCTTCAACGGGACGCTGGGGCAGAAGAACGATCCGCACACGAACTCGGCCTGCTCGATGTTCACGTGCCACCCGCTGACCCCCAACTCGACAGAGAGCTCGGCGAGCAACGCAGGGAAGTTCGACGCCAAGCCGACCGGGCGATCGCTGGATCACATCGCTGCGGCGGCGGTCAACAAGACCTCCAGCGGTGCAGCGCCGACAGCGACGACCCCGGGCGCCGCGCCCCTCTTCATGCAGATCGGCGGCGTGCAGGGCAGCGCGACGAACAATCAGGCCGTCATCTCGTGGTCGGACGACAAAGGCACGATCTTCCCGGGCCAGGGGTCGCCGACGACCGTCTACAGCAGCCTCACGAACCTGTTCGGCAGCGGGCCGATGAACGCGGACACCTACAAGGTGGTTCGCGGCAAGAGCGTCATCGACTGCGTGCGCGACGACCTCGGCAGGCTCAACCGCATGAACATGAGCTCGATCGACAGGCAGAATCTGAACAAGTGGACCGAGCTCCTGCACTATACGGGCGGCAGCGTCAGCACCGGCGCCGCCTGCACGATGGCGTCGGCGACGCAGCTCGGCTTGCCGGGCAGCGCTGGCGGCGGCTACAGCACGGCCACCGCGAAGGTGTTCATGGATCTCGCGGTGCTCACGTCATTGTGCGACGCCAACCGCGTCATCTTCATGAAGCTGCCTGCGAGCGGCCGGTTCAACGACGTGCAGTACCAGGCCGCAGACGGCTCGATGAAGGCGCTGGGCTCGGACGCGCACAGCATCTCGCATCGCATCGGCAACGCCGGCATGGGTGGTCAGTGCGTCGCCGACGCGATCGCCCAGGTCCACGCCATCGACAAGTACTACGCGACGATGTTCGCGTACCTCGTCGGTCGTCTCGACATGTTCACGGAAGGCGACGTGAAGCTGCTCGACAACACCGCGACGGTCTGGCTGCAGGAGATGTCGGACGGCAACAGCCACAACCTCAACAACATGCCGATCCTCCAGGCGGGGAGCGCTGGCGGGTACTTCAAGACCGGCTGGGCGATCAACGTCGAAGGTGCCAAGACCGACATGAGCCGCGGCAACAGCGACGCCGACTGCGCCAATGGCCAGTCTCCGTTCAACAGCCTGGACGGCGTCGGGACGCCGTCGGGGACGGCGACGATGCCGATCAACAAGTACTTCTGCAACCTGCTGAACGCGATCGGCGCCAAGGCCGGCGCGGACGGCTACGCGGCGCCTGGCGGCACGGCTCCCGTGACCAAGTTCGGCAAGTACGACGACTCGAAGCTGTTCGCCGATGGCGGCACGAAAGCGTCGGTGATCGCGAATCCGGGCGAGTACGCGGAGCTTCGCGCGTAACATCGTTGTTTGTCCCTGTTGCATTCGAGGTGTATGAAAGCGCGCGTGTTGTCTGTCCTCGGTAGAACGTTTTTGCTCGTTGCCGCGCTCGTCCCGCTGGCCGCCTGCCCCGCAGGCGGCGAGCTGGATACGGGAACCGGGGGCAGCTCGGGAACCGGGGGCAGTGGTCCGGTGTCGTGTGGCGGGTCGAGCGGCACATCGACGCTGGCCACCTGGGCCAATGTCCGCGATGTCGTCGACACGTGCTCGGGCTCGGACTGTCATGAGAGTCGAGAGCCGCTCATGGTCGGATCCGGCGCGCCGCTGAGCGATGCGGCGCTGTACACCAAGCTGACGACCTACAAGCCGGTCAAGTGCGGCAGCCGCGTGATGGTCGCACCGTGCGCGCCCACCGACAGCGCGTTTTACCGCGCCCAGGCCGGCATGTGCGAAGGCGCCGGCGGCACGCCCCTGCCCTACATGCCGTTTGGGTGCGACCCCGCGTACGACAACTGCACGCCCGCGGACAAGCTCGAGGGCATCCGGCAGTGGATCGCCAACGGCGCGCCGCACCCTTGAGCGCTGCGGACCGGTCGCGGGTCGTTCTGCTCTTGTTGAGCGCGGCCTGCGTGGCGGCGTCGCTGGCCGGCTGCAAGAACAGCAAAGAGCAAGCCCGGCAGAAGGCCGAGCTGACGAAGTCGTTGGACGAGTTCAAGGCTCAGATCAGCGAGCTGCAGAGCCAGGCGGCGCCCCTGCGCGCCCGCTACAACGCCTTACCCGAGGACCTGCCGGGCGTGGAGACTGTCCGCTCGGACTTGTTCGCAGTCGAGGAAGTGTTGGGTGTCGAGGACGCCCGCGGCAAGTGGTTGTCCGGCGAGCTCGACAAGGCGTTCGCCTCCGGGAAGAAGGAAGACATCGACGCGGTCCGGAACGCGATTCCCAAGGGCAACGACGGCATCGCGAAGATGATCGTGAAAGTGATGCACGAGCTGCTGCCGTTCGAACGTCTGGTCGCGCAGAGCCGCGCCTTCGAGGAGCTGGACGCGGCAGCGAAGGCGGCGGGCGGCCGCGGCGCGAGCACGCAACGGCAGCCGGCGCGTCGCTAGCGTCTGCACACCGCACGAGTCTTCGTGCCGCGTTCGCGGCAATCAGCCTACGGCCCGATGCGGAACCGCTGATTGGTCTGGCCGTTACACGTCC
>Ga0070670_100006202_pt1 | contig 10107 bp, 7 predicted proteins | sample KBSS63metaG_FD_64665 | JGI IMG/M metagenome (GOLD analysis project Ga0070670, IMG submission 64665) | Switchgrass rhizosphere microbial communities from Kellogg Biological Station, Michigan, USA - KBS S6-3 metaG | ecosystem: Host-associated > Plants > Roots > Rhizosphere > Soil ... | reverse complement strand
CATTCGAGCGCCTGTCCGCGGTCGATCTGAGCGCCGCGCAGCGGCAACGGAAAGAACGCCCGCCAGAAGTCCGGATATGTCAGGCCCCAGGCGACTTCGTCGAGGCTCGACGCATCAGCTTCCTTGACGACCAGCGCCGCGTCATTGGGATCGAACCGCCCGTCTTTGTACTTGTCGACGAAATGCAGCGCGCCGACGCCCCCGCCCGAGACCGAACTGATCATCCGAATCGAGCCGGCGAACGTGTCGCCGAACTCGGGTCGCAGGACCTGGTCAAGGCCCGTGAGCACACGCGCCGTCCACGCGCTGGCCTGAATGCCCCCACCGGTCGTCGCCACTACGATCACCGGGTTGTCGCTGACGTTCATGACCGCTGCCGGCGGCGGGCTGTAACCCGGCGGGCCGCTGAATGTGCGATAGAAATGATCCGCCGACGGACACACGGACGTGACCAGCGGGAGCAGCAGGAGCGGTCCGAGAACCGGGACCCGATAGCGATCGACGAGAAACGCAATCCCACCAGCCATCCAGCACAGCATGAGCGCCAGCAGCAGCACACACGCGAGGGTCGACACGTAGGTTGGATAGCCCAGCCGCAGGTACTTGCTGAAACCGATGATCGCGTAGAGCGCAATCGATTCGCTCCATGCGACCCATGCCAGCACATGACCGTCGCGAATGTTCCGCGTGCCTTTTTCGAGGAAACCGTCGCCGTCATTCCCGCGCTCGGCCAGCCAGCCGATCACCTGTTTCAACCGTCGTCCCACCCACGTGCGCGGCTCGGGGCGCGCGACATCGGTAGACAGCCAGTCGGTCGTCCAGTTGGTCCAGAGCACCGTGAGGACGGTCGCCCCGAGTCCCACCACCGCACCGGCCAGCAACACCAGGTGGCTGACACCGGAGTCGCTCGAGGAAATCAGGATCGCTCGGTAAATAGTGGGAAGCGCCAGCGTTCCAAAGGCCACCCGCTGCTGCCAGTGGATCGGGAACTTCACCCACTCGATGTGCGCCACGTTGAAACGTTCGGGTGCGTTGTAGATGGTGCACCACGAGCTCGCGAGAAGCGTGGACGCGGTCGTAAAGGCCGCCAGCGCCACCAGCGCCATGCCGAGGATGCTCCAGAGCGCGCCAGCATCCCCCAGGTCGAAGAGCCCTCTGAAGCCCTTGGACATCGGTCCGAACACCGGCAGGGCAATCAACGCGATGAGCGCGGTGAGAATCGGGACGCGCAGGAGGTAGACGTACGGAATCCACCACCACCAGACGCGCCCGCGATCGTCTTGTGACGGCTGAACGGCACCGGGAACGCCGGGAGACACGGCAATTGGAGCCATGGCGTGATCCTGCGGTTGCCATGATAGCGGCTGAGCCTGATTTCTATGAGTTCCTTACGACGGGCTGGCTTGACCCGGCTCCCAGCGACCGGGATAATTCGTGCGGACGCGGAGGTCGAGTTTGAAGAGACTGTTGGCGTTTTGCGTGTCGGTCGTGGCAAGTGGCGTCGTCCTGGGCGCCGCGGACCGTATTTTTACGAATCCCAAGCCTGACGCTCATTTGAAACGGCTGTTTCCCAGCGCCGTCGCCTTTTCGTCCCTCACCGGGACGCCGCTGCACTTCACCGCCTACTCGACCGACCCGGCGAAGAATCCCTCGTCGGATCCGCTCGGGTTCGCCTTCTGGACCACCGATCTGGTTCCCAACGAGCACGGGTATCACGGTCCGATCCACATTCTGGTCGGCATGAACATGAGCGGCGTGCTGACCGGCGTGATCGTGGATTACGACTCCGAGCCGTACGGCTATTTCTCGGTCGAGCCGAAGGAGTTCGCCGTGCAGTTCACGAACAAGAGCATCCGGGACCCGTTCCGGGTCGGCGGCGACGTCGATGCCGTCTCGCGCGCCTCGCTCAGCATCAACAGCGCCGCCAGGGCCATTCGCGACAGCTCGCGGATGATGGCCCGCGCGCTGCTGACGCCGGACGCGGTGAAACGGTGAACCGCCCGGCAGCCGCCCGGCTGCTCGTGCTGGTTTTCTTCTTCCTGATCGCCACCGCGACGCTCGTCCGAGCGCAACAGCCCTCGTCGCCCGATCCGTGGGGATTCGACGATGAGGTGAAGGTCGAAACCTGGGCCGACATCCTTCGTCCGCAGGCGCTCGACATCGCGCTGACCACCGGCCTCATCGCCTTCGCGCTGTTCAGTTTTTCCAGGCGCAGCAAGGTGTTGAAATACACGACGCTCGTGTTCACGCTCGTCTATCTGGGCGTGATGAAGAGCACGATGATTTCGGTCACTGACATCTTCCGCGTCGTTGATCTCAACCTCCCGGAATTCAAGTACAGCGTCGCCTGGTATCTGTTTGCCGGCTTCGCCGTCATCTCGACGGTGGTGTGGGGCCGTTTCTACTGCGGCCGCATGTGCGCGTTCGGCGCGTTCACGCAGATTCTCGACGCCATCGTCCCCAGGCGTCTGCGCATCGAACCGCCGCTCTGGCTCGAACGCCGTGCCAGCTACGTCAAGTACGGCCTGCTGATCGCCGTCGTCGGCTATTACATCGCGACCAAACAGACGAGCGTCTACCGATACGTCGAGCCGTTCTGGATGTTCACGCGGTCAGCGGACGTATTGCTATGGACGATGCTCGGCACATTGCTGGTGGCCACGCTGGTCGTGCGCAACCTCTATTGCCGCTTTCTCTGTCCGGTCGGCGCGATGCTCGGCGTCATTTCTCAGGTGTCCACCGTTCTGCCGATCAAGCGCTGGTCCGAGTGCAAGACCTGCAAGATCTGCGAACGCGCCTGCGAATGGGGCGCGATTCAGGGTCCGAAGATCATCAAGTCCGAGTGCGTGCGCTGCGACGATTGCGAACGGATTTACGCCGACAAGAAAGCCTGCGTGCACTGGCTGATGATCGTGAAGAAGGAACGCTGGGCCCGCGAGGGGATCAAGGGTACTGCCTAGCCGTCGCACCGGGGTCACGAAGCCACGAAAACACGAAACTTGTCGTTCAGCGGATCAACAGTCTTCGTGATTTCGTGAGTTCGTGTCCACTGCTGCGACAACGATCACGGACTGTCAGTAGGCTGGCGAAGTAACGTCAAGCGGTCTTTCAACCCACTCGACACCAGCACGTCATTCTTGGCCGAGACGATCACCCCTTCCACATCCGGCAGACGTTCGATCAGGGCCATCCCCTTTTGAGGCCCGAGGATGAAGACCCCTTTCGCCAGCGCGTCCGCGATCACGGCCCGACCGGTGAGCAGCGTCACGCTCCGGCATCCTCGGGCCGGCTGGCCGGTCTGCAGATCGAGAATGTGGTGATAGCGGACGCCGTCCTTGATGAAGAACCGCTCGGAGTCGCCTGATGTGCTGAACGTGCTATCCGACAGTTCGACGCTCGCAAAGCTGGGACCGTCGGGAGCCCTCGGATCGGCGATCCCCAGCTTCCACGGCCGATCGCCGCGACGGCCGCCGGCGTACAAGTCGCCGCCCGCCTGGATCATGAAGTTCGTCAATCCGCGAGCGTGGAAGATCCCGACCGCCCGGTCGACGGCGTAGCCCTTGCCAATGCCGCCCAGATGGACGCGCATCCCCTTGCGCGTCAAAAAGGCGGTGACGGCTGCCTGGTTCAATTCGAGAGCGCGGTAGTCGATGAGCGGCAGTCGCGCGCGGATTTGCTCGGCGCTGGGAATGCTCTCGTCCTGATCCTGGTCGAACTTCCAGACGTCGGTCAGCGCTCCGAACGTGACGTCGAACCTTCCCTCTGTCGCAACACTGACGTCGCGCGCGATCGTCAGCACCTCGAAGGTTTCGGCGCTCACCGGAACCGGATGGTCTCCGGCGGCCGCATTCAGCCGCAGGACATCGCTGCCGTCCTTCCAGACGCTCATCATGCGATCGAGGCGATCGAATTCGCCGAAGACCTCATCGAAGGTCGCCTGTGCCAGTTTCTCGTCCGGCGTCCAGGCCGTGAGCTTGAGCTCGGTGCCCATCGCGAGGCCCGCGCGTTCGATCAGGCGAGCCTCGGGTTTGTTGACGTCCTCCGAAGGAGCGGGCGTGCAGCTCGAACCAATCACGCACAGGAGCAGAGTGCCGACCGTCGAGAGCCCGCATGCTTTCACTCGCGCGCCCCTTCGATGGCCTGCCGCAGGCTCCAGAGCGTCGTCGGGGATCCCGCGAACAAGTCGTTGGGGAACGTGCGGTAGCTGATGATGTCGCGGTAGATGCGGTCGCCGTCGTGCAGGTTGACGCCGAGTCCGGCGAGATACTGCAGACGCAGGTTGCGATCGCGATTGATTTGCGCGGTCGCCGTCCAGCCGCGCAGATCGCGGGCGCGTCCGGCGTAGTTCGCAAACACGTCGTAGGCACCGTGCAGGCCGATCTCGCCGAGCGAGCGAACCACCGGGCTGAACGCGGGCGCGCGAAGCGCGTTGTCGATGGCATCGAGATCGAGCGTCGGCGGTGCGACCGGTCCCACCAGCACGGTGTCCAGGGCGCTGCCGTCGAAGGTGTTGCCGAAGATCAAGCCGTCGGGAAACACGTTGAAGAAGGTGGCCACCTCGCTCTTCACGGCCTCGGTGCTGCTCTCGTACAGCTGCACGAACAAGGTCATGGCGCCGCCGGGGTTGAGGTGGGCCCGGGCCGTCTCGAAGAACTCCGTGGTGTACAACGTGGCGGCGCCCTTGACCCACGGATCCAGCGGATCCGAGGTAATGGCGTCAAAACTCTCGGTCGTGGTCATGAGGAAATGCCTGGCATCGTCCACGATCACGCGCACTTTCGGATTCCGCAGCACGTCGTGATTGACACCGCCGAAGTATTGTCCGGCGGTCTTCGGCACCAGCGGCTCGATATCCACAATCGTGACGCGCTCAACGTCGGGGTTCACGCTGACGGCACCCGCGGTGACGCCGGCGCCGCACCCGATGACCAGTACCGACCGCGGACGCTGCGGAACGAGCGTCGTGAGATGGCCGAGCATCCGCTGCAGGCGCATGTCCTGCGGTTCGCTCGACGCCTGCACTTTTCCCGCGTTGTGATAATTGAGGACGCCGTCGGCGCCTCGAGACACGGCAATGGACGCGTGCAGTCCTTCGCCAACGTAAATAACGTCCGCGGCGTGCCCCGCCCACGCCGCGGCGTGTCGGCCATACGCGACCAGAAGCGCGGGAAGCGGCGGCACGGCGATCGTCAAGCCCGCGGCGGCGAGCGCCCAGCCTGCGACGAGCGCCCTCATCGACGGTCGTGGATCCGGCCACAGCATCAGCGCGCCTGAGAGCGCAGCGGCGATCATCATCACTTGTTCGGTGCGAGCGGTTCCGATCCAGGCCACGAGCAGCAGACTCGCGCCGAGCGCCCCGACGATCGCACCGATGGTGTTCGCCGCGTAGACGCGGCCAACGAATACGGCGGGATCGTTCGTGGATGACGTGCGTCCCTCAGCCATGGACGCTAACGCCAGGGAGAAACTGGCGCCCCACAGGAGCGTCGCCGGGAAAATCGCCAGGAACGTGCGCGCAAGGTTGAGCTCGAAGGTCGCGAATGGACTCAAGTCCGTGGCAACCGGCCAGGACGGCAGCATCCGCGCAAGCACGTACGCGGACCAGAAGATCGCGCCCACGCTGAGCCACTGGCACCAGCCCAATCCCCGCGACGGGCGCGCGATTCGCCGGGCCATCGCGCTCCCTGCTGCGCTGCCAATGCCCAGGCCGATCAGAAACACCGCCAGAATGATTGAAAACGTGTAGACCGTGGCGCTGAACAGGAGGCTCAACATCCTCGTCCAGACCACTTCCGCCGCCAGCGCGCAAAAGCCCGACAGAGCAATGGCGAGCAGGAGGTTCGAGGCCGGAGTCCGACGGTCAGGGTTCGGCGGCGGTTCGACCAACCGGGGAAGACGAGTCGCGCTCGCTGTGTTCGGGTGCCTCCGCGCCATCAACAAGGCGACAGTCGCGACCAGAAGGTTGACTGCTGCGGCCACGTAGGTCGAGACGTTCATGTCGTACACGCGGAGCAGATAGAAGCCGGCACCAAGGCATCCGACCACTGCGCCGAGGATATTGCCGGCGTAGAACCATCCAAGCGATCGATCGCTGTCGAGCGTGGTCTCGACCCAGCGCGAAATCACCGGCAGCGTCGCGCCCATCGCGACCGTCGGCGGCAGCAGACAGACGGCCGCGACCGCCGCGCGCAACAGGACGCCGGCTGCGCCATCACCGCCCCAGGTCGTGTAGAGACGTTCGACCATTGGCATCGCGACGAGGAGCGCCACGCCACTCACCCCGATCGCCACTTCTAGCGCGGCATAGATACGCAGCGGGTTCCGGTCTGCCGCAATCCATCGCGGCGCTGCCAGGCTTCCCATGCACATGCCGCCCATGAACATCCCGAGCAGGACGCCGAGCGATACAGTGGACGAGCCAATCACCAGCTGCAGCAATTGCTGCCAGACAATTTCGTAGATCAACGCCGCCGCGCCGCTCGCGGCACACAACAGCCACACCACGATCGATAGCATCGTCAAAGGCATTGCGCTCGAACGGGCATCAGGATAATGTGCCTGCCACATGAAAATCACTCGTCGCTGCTTTCTCGCGGCTGCGGGTGCGGCCGGAGTAATGGCGGCCAGCGTCCGGCCCAGCGCCGCCGACGAGCTCACCCCCGGACAGTATCCGCTGAAGCTCGATAATGTCCGCGACGGCGTGCTCTACGTGCCCAAAGGCTACAAGGCCGGCGTCCCGACACCGCTCGTGGTGATGTTCCACGGCGCCGGCAGCTCCGGAATGAACACCAGCTACTGCTTTCCCCTGGCCGACGAATTCGGGTTCATCGTGCTCGCGCCCGACTCGCGCAGCGAGCTTACCTGGGATCTGGTGCTCGGCCAGTACGGTCCCGATGTCGAATTTCTCCAGGAGGCGTTCCGTCAGACGCTGGGCCGCTGCACCATCGATCGCCAGCGCCTCACCGTCGGCGGCCACTCCGACGGTGCCTCGTACTCGCTCTCGTTCGGGATTGGAGCCGGCGACGTCTTCGGTCACGTCATCGCCATGTCGCCGGGCGTGATGAGCCCGGTTGCCGCCCGCGGCAAGCCGAAGATCTTCATCTCTCACGGCCTCAGCGACACGACCATGCCCATCGACGACACCAGCCGAAAGTTCGTGCCGCGGCTCAAGGGACTCGGCTACGACGTTACGTATCGCGAATACGAAGGCGGACACGGAGCACCCGCGCCGATCGTCCGGGAAGCGTTCGAGTGGGTTCAACGCTGATTCCAGACGAAAAGGAGACGCACACGATGGACCTGAAGACGCGCGCCACGAACATCCTCACCAAACCGGCTGCGGAATGGCCTGTGATCGCCGGCGAAAGCACCACGCCGATGGATCTGATTACCAGCTACGCGGCGCCGTTGTCGGCGATTCCCGCCATTTGCAGTTTCATCGGTCTGTCCATCGTCGGGGTGTCGGTGCCTTTCGCGGGAACATTCCGGACCAGCATGATGTCCGGGCTGTCGAGCGCCGTCGTGCGCTTTGTGCTCGGGCTGGTCGGCGTCTATATCAGCGCGATCATCATCGAAAAACTGGCGCCGACCTTCCAGTCTCGCGGCGACACCACGCAGGCGATGAAGCTGGTCGTGTTCGCGTCAACGCCAATATGGCTGGCCGGTGTCTTTCAGATCATTCCGGTGCTCGGCATCCTGGGGATTCTCGCTGGACTCTACGCGATCTACCTCTTTTATCTCGGACTCCCGCCAGTGATGCACACGCCCACAGACAAGGTGATCCCGTACATGATCGTCGCGGCGATTGTCATCATCGTGATCTCGGTGTGCTTTGGATTCATCACCGCAGCCGTGACGGGAGTTACGGGTTATTCGGGGCTGTAGAGCCGGCCTTCAGGCCGCCCAGCGACGGGCTCAATCCCGTCGCCTACGCAGGCACGACATATGACATCAGAACTCTCACGTGCCGACTTTCTTCGACTGATCGCGCTCGGTCTGCCGGCGTGGGCTATTGCCGGATCGCTCCCTGCCTCAGCGCAGACGGCCGCCGATAGACGACGGCGGATCAGCGAGCTCATTCAGACCTACGACAGTCAAGGCATCCATCGCACCGCCACCATCGTCGACAACGCGTCGGCTGACTGGCTGCGTCAGGTCGCCAGCGCTGCGGGAGGCGACGCCCACCTGAACGCGTTCCCGTTGGCTCAGGTCGACGTTCGCGCCGCCTACGTCGAGGTCGATGGACGGCGCATCGAGGGCGTGCCCTTCTTCGACGGTGGGTTCACCGGCGAGACCGGCATCGTCGGCACCCTCGGTACGGCCGACTCCAACGCGGACATCGCGCTCGTCACGATTGATTCCACGGCGGTCGGCACCGAAGGCCGCGGCCTCGAAAAAGTCAGGCGCAGTGACACGCACCGGGCCATTATCGCCGTCACGACGACCGAAACTGCCGGGCTGACGCTGTCAAACGCTGGATCGTTTGCGAATCCGTTCGGCGTGCCGGTGCTGCAGGTCGCGTCCGAACATCAAACGCGGCTTGCCGAGTTGGCCGCGGCAAACGCCCGTGTCACATTCGTCGCCGCCGCCAGCCGCAACCCCAGCGAGGCGATGAACGTCGTCGTCAACATCGCCGGACGGCGGACCGATTTACCACCGCTCGTCGTCATGACGCCACGCAGCGGTTGGTGGCAGTGCGCGTCGGAACGCGGCGGTGGGCTCGCCTGCTGGATGGAAAGCATCCGAGCTGTAGCGGCCGCCAAACCGATCCGGCCGGCCCTTTTCATCGCCTCGAGCGGTCACGAATTGGGGCACTACGGCCTGGACGCGTTTCTCAAACAGCGTCCAACCTTGATCAAGAGTGCTTCGGCATGGATTCACCTGGGTGCCAATATCGGCGCCGCGGGTGGACAGATGCGGCTGCAGGCGTCAGACGATGAGATGGAAGGACGGATGGTGCGCTCGCTCGAGGAAGCCGGCGCCACGGTCCGGACGCGCGTGCCGCGTGGCACCGTGCCGGCGGGCGAAGCGAGAAACATCCACGTCGGCGGCGGACGCTACGTGTCGATGCTTGGCAGCGGCAAATACTTTCACACGCAACAGGACCGGTGGCCGGTTGCCGTGGACGCCGATGCCGTTACGCGGTTTGCGCAGGCCGTCTCGAGCCTGGCGGTCGCGATTTGCGGGTCCGCCTAAACGCGGACACTGCGACCACCGACGACGGTCGCGTAGGTAGTGTCCGGCTTTAGCCGGACACTACCTCTCATTCCACACCGTACGCGAGCAACACGTTTCCCGGCAACGCGCCGCCGATGGCGCCGAGATACGCGTATCCGGAATTCGTGAAGAGCATCCCGCCGGCAACCACGGGACCAGGACCGTTGATGGCGCCGCCCTTGCCAGGCACGCCGTTCACGGTCTGGAATTCCTGCGCGGTATTGGTCTCCCACAATACTTTGCCGTCCGCGGTCGCGTAGGCGCGCATCATGCCGTTGGTCGTCCCCGAGAACACGACTCCAGGAATCACGGTGATCGCCGCGGAGTTCGCCTGCAGGCAGTTGCGTTCGCCGGCCTGGCAAGCCGGCCGCCAGTGCCACACTTCTTCACCCGTCGTGAGACGGAGCGCGTAGAGGCCACCGGCTTCGGTCGGCCCGAACTGCGCATCAGCCACGGGGAAATAGCCGTTCTGATCGTCAGCGGCGGATCCCCACTCCATGCCGCCGAGCGCACTCCCCTTGCCAACACGGTGCTGCCAGAGGATCGCGCCTTCCTTGTCCGGGTCGAGTCCCCACGCGACACCGGACTTCTGACCGAGCGTGATGATGCTGCGCCCGTTGGGCATGGTGCGGAGAATCGGCGCGTTGCCGAAGTCGAAGTCCGGGCCGGTGTCGTCAGGACAGTTGTCTTTCACGGCGGCAGTCGGACCACAGCCGATGACGTAGGTGTCCTTCGGCGTCACCTGCTTCGACCAACGCATCCTGCCGGTCCGCAGATCGAACGCCATCACCGCATCGCTCGTCTCGGCGAACGGATCGTTGTAAGCGTTGCCGGTCGCCACGTAAAGGAGACCACGTCGAACGTCAACCGTCGGCGCCGACCACACCGACG
>Ga0070670_100006191_pt1 | contig 10116 bp, 7 predicted proteins | sample KBSS63metaG_FD_64665 | JGI IMG/M metagenome (GOLD analysis project Ga0070670, IMG submission 64665) | Switchgrass rhizosphere microbial communities from Kellogg Biological Station, Michigan, USA - KBS S6-3 metaG | ecosystem: Host-associated > Plants > Roots > Rhizosphere > Soil ... | reverse complement strand
GTCGGCACCGTCATTGCGCCCATGACCGGCTGGATGGTCGCGCGGCTCGGACGTCGCTGGTTCATCCTCAGCGTGATTGCCGCCTGGGCTTTGGGCGCGCTGCTCCTGCTGGCGCCGCCCCTCCCGCTCATCATCGCCGGGCTGATCCTTTGCGCCGCCTGCGGCATGCTGTGCCAGACGATTGCGACCGGCTATGTGACCTCGATCGCCAAGGAAGGACGCTCGTCCGCCGTCGGCCTCTACGTGACGTCGTTCTACATCGGCGGCAGCATGGGCGCCTTCCTGCCCGGGCTCGCATGGAACGCGGGCGGATGGACGGCCTGCATCGCCATGGTCGTCGCGATGCTCGCGACCATGGCCTTGATCGCGGCTCTCGCCTATCGCGGCGCCACGGCTTAGTGTCTTGGCGGTTCGCCAAGCTCCAAAGGGGAAACGAATGACGGCGCCGACCCAAAGCCATTTCGAATTCTTGCAGTCGATCGATACGCCCACCGTGTGCAACCTGGTGGAGATCGTCGTGCCCGAGCGTCGCGGCTCCGGCTACACGGTCAGGCACCTGCATTGTCCATTCCCCGAGCTTCCGCCGATGGTCGGATTCGCCAAGACGGTGACGTTCAAGGCGAAGGACGCGGTGCCGCTCGGTCAGGGCGGCTATATGCAGAAGCGGCTCGACTACCTCGATTACGTCGCGGGCGCGCCGCGGCCCAGCATCATGATCATGGAAGACCTCGACGGCGAGCACGTCGGCTACGGTGCGTTCTGGGGCGAGGTGCAGTCGAACGTGCACAAGGCGCTCGGCTGCCTCGGCGTCGTGACCAGCGGCTCGGTCCGCGATATCCCGATGATCGCACCCGGCTTCCAGATGCTGGCCGGCTCGATCGTGCCGTCGCACGCCTATGTCCACGTCGTCGATTTCGGCATCGACGTGACGGTGCACGGCATGGCGGTGCGCAGCGGCGATCTCATCCATGCCGACCGCCATGGTGCCATCGTCGTTCCCATCGACAAGATCGATGCCATGAAGGCCGCGCTCGACGGCCTTGCCGCGCGCGAAGCCAAGATCATTGCCGCGGCCAAGGCGGGAGGCGGCGTCGCCGCCATCAAGGCGGCGATGGCGGGCTAGGGCACGCCGATGAGCGCGGGCAGCGGCCGGCGGGATCGGCGCGAAACCAATCCGGCTTTCAGCAGCCGCAAGCTGAAGCTCGGGACTTTCCAAACCAATCTCGACAGCGGCTGCGTGATGTCGGACCTTGACGGGCGCCTCGACATCACCTGGCCCAACACGATCGCGCTCGCCAAGCTGGCCGAAGAGATGGAGTTCGAGGCACTTGTGCCGGTGGCGCGCTGGCATGGGTTCGGCGGCGCCACCAACCCGCAAGGCCCCGGATTCGAAGCCTACACCTGGGCCGCCGGCATTGCCGCTTCCACCAGCAAGCCCGGCGTGTTCGCCACGTCGCACATTTCGCTCAATCATCCGATCGTCGCCGCCAAGCAATCCACGGTGATCGATCATATTTCCGGCGGCCGCTACGCGCTCAACATCGTGACCGGGTGGAACCAGCCGGAGATCGACATGTTCGGTAATCCGATGATGGGGCACGCCGAACGTTATGCCTGCGCCGAGGAATGGTTCAGCATCGTCAAGCGGCTTTGGACCGAGGACGATATGTTCGATCACGAGGCCAGGTTCTACAAGATCACCAAGGGCTACCTTCAACCCAAGCCGATTCAAGCCCCCTACCCCGCGGTGATGAGCGCCGGCGCCTCCGAACGCGGGCGCGAGTTCGCGGCAAAATATGCGGACCTGGTCTTCACCGTCATCCGCACCGGCGGTCTCGATGAATGCCGCGCCCACGTGCAGGCGTACCACACGCTCGCGCGCGAGACCTATGGCCGCGAGGTTCGGGTCTGGACGCTAGCCAATATCGTGCAAGGGGAAACCGAAAAGGAGGCGCGCGACTTCTACCGATACTACGTCCACCAGAAGGGAGACTGGGAGGCGGCCAGGAACATGATCGACACGTTCTCGCTCGAGATCAATGCCCGCGCCATTCCGCCGGAACGCGTGAAAGCGCTGCAAGAGGCATTCCTTTCGGGCTGGGGCGGTCTGCCATTGATCGGCACCCGAGAGCAGATCGTCGATGGATTACAGGCGTTGTCGCGTGCCGGCCTCGACGGCGTTCTGCTGTGCTGGCCGCGGTTCGAGCAGGGGATGCGCGAATTCCGCGATCTGACCTATCCGCTCGTCAAGCAGGCAGGGCTACGGGACCTGGCTTAGACCATTCCCAATAATTCCGGAGGATCCGTCCAATCGGCAACAAGAGGTGCGATATGAACGCTCACGACGAGGTCGCGCTTTGGCACGCCCTTTATCAACTCGAGACGCGATACTGGCACGAGGTCGACGCCAATGGCGGGCGCAACGCGCACGAGTTCTACCTGCCCGACGGCCTGATGGTGGTGGGACACAATCGGTTTCAAGGGCGCGAGAAAATCAAGGAATTCTATGCCTGGCGTGAGCGTCAGGCCGCAACGGCGATCAGCAGCGTCAAGACCACGCGGCACCTGATCAGCAATCTGTTCATCGAATCGCGCAGCGAAAGCGCGGCGCGGGTCTTGGGCATCGTGAGCTTCTACGGCGCCGTCGTTCGCCCGCCGGCCCCGCAATCCAAGCCGCCGATGCTGATCGCGGATCTGATGAATGACTGCGTGTTGGACGGTGATCACGGATGGCAGTTCAAGTCTCACACGCTGCAGCCGGTTTTCATGAGCCACGAGGCCCCGCCGTCCATCGCGATCGATACGCACCGATAGTTGTCCGGCCGCGCCAGTCTTGGGCGACCAGGCGGAACGACGCGCTGCAGCGTTTCCGGTTGGTTTGATTCAGCGCCGCAGGTTCACAGGTGTCACCCGCGGGCTTGACCCGGCTTAACCCGCGGGTCCATCCATTCTTCGCAATAACCTTTGCGTCCTTGCCGCGATTCTCTTGCCAAGGAGATGGATGCGCGGGTCAAGCCCGCGCATGACAGCCTCATAAGGGTCACCTGCGCAGGGCCCGTCGCGCTGTCAAAGCTGACACGCTGTCAAAGCTGACGCTTACTGCGGCGCCAGTTTCTTCAGGATCAAGATGGAGAGATTGCCGTCCGGCGTGTAGTCGCTCTTCTTCATCTCGAACCGCGTCTCGCCGAGCTTCCGCACGTCGTCGCCGCAGAAGCTGACGAGATTGTCGGCGGCGCCCTTGTCGACCACCAGGCGGAATTCCTTGATCGGTCCGGACCAGTTGGCGCCGGTCTTGAGAATATAGTCGATGCGCTCCTCCGCGAACGGTGCGGCGAACTTGCTGTCGGCTGTCTTGCGCGCGCGTTCGACCGCCGCCAGGAATTCGTAACTGAAGCAATACTTCTCCTTGTACTCCTCGTACCACGGCTCCTTGGCTTCGTCGGGAGAGCCGAGGGCGGTCTGCACCGACGCGCCGACACTGGGCTTGTAACGATGCGTGATCGCGGTCTCGGCCCTGGCTGGGAAGGTCTGCTCCCAGTAGTAGGTGGTCTGCAGCATCCAGCGCGCCTCCAGATGCTTCTTCATGCCGCCGCCGGCGTCGTACTCATCGATCTCGGCGAGGCCGATGCGCAAGAACTCCTCCCACTTGTCCGCCGGCAGGCGGTCGAGGGCTTCGTTGGTGCTCGCCAGATGCGGCGCCAACGGGATGCCGAGGCTGCGCAGCAATTGCGTGCGGTCGATGCCGGCAGCGATGGCGCGCTGCTCGAGCTTGGCCGCGACCGGCGCCCCGTTCACGGTGGTGGAAAAGGCGAGAAAGTTGACGGGATCGTCGGTCGGCACCGAGATGATGTCGTCCGGGCCTTCGACCTGGATGTCCGGCATCGGAAAGGCGACGAGCACGGTCACGTCCTTGTCCGACCTGTTGAGGAAGCGGTAGTGAATCCTGACCTCCTGGGCTGAAATGGTGAGGTCCTCGGACAGCATTTCGACGTCGTCGTTGCGCACGAAGATCAGCCCGCCGGTGGAGAGCTCGGCGCTCGTATCGTTAGCGAGCGCGGGCAAAGCCGCGAGAGCCGCAACGGCCAGAGCGATCGCCGATGTCCGCATGTCAGGATTCCCGCCTGTCCTAGTGTGGCGCATTTGACGTTCCTATCAGTATTGGCCGCGAGTCTTTCATAGGAACGTCAAATGCAAAGCCACACTAGAATCATGACTTGCTAGTGTCCCCTTTGTTTCCGACGTTCGTAAAAGCGGGTGCTGCGAGATGATACGAACGTCGGAAACGACAGGATGATTTTTCGTCGAGTCATCATCCCGCTCTAGCTTTTTGTTTGTGCGTGATCTTTGCCGAAAACCGGTGCCCACTTTTCGGGATCACGCACTAGTGTGGCGGATTTGACGTTCCTACCAGCATTGCCGCGAGTCCTTCGTAGGAACGTCAAATCCAAAGCCACACTAGAATCATATAGTTGCTAGTGTCCCTTTGGTTCCGACGTTCGTGCGAGCGCGTGCTGCAAAGGGATACGAACGTCGGAACCGGGACACTAGTGGCTGTCGAGGTAGGACACCGGTTTGAGGTCGGATGACCGCGTGTCCGCTGATTGCAGGACAAAGCCGGAGGCCCGCGCCGCGCTCGCGACCTGCGCGCGCGCATCTGCGACCAGTGTCGGCTTGTCGTCGTGGCCATAAACGTCATCGCGGAAATGGATGACATTGTCGCGCGTCGCCCAGCCGGTCAGATAGACCCAGGCCACCGGCACCCTATGGGTCAGGCGGATGTCGGTCCGCTCGCCCTTGGCGATGGCCGCATCGATTTCACGCCGGCCCCAGCCCGGATTGTCGGACAACAGCCAGGTGGCAAGCGCGCGCGGATCTTCCACCCGGGTGCAGCCCGAGGACTGGAAGCGATAATCCGCGCTGAAGAATTCCTTGTGGCTGGTGTCGTGCATGTAGACGGAATGCGGATTGGGCATGTCGATGCGCACGGCCCCGAGCGCGTTCCAGTTTCCCGAGTCCTGGCGGATGGTAAAGTTCGGCGCGCGATCCGTGCTCCAGTCGATGGATTTCGGATCGATCTCGCGGCCCTGCCCATCGAGCACGCGCATGTGCATGCGCTCGACATAACTCTGGTCTTTGCGCATCCGGGTGATGACGTCCTTCTTCATGATCGACAGCGGCACAGTCCAGGTCGGGTTGAGGTTGACCGCGGTGATGTAGGTCGTCAGCGCCGGCGAGGGCCGGTCCGGCTTGCCGACCACCACCACGTAGCGGCGCACGACCTTGTCGCGGTCGATCGCCTCGGCGAACGCGGCCGGCAGGTTCACCACCACGTAGCGCTGGCCAAAGGTGAAATCCATCGCGGCGAGCCGGTCGAGCGAGGCCCCCAGCTGGCGCAGCCGCTTGCCCACCGGCACGTTGAGCGCGGTCAGCGTCTTCGGCCCGATGCTTCCCGTTTCCGCCAGGCCGTGACGCGCCTGGAAGCGTCGCACCCCGGCGGCCAGCGCGTCGTCGTAGACATCGCCGTCGGCCTGGTCGGCAGGAAGATCCTCGGTGATGGCGAGGCGTCGGCGCAGCAGCGCCACCTCCGGACCGCTCGATCCGGGCGCGAGTTTGCTGCTGCTGGGCGGAAGCACGGGCCAGCCGCCCTGCACCTCGAGCGCGGTGTAGCTCAGCATGGCGGCGGCCATGCGCTGGATCGTGCCTTCGTCAAAAGTCGGATCCGGCGATTGCGACATCCGCACCGCGGCGGCCTGCGCCGGCACACGCGTCGGCGCGGGCTTGGGGCCGCCCTGGGCGAGCGCCGGACCGGCCAAAAGAGACGCAAACAGAAGCGGGAGAGCAACGAGCCGCATCGGCGTGATCAAGCTATACCCCCTTTAAGCATGCCGCGGCGCCGTCTGCACCCTCCGTCAGGGCGCGGCGCGCGACAGTGTCCACAATTGCGTTGAGTCGATTCGCTCCCGATCCCGCCACGGGTCTGCCGTTCCGACGGGCAGGTCCCGGACCCGCCGCGACGTTGCGCGGAAAGTGTGGCCGGCTGATGGAGGACGGACGGCAATTTACGAGGGCATTCAAGGCGGTACGGTTTCTTGTTGGTTAACGCGATTGCTCGTCGGCGCTCGGGTGCCAACCGGGCCGATAGCCGGCCGACAGCGCCGCCAAGGTGCCAAGCGGCGTCAGAACATCGACCATGAGATTGCGCGGACGCGGACACGCGCCGATGTACCCGGTGGACGCCCATCGCAGCAGCGCAGGGCCACGAACCGCAAAGGCGCGGCCAGGCTCCTCCGGCAAGGTGATCATGCTGCCGTCAGGCAAGCCGTCGATCGCGCACCGATGGCGACGCTTGCCACGCCCATCGAGCCGCTCGGCGTGGAGTACGCGATCGATTTCGTCCGCGCGTCCGAAATGCTCACGGGCGAATGCCGCCGCGAAAGCTTGCGCATCCGCCCGCCGGCACTCGAAGCAGGGGCGATGACCGGCCGCCAGCGCGGTCGGCTCATCGAGGAAGAACAGCTCGGTATAGCCCGCGCCCCAGACGTTTCGATGCCGTCCCTTGAAGTCGAGGCGACAACAAATCCATCTGCGTGAAACCCAACGCCGCGCACCGAGGGTGCGGTCGTCGCGATGGAACCGTCCGCCACGATTGCCGAACAAAAGGCCGCGCGAAGCATCGGCGAAAAGATTGCCGAACGGATCGACGCGGTTGGACAACGACATTTGCGATCGCCTTCTCTCGAAGGACGACTTAGCGCAGAGCCAAACGATGCTTCAAGCGGCCCGAACCCGGCGCCGCGCCGGGGCGGCAACCATGTTCGCGCTGCGATTTGCCCGCCACTTCACCGGAGGTTCAACCGCGCGCAGCGAAGGGCCACGCGTTTTGCATCCCGGCGCGCCGTTGATTAAGAATGCCCTGATGAAAGACGCGCGCGGCCTCGACGTCACCAGCGACGACGCAACGACCGTGGCGGCGGCGGACGACTTCGCCGCACGTCTGCTGCGACTCGATCAGGGCGTCGAAGCCATCCTCGACGCCGTGAAACGCTGGCCGGCGACGCCCATCATTCAACTCTACGCCGCCGCCTTCTGGCTCTACGGCCAGACGGAAGGGGCGCGCGAGAACGCCGCGACGCACTTGCGTGCGTGCGAAACGCTGACAATGAACGCGCGCGAGCGCGCGCTCCATCGGGCGCTGGCGCTCTGGCATGCGAACGACAATCTGCGCGCGCTCGAGGTGATGGAAGCCGTCACGGCCGAGTGGCCGCGCGACCTCTGCACCGCCAAGCTCGCGGAGTTCCTCTATTACGTGCTTGGCCAGCAACACATGGGGGCACGATTTCGCGCGCACATGACCCGTCTTGCCCCGATGCACGCGGACGATCCGGATTTTCTTGCGATGGCGGCGTTCGCCAGCGAGTTGTGCGACGACTACGCCGCTGCCGAGACCGGCGCTGAGCGCGCACTCGGCATCGAGCCGCGAAACCCGTGGGCGCAGCACGCCCTCTCCCATGTCCTCATCCGGCAAGGCCGAGTCACGGAGGGCCTTGCGCGCTTGGAGGCTTTCCTTCCGCTCTTGGCGACGTGCGGACGTCCGATCCATTCGCATGATGCGTGGCACCTGGCGCTGCTGCACCTCGAGCAGCTCGACATAGCTGCGGCGATGCGCGTCTTTCATGCTCATATCTGGGGCATCACCCCGGATTTCGTGGTCGAGCAGCTCGATGCGATTGCATTGCTTTGGCGCATCGAGATGGCCGGCACGGCGATGGATGCCCGATGGCCGTCGGTCGCCGATCATGTGGCCGCGCGCGCGACCGAGACGTTCATGCCGTTCATGAATGCGCATTACCTCTATGCGCTGGCGCGCGCGGGGCGGCTCGACGCAGTCGAGGCAGGTCTCGCCGCGGTCCGCGCCCGCAGCAAAGCGGATGACGAGGAAGCGCGGCGCGTGTGGGCGCCGGTGGGCCGCCCGATCGCCGAGGCCGCGGCCGCGTTCGGAGCGGGGGATCGCGCCCGCGCGGCGCAACTGCTCGATCCGGTCATGCCGATGATGACATGGATCGGCGGCAGCGATGCCCAGGACGACCTGTTTCGGCAAGCCTATCTGCGCAGCCTGCAGGCCGCCGGCCGGCGCGCCGAGGCCGCGAGCTATTTCGAGCGGATCACCGCCGGCAAATCGCGCACGCGCCTCGACCATGCGCTTGCGATATGACCTGCGGATGAATCGACCGCCGGTCAAAAACACAATGCCCGCCTCACGGCGGGCATTGTCAGTCGGCTGAAGAAGAAATAACCGAGCAGATCCTACGCCTGCGGCTGCGGCTCCAGGCCACCGGGTTCGGGGCGGGGGCGGGGCTTGCCGGCTGGCGGAACCGCGGACCCGCGCGGCGTCGTCGGCTCGATGACGGATTCGCGGGTCGGGCGTTTGCCAGCAAGCAGGTCCTTGATCTCGTCACCGGTCAGGGTCTCGAATTCGAGCAAGCCCTTGGCCAAGGTTTCGAGATCGGGGCGCTTCTCCTCGAGAATCTGCTGGGCTTCGGAATAACCGGCTTCGACCAGGCGCTTGATCTCGGTGTCGATCTTGCGGCTGGTTTCCTCGGAGACGTTCTGCTGGCGCGCCACCTGGTAGCCCAGAAATACCTCGTCCTGGTTTTCGCCATAGGCAACGGTACCGAGCGCCTCGGAGAGACCCCAGCGCGTCACCATCATGCGCGCGAGCTTGGTGGCCTGCTCGATATCGGAAGCGGCGCCCGACGTGACCTTCTCCTTGCCGAAGACCAGTTCCTCGGCCACGCGCCCGCCCATCATGATGGCGAGGCGCGAGGTCATCTGCTCCAAGCTCATGGAGAGCTTGTCGCGCTCCGGCAGCTGCATGACCATGCCGAGCGCGCGGCCGCGTGGAATGATCGTGGCCTTGTGCACGGGGTCGGTCGCTTTGACATTGAGCGCAACGATCGCGTGCCCGCCTTCGTGGTAGGCGGTGAGGAGCTTTTCCTCTTCCGTCATAACCAGCGATTTACGCTCGGCGCCCATCATCACCTTGTCTTTGGCGTCCTCGAACTCGACCTGCGTGACCATGCGCTTGTTGCGCCGCGCCGCCATCAGCGCGGCCTCGTTGACGAGGTTCATGAGATCGGCGCCGGAAAAGCCGGGGGTGCCGCGGGCGATGGTCTTGAGATTGACATCCGGCGCGAGCGGGACCTTGCGCACGTGGACCTTGAGGATCTGCTCGCGGCCGACCACGTCCGGATTGGGCACGATCACCTGGCGATCGAAGCGGCCGGGTCGCAGCAGCGCAGGGTCGAGCACATCGGGCCGGTTGGTGGCGGCGATCAGGATGATGCCCTCGTTCGCCTCGAACCCGTCCATTTCCACGAGAAGCTGATTGAGCGTCTGCTCACGCTCGTCGTTGCCGCCGCCGAGACCGGCGCCCCGGTGACGACCGACGGCATCGATCTCGTCGATGAAGATGATGCAGGGCGCATTCTTCTTGGCCTGCTCGAACATGTCGCGCACGCGCGAGGCGCCGACGCCGACAAACATCTCGACGAAGTCGGAGCCCGAAATGGTGAAGAACGGCACATTCGCTTCGCCCGCGATGGCGCGTGCAAGCAGGGTCTTGCCGGTGCCGGGCGGTCCCACCAACAGCACGCCGCGCGGGATGCGCCCGCCAAGCCGCTGAAATTTTCCGGGATCGCGGAGGAACTCGACGATCTCCTGCAGATCCTGCTTGGCTTCGTCGACGCCGGCCACGTCCTCGAACGTGACACGGCCATGGGCTTCGGTCAGCAGCTTGGCGCGGCTCTTTCCGAAACCGAGTGCCTTGCCGCCCGCTCCCTGCATCTGTCGCGAAAGAAATATCCACACGCCGATCAGGGCGATGAACGGCAACCACGAGACCAGGAGCGACACGAACCAGGGCACGTCGTTCTGCTGCGGACGGGCGGTGATCGACACGCCCTTGCCATAGAGGCGCTGGATCAAGCTTGGGTCATTCGGCGCATAGGTCTGGAAGCTGCGTCCGTCGGTGAAGGTGCCGTGGATTTCCGGTCCCTGGATCAGAACGTCGCGCACGCGGCCCTGATCGACCTCGTTCAGCAGCTGGGAGAAGGAAAT
>Ga0070670_100006190_pt1 | contig 10117 bp, 8 predicted proteins | sample KBSS63metaG_FD_64665 | JGI IMG/M metagenome (GOLD analysis project Ga0070670, IMG submission 64665) | Switchgrass rhizosphere microbial communities from Kellogg Biological Station, Michigan, USA - KBS S6-3 metaG | ecosystem: Host-associated > Plants > Roots > Rhizosphere > Soil ... | reverse complement strand
CAGTTGCAGGCGTCGGGCGTGGTGCTGCTGATCGGGACGGACTCGGGCGTCCCGATGAACTTCCACTGCTGCTCGACATGGAACGAGCTGGCGACGTGGGTCAATCTTCTTGGCGTCGACCCGATGGTCGCCATCCGCGCCGCGACGTACTGGCCGGCGGTGGCAATGAAGGTCGATCGCAATGTCGGCACGGTGAGCGCCGGCAAGTACGCGGACATCATCGCGGTGCGCGGCGACGTCTTGCGCTACATCGACCTATTGCAGCGCGTCGATGTCGTGGTGAAGCACGGCGTGCGGTACAAGTGAGGACGGATCAAAGGGGATCAAGGGGTCAGCGTCGTATGAATTGACGCAGCTCGGCCCGTCAGAGATCCCGAATTCAAACGACGCTGGCCGCTTTGATCCGACGTCACCTAACGAGATTGACCACCGTCGAGCCCACGCGATCGCGAAGTGACGCCGAGTACTCGCTTTGAACGCGTCGCTTCACGCTGTCGGGCTCGAGCCGAACGCCCGCCGCGGTGAGCGCGTCGCCGAGCGCGCGAAGCTGCGTCGAGTCGCGCAGAAGGAACACGCGCATGTGGGTCCACGGCACGGTCGTATCGGACGCCTGATATGTCGTGACCGAGATGAACGCTCCCGTCCGCCGCGCCTCGGCATCGATCGGCTCGGCGCGCTCGCGAATGTATCGCGTGTACTCCTCGACCTTTCCGGGCTTGGCGCGCCAGAAATAGATCTGCGCGATCGTCGCACCCGATGTGTCGCCTGTCGCGGGCAAGGCGGCCGTGTGTTGGCTCGAACCGCCGCTCGCGCAACCAGGTAGCAGCGCCGCCATCACGAGCGCGACCACGCGCGAACGAATCATCGACTCCTCCAAATCGTCTTCGGGAGGCGCAAGGATACCGTCAGACCGAGCGGGCCGCGAGCCCGGCGGCCACCAACTGCAGTAGAATTCGAAATGCGATCGGGAGCATTCTCATGAAGACGCGGGCGAAGATCCTCGTTGGCGCAGGAACCGTGATCGTCGTCCTGCTCGTCGCACTGGCGACGCTGCCATTTCTGTTCAGTGACCGCATCGTCGCTCGAGTCAAAACCGAGGTCAACTCGGCACTCGAGGCGCGCGTGGACTGGCGCGACGCCGGTCTCTCACTGTTCGGTAATTTTCCGAACCTCACGCTCAGGCTCGATGACCTGAGTATCGCGGGCAAACGGCTCTTTGCCGGCGACACGCTGGCCCGGATCCACCGGCTCGACGTCGTGCTCGACCTGGGGAGCGTGTGGCGCAACTATCGCGGAGGCGACGCCATCGTCGTTCGCTCCATCGAGCTCGAGCGGCCCGTGCTCGCACTCAAGGTCCTCGACGACGGCAGCGCGAACTGGGATATCGCGAAGAAGACGCCCGCCACCGCGCAGCAGCCGTCGAGTCCCTTCAAGGTGAGCCTCCGGAAATTCGACATCCGCAACGGGACGATCTCGCTCGACGACCGGAAATCGCGACTCTTCGCATCGCTGGTGGGATACCGGCAGTCGCTCAGCGGCGACTTCGCGACGGACCTCTTCACGATTTCGACGCAGGCGCACGGCGACTCCGTGACGGTGCAATTCGCGGGCATTCCGTATCTCAATCACGTCGCGCTGGACCTCGCCGTCGACGTGAACGCCGACATGCGCAACAAGAGCAGTCAGAAGTTCACACTCGCGAAGAACGAGATCCGGTTGAATGACCTGCGACTTGCGCTCACCGGATCCGCCACGACGCGCGGTGACAACGTCGCCCTCGACCTCGCGTTCAACACACCGCGTACCGACTTCCGGCACATCCTGTCGCTCGTGCCGGCGATCTACATGCGCGACTTCCAGAAGCTGAAGACGGCCGGGGTGCTGACGCTCTCCGGTCAGGTGAAAGGTGACTACGGACCGAAGGCATTCCCGTCGTTCGCGATCAACGCGACCGTGGCGAACGGCGCGTTTCAGTACCCGGATCTTCCCCTGCCGGCTCGCGACATCGGGCTCGCCCTCCTGGTTCGGAACCCCGGCGGCGATGTGGACAGCACGATGGTTCGTCTCGACCGGTTTCACGCCGCGATCGGAGGCCAGCCAATCGACGGCACCCTCGTCCTGCGGACGCCGATCTCCGACCCCGACGTGGACCTCCGCCTAACGGGCAAGCTCGACCTCGCCGATCTGCGCAAGACCGTGAAGCTCGCCGGCGTCAAGGAGCTCACGGGCAAGATCGACGCGGACGTCGCCGTGCGCACGCGCATGTCGTACGTGGACAAGAAGCAGTACGACCAGATCGCGGCGCGCGGCAACCTGGGGGTGCGTGATCTCACGCTCAAGAGCGCCGACATCCCGCGCGACGTGGCCGTGCGGGAAGCCTCGCTGCAGATCTCGCCGCAGCGCGCAGACCTTCGCTCCTTGTCGGCACAGATCGGCAGCAGCGACATGCATCTCTCGGGCTCCGTCGAGAACCTCCTGCCGTTCGCGCTGCGCGGCGATCCGCTTCGCGGGAACGCGACGTTCGTGAGCCAGCGCTTCAACCTCGACGAATGGAAGTCGGACGACAGCCTCACGATCATTCACGTTCCCGGGAATATTGACTTCGGCCTTCAGGCGACCGTCGGCGAGCTGATTTACGGAAAGCTCAAGATGACGAATGCGCGCGGCGGCCTCCGCGTGAAGGACAAGCGCGCCACGCTCGACAATTTCGCGATGAATATGTTAGGCGGGTCGATCGGCGTGAACGGGTTCTACGAGACCGTCGATTCCCTGAGACCGACGTTCGACGCGCAGGTGCAGCTCAAGAGCGTCGACATTCCGAGCGCGTTTGCCGCGCTCACGACTGTGCAGATGCTCGCGCCGGTCGCCAAGTTCGCACGCGGCAACGTGTCGACGGACCTGCACCTCGCCGGCGCGCTCGGCAAGGACATGATGCCGTTGTTCAACGTGCTCGACGGAAAGGGCTCGCTCACGACGTCCGATCTCGTGATCCAGGGCCTTCCACTGTTAGGCAAGATCGCGGACGCGGTGAAGCTGGAGCAACTGAGGAATCCGACGCTCGACAGCCTTCGCGCGTCGATTCAGATCCAGGCCGGGCGGGTGCAGGTCAACCCGTTTACCGTACGTGCCGGCCGATCTGTGCTCCAGGTGTCAGGCTCGCATGGCTTTGATCAGACCCTGCAGTACACGTTAGGTCTCCGCGTGGCGCGCGCCGACCTCGGTGCCGCTGCCAACCAGGCGATCGCCAGTCTCATCTCTCGCGCCGGACGAACGGGTCTCAACCTGCAGGCGGCTGACACTGTCGCGCTCGCCATCAAGGTGGGCGGGACCATAACGAGTCCGACGGTGCAGACCAACCTTGCGGACCTCGTCGCGTCAACGGGCCAGAGCGTCAAGGCGGCAGCGCAGCAAGCCGTCGCGCAACGCGTTGACTCGCTGAAGCAGAAAGCGGATTCCACGGCCGATGAAGCACGCAAGAAGGCGCAGGCGCAAGCCGAGCAGATGATTGCCCAGGCCGAGCAGCAGGCGGCGGCGATTCGCGCGGAAGCACAGAAGCTCGCAGATACCGTTAGGCTCGAGGCCAACACCCGGGCGGATTCCCTCGTCGCGCGCACCACGAACCCGATCGCGAAAGCCGCCGCCCAGGCCGCAGCGAACCGAATGAAGAAGGAAGCCAGCGATCGAGCGGACACGATGATCCGCGAGGCGGACAAGCGCGCAAACGATGTAGTGGCGGAGGCGCGAAAGAAGGCCGCGCAGTTGAGCCCTGGCTGACGCCCGTGCAACTCATGGTGGTCGTCGTGCAATTCGCATCATAACGCGGATCGGGTTAGGGGTATTCGGCGGCTCGGGGGTTATCACTCAGAACGCACAGTGACCTCGGAGACCAGAATGCTCTTCCTGAAATTTCGCCGCGACCACCACCACGATGACGACCATGATGACATGGGTGGTCTGCATCGCGACTTGTTGGAAACGGGTGCGGCTATGGGCCGCCGCCGGATGTTGCGCACCACGGCGCGGTTAGGCGTCGCCCTTGGTGCGATTCCGCTGCTCGGCTGCGCCAGCGACGCGAGCTCGATCACAGGGTCCGACACGAACGGCACCACCGGCACCGATACGACGGGCGGCTCCGCGAATTGCGTGGCCAAGATTCCGGAGGAAACCGCCGGACCGTTCCCCGGCGATGGCTCCAACGGACCGAACGCTCTACGCACGTCCGGCGTCGTGCGGAGCGATATCCGCTCGAGCTTCGGCGGCCTGAGTGGAAGCGCGAGTGGCGTGCCGCTCGACCTCGAGCTGACGATCGTGTCGGCAGCAAGCTGCTCGCCGCTCTCGGACTACGCCGTGTACCTCTGGCACTGCGACGCCGCCGGTAACTATTCGCTGTACGCGAACGGATTCACGAACCAGAACTTTCTGCGCGGCGTACAGGCGGCGGACGCGAGCGGCAAGGTGAAGTTCACGTCTATCTTCCCCGGCTGTTATTCGGGGCGCTGGCCGCACATTCACTTCGAGGTGTACCAGAACCTCTCGGCAGCGCAGTCAGTGTCGAACAAGATCGCGACGTCGCAGATCGCGCTGCCGAAGGCAGCCTGCGACGCGGTGTACGCGACGGTCGGCTATTCGTCGAGCGTTCGCAACCTCTCGCAGATTTCGCTGGCGACGGACAATGTGTTCAGCGACGGGGCATCGCTCGAGCTGGCGACCGTGACGGGTGACGCCGCGAATGGCATGACGGCCGCGCTCACCGTCGCGGTGTAGCGTTGGTAGAGTCGGGATCCGACCCGGGGTCAGATGACTAGATCTGCCCCCGGATCTGACCCCGACTCAGGGCTCGTCGCCGCTCGGGCCGTAGATCTGCGGCACGGTCGATCCCATGGGGCGAAGGTACGTCGAGATCTGACCGCGATGGTGGACGATGTCGAACAGAAAGCTCCAGGCCATCGGCGCCGACGCGCGCTTGCTCCCGAAAAAATCCATCTCGCCCTGCCAGTGTGTGGAGGACAGCGCATTCCACCGAGCGGGCATCGCTGCGCTCTGCGTCTCGTACGCGCTGAGCACCTCCTTCATCGTCGCCGGCAACGGCGGCGGCGCCCACTCGGCTTTGCCCTGCTCCAGCGCGTCGATGATCATCTTCTCTTCACAAACGATCTGCCACGCGATCTCCTTCGCGGTGCGCGACCGAGGGTCCGGCTTGTAGTCGGACCCCTCGGGAATGCGTGCGAGCACTTTGCGCGTGGTCTCGGATTCCTTAGTCCAGAAACTCGTAAAAAGCGATTTCTCGTCCACGGCGTCTCCTGTCAGTCAGATGCCAATGATGGGTGGAAGCCTAGGCGCTCGGGCCGTTGAACATCCAGCGGATCCCGAACTTGTCAACGAGGATCCCGAAGTAGCCGCCCCAGAACATTGCCTGGAGCGGCATGTCGATCTGCCCACCCGCGCCGAGCGCCGCGAACAGCTTATCTGTCTCGGCGCGGGAATCCGGCTCGAGGTTGATCGTGACGGTGTTGCCGGGCGTCAGCGTGAAGCCCATCGACTTGGGCGCGTCCGTGCCCATCAGCACGTGCCCGCCAAGGATCGGCAGCTCGATGTGCATAACGAGCTTCTTGTCCGCCTCGGGCGTCGCGGGTTGCCCCGGCTGCGCCGGGATGTCGCCAAACCGCGAGATCGGCCCGCTGAACTGCGTCCCGAACACCGAACGGTAGAAGTTGAACGCGTCCTCGGTGGAACGCTCGAAGTTGAGATACGTGCTGACGCGGGCCATGGCTGCCTCAATGTATTGGGTGCAGGGTTCACAGAAATCTTCATACTCACGTCGAACAGGCCGGCGCCAGTTCGACAGCCCCGCGCAGCGGCCATGGTGCGTTAGGCCCGATAACCAGAAAGGCGGCGCCGACGGCGCACTACGCATCGATCGGTCTGCCGCCATCGTCAACGGCGTTCATTGGTTGGCTCGGGCCGGGAGCTAAATGCTGCGCCGTTGCGCTGGCGGCTGATCCTGGTCCAGGAGTCGGCGAGGTCGTGGGGCGCGAGGCCTGGTTTTCGGTCGCCCTGACCGGGCCGCCGAGACCCTTCCGGGGCCGCTGACCCTCGGCAGACTCGGCAGCGCCGTATGGCCATTTTGCTGTAGCCGGTTGCGTCGCCCGGCCGCGCGACGTCCATCAATCGCGATGGATGCCTTGTGGACGTCCGTCCCCGCGCAGATGATTCGGCGCGTCACCACGACGGCCGACTCGGGCTGGACTGCGACGGACCGCGAGACTTCCCGACATGATCGGTTCAACGATTTCCCATTACCGCATTCTCGACAAGCTCGGCGAAGGCGGGATGGGAATAGTGTATAAGGCTCAGGATACCCGACTCGAGCGCTTCGTCGCCCTCAAGTTCCTCCCTCAGCGATTGGCCGAGGAGCCCGGGGCAAAGCAGCGATTCGTCAACGAGGCCAAGGCGGCTTGCGCCGTCAATCATCCGAACGTCGCGGTCGTCTACGACGTCGGCGAGACGGACGTCCACTCCTTCATCGCCATGGAGCTGGTCGAAGGAGAGACGCTCAAATCGAAGCTCCGAGCCGGGCAGCTCTCCATTGGTCAGGTGCAGGCGCTCGGCATCCAGATCGCGCAGGGCCTCCATGCCGCGCATGCCAGGGGCATTGTCCATCGGGACATCAAGCCGGACAACATCCTGCTGACCCCGGACGGCAGCATCAAGATCATGGACTTCGGCATCGCCAAACTCGGTAACGCCGCGAGCCTCACGCAGACCGGCGCGACGCTCGGGACGCTCGCCTACATGTCCCCGGAGCAGGTTCTCGGCGAGGACGTCGACCACCGCAGCGACCTCTGGTCGTTAGGCGTCGTGCTGTACGAGATGCTGGCTCGCGAGCTGCCGTTCCGTCGCGACCGCGATGCCGCCGTACTGTACGAGATTCTCAACGCGGAGCCAGCTCCGATCGAGACGCACCGGACGGACACGCCGCAGGCGCTGCGCTCCGCGATCCAGCAGTTGCTGCAGAAGGATCCTGTCAAGCGCCCCGCGTCGGCCGGCGAGGTGGTGACGTTACTGCAGAAAACCAGCACTCAAGCGACAGCCGAGGTCCCGGCGAAGTCCATCGCGGTGCTCTACTTCGAGAACATGAGCTCGGAGCGCGAGGGCGACTACTTCTGCGCCGGGATCACCGAGGACATCATCACCGACCTTTCCAAGGTGAGTGGGCTTCGTGTCGTGTCGCGCACCGACATGCTTCCGTTTCGAAACAAGGAGATCAACATCCGGCAGGTGGCCGAGGCGCTGCGCGTTAACTACGTGCTGGAAGGCAGCGTCCGAAAGGCCGGGAATCGCATTCGGATCACCGCGCAGCTCATCAGCGCTCGCGACGGCTACCATCTCTGGGCCGACCGATTCGACGGGCTGACCGAGGACATCTTCGACTTTCAGAATGAGGTGTCTCGCAAGATCGCGGACGCCCTGAAGATCTCGCTGACCGACTCGGAAAAGGAAACGCTGGCGAAGAAGCCGACCGACGATCTTCGCGCCTACGACTTCTACCTGCGCGGAAGAGACTACCTGAGTCGGCGGGGGAAGAAGAACACCGAAGCGGCCATTCGGATGTTCGAGAACGCGATCAAGATCGATAGGGAGTTCGCGTCGGCGTACGCGGGCCTCGGTGAAGCCTGCGCCTACATGTACGAGTGGTACGACGGAGCACTCACGTGGCTGGGCCGCGCGATCGAGATGAACCGGGAGGCGCTGGACCGCGATCCGAACTCGATCGACGCGCGGTTCGGCATCGCCATGGTCTATTATCACCAGGGGCGCCTCGCCGAGGCGAAACGCACTTTCCTGTCGGTGCTCGACACCGATCCGCAGCACGTGCTCGCCCGCCTTCGGCTCGGCATGCTCGTCGAGCGGACGCCGGGCGCAGACTTGAAGGACGCGCTGACACAATATCGTCGTGCGGCCGAGCTGCGACCGCACGACGACGACCCGTGGCGCGTCCTGGCCGGGCTGTACCGAAAGCTCGGTGACGAACGTGCGGCACAGGAAGCGGTCATCAAGGTCATCGAGATCACTGCACAGAAGCTCGAGGCCAGCCTCGAAGACGTCGTTCTGCTCAGCCGCCTCGCCGAGGGTTACGCGCGGTTTGGCGGAAAGGAGGAGACCCACGCGACGATCAGACGGGCCGTCGAGCTGGCGCCGGCGGACGGGCTGGTCCTTTACAACTGCGCGTGTGCCCACGCGCTGCTCGGCGAGACCAATGCTGCCGTCCTTTTTCTGCGGCGTGCGTTCGATAGCGGATTTCGGGGCGTCGTCCAGTCGGCGCGGGTGGACAGCGCGCTCGAGCCGGTTCGCGAACACCCCGAGTTCCTCCGATTGGTTGCCGAGCTACAGTGAAGCCATTATTGTCGGTTCGACCGTCCTACCCCTGCGACTGGAGCCAGTAGACCATGCCAAAGTACGTCATCGAGCGCCTGATTCCGGGTGCCGGCAAGCTCACTCCCGACGAGCTGAAGGCGATCTCGATGCGCTCCTGCGATGTCCTGAATCAGCTCGGACCGAAGATCCAGTGGATTCAGAGCTACGTCACGGATAACAAGATCTACTGCGTCTACATCGCGCCGAACGAGGAGATGGTGCGCGAGCATGCGCGGATGGGTGGGTTCCCGGCGAATCAGGTCGCGTCGGTGAAAACGTTGATCGATCCGACGACCGCGGAGTTCGGCATCCCGCAGGCGTAGGTTTGCGGCGGGTTGACTGCCTAACGCCCGATCGCCACCCCCCACGGCGATCGGCCCGCCGGGATGTGCCGGACCGTTCGCGAGCTGTGGTCCACGACCGAGACGTCGTTGGACGGACCGTTTGCCGTGTAGATCTTCTTCCCATCGGGCGTAACCGCGACGCCCCACGGCCGAGCACCAACGCGCAGCGAGAAGACGATCGAGTCGCGTGCGGTGTCGATCATGGACAGGGTCCCGCCGCGTCCATTCGTTAGGTACACCCACTGTCCGTCCGGCGAGATCGCAGTGCCCATCGGCTTGGCGCCGCTGTCGGTGACCGTGATGGTCTTGATCGGCTTGTTGGTCTTCGTATCGACCACCGTTACCGTACCGCCAGCTTCAGCGGGTATGTAAGCCTTTGCTCCGTCGAGCGTGAACACCGTGGATCGCGGCCGCTTGCCGGCGTGAATCGTGGCGATGACGCGGTTTCGGCCGGCGTCGATTACTGCGACCGTGCCGGTCGCCTCGCTCGTCACGTAGACTGCCTTGCCATCGGGTCGCATGGTGACGCCCTCGGGCTCCGCACCAACCCTGACGCTGTCGAGTAGCTTGCCCGTTTCGACGTCGACCACGGAGACGGTTCCGGCGTCCTCGTTCGAGACGTAGACGGTCTTGCCGTCATTGCTGACCGCGAACGCTTCCGGGTCGTTGCCGCCGCGCAGCGTCTTTACCGGCTTGAGTGTGGCGACGTCGATCACGGCGATCCCGTCGGCGCGACGGTCCGGCGGTGGCAGCTTCGACTCGTCTACGCCAGGCCCACCCTTCGGGCTCCCACTCACCGCCACGAAAAGCGTCTTGCCATCGGGACTCAGTCGAACGCCGCGCGGGCGCTTACCCGCCGGGACGGTCGCGATCACGCTGTCGGTTCCGGAGTCGATGATCGTGACGTTGTCGGCGTCCTCGTTCGTGACGAAGACGAGTGGCGCACCGCTTCTTCTGGCGGCGGATGTGGCGAGACCAGTTTCCGGATTGGTGGTCGCGGCGGCAGTCTCCGAACGCTGACGCGTGTCATTCGTCCTGCACGCTGCGAGCACGACGAGGACGCAGCAGCACACGACCACGTGTCGTTCGAGCCGGAGGCGAATCACAGTCTCAGCCGTTCCACTAACATTCACTTGTTCGCACGCGATGTTCGTGCCTAACCGGGCGCTCGCTGCTTGACACACCTTCCTGTGGCTTTCATCGTGGCGCTCCCATTCGACGGTATGCCGGTACCACTTCGGAGGTGAGCATGGCAGCGGATTTCTTTCTCGGTGAGTCCCTCGTCGGCGACGGGAACGAAGTCGCCCACATCGACCTGGTCATCGGCTCGAAGTCCGGGCCCGCCGGCACCGCGTTCT
>Ga0070670_100006189_pt1 | contig 10117 bp, 8 predicted proteins | sample KBSS63metaG_FD_64665 | JGI IMG/M metagenome (GOLD analysis project Ga0070670, IMG submission 64665) | Switchgrass rhizosphere microbial communities from Kellogg Biological Station, Michigan, USA - KBS S6-3 metaG | ecosystem: Host-associated > Plants > Roots > Rhizosphere > Soil ... | reverse complement strand
ACGTCCTTTCCCCGGAGTTCTCCCAGGACCGCCACATCCACGCCCGACGCGGCGCATTCCACCGACACTTGATCGATCCGGCTCTTCGCCAGGAGCGGCAGCGTGACGCCGTAGTGCCCCCAGTCGGTGTTCTTCGTCTTCCAGGCGAGCACCGCGGGGGTGCCGTAGCCGTAGCAGATGTGCACCGCCGTCTGCGCGCGCACGCCGTCCATCGCCTGCTCCAGCGTCTCGATGCCCCAGGCCGCCACCTCGTCGAGGTAGATGTTGAAGCACGGCTCGTCGAACTGGATGACGTCGGCGCCGGCCTCAACCAGGTCGCGCGCCTCGCGGTTCAGGATTTCAGCAAAGCGCATCGCCAGCGTCTTGAAGTCCGCCTTCCCCGCCTCGTCTGACACCGAGTCGGCCACCGTCATCGGGCCGGGGAGGGTCACTTTCAGCCGGCGGTCCGTGTGCGCACGGGCGAAGCGGCAACCCTGCACGAAAATCGGCGCCGGTCGCGACACCGGCCCGGTGAGCCGGGCCACCTCCGTCAGCTCCGAGTAGCGGCCGCCGCGGGCGCGCTTCTTCGTGAGCCGCTCCGTGTCCGTGTTGGTGAGCCCGTCGAGGAAACCCCAGATGTAGTGGCGGCGGCGCAGCTCCCCGTCGCAGACGACGGCGAGCCCTGCCTCTTCCTGATCGAGCAGCGCGATCCGGACGGCGTCGTTCTGGGCTTCGCGCAGTTCATCGCCGGCGAGCCGCCACGGGGCGCGCAGCATGTTGGGCTGCGCCAGCCAGGAAGGTTTCGGCAGGCTGCCGACGATTGAGGCCTCGAGCATCAGGCGATTAGCGACGTTATGGGAGCCGCGCGCTCCTGTCAATCACTCGGCGAGGTGTACGACGAAACGCCCCTTGGCCTGCCCTTTCATCAGCGTGTCGAACGCGCGCGGCAGATCGTCGAGCGTGATGTCGTGACCGACGGTATCGAGGGCGGCGGGCCGCATGTCGGTGGCCAGACGCCGCCACGTTTCGGTGCGTACGCCGGCCGGGCACATCACCGAGTCGACGCCGATGAGGCTCACGCCACGCAGGATGAACGGCAGCACCGTGAGCGGCAGCGCCGTCCCGCCGGTGAGGCCGGTGCTCGCGACGCCGGCCCACGGCATCGCCGTGCGCGTGAGCCAGGCGAGCAGATCGCCGCCGACGGCGTCCACGGCGCCCGCCCAGGTGGCCTTTTCGAGCGGGCGCGCGCCGAGCTCGAGGGTGGTGCGCGACAGCACCCGCGCCGCACCGAGACCGCGCAGATAGTCGTGCGCATCGTCCTTGCCGGAAATCGCGGTGACCTCGTAGCCGAGGCGGGCCAGCGCGCCCACCGCGATGCTGCCCACGCCGCCGGTGGCGCCGGTCACGGCAATCGGTCCGGTTCCGGGCCGCAGCCCGTTCTGTTCCAGCCGCACCACGGCAAGCCCCGCGGTGAAGCCCGCCGTGCCATAGACCATCGCATCGCGCAACGACAGCCCCGCCGGCAGCGGCACGACCCAGTCGCCCGGCACGCGCACCATGCCGGCAAAGCCGCCGTCCTGCCCCACGCCGAGGTCGTAGCCGGTAACCAGCGCGTAGTCGCCCGGCGCAAAGCGGCCGTCCGCGCTCGACACCACCGTACCGGAAACGTCGATGCCGCCGATCAGGGGAAACCGCTTGAGGATCTTGCCGGCGCCGGTGGCGGCCAGCGCGTCCTTGTAGTTGACGCTCGAGAAGGCCGCCTTGATGACGACGTCGCCGGCGCCCAGCTCGTCGAGCGCGGCATCCACCACCGCGCTGTGAACGCGGTTGTCGTCGTTGAAAATCCTCAAAGCCCGGAAACGTTCCATCGGCGCATTGTAGTATCCGCGCGTGGGGCGTCTGGGAGGGCTTGCGCTGGTCGCGGTGATCGCCGTTGTGGCGACGTTCGCCCTGCGTCCTGTCTGCGTCCCGCTCTCCGAACAGGACCTCGCGGGCTTCAACACGCCGATCGAGACTCGCACCGACCACGACTTCTATCTGCAGGTCTTTCAGCAGGCCGACGGCCGCTGGTATCAGTGCAAGACCTGGCTCTCGCGCCAGTTCTTCTTCTAGCGCGGGGCGGGCCCCGGGGCGCCGGTGCTCGAGGGGCCGGTGAAGAGCGTGCGCCCGTCGGCCATGCGAATTTGCCGGCCGCTGACAGTGGTGCTGCCGTCCCTGGCGCGGTATCCGTCCACGGTGACGGTTTCGCCGATCGGCAGCGTGGTGCTGTTCACGCCGTGGCGAACCAGGTTGTGTGGCGCGTCCATCTCGATGGTCCACCGCGTCACCGCGCCGTTCGGATCCTTCACCTCGAGGTAGAGCCACGCATGCGGATTCACGAGGTCGACGCGCGTGATCTGGCCGGTCAGCGTGATCGGCTGGTTGGCGTCGTATTCGGCGGCAAACGAATGGTGGGCCCGGGCGGTGGGAATCGCCAGCACGAGTATGGCCGACACCGCCGCGAGCGTCTGTCTCACCGCCGACACGCTAGCCACGCCCGAGCATCGCGGCAAACACGCGCGCCATGGTCTCGGGCGCCGCGGGATCGGCCTCGACGGCCCGCCAGGCCACGACGCCGTCGGGCCTCACGAGCACGGCACCCGATGCCGAAATGCCGGCAGCGTCGCAGAAGGTACCGTCCGGGTCGCCCACCGTTTCACCGAGCTGAAACCGCTGGCACCCCACGCCGGCGCCGCCGGCCGCGCGCCCGGCCGCCTCGTCCCACTCGCCGCCGTTGGCGCCCGCGAACAGCGCAAAGTCCGAGTCCACCAGATCGATCGACGACACGCGGGTGCCGCCACGCTCGAGCGTCACGTGCGGCAACCGGGTGCCAGGGCGGCCACGCATCTGGCGCGGGTCCTCGGTGATGGCGCCGTCATCGCCCGGCTCGGTGAAGATAGCCGCGGAGCGATAGCGGTAGCCCAGATCGATGTGCGCATCGTTGATGAACGGCGACACGCCTCCGGGCGCGAGGTGCGGCGCGCCGCGCAGAACGTAGCGCGTGTGCGCCTGCTCCGCCGTCATCGCCGCCACCGGGCGGCGCTCCGCCTCGTAGGTGTCGAGGAGCGCGGGATCGGCAATCCCCTTCAACACCAGCGCGAGCTTCCACGCCAGGTTCTGCGCGTCCTGAATGCCGGTATTCCCACCGAACCCGCCGTAAGGCGGCATCAGATGCGCTGAGTCGCCGGCCAGGAAGACACGCCCCTCGCGGAAATGCTCCGCGACGTCGGCCATGCACTCCCACTTCTGGATGCTGTCGATGGTGACCGGCGTGTCCACGCCGAGCCCCGATTTGACCAGCGTCAGGCACTCGGCCTCGCTCAGGTTCCAGGTGTCCGACACCGGCGCCTTCGGATCGCCGGTCGAATTGACGACGAGGAAGGCCGACTCGAACGGCTTCTCGAGACGGAAGAAGCCGCGGAACTGCTCGTTCCGCACCATGATGACGCTCAGGTTGCGGCCGCGCATGAGGGGAGCGATGTCGGCGCGGAAGTAGATGGTGATGCTTTTCGACAGCACGCCCCGGCCGTGCATCGGGATGCCGAGCTGCTGCCGGACGGCGCTTCGATTGCCATCGGCGCCGAGCAGGTAGCGAGCGCGTACGCGCGTCTCGGCCTTCGTGGCGCGATCGCGGATCACGGCGCTCACGCCATGCGCATCGGGCGCGAACGACACCAGCTCGGTGTTGAAGCGGATGTCCGCCCCGAGCGCCGTCGCCCGAGGGCCGAGCATCGGCTCGAGGGCGTTCTGGGTGATGAACAGCCGCTCGGTCGGGCTCAGGTCCTTGACGAACTCGTTGAGCGTGGGGATGTCCCAATTGAGCTCGTTGCCGGCGATCGACTCCACCGACATGATGGCGCCGTCGGGCTCGAAGCGTCGGTACGACTCCTGGCGCACCGGGTCCTCGATGCCGAGCGCGCGGATGATCTCCATCGTCCGCTGGTAGATCATCGCGGCGCGCGGGTGGATGGCCGCTCCCGGGTGCCGCTCGACGACGAGCGGCCCGATGCCGTGGCGCGCCAGCAGCGCGGCCGCGAACATCCCGACCAGGCTGCCCCCGACGACGAGAACCGGGGTCTCGTGCTCAGTCATCGTCCAGACACGCGTCAGGGCATGTGGCAGGTGAAGCTCGCGGGATCGTTCACGTCCCCGCGCCCTTTGTACTGCGCCACCTGCGGGTAGGCACACACGAAGCGCGTGCGTTCCATGGCCCCGTCGGGCTTGCGGACAGTGAGATGCAGCGTATCGGGCGCCCTGCCGCTGGCCTTCCAGCGTCGCAGGATCCCGGCGACGTCGAGATCGTGGATCTCACCGTAGATCGGGTTGTCGAGGCAGTGATCCATCCCCGGCACCATGAACAGCCGCACCGATGACTTCGCCTTGTCGCGGCCAACCGCCTTCACCACCGCCTCGTAGTAGTCCACGAAGCTGCCCGGCGCCAGTGTGTGATCGGCCCAGCCGCCGATGAGCAGAAGCTTCCCGCCGCGATCGATGAATGGGCGGATGTCGCTCTTGGTAGCCTGAATGATCTGGTTGGGCGCCGCCTCGGCGCGATCGACGTGCGTGTCGAAGTTCGGCAGCCCCGCCTTCCAGTCCCAGGCCTGATCGTTGAACACCGCGTTGCGATAGAAGCCTGGCGCGTAGTTGTACGGCGCGGCGCCGGCCATCGCCTCCCATTGCAGTTCGCCACCTGGAACCATCCCCGCAAAGAGATACTTCCCTGTCTTGGCGTGCACCGCCGGTTTGTAGATCTGCTGCACCGCTTCGATCTGCGGCGCCGTCAGGCAGCCGGCTGCGTCGCCAGCCTTGCACGCCACGCGCGACAGATCGACCCGGCAGCGCGGCGGGTCCTCGATGATGCCGTCCTTCAGCCCGTCCTTGGCGTCGCACGAATCGAGCGCCGCCTGGTGGATCACCGGGTACTTGCTGGGCGGGATGTAGCTGACCGCGCTCTTGTGCGTGGCCTGGAACACCCACATCTGGCCGATCCCGTGGTGGAGCGGGTCGTAGACGAACCCCACCGCCGCCGCGGCGTCGAGCGCGGCCGGATAGTCCTGCACGAGCTGCAGTGCGTCGCGCGATCCGCCGCCGCCGCATTCGTTCATGAGCGTCAGTGCGGGCCGGCCCTTGCCGTAGAAGACATCGATGACGCGCTTCGACGGCGCGATCATCGCGTTGTAGGCCTCGCTCGTCATGTCGGAGAGCTTCCACGGCCCGGCGGCGTCGTGGCCGCGGTTGGTAGTGGCGGTAGCCCACCCCTGGCGAAGATTGGCGGCCATCCCGGCGTACGTGATCGCGCCGCCCGCAAAGCCGCTCGCCGCCGGGCGGAACTCGCCGTTCCAGTTCTGGAGCGGCATCCACAGTTCGAACCTCACGCCGGTGTCGTTGGCGCGATTGACGACTCCTTCGACGCGGCAGAACGCCGGCAGCGTTTTGAACGAGGGATCCTGTGGAGACGTCGTGAACGTGCCCGCCGCCACCGTCTCGGCGCGCGCGATCGTCGTGTCAGAAATCCGCAGCGAGGCGAGCCGCTCGCACGGCGTTTGAGCGTACGCCGCTGTCGCGAACAACCCGATGCCGACGAGCGCGAGGAGTGTTTCCCCTACTCTGCCCACTCTGCCCACTCTGCCCACCGCGCCTACTCTGCCTCCAGCGTCACTTCTGCGCCGAAGCCGAAGGCGCCGCGGCGCGGGACGGAATGAATTCGCGGCGCTTGAACTTCCAGCCTGCATCGGTCTTCGCGTAGACATCCTCGTAGTGGCCGCCGAGGAAGATGCTGCTCGGCTGGCCCGCCGCTCCGATGTCGAGCACCACCAGGTACTGCTTGCCAACCGCACCGTCCGCGGCCGGCTCGATCACGAGGTTGGTCAGATAGTGGCGGACGAAATTCTGGCCGTGCGGCTGATCGATGGCGAGCTTGGCCAGGTTGTCGCGCCCCTTCGTCGGCGGCCGGATGAACTCGCCGTCCGGCGAGAAGTTGTCCGCGTACTTGAAGCCGTTGTTCGCGGCGGTGTCGAGCGAGTAGGGGTAGCTGTAGACCAGCTGTTGAATCTCGATGTAGTCCTCGGCGGTGAGGGGACGAAGCCCCGTCGCCTTCGCCACCGGCGGCGGCGCGGGATCACCGGGCGCCGCGGCGGGCGCTACCGGCGCCTTCAGCGGATCATTCTTCAGCTGCTTTGGATCCGCCCCGCCTTCGGAGGCATAGAAGACGCGCGTCTTGAAGCGCCAGCCGTCAGGCGTCTTCACGTAGGTGTCCTCGTAGTGCCCGCCATGCGTCCACGCGCTCTTGCCGCTCGGCTGGGTGACGTCGCCGATGATCGCGTACTGCGTCCCCTTCGCGCCGTCCGGCGTTGCCTCGAGGACGACGTTGGTAATGTAGTGGCTGACGTAGTTCTGATTGCGCGGGCCGCCGCGCGCCAGGGCGGCCAGGCTGTCGCGCCCGCGATAGAGCCGGCCGGTCTGCCCCTGGTTCATGCCCACGAACACGCCGTCGGATGCGAAGAGATCGGCGTAGTCGTAGCCGTTGCGGCCGCCGGTATCGAGCGCGAAGGCGTAGCGCGCGATGAGCTGCTGGATCTGGATGCGGTCCATCGGCGTGAGCGGCAGGAATTCCTTCGACTGCGCCGTGAGGCCGATGCCGGACGTGAGGAGCGCGGTGGCAAGTGCGAGGCTGGAGATAATTCGCATGATGGTGGCCTCGTTCAGCGCGTTTCGACCGGCGTGGGCTTGCCGACGTTGGTGGTGGGGCCGCCCTCGTTCGGCATGAACTGGCGCCGCTTGAATCGCCATCCCTGCTGGGTCTTGACGTAGGTGTCTTCGAAGTGGCCGCCGGCAAAGACCGAGCTCGGCTGATTGTTCTCGCCGATGGCGATCACGACGGCGTAGACGCGGCCCCGCGCGCCCTCGGGCGTGGCTTCGAGCAGCGCGTTCGTGGCGAAGTTGCGGACGTAGGCCGGCCCCTGACCCGGCCGGTGGCCCGACGCCATCTTCAGCAGCGCCTCGCGCCCCGCGTAGGTGGCCTGCGGCGTCACGAAGACGCCGTCCTGGGTGAACAGCTCGGCGAGCGCCTTGCCGCCTTCGCCACCGTTGTCGAGCGTGTAGGAATAGCGCGCCACCAGCTGCTGGATGTCGAGCACGTCCTGCGGCGGCAGCACCGGCTTGCCCGACGCGCGCGCTTTCAGCTCGCCCGGCGTGTAGTACGAGCGGTTGAGGAACCGCCACCCCGCCGGGGTCTTCGCGTAGACATCCTCGTAAACGCCACCGTTGTTCGGCAGCGTCACGTTCATCTTCGCGCCGCCGGGGCGCGCCTCGAGCGGAGAGAACTGCAGCGCCGGGGCTCCCGTGCCGCCGCCGGGCCGCGCCGGCCGCTCGGCTCCCGGCTGGCACTGGCGCTCCGACTTCACCAGCGCCACGAGCTGATCACGCCCCTGGATGTTGCCGCGGAAGCCGCTGTAGAAGATGCCGTCGCCCGTGAAGAGCCCGGCGTAGGCCTCGGCCTGACAGGTCCCGAGCGCGGACGCGTATCGCGCGCTCAGGCTCTGGATCTCGTCGCGGTCCGCTTGCGTGAACGTCGTTTGGGCGGCGAGACTCGCCGCGCCGAGTGCCACTCCACAGAGTCCCAGATAGAACGTCTTCACAGGCCGCCCTCCGGCGCGAAGTCTACGAGTGAGTCGCAGTGAACTAAACCCCCCTGAATGGGGGAGACACGAGGCGGAGATAGCGGAGAGAGCGGAGGTGGCAGAGAGGGTCGGAATGAGAACAAGTGTTCTTCCTTCTCCGCCTTCTCTGCTTCCTCTGCCCTCTCTGCCTCCCTTTTTCACTTCTGCGGCAGCGCGTAGGCGATGTAGGCCCCTGGCGGCTGCGGCGGTCCACCGGCGCGACCGCCACGGCCACGGCCAGCGGCCGCGGCCCCTTCAGGGCCGCCAGGCGCGGGCGCGCCGCTCACGGCGGGTCCGGGACCTCCAAAGCGGATCGGGAAGAGTCCCTGCCCCGCAGCAACGGGGAACACGATGAACTGCCGGCCGTTCACCTCGTACGACGCCGGCACGCCCTCCGATCCCGTCGGGAGGTCGGTCTTCCACACCACCTTCCCGTTGTCACGGTCGTAGGCGCGCACCGTGCGATCGGACGCCGTAGCCACGAACACCAGCCCGCCGGCGGTGACGAGCGGACCGCCGCGCGGCATGTGCGCGCCAGAGTCGGCCGGGATGTTGGAGTTCGATCCCGGCGGCGGCGTCACGCCGCCGTCCGGCACCTGCCACTTGATCTCCCCGGTGTTGAGATCGTACGCGGTCAGCTGCGACCACGGCGGACCGATCGCGACCATGCCGTTGCTCGCGCTCTGCAGGAAGTCGTAGGGCGACGTGTAGCGTACCGGCCCCTTGGCGAGCGCGTCCTTTGCCTCCGCGATCAACTTCTTCTCTTCATCCGGGGTGATGAGCGGGCTCGGCGGACCACCGCCGAGGGCGCCGCCGGCGGTGGGCTCCTCGTTGCTCCGAATGAGCCGGTCCATCACCGGCATGTTCTTGGCCACGACGTACATCTCGCCGCGGGTCGGATCGACGGCCCCGCTGCCCCAGTTGGCGCCGCCGTTGTGCCCCGGCATCGAGATGGTGCCGCGCAGGCTCGGCGGCGTGTAGAGCCCTTCGTTGCGCGCGTTGCGCACCTTGGCCTTCATGGCCTCGAGCTCCGCCGGCGGCAGGAACGGGTTGACGTCCTTCTCGGTGAACGACTGGCGCGCGAACGGCGCCGGCTTGGTCGGGAACGGCTGCGTGGGCCAGCTGGCCTCGCCCGGCACGTCGGACTGCGGCACGGGCCGCTCCTCGATCGGGAACACGGGCTTGCCAGTCTTGCGCTCGAACACGAACACGAACCCCATCTTGGTGGCTTGCGCCACCGCCTCGATCGTGCGGCCGTTCTGCCGCAGCGTGAGCAGCTTCGGCGACTGCGGCAGGTCGTAGTCCCACAGATCGTGGTGCACCAGCTGCTGATACCACCGCACCTTGCCCGTCTCGGCGTCGAGCGCCACGAGGCAGTTGGCGTAGAGATCGGCGCCTTTACGGTTGCCGCCGTAGAAGTCGAACCGGCCGGTCCCGGTCGGGATGAACGCCAGGCCGTTGGCTTCGTCGACCGTGAGCTCCGACCAGTTGTGGACGCCGCCGGCGGTCTTGAAGGCGCCGTCGGGCCAGGTGTCGTAGCCGGGTTCGCCCGGCAGCGGAATCGTGTGAAACACCCACTTCACCTTTCCGGTGCGGACGTCGTACGCCTGCACGTCGGCCGGATTGGCTTCGTAGCCGGCGCCCTGCGCCGGCAGCGACATGATGATGGTGTCCTTGTAGATGCGACCCGGGTTGCTGGTCTGCAGCGGGTTGCGGACGTCGCGCCACAGCGCCGTGCGCAGGTCCACTTTGCCGTTGACGCCGAACGAGGTAATCGTCTGCCCGGTCCGCGCATCAATCGCGGTGATGTTCCCGGCGTTCAGATAGACGAGCCTGCGGTCGGACCGGTCAGCGCTCTCCCAGTAGTTCATGCCGCGCGCACCGATCGCGCCCTGGTTGGGGTGCGTCCAGATCTCCTTGCCGGTGGCGGCGTCGAGCGCCACGATGGCGTTGCCCGTGCCCTGCACGTACATCACGTTGTCCACCACAACGGGGTTGAACGTGATGTTGCCGTTCACGGGATAGGTCCAGGCCACCTGGAGTTGCGAGACGTTCGTCTTGTTGATCTGGTCGAGCGCGGTGAACTGGGATGAGTGCGGTCCGCCGCCATAGGCCGTCCACGTGGTGTAGGGCTTGGCCGACTTGGAGCCGCTCTTGCCCACCTGCGCAACGACCGACACCACGCCCCCTGCCAGGAGCAGGGCCATCACTGCGAACGAACCGCGAAATCTCTGCATGGACATCCTTTGGAAGACTGCGAGGGCGGATTTTAGCGTAGCCCTGCCGGCTCGTGATCTATACGGCAGCCGTATAATACGCGGCGGTTCACCCAAGGAGGCCACACATGCGTGTGCTTGGACGTCGCCGGCTCGCCGTCGTTCTTTCGCTGGGCGCAACGCTGGGGGCACTTGTCGTTCCCGTCTCGTCACAGAAGGGCGGCG
>Ga0070670_100006188_pt1 | contig 10119 bp, 7 predicted proteins | sample KBSS63metaG_FD_64665 | JGI IMG/M metagenome (GOLD analysis project Ga0070670, IMG submission 64665) | Switchgrass rhizosphere microbial communities from Kellogg Biological Station, Michigan, USA - KBS S6-3 metaG | ecosystem: Host-associated > Plants > Roots > Rhizosphere > Soil ... | reverse complement strand
CCGATCGCGCGGCGGCGCCCGATTCAGCTGCGTGACGTCAGGAGCTGTTTCGCGGCCGTCACCACGTGGTCGACCGTGAAGCCGTATTCGCGCATGACCACCGCCCCCGGTGCCGACGCGCCGAACCGATCGACGCCGATGATGACGCCGTCGCGCCCGACGTAACGCTCCCACCCGAAGGGCGACGCCGCTTCGACGCTCACGCGCGCGCGGACCTGTGGCGGCAGCACGGCGTCCCGATAGGCGCGCGGCTGCGCCTCGAACAGCTCCCACGACGGCATCGATACCACGCGGCTGGCGATCCCCTCGCGCCGCAGCACGTCGTGCGCGGCGAGCGCGAGCGACACTTCGGATCCGGTGGCGATGACGAGGACGTCCGGCGGCGCGCCGTGCTCCGCCAGCACGTAGGCGCCTCGCGCCAGCCCCGACGCCGGCGTGAGCGCAGTGCGATCGAGAACCGGCAGCTTCTGCCGCGTGAGCACGAGGCCCACCGGGCCGTCGCGATGCGTCAGCGCCACCCGCCACGCCTCCACCGTTTCGGTGGCGTCGCTGGGGCGCAGCAGCAGCATGCCGGGAATTGCCCGCAAGCTGGCCAGATGCTCCACCGGCTGATGCGTCGGTCCGTCTTCGCCCAGCGCGAGGCTGTCGTGCGTCCACACGTAGATCACGTGGGCCTTGCTGAGCGAGGCGAGCCGGATGCTGGGCCGCATGTAGTCGGCAAACGACAGGAAGGTGGACGCATACGGCACCAGGCCGCCGTGCACGGCCATGCCGGTCACCGCGGCCGCCATTGCGTGCTCGCGCACGCCGAAGTGGATGTTGCGCCCCGCGTAGCCCCACGTACCGCCGGCCGTGCCCTGCGTCTTCGGCGCGCCGGGTGCGGCCGCGTGCTGCGGGCCCTCGAAATCGCCGAGCCCGGCGAGCGCGGTCTTGGTCGAGGGGTTCAGATCGGCCGAGCCGCCCACGAGATTCGTCACGACGCCGGCCAGCGCGGTGAGGACCTTGCCGCCCGCGTCGCGGGTGGCCATATCGCCGTCGGCTGGCGCGAACACCGGCAGGCGTTCCTGCCACCCTTCGGGCAGTTCGCCGGCCAGCGCGCGCGCGAAGGCGTCGGCGGCGTCCGGGTGGGCGGCGCGATGCGCGTCCACGCCGCGCCGCCACGCCGCCTCCAGCGCCGTGCCCCGTTCCAGCGCCGACCGGTAGACGGCCCGCGCCTCGTCCGGCACGTAGAAGGGCGGTTCCTCGGGCCATCCCAGCGCCCGCTTCGTGGCGCGCACTTCGTCCGTGCCGAGCGGCTCGCCGTGCGCGCTGAACGTGTCCTGCTTCTTCGGGCTGCCGTAGCCGATGTGCGTGCGCGCGACGATCAGCGACGGGCGATCGTCGGCGCGCGCGGCGAGCAGCGCCGCATCCACGGCAGCGACGGCCATCCCGTCGATCCGCTGCACGTGCCAGCCGCAAGCCTCGAAGCGAGCGCCGACGTCTTCGGTGAACGTGAGGTCGGTCGTGGCGGAGAGCGTCACCTGGTTGGCGTCGTACAGCACGATGAGGCGGTCGAGCCGCAGCGTGCCTGCCAGCGAGGCCACCTCGCTGGAGATCCCCTCCATCATGTCGCCGTCGCTTGCCAGGACGTAGGTGCGGTGATCGACGACCTCGTGCTCCGCGCGATTGAAGGTGGCCGCCAGCCAGCGCTCCGCCATCGCGAGGCCGAGCGCGTTGCCGAGTCCCTGGCCGAGCGGACCGGTGCTCACCTCGACGCCGGGCGCGCAGCCGCGCTCGGGATGGCCCGGCGTGCGGCTCGCCCATTGCCGGAATTGCTCGAGATCTTCGAGCGCCAGGTCGTAGCCCGTCAGGTGGAGCAGGCTGTAGAGCAAGGCGCTGGCGTGCCCGGCCGACAGCACGAAGCGGTCGCGATCGGGCCACGATGGATGGGCCGGACTGTGACGCAAGTGCCGGGTCCACAGCACATAGGCCAGTGTGGCCGCCCCCATCGGCATGCCGGGATGGCCCGACTCGGCCTTCTGCACCGTGTCGACGGCCAGCATGCGGAGGGTGTTGATGCAGACGTCGTCGCGATCGCTCATGACAGCAGGATGATATGAGGGGAGGTCAGATGCAACTCGGCATGATCGGGCTCGGCCGCATGGGCGGCAGCATGGTGCGACGGCTGCTGCGCGGCGGACACAAGTGCGTGGTCTTCGACGTGCACGCGGAGGCGATGGCGCCGCTGGCCGGCGAGGGGGCGGTGGCCTCGAACTCGCTGGCCGACTTCGTGGCGCGGCTCCAGACGCCGCGTGCGATCTGGCTGATGGTGCCGGCGGCGGTGGTGGACCGGACCGTCGACTCGCTGCTGCCGCTGCTGCAGCCGGGCGACGCGGTGATCGACGGCGGCAATTCCAACTACACCGACGACATCCGCCGTGGCCGCGCCCTGGGTGCGAGCGGGATCGAGTATCTCGACGTCGGCGTCAGCGGTGGCGTCTGGGGTGGCGACCGCGGCTACTGCCTGATGATCGGTGGCAGTCCCGCGGCAGCGGCGCGCCTCGAACCAGTGTTCAAGACGCTCGCGCCCGGCAAGCAGGCCGCGCCACCAACGGCAGGCCGGGCGGCGTCGGCAAGCACCGCCGACGAGGGCTACCTGCACTGCGGACCGACGGGCGCCGGGCACTTCGTGAAGATGGTGCACAACGGCATCGAGTACGGTCTCATGGCTGCCTACGCCGAAGGGTTCAACATCCTGGCGCACGCCGGCGCCGGTGTGCACCGCCGCGCCGACGACGCCGAAACGGCACCGCTGCGCGAGCCTGCTCACTACGCGTACGACATCGCCCTGCCCGAGGTGGCCGAGCTCTGGCGGCGTGGGAGCGTGGTGGGGTCGTGGCTGCTCGATCTGACGGCGCGTGCGCTCGCGGAACACCCGGATCTCCAGCCGTTCGAGGGGCGCGTGTCCGACTCCGGCGAGGGGCGGTGGACGGTGAACGCCGCCGTGGATACCGGCACGCCGGCGCCGGTGCTGGCGGCGGCGCTCTTTGCCCGCTTCAGCTCGCGCGGTGAGGACGACTTCGCCAACCGGCTGTTGTCGGCCATGCGCTATCAGTTCGGCGGTCACGTCGAGCGGCCGGCGGGTAGTTGATCGTGGCCGACGCTCGGGCCGACGCCCTCGTCCTGTTCGGTGCCACCGGCGACCTCGCCTATCAGCAGATCTTTCCCGCGCTGCAGTCGATGGCCAGGCGCAACCATCTGCACGTGCCGGTCATCGCGATCGCGCGTCAGTCGTGGAGCTTCGATCAGGTGTGCGCCCGCATCCGCGAGAGCCTCACCACACATGGGGGCATCGACCCGCAGGCCTACGAACGCCTCGTGGCGCGCCTGTCGTACGTGTCCGGCGACTATCAGGATGCGGCGACCTTCGACCGCCTGCGCGAGGCGCTTGGTGGCGCCGTGCGCCCGGCCTTCTACCTGGCCATTCCGCCGAGCCTGTTCGGCGTGGTGGCGTCGAGCCTGGCGCGGTCGGGCGTGGCCGCGCACGCACGATTGATCGTCGAGAAGCCGTTCGGCCGCGACGTGGCGTCGGCGCGCGCGCTCAACCGCACGCTGCACGAGTCGTTTCCCGAGTCGGCGGTCTATCGCATCGATCACTTTCTCGGGAAGGAGCCGGTGCAGAACCTGCTGTATTTCCGCTTCGCCAACACGTTTCTCGAGCCGATCTGGTGTGCCTCCCACGTGGAGCGCATCGAGATCACCATGGCCGAGGCGTTCGGCGTGCGCGAGCGCGGCAAGTTCTACGAAGAGGTGGGCGCCATCCGCGACGTGTTCCAGAACCACCTGCTGCAGGTGCTGGCGCTGGTGGCGATGGACGCCCCGTCGGCCGCCGACGGCGCGTCGATCGACGCCGCGAAGGTGGCGTTTCTGCAGGCGGTCCGTCCGCTCGCCCTGGAAGACGTCGTGCGCGGCCAGTACCGCGGGTATCGTTCGGAAACCGGTGTAGCCCCCGACTCGAAGGTCGAGACCTACGTCGCCGCCCGGTTGTCGGTGGACAACCCGCGCTGGAGGGGCGCGCCGATGGAGATACGCGCCGGCAAGTGCCTGGCCGAGACGTTCACCGAGGTCCGCGTGACGCTCAAGCGTCCGGTGCCGGCGCTCTTCGACGCGGCCGCGCGCCCTGCCAACGAGATTCGGTTCCGTCTCAGCCCCGATCCGTCGATCACGCTCTCGGCCAGCGTCAAGAAGGACGGTGAGGCGATGGTGGGCGAGGACGCGTCGCTCATCGAACGCGCTCAGGCCGCCGACGACATGGCCCCGTACGAGCGCCTGCTCGGCGACGCGCTGCGCGGCGAACGGGCACTGTTCGGCAGCGAGGCCGGCGTCGAGGCGTCGTGGCGCATCGTCGAGCCCGTGCTCGACGATCCACGCCCACCGGTGATCTACGATCCCGGCAGCTGGGGACCAGTGCCGTAGGCGCGCATTCCCAGGGCGCTGACACCGGAACCGGCCGAATCGGGGTTACGATTTCCGCTATGCCAGCTGTAGCACCGAGCGACTGCATTCTGTTCAGCGGCGGCGCGCCGGGTGCCGAGGCGCGCTTCGGCGACTGTGCCGAGCGCCACGGCGTCGAGGAAGTCAATTTCACGTTCGATGGCCACCGCATCGAACGCCATCGCGGCGTGCGCGTCCTCAATCACGAGGAGCTGCTCACCGGAGACGTGAGCCTCGCCTACGTGTCGCGCCTGATGCGTCGCCACTACACCGAGGGGCCGACCCTGCGGAAGATCCTGCAGACGTTGTGGTACCAGGTGAACAACGGGCAGGAGATCTACGTCATCGGCACCATCCAGGACGATCTGACGGTGCGCGGGGGCACCGGGTGGGGAGCCGAGTTCGCCAAGTTGTGCAACAAGCCGTTGTTCGTCTTCGATCAGGACAAGAACGGCTGGTTCTCCTGGACCGGCGATCTCTGGGCACCGGTGGGTGCCGGCGGCCCGGTGATCACGCACCCGCACTTCACCGGCACCGGCACGCGGACCCTGCAGGAGAACGGCGTCCAGGCGATCGAGGCGCTCTTCGACAGAAGTTTCGCGTAGAGGCCGGCTGAAGCCGGCCCCCACGACTCAGCGCGCGAGCGGGTCGGGGCGGATCTGGAACTTGACGATCTTCCCCTTGGTGCCCTTGCCGCCTTCGATGTGCCACACGAAGTGCGTGCCGTAGTTGGCGTACAGCGCCTTGCCCTTCCAGCCGGCGCGCGCGTCGTCGATGCGGCCGTCCATGCCGCGTGAGTAGAACCCGAGCGGATACGGCACGCGCAGCATCGTCCACTCTTTCGTCTGCGGATTGAGCGCCAGCAGCGCGTCGGAGTTGGAGCCGGTGGCAAACGGCGTGTTGGCGCCGAAGCCTGAGATGTTGTACTGGTCCACCCAGTTGTAGTAGTGGAAGTCGGCGGGGATGTCGGTGCCTTTCAGCTTCGGCCCGGTGGTCTGGTACAGCGTCCACCCCTCGCGGCACTGGCTGCCGTCGAGCTTGGCCGGCCCGTTCAGATCCTTGCACTTGCGCACGTCGAAGCTCGCCAGGTGGCTGCTCGCGGCCAGCGCCGTCCACACCACGCCGTTGCGGTCGATGTCCACGCCGCGCGGGTCGAAGCCCGGCTCGGGCACCTTGAAGACGGTGGACTTGCAGCTCTCAGGCGGGTTGTTGCCGCGCTGCAGCCGGATCAGGAACCCGGGATACTGCTCGCTGACGCCCCACACCGAGTCGTCGACCGGACTCGGAATCACGGCGTACATGCTGTAGGTCACCTGCGTGTCGAGCTTCGGGTCGAACGCAGTGGACTGCTGGGTGTTGGCGGCCCCCGCGGTGTCGCCGAGATAGAGCCCCGAGTTGCCGACGCGCGACACGTTCCACGGCCGCGTGATCTTGCCGTCGCCGTTGGTGTCGAGCACCTGCCCGCACCAGCCGTTGGCCTGCTGCTCGTTCTTGGTCTGGTCGTACACCTTGGTATCGATCCAGCCGAACATCGGCCCGATCAGCTCGTTGAAGTACACCGTCTCGTCGGCGTCGTTGTCGAACTGCAGGTGGTGGGTCGAGTAACAGGTGTCGATCAGCACGAACTGCTTGGTCTTGGGGTCGTAGTACGACGCCTGACGGCCGCTGCTCGTGAGCGGGAACCACTCCGCGAACTTGTTGGTCTTGCTGTTGCACCACGACGGATCCGCGTTGCTCCGGATCTTCGACGTCATCCACACGCGCCCCTTGCTGTCGATCATCGGGTTGTGCGGATCGGCGGGGTCGTAGGGCGGGTTGGCCCACAGGTGCTCGTTGCCCCAATGGAGCGACGGCCGGTTGGGCGCCGGGAAGCGCGACGGCACTTTCTCCCGCGCCTCGCGCGTGGGGATGTCGAGCGCCTCGGTCTTGTTGCCGTTCATGTCCAGCACGACCAGCTGACCGTGGCCGGCCGACACCGCATACGCCGGGCCGTTCGCGTTCACGGTGGGTTTGTGCTTGTCGGTGGTGATCTCGTCGTGCATGAACGAGTGGTCGTCGCCCACGTCCCACAGTGTCACCACCAGGTTGCGCTCGACGCCTTTGGGCCGCTGTGGCGCCGGCGGCACTTCGCCCTTGGCGATGCGCTCGGTCCAGCCGGCGTAGGTCTTGAGCAGCCGCTCCTTGCCCTGGTTCATCAGCACCGCGTACATCGAGGTGCCGCGGACGCCGGTGCCGAGCCGCCACTCCCACGCGTCCTCGTGCGTCTTCAGTTCCGGCTTGGCCTTGAGGATGTGCTCGACGTCGCGTGTCTCGGCGTTGCCGAGCTGATGGCAGAAGTTGCAGTCGGACTTCAGCGAGTTGATGTAGTGGTTCTGCGTCAGCATCGTGGGGCCGACGCCGTTGCCCTTGGGCCCGGTGCCGGGAAACTCGCTCTTGGCCGGCGGCTCGAGCATCGACAGCCAGTAGTCGGCGGGGTACACCTTCGCCGCTTCGGCCGGCGTCTTGGCCAGCGTCGCGTTCAGCGCCAGCGCGGTGGCGCCGGGCTTCGACTGCACCGGCGTCGAATCCACCAGGCCGTAACCGCGCACCCACACGCGGTAGTTCGCGTCGGGCAGCTCCGGCAGCATGAAGCGGCCGCCATCGTCGGTGACGACGATCTTGATGAAGTTGGTGGGCAGGTCCTTGGTCTCGGCAATCACCCAGACCCCGCCTTCGGGACCGTTGGTGCTGCGGACGGTGCCGCTGATGTAGCCGGATGGGGCCGAGCGCTGCGCGCCGACGTTCACCAGCATGACGGCCATGAGCGCCGTCAGCGTTCCCAATCCGAAGGTGGTCTTGATTCTCGTCCGCGCCGATGGCGTCATACCCGCTCCTGCCTTTGGGAGAGGGCGGTCTGCAAGACCGCCCTCTACATCCCGACAATCTTAGCGGAAAGACGCCATCACGCCGGTATCAAGTCTCCGTCAAGCCCCCATGGTGTCGTCCATCTGCGCCAGCGGACGGGCGGCCTCACGCAAGGCGTCCATCGCTTCGTTCAGCGACACCGGCTGGTTCACGTACAGGCGGCCGACGTTGCGCAGCGGCACGATTTGATCCCCGCGGTCGGTGCTCGCGTCGCCGGTGAGCCACAGCCCTTCGAAGTTCAGCGCCGGCACCCGCAACAGCCGCACCTCCACCTCCTCCTTGCTGCGCTCGGCGAGCGACAACGCCTGATCGAGCGCCCGGGCAAAGACCTCCAATTGAGGAACGGCCGCCGACATCTGCACCACGCGCGGCTCGTCGTCGTCGGTTACGTCGAAGTATGCCTGCGGCGCGTCCTTGGCCATCTCGTAAACGCGCACGCCGGCCGGCCGGGCGTCGATCGCCGCGCGCTCGGCGCGCAGCGCGTCGAGCCCGAGCGTGAACACGCGGTGCGCCAGCCCCAGCGAGGCCTCGGCATCGCTCGTAAGCTCACGCGGGCCCATCGTCAGGTCGCCGCGTTTGAGGTTCAGCAGCGGCCGCGCTTCCCAGATCCGCCGCAGAATCAGCTCGTTCGGGTAGAAGAATTTGATCGGCAACTTGAAATAGCTCTTGGTGAAGTAAGTATGGGTCCAGGTTCCGCTGCCCTGGTAGTTGGTGGAGAAGTCGTTCACCGTCAGGTGGCTCTTGCCGTAGATCGGATCGTCGATGTCGAAGTAGGGGGTGCCGGCGATGAGGCTGTAGCCGTAGATGACCATGAAGTGGCCGCCGCCGCCGCTCCAGCCGATGCGCGCGCCCACGGGGCGGCCGGCGTCGATCTCGTTGCGCACCTGCTGAAAGGTGGCGGCGCCGGTGATGCTCACAAAGTTATTCGTGCGGGTCAGCGCCTTGTCCAGGTACCACGGCACGTTGGCGCCGGCCGGCACCGGGGAGTGGCACGCGTCGTTGCGTCCCAGCTCCGCGTTGGCCACGGTGCACTGCGTCCACGGGCTGAACCACCAGTAGTAATGCGACACGCTGGTGGACGTGGCCGCCCAGCACCAGTTGGACTGCGTCTGCAGCTGCATGGTGAAACTCAGCTGCTTTGATTGGAAAAGCTTGTCCCAGATCGACACCTCGCGCAGAAGGGTCGAATAGGCGCGGCTGCTCAGGCGAAAGGCTTCAGTGGCGTTCATACCTCTAACAACGCGGCCCGACGGGTCGCCGAACACGCCGCTGGACCCGATTAACAGCATTTAATCGAAGGCTCACCGAGTCCTCACGTAGCATCGAGTCATGAGAATCGTGCGTATTCTCGCCGGGCTCGCCGTAATTGGCGCGTTTCCGGCGTTTCCAGCCGTCGCGCAGACCGCGCAGACGCCCGAAGTGCTGCAGCGGCAGGTCGACGAGCTCAAGGAACGCGTCGCCAAACTCGAAGCCGCCCTGGCGGCGCTGCAGGGGGCGCCGGCCCCCGTCCCGGCGGCGGCTCCGGCCGCGGTCCAGGTTCAGCCGTCCGAACCGGTGAGCCCCGCGGGCGCCGCCGCGGCGGCGTCGTCGGCCAAGGTGTTCAACCCGGATATGGCGGTGATTGGCAACTTCCTCGGGGTCGGCGGCAAGAACCCGGTCGATCCGTCGAAGGCGTTCGAGATGCGTGAGACCGAGGCCTCGTTCCAGGCCGTGGTGGACCCATATGCGCGCGCGGACTTCTTTCTGTCGTTCGGCGAATCGGGCGTGGACCTGGAGGAAGGGTTCGTCACCTTCACCTCGCTGCCTGGCGGCCTGCTGGTGAAGGCGGGAAAGATGCGCGCGGCATTCGGCAAGGTCAATACGCTGCACACGCACGTGCTGCCGTGGGCCGATCGGCCGCTGGTCACCGCCAACCTGGTGGGAGGGGAGGAAGGCATCGCCGACGCGGGCGTGTCGGTGGCACGCCTGATTCCGGTCCCGGGCCTGTTCCTGGAGGCCACCGGCCAGGTGTTCCGCGGCGACTCGGAGAACGTGTTTGCCTCGCGGCGCCCTCGCGATCTGTCCTACGTCGGACATCTCCGCGCCTACCGGGACATCACCGAGAACGCCAACCTCGACGCCGGCGTCTCCTACGCGCGCGGACAGTCGTTCTTTGCCGACGATCCCTCGACCCTGGTCGGCGTCGATGTCACCTACCGGTGGAAGCCACTGCAGCGAGCGATCTACCACTCGTTCGTCGGCCGTTCCGAGGTGATCTGGAACCATGCCCCGCAGCCGCTCGGCTCCGCCACCGGAGCCGGCTTCTACGTGTCGGGCGATTATCAGTTCGCGCGCCGCTGGTATGCTGGCGGCCGCTACGACGCGTCCGACCGTGCGACGGATCTCTCGCTGCGCGATCGGGGAGGCTCGGCGTCACTCACGTTCTGGCCGAGCGAGTTCAGTCAGGTGCGCGGTCAATACCGCCGCACCGTCTACGCCGGCGACCAGGTCGCCAACGAAGTGTTGTTCCAACTGCAGTTTTCGATCGGTGCACATGGGGCGCACCCGTTCTAGGAGGCAACGCATGCGAGGCATAGCGGCAATCGCTGCACTCGGCTGGCTGGCGGTGTCGCCGGCGCAGGCCCAGGGCAAGTTGAACGTGATCACGACCACGCAGGATCTGGCGTCGATTGCCCAGGAGGTGGGCGGCGACCGCATCACCGTTGAAGCGCTGGCGCGCGGCTACCAGGACCCGCACTTCGT
>Ga0070670_100006182_pt1 | contig 10121 bp, 9 predicted proteins | sample KBSS63metaG_FD_64665 | JGI IMG/M metagenome (GOLD analysis project Ga0070670, IMG submission 64665) | Switchgrass rhizosphere microbial communities from Kellogg Biological Station, Michigan, USA - KBS S6-3 metaG | ecosystem: Host-associated > Plants > Roots > Rhizosphere > Soil ... | reverse complement strand
TCGTCACTTCGCTGTCATAGTGATCGATCCGGTCCATGATCTCTATCCAGCGGGTAAGATCCGGCTCCGGGGCGTCCTTGATACCGAAGGCGTAAAGCACTTCGTCGTCCAGCCCCGCCTCATGATATTGAAGCGGCACGTCGTAGATGTTCCGCGCGTCGAGCGCCGGGATGACCGCGGATTTGCGGACGTTGCAGAACAAGGCGATCTTCTCGCGCTCCGCTTCCGGAAGCGGCCGGTCGCTGCGGCAGAGAAGAACCTCCGGCTGGACGCCCAGGCTGGAAAGCTCCCGAACGGACTGCTGCGTCGGCTTGGTCTTCAGTTCACCCGCGGCGGCGATCCATGGCACGAGCGTGGTGTGGACGCTGACGGTCTGATCACGTCCCAGGTCATTGCGGAGCTGCCGAATCGCCTCGATGAACGGCAGGCTTTCGATATCGCCGACCGTTCCGCCGATCTCGCAGATCACGAAATCGCAGTCCTCGACGTCGGAGACCGCGAACTCCTTGATGGCGTTGGTGACGTGGGGGATGACCTGAACGGTCGCGCCCAGATAATCGCCCCGCCGTTCTTTCGCGATGATGTCGCGATAGATGCGCCCGGTGGTGATGTTGTCGGACTGGCGAGAGGACACGCCCGTGTACCGCTCGTAGTGACCGAGATCGAGGTCGGTCTCGGCCCCATCGTCGGTCACGTAGACCTCGCCGTGCTGATACGGCGACATCGTCCCTGGATCGACGTTCAGATAGGGGTCGAACTTCCGGATGCGGACCTTGTAGCCGCGCGCCTGAAGCAACGCCCCAAGAGAGGCTGAGAGGAGACCCTTACCAAGCGATGAGACCACGCCGCCGGTGACAAAAATGAACCGCGCCATGGGAGTTGAGGCTTAGGGGCGAACGCGCCGGACGCGCAACCCGCCCGACGAAAAAAAGTGATTACGCCGGCGTTATTGCGCGAGCGGAACCGCTGGAGCGCTTTCGTTTTGAGCCGGGGCAGCCGGCTGCTGCTGCTGCTGCGGCTGGGTCGCCGGCGCCGTAGCGGGAGCCGGAGCCATCCGATTGGCAAGCGACGTATCGACCCGGTTCGGCTGGCGAGCAGAGCCGGCCATGGCGGCAAGCGTGATCGACAGGATGATGAACAGACCTCCGAGGACGGCGGTCGAGCGGGTCAGAAAATCCGCTGCGCCGCGCGCGGTCATGAAGCCCGACGAACTGCCGCCTACGCCGAGACCGCCGCCTTCCGAACGCTGCATCAGAATGACGCTGACGAGCGATGCGGCAACCAGCGTCTGAACGATCAGAAGGAACTTGAACATCACGGCCTTTCACGGAGTAACGGGGGCGACTTAGGAGATTGCTTGGCGGCCTTCAACCTCGAGCAGCCGCCTCGACGATCGGCAGAAATTTTTCGGCCGTGAGACTGGCACCGCCTACCAGCGCACCGTCAACGTTGTCGGCGGCGAAAATCTCCGCGGCGTTGGAGGCGTTGACGGACCCGCCGTACTGAATGCGGATCTCATTTCCGGCTTCGCCGTAAGCGGCGACCAGGCGCTCGCGCAGGGCATCGTGCATTTCGGCAATGTCCGCCGGGGAAGCGACCTTGCCGGTTCCGATGGCCCAGATCGGCTCATAGGCAACGGCAAGCCGCGCGGGCACGCCTGCGGCCGCGCTCTCCCCTTGGGGAAGGGAGGCGTCGAGCTGCGCCTGAACGGTCTCGACGGCCCGGCCCGCTTCGCGAACGTCCAGGCTCTCGCCGACGCAAAGGATCACCGACAGGCCCGATGCAAGACCGGCTTCCGCTTTTGCACGAACCTCCTCGTTGCTCTCGCGCTGGGCCTCGCGGCGCTCGGAATGGCCGACGATGGTCAGTCTTGCCCCCGCGTCGCGAAGCATGGCGGCGGAGATGTTGCCGGTATGGGCGCCCTTCTCCGCGAAGTGAACGTCCTGTGCGCCGATGGGGAAATTGGGCACGGCGCGTACTGCGCGTTCGATGAGGATCGCCGGCAGGCAAAGAGCCACGTCCACGTCGGAAAAGGCGCCCGCCCCTTCTGCGATAGCGCGAACTTCCGCAATATCGGCGGCAAGGCCGTGCATCTTCCAATTACCCACGACATATTTGCGGCGCGCCATCTGAAACCCCTGCTGATGTGGTGGCGGCCCTAGCGTCGGGTACCGTGCGTGGGAAGCCGAGCCTTGATGGCTGGGAAAGCCGCACCTAAAGCGGCGTTTCCCAATCCGGTCTCTAGCAGGACTTGCATGCTCGCTTCCTTTCGCCGGCTGTCGAAATCGACCGTCGGAACCGCCATCATGGCGCTGTTCCTCGTTGCCATCATCGCATCGTTCGCGCTTGCCGACGTGAAGGGCATCCTGTCCGGCGGAGGCTTCGGCGGAGGCGCCGATTCGCTGGTCAGAGTCGGGTCCGAAAAGGTTTCAGACCGCGACATCACGCGGGCGATGGACCGCCGCCTTTCGCAGGCTCGCGAGCAAAACCCCGAGGCGACGTACGCGAGCATCGCTAGTGATTATGATCAGCTGCTCTCGGCATTGGTCGATGCAGAGACCCTCGAAGCCTTCGCCGACAAATTCGGCTTCACGCTGTCAAAGCGCCTAGTCGATGCGCAGATCGCGAACATTCCCGCCGCGAAGGGCCTCAACGGCCAGTTCAGCGAGCAGTCCTACGCCGCGTTCCTGAACCAGCAGCGGATCACCGACCAAGAAGTTCGGATGATCATCACAAACGGATTGCTCCAGCAGCTGATCATTGCGCCCGCGGTCGTGAACGCGCGCGCAGCCGTCGGAATGGCGACGCCCTATGCTTCTCTCCTGCTGGAAGCCCGCGAGGGAGAGGTCGCCTTCGTTCCGCTGGAGGCCTTCCGGGCAGGGCTAAATCCCACTCCGGCGGCGATCCAGGCCTTCTACGCCGCGAACCAGCGCCGCTACATGGTGCCTGAGCAGCGAGTGCTGCGGATCGCGAAGATCGGCACGGAGCAGGTCGCCGGTGTCCAGCCGTCGGACAAGGAAATCGCGGATTATTACAATACCAACCGCGCTCAATATGCGCCGAAGGACACCCGCACCATCTCGCAGGCCGTGGCGCCCGATCAGGCAACGGCGAACGCCATCGTCCAGCGGCTTCGCGGCGGTCAGACATTTGCTGCGGCGGCGGCGCCTGCCGGCTTCACGGCGCAGGACATCGCCCTCGGAGCGCAAACACGCGAACAATTCACCACTGTCGTGGGTGCCCGCATCGCCGGCGCAGCCTTCAGCGCGAACGAGGGGGCCATCGTCGGCCCAATCCAGTCGGAGAACGGCTGGCACGTGATCAAGATCGACCGGATCCAACGCGAAGGCGGCAAGACCGTCGCTGAGGCTCGTGCCGAGATCTCCGCGAAGCTCGCGACCGACAAGCGCAAGGCCGCTATGGAAAATATCGTAAACACCGTCCAGGACGCGATCGACGCCGGCGGCAGCTTCACCGAGGCCGCAGCGGCGGGCAAGCTCGCCATCGTCGAGACTCCTCCCATCACCGCCGACGGCCGCTCACCGGCCAACGCCGGCTACAATCTTCCGCCGGAATTGGCTCCGGCGCTGAAGGCCGGATTCGAGCTTGCCGAGAATGACGAACCGCTGATCGAGACGCTGCCAAACGATGCAGGATATGCTCTCGTCGCGCCCGCTCGCGTCATTGCTGCCGCGGCGGCACCGCTGGCGAGCATCCGCGACCGCGTGACGCAGGACTGGATCGGCGATCAGGCTTCCCAGCGCGCCAAGCAGCTCGCTCAGACGATTGCCGGCAAAGCCGCGCGGGGCTCGCTCGTCGAAGCCGCTCGCGGCACTCCCGTGCCTGTGCGGGTTGAGCCGGTGAAGGGACGCCGCATCCAGCTCAGCCAGTTCCAGGGAAAGGTTCCTCCGCCCCTGACGATGCTGTTCAGCCTCGGCCAGGGCAAGGTGCGCACGGTCGCCGGCGACCAGGGCGAGGGCATCTACGTGGTCAAGGTGAACAAGATCATTCCGGGCAACGCGCTGACCCGGCCGACGCTGATCACGCAGACCCAGCAGGGGATGCAGAATTCACTCTCGCAGGAATATGGCGCGCAGTTCCTCAACGCCATGCGCCAGACTGTCGGCGTCAAGCGGAACGAGAAAGCAATCGCGAGCACCAAGCAGCGGATTACCGGCAGCGGCGGCTGAGACCCGAGGATCGCTTGACGGGAGGCACTTTGTTTCCTACACGTTCTCCGTCTGTTCTTCGGGGGATGACCGCGGATGCTTACCGTTAAGCAGCACGAACTGCTCCTGTTCATCAACAAGCGCTTGAACGAGGCAGGTGTCTCGCCGAGCTTCGATGAGATGCGCGAAGCTCTCGATCTCAAGTCCAAGTCAGGTGTGCATAGGCTGATCTCGGCGCTCGAAGAGCGTGGTTTTATCCGCCGCCTTCCCAATCGCGCGCGAGCGTTGGAAGTCTTGAAGCTTCCCGACTCCGCGGCGCCGGCTGCTCCCGCCGTCCAGCCGGTCGTCCCGGCGGCAGCGAACGACACGATCGAGATCCCGATGCACGGGCGGATTGCAGCAGGCACGCCGATCGAGGCGCTCCAGGGCACCGAGGGCTTCGCGGTTCCGGCTGCACTGCTCGGGCCGGGTGAACATTATGCGCTGGAAGTATCGGGCGATTCGATGATCGAGGAAGGCATTCTCGACGGCGACTTCGCGCTGATCCGCAAGGTCGACACGGCGCGCGACGGCGAGATCGTCGTAGCGCTCATCGACAATGAGGAAGCCACGCTGAAGACCTATCACCGCGAAGGTCCAACAATCAGGCTAGACCCGGCCAACTCGCGCTACGAGGCCCAACGCTACGAGGAAGGCCGAGTGAGCATTCAAGGCCGTTTGGCCGGCCTCATTCGCCGCTATTGAGCATGGCGGGCGCCCGGATCGACTATGTCGAGCTGCCGACTGCCACGGCCCACGAACTGACGCGGGCATTCTATGCGAAGGCGTTCGGCTGGGGCTTCACGGACTTCGGTCCCGACTATTCAGCAACGACGACGGGCGATGTCGACGTCGGCCTGAACGGACAGCCTGAGGAAGCCTTGGCGGCGCCGCTGCCCGTCGTTCGCGTCGACGATCTCGATGCCGCGTTCGAAGCCGTGAGTAAGGCCGGTGGCACCATCGCCAAGCCGATCTTCTTCTTCCCCGGCGGCCGCCGATTCCACTTCATCGACCCTTCGGGAAGCGAGCTCGCCGTCTGGCAGTCGGCCGAGTGACGCTACGGCTGAAGCGGAGCGACTGGCCGTACTGAGATTGATCGGTCGGCAATCGTGCCGTTCACCAGAGCGAAGACCACGACCACTCCGACTAGCTGAACTCGCATGCTGCTGGACCAGCAAAGCAGGGCGAAGATGCATAGAAGCGGGATTGTCTGCCACGGGAACATTGCGGCCATCTCCAGGGTGGAGGTCGTGCGGCCGGTCACAGACTCGAACAGGTCCAGCAGACGGACGAAGACGCCGAAGACCCAAAGTGCCTGGAGCAGGTACAGAAGCCTCCGGTTGTCCATGTAGTATTGGGCGAGGTCGAGGCCTTGCTCCGGGACCTCATCCGGAAGGACCGTCATTGCCGCGATCGAAAGCAGGATCGCGGGAACGATCAGCGTGAGCAGGTCGAAATATGTGAAGCGCTCGACCCCGGTGAAGCGCCAGAGCCCGAAGAATTCCTCCAGGATTGCCATGAAGACAGTCGATGCAGCGATCAGTGCGGTAAGGCTCCACTTCACGTTTCGGCGAGATCTCAGCAGCCGGTGGAAGCTCTGGACAAGATCGCTTACCGCCAGCGCCAGGATGATGCTGACGAACGCCGCCAGATAGGCGAACATGTCGATGCTCGTCGCCATCGCGCCCCCGCCGAGCGGCGCCGCAGCACCCTATGCCCTACTCCGCCGTGGTCGGATCGATGACGCTGCGGACCTGGCTGATCTTGTTCGCCGGAAAGCCCCCACGCTGCGCATGCTCGCGGATGATATCCTCGTTCGGCGCGCGATAGATGCAGTAGATCTTGTCGTCCGTGACGTAGCTGTTCACCCACTGAATTTCGGGGCCCAGCTCACGAAGCACTGAACAGCTTGTCTGCGATGCGGCCTTGAGGTCGCTTGCGCCAAGCGATCCGACGCCAGGCATTTCACGCTCGATCACATATTCCGGCATAGGGCTTCTCCCCTTAACGATCGTCCGGCCATAACCGATTTGCCGGAAGCCGTCACATTGCCCACGGATGCCCGGCAAGATGCTCGGACACCGTTTCCACGCGCGGCTTTCTATTAAGATAGAGAGCCACACCCCCCGTCTGCTCGAGCCCCTGGCGGTCGAGCTTGAGCCAGCGCGGAGCGCAGCTTCGCGGAAGCCGGCGGTCCGACACAGCGATATCGGCTAGCGCGCAAGCCTGGACAAGGGATTGCCAATCGATCCTGGTAGTCGAGCGCGTGGCCAACAGCCGGTATTCCCGCCCGTCCCGCTGGATCACTGCGACACAAGAATCGCGGGAGCAGGACCCGAACGGTGCCGCATCCAGCAAACCCGGTTCCTCGTCAAAACCTGAAGCCTCGCTGATGAGATCGCGCATGAAATCGCCGCTTCGGTCGCGCAGCATCATCGGCCGCCCGTCAGTCGCCACAACCGCGAGGTGGCGGCCGTCCCCCGTGATGAGCACGTCAGGCGTAGGCGACAGGAAGGCGGCCGCTGCGCCGATTGCGAAAGGGACGAGGCCGAACAGGCGCGGCCTCGTGGTCCAGAGACACAGCCACATCCCCCCCGCTACCATCAGCGCGAAGGCCCAGGCCGGCATCGAGGCCAGGGTCGCGACACCTCCGCGAGCGCTGGCTACTGTCCTCGCAAGCCAAAGCAGCGCTTCGAGTGCATGACCGGCAGCCCACCACAACGGGGCACCGATTCCGGCAATATCCAGAATCAGGGCGCCGGCTTCGAGCGGCATGATGACGAACGTCGTCAGCGGAATCGCGATGAGGTTGGCGGCGACTCCAAGCAGGCCGGCTTTGTGAAAATGGTAGAGTGCGAACGGGACGAGCGCGATTTCGACCGCCAGACCCGTCAGGACCATGCCTAGAATGGCTCGGAACGCCCGCGCGACCGGCCCCTCGTCCCGCCGCATAAGCATCCGGCGGCCCAGGCTCGACGAGTGCAGCGCAATGATCGCCGTCACCGCGGCGAAGCTGAACTGGAAGCTGGGACCGGCGAGCGCTTCCGGTCGGAACAGGAGGACGATAAGAGCTCCCACCGCTACCAGCCGGAGGCTGATCGAGTCGCGCCCCAACGCGAGTCCGAGAAGGACGAGCAGCGCCGCGATGCAGCTGCGCACCGTTGGGACCTGGGCTCCGGTGAGCAGGGTATAGGCGATACCTGCGAGCGCGCCGAAGGCTGCGGAGGCCAGGACGAGGTTGAAGCGAAGCGCCAGCCGCTCGCTAAGCGCCAGGAGCTTCAAGGCGAGCAGCATGGCCGCGCCGATGACCGCGGCAATATGGAGCCCGCTTACCGAAAGCAGGTGCGCGAGACCGCTTCGCCTCATGGCGTCCGCGTCCTCCTCCGAAACGGCATTCTGGTCGCCCGTCGCGAGGGCAGAAGCGATGCTTCCCGGCGCACCTTCCAGCTGTCCGCGGATATGCTGGCCCAAGCGGTCCCGCAACGAATCGAGACCTCTAGGCTCCGCCGGCACGAGCACCTCCACATTGCCGAGCGTGCGCCCGACCGCGCCCAGGCCCCGGAACCAAGCGTCTCGGGCGAAATCGTGCGACCCGGGCAGGGCCATTGGAGGCGGTGGCGCAAGCCGGGCGCGGACACGAATCTTCGCACCTGCAGCGATTCCGGATGGAGCCGTCTCTGCCTTGGCGGAGACGCGCACGCGGTCGGGCAGTGCGGAATCCAGCGGCGCGAGGGTCAGGCGCAAATCGCCCTTGCTCGCGATTGATTCGACCCGTTCGACCTCCGCGTCGAAAGTCGTGATCGCCGGGCGCTCCAGCCGCGGCGCCCTAACCCACTCGGAACGCAGCCAAATCAGGCCGCACCCAAGAGTAAGAGCAAGCCCGAGCCAGCCAACGCTCCGCTCAAGCCGGCCGCTTTCGAAGACAAATCCGAAGACTGCGAGGCCAGCCCCGAAACACAAGACCGCGAGCCATTCGCCCGGGCCGTCCAGAACGAACCAGCATGCGATGCCCGCGGCGAAGCCCACGACCAACCAAGAGGGCAGCTGGCCGCGCTCACGCTCAAGGAAGCTTTCCACCCCCGAGCGCGTTGCGTGAAAACGCACCGTCCAAAAGCCCCGAGCACGCTGTGGAAGATGCGCACCCGCTATGTTAGGGGCGCTCGTCCGTTGCATTGCACAATGGAAAAAACAGAAAAGCGCGCCTGAGCGCAAGCGGAGAAAAATTGGTTAGCGAAAGTCGTTCCGTAGTCACCCGTTTTGCCCCCTCGCCGACCGGCTTCCTGCACATCGGCGGAGCACGTACCGCATTGTTCAACTGGCTCTTCGCCAGGCACCACGGCGGCAAGTTCCTTCTCCGCATCGAAGATACCGACAAGGCGCGGTCCACGACGGAGGCGATCGACGCGATTCTCGACGGGATGAAGTGGCTCGGCCTCGATTGGGACGGTCACGAATATTATCAGTCGCAGTTCTGGGCCCGGCACGCGGAGGTGGCGCACAGGCTGCTCGAACGCGGCCACGCTTACCGCTGCTACATGACCCAGGAGGAGCTCGCCACGCAGCGCGAAAAGGCCCAGGCCGAGCGCCGCCCGTTCCGGATAGACAGCCCGTGGCGCGACGTCAGTGACGACCAGGACGACAAGCCGTTCGTTATCCGCCTGAAATCGCCGCGCGAGGGCGAGACGGTCATCGAGGACAAGGTCCAGGGCCGTGTTGCGGTGCAAAACAGCGAGCTCGACGACTTCATCCTGCTCCGCTCCGACGGAACGCCGACCTATATGCTTGCTGTGGTGGTCGACGATCACGATATGGGCGTCACCCACGTGATCCGCGGCGATGACCATTTGAACAATGCTTTCCGGCAGCTCGCGATCATCCGGGCCATGGGCTGGCCGGAGCCGACCTATGCGCACGTCCCGCTGATCCACGGACCCGATGGAGCCAAGCTTTCCAAGCGTCATGGCGCGCTTGGCGTTGACGCCTATCGCGACGAACTCGGGCTGCTTCCGGAGGCGGTGTCGAACTATCTGCTCCGCCTCGGCTGGGGCCATGGCGACGACGAGATCATCAGCCGCGATCAGGCGGTCGAATGGTTTGACCTCGCTCACGTCGGCAAGTCGCCGTCGCGCTTCGATTTCAAGAAACTCGAGAATCTCAACGGCCATTATATCCGTGAGGCGGACGATGAGCGCCTCGGGGATCTCGTCGCTCCGAAACTTGGCCTCGATTCCGGCCAGAAGGAACTGCTCGTCCGCGCGATGCCCGAGCTGAAGGCCCGGGCGCACGATCTCAACCAACTGGCCGAAGGCGCGAAATTCCTTTTCTCGAACCGCCCGCTCGAGTTCGACGAAGCCGCGGCCGCGCTTCTTACCGATGATAGCCGCGCACTGCTTTCGCGGGCACACGAGGCGCTGGCGGAGGCGGAGTGGAACCATGACGCGCTGGAACAGTCTGTGCGACAGGTGGCCGAAACCGAGGGCGTGAAGCTCGGGAAGCTTGCCCAGCCGCTGCGTGCCGCCTTGACGGGCCGGACCACGAGCCCGGGAATTTTTGACGTATTGGCGCTGCTCGGCAAGAGCGAAAGCCTGGCGCGCATAGAAGATCAGATGTTGGAGCCGAATGAATGACCGATAAGACCTTGACCCTGGAAGGCCCGACCGGAAATCACAAATATCCGGTGCTCGAAGGCACGGTCGGCCCAGACGTTGTCGACATCCGCAAGTTCTACGCTGAAACCGGGATGTTCACCTACGACCCCGGCTTCACATCAACTGGAAGCTGTCGAAGCGCGATCACCTATATCGACGGCGAAAAGGGCGTCCTCCTCCACCGCGGCTACCCGATCGACCAGCTGGCCGAGCAGTCGACGTTTATGGAGGTCGCCTACCTCCTGCTCCACGGCGAGCTTCCGAA
>Ga0070670_100006180_pt1 | contig 10122 bp, 10 predicted proteins | sample KBSS63metaG_FD_64665 | JGI IMG/M metagenome (GOLD analysis project Ga0070670, IMG submission 64665) | Switchgrass rhizosphere microbial communities from Kellogg Biological Station, Michigan, USA - KBS S6-3 metaG | ecosystem: Host-associated > Plants > Roots > Rhizosphere > Soil ... | reverse complement strand
CTGGCGGATCGACGACCGGATGTCCCGCACCGTGCTGGGCAAACGCGAAGGCGCGGTTGCCGCTATCCGGCTCGCCTGGTGGGAAGAGGCGTTGACCGCGACCGGCCCGCCCGCACCGAGTGAGCCCCTGTTGGCGCAGTGGCGGGCCTGTGCTCCTGATGACGCGGCGCGCGCGGCGATCAATGCGACAGCCGGCGCCTGGCGCATGCTGCTCGATCCCGAGCCGATGAGCGAGACCGAGTGGCTGGCGTTCGGCCACGGCCGGGGCGCGCTGTTTGCGCTGATCGCCCGGCGACCGGGTGACGTCACGCTCGGCACGGCGGGCGCCATCTGGGCGCTGTGGGACGTGGCAGGCAGGGACCCCGACCGGCAGCGCGCGCAGGGGGCCTTTTCAGCGGCCAAGGCTTTGGCGGACGCGCAGCCCTTGCCCCTCTCCGCCGTCCGGCCGAAACCCCTTGCGCTTGCCACCGGGCTGGCGTTGGACGACATACGCACGGGCCGTCTGCCCGATGGCCGGTTCAAGCCGCGTCAATATCTTCGCCTGCTCCGCCGCGCGCTTTTCTTCTGACGGGAGATATTATGGGGCGTTTCATCGCTGGTTCGATTTCGGCGCTCCTGCTCGTGGCGGCGGGGCTGTTCTGGTGGCAGGGGCGCGCCTCGCAGGAGCAACCCGCGCTCACGGCCAAGGCCGATCCGCAGCCAGCGGAGGAGAGCCTGCCGGAGGCCGATGCCAATGTCTTTGACGAGGCGCCGCCGATGCCACCGTCAGCGACCATGCGCACCCGCGAGGAGCGGCGCTTCGACCGCTACGACCGGAACCGCGACAACATCATCACCCGCAACGAACTGATGGCGAGCCGGACCAAGGATTTCCGCAAGCTCGACACCGACAGCAACAATGTGCTGACCTTCGAGGAATGGGCGGCCCACACCGCCGACCGCTTTGGCACGGCCGACGCCAATCATGACGGCAAGCTCACCCGCCCGGAATTCGCGGCCACGGCGCCGGCGAAGGGGAAGAAGCCCGTCTGTAAGTGCTGAGGGGGGCTGGTCCTTTTAAGTTCTCCTACAGATTTAACCGTTCGGGCTGAGCGAAGTCGAAGTCCTTGTTCGAGCGGAGCGAGAATGCGCCTCGGCTCCGCTGGGCGTGACCCTTCGACTTCGCTCAGGGCGAACGGGTAGTGAAGGCAGTTCTAAGCCGCCACCCCCAGCAGCGCCCCCGCCATCCATTCCCCCAGCGACGCACGCGCCCGCTCGGTCATCGCGGGCTTCCGGCCCTTCTTGCGCACCTCCGGGTCCATCGGCGGGAACAGACCGAAATTGACGTTCATCGGCTGATAGCTCTCTGCATCCGCGCCGCCGGTGATGTGGGACAGCAGCGCACCCAGTGCCGTGTCGGCGGGCGGCGGCGGCAGCGCGCGGGCGCCAAGCTCGGCGGCGGCAAACAGCCCCGCCAGCAGGCCGATCGCTGCGCTTTCAATATAGCCCTCGCAGCCGGTAATCTGCCCGGCAAAGCGCACATTGGGCCGCGACCGCAACCGCAATTCCCCATCGAGCAGCACCGGGCTCTTGATGAACGTATTGCGATGCAGCCCGCCCAGCCGCGCGAACTGCGCCTGCTCCAGCCCCGGAATGGTGCGGAACAGCTCCACCTGCGCGGCATGTTTGAGCTTGGTCTGGAACCCCACCATGTTCCACAATGTGCCCAGCGCATTGTCCTGCCGCAGCTGCACGACCGCATGAGGCCAGCGCCCGGTGCGCGGATTGTCGAGGCCAACCGGCTTCATCGGGCCATGGCGCAGCGTGTCGACCCCGCGCTCGGCCATCACCTCGATCGGCATGCAGCCGTCGAAATAGGGGGTGTCGCGCTCCCACTGCTTGAACTCGGTCTTTTCGCCCGCGTTGAGCCCCGCGATGAACGCCTCATACTGCTCCCGGTTCATCGGGCAGTTGATATAGTCGCGCCCGTCGCCCTCCGGCGAGCCCTTGTCCCAGCGGCTGGCCTTCCAGCAAATGTCCATGTCGATGCTGTCGATATGGATGATCGGTGCGATGGCGTCGAAAAAGGCGAGCGCGTCGCTGCCGGTGGTCGCGGCGATGTCCTCGGCCAGGCTCATGGCGGTCAGCGGCCCTGTCGCGATGATCGTCGCGCCGCTCTCCGGCACGCTGTCGACCCGTTCGCGCACGAGGGTGATGCGGGGATGCCCCTCGATCGCGCGCGTCACTCCGGCTGCGAATAGCTCGCGGTCAACCGCCAGCGCCGATCCGGCTGGCACGCGCACCGCATCCGCCTCGCGCATGATGAGCGACCCCAACCGCCGCAGCTCCTGATGAAGCAGGCCGACCGCGTTATTCTCCGCATCGTCGGACCGGAAACTGTTGGAACAGACCATTTCGGCCAGCGCATCGCTTTCATGCGCGGCGGTCATATCGCCGCCGCCCCGCATTTCGGAGAGGCGCACGGTGAACCCTGCCTGTGCAAGCTGCCATGCCGCCTCGCTCCCCGCGAGGCCGCCGCCGATGACATGGATATCCGTGGTCATGCTCTAAAACCCCCGCGGGAAAACATGCCGCCCGTCCGACCCCAGGCGCAGCAGGCTGTGCCCCGCCACCGCGCCGAACGGAATCGGTCCATGGACATGCGGAAACAGCGCGCCGCCGCGCGACGGTTCCCAGCGCAGCGTCTCCGCAACGGCGGCGAGGTCGACCATGGCGACGACCAGCGGTTCCACATCGGCGAAATATTTGGCGGCGGTCTCGGCGGTCTGCTCCGCAGTCGACAGATGGATGAAGCCATCGCGCAGATCGTCGGGCGAGCCGGTGAAGGTACCGCTTTCTTTCCAGGCCAGCCAGGCGGGCCGGTCGAGCAGCTTGTAGGCGAATAATGTTGTCATGGCCCCATCCTAGCGGTGGAACGGGTGCTTCGTCCACTTGCGCGCGTCCAGATGAGGTTGGACAAGGGGCCATGCCCGAATCCCGGCCTTTCCGCTTCGACCATGTCGACGCCCATCTGCGAGGCCTGATCGATCAGGGGCCGGTACCGCATGTGCAGTTCCTCGCCGCGCGCGATGGCGAGATCCTCCACCATTTCTGCGCCGGCGCCGCCCGTGCCGACGGACGCCCGCTCCAGCAGGACGCGCTCTACCGCATAGCCTCGATGACCAAGGCGGTAACGGCGGTCGCGTTCATGATGCTGGTCGAAGAGGGCCGCATCGCGCTCGACGATCCGGTTGCGCGCTATCTGCCGGAACTGGCCGACCTTGCGGTCTATGCGGGCGGGGAGGTGCTGCCCTTTGCGACGCGTCCAGCCGCCCGCCAGCCGCGGATCATCGACCTGCTGCGCCACACGGCGGGCCTGACCTATGGCCTCCAGCAGCATTCGCCGGTCGACACCTGCTATTGGGCGGCGGGCCTGCATAATTTCAAGGCCGTGGTGACGGAGGCAGGCATGCTCCGCGATCTGGCCGCGCTGCCGCTGGTCGACGACCCGGGGACGGCATTCACCTATTCGATCGCGACCGACCTTCTCGGCATCATCACCGCGCGTCTCGCGAACCGCAGCCTGCGCGAGGTCTTCGCGGAGCGCATATTCGGGCCGCTTGGCATGGCCGACACATTCTTTCAGGTACCGCCGGACAAGCTGGATCGCCTGACCGACAGCTGGGCGATGCATCCCGTCCTTGGCCGGCGGATCTATGATGCGGCTGAGGACAGCCTCTGGGCGCGGCCGCAATCGTTCGAATCCGGGGGCGGGGGGCTCGTGTCATCCATCGCGGACTATCACCGCTTCTGCCGGATGCTGCTGGGGCAGGGCGCGCTGGACGGTGCGGGGCTGCTGCGTCCCGAGACGGTCGCGCTGATGACCCGCAATCATTTGCCGGACGGGGGCAGCATCGGCGCCCTGTCGCGGTCGCTGTTCAGCGGCCCCGCGCATCTCCATACCGGCCATGGCCTTGGACTTGCGGTGACCCTGCCTGGAGGGAATGGCGTGCCACCTGCGGGCGAGTTTCACTGGTCGGGCCAGTTCTCCACCTGGTTCTCGGTCGTGCCGGACGCGCGGCTCATCCTGATCTTCATGACCCAGCTTATCCCCGCGCCGGAATATTCCTACAAGCCGGATGTGCTTCAGCTGCTCTTTGCCTGATCCGTCATGGTGCCATGCCGGGCGGTGTCGCGCATCAGGCCATAGGCAAGCAGCGAGAGCAGCGCCATGCCGCTCACATACCAGAAGAACAGCGACTCCCGGCCCCCGCCCTTGAGTGCGAGGGCGACATATTCCGCCGATCCGCCGAACAGGGCATTGGCGATCGCATAGGGCAAGGCGACACCCAGCGCGCGGATGTGCGAGGGAAACAGCTCCGCCTTCACGATCGCGTTGATCGCGGTATAGCCGCTCACGATGACGAGCCCGGCCAGCACGAGCGTAAAGGCAAGCACGGGCGACCCGCCGCGCCCGATCAGCGTAAACAGTGGCACGGTGAACAGCGCCGATCCGATCCCGAAGGCGATCAGCAGCGGCTTGCGCCCGATGCGGTCGGACAGGGCGCCAATGGCGGGCTGCAGGCACATATAGACGGCCAGCGCGGCGGTCATGATCTGCGCGGCGGTCTGGCGGTCATAGCCGGCGCTGTTGACCAGATATTTCTGCATGTAGGTCGTATAGGCATAGAAGGCGAGGGTGCCGCCCGCCGTCAGCAGCACGACCAGCAGCGCCGTGCCCGGGTGCTCACGCAACAATGCCATGGCGGAGGATTTCTTGTGCGCCTCCCGCATGACGAAGTCCGCCGTCTCGGTCATGCGGCGGCGGATCAGGAACACGGCCAGCGACAGAAGCGCGCCGATCAGGAAAGGGATGCGCCAGCCCCATTGATCCAGCGCCGCCTCGCTCAGCACGCCCTGAAGCACGAGCTGGACGCCGAGCGCGCAGAGCTGCCCGGCGATCAGCGTGACATATTGAAAACTGGACCAGAATCCGCGTCTCTCCCGCGTCGCCATTTCGGAGAGGTAGGTCGCGCTCGCGCCATATTCGCCGCCGACGCTGAGCCCCTGGATCAGCCGCGCGAGCAGCAGCAGGGCAGGCGCGGCGATCCCGATCCGGTCATGGCCCGGCGTCAGCGCGATCATGAGCGAGCCGCCGCCCATCATCGCCACCGAGAGCGTCAGGCCGGACTTGCGGCCATGCCGGTCACAATAGACGCCCATGATCCACGCGCCGACCGGGCGCATCAGGAAGCCGACGCCAAAGATCGCGGCGGTGCTCAACAACTGGGCGATGGAGTTGCCCTTGGGAAAAAAGACCGGCGCGAAATAGAGCGAGAAGGCCGCATAGGCATACCAGTCATACCATTCGACCAGATTGCCCAGCGACCCCCCGATGATCGAGCGCAGGCGACGGGCGCCGGTCACGGCGCCCATGCCCGTCATCCTATTGGCCGCCGATGATTTTCAGCGCGCACAGCTTGTGCCCGTCCGGATCGCGCAGATAGGAGAGGTACACGGCAAAGGGCGTATCGGCGTTGCGCATGCCCGGCGGATCTTCGCAAGCCGTGCCGCCATTGGCGAGGCCAGCCGCGTGCCAGGCATCGGCCTGTTCCGGCGAGGTGACGGCAAAGCCGATGGTCATGCCGTTGGCAGCCGTCGCCGGCTCGCCATTGATCGGCTTGGTAATGGCGAAATTGCCCGTTGGGGTGGACCAGAAGATCCGTCCGCGCGGATCGGCATTACCGGCGCCATAGCCAATTGCGCCGAGCGTGGCGTCGTAGAATTTCTTGGACTTTTCGAGGTCGTTCGACCCCAGCATCATGTGACTAAACATATCTTCTCCTTCTAGTTTGAATTTAGAATATCACGACGCTGCGGATCGATTCCCCCGCATGCATCAACTCGAAGCCCTTGTTGATCTCCTCAAGGCTGAGGACGTGGGTGATCATCGGGTCGATCTCGATCTTGCCGCTCATATACCAGTCGACGATCTTGGGCACGTCGGTGCGCCCCTTGGCCCCGCCAAAGGCCGAACCCTGCCACACCCGCCCGGTGACAAGCTGGAACGGCCGCGTGCTGATCTCCTTGCCCGCCTCGGCCACGCCGATCACGGTCGAGACGCCCCAGCCGCGGTGGCACGCCTCCAGCGCGATGCGCATCACATCGGTATTGCCGGTGCAGTCGAAGGTGAAATCCGCCCCGCCATCGGTCAGCGCGACGAGATGCTGGACGATATCGCCCTCGATGGTCCGGGGATTCACGAAATCGGTCATGCCGAAGCGCTTGCCCCATTCCTCACGATCCGGGTTGATATCGACGCCGACGATCCTGGCCGCGCCCACCATCCGCGCGCCCTGGATCACATTGAGGCCGATGCCGCCCAGCCCGAACACGATGACATTGCTGCCCGGCGTCACCTTGGCGGTGTTGATCACCGCGCCCACGCCCGTGGTCACGCCGCAGCCGATATAGCAGCTCTTGTCGAACGGCGCGTCCTCGCGGATACTGGCCACCGCGATCTCGGGAAGCACGGTAAAGTTCGAGAAGGTCGAGCAGCCCATATAATGAAAGAGGGTCTGGCCCTTATAGCTGAACCGCGAGGTGCCGTCCGGCATCAGCCCCTGGCCCTGGGTCGCGCGGATCGCCGTGCACAAATTGGTCTTGCCGCTGAGGCAGCTTTTGCACTGCCCGCATTCGGGCGTGTAGAGCGGGATGACATGATCGCCCGGCTTCACGCTGGTGACGCCGGCGCCCACCTCGCGCACGATGCCCGCGCCTTCATGGCCGAGGATCGAGGGGAAGATGCCCTCGCTGTCGAACCCGTCGAGCGTATAGGCATCGGTATGGCAGATGCCGGTCGCCATGATCTCGACGAGAACCTCACCCGCCTTGGGACCCTCGAGGTCGATCTCGACGATTTCCAGCGGCTTCCTCGCCTCGAACGCAACCGCTGCGCGCGTCTTCATATGTCCGTTCTCCGATCGCTGCCTGGCAGCTTGACATGTCATAGCGATGACAGATCAGGCCGCAAGCGCCGCGGATCGACGACCGCATAATCACGTCCAGGCGCTTGGCTATGCTTGCAATCTCCCCCGGAGGTAGCACATGGGAGGCTATGGACAAGCGCGCGAATCCCTCCGTTCCCATGCCGACCGGCGACGCCCTCGTGGTGTCGCCGCTGGTGACGCGCGTGCTCGCGCCCAACCCGTCTGCCTTCACGTTCACCGGGACCCAGAGCTACATCGCCGGGACGCGCGATCTGGCCGTCATCGATCCCGGCCCGGACGAACCGGACCATATCGCCGCGCTGCTGCGCGCGATCGGGGACCGGCCGGTCAAGGCGATCCTGTGCACCCACACCCACCGCGACCACAGCCCCGCCGCCCGGCCGCTGGCGGAGGCGACGGGCGCGCCGGTGATCGGCTGTGCGCCCTTTGCCATCACCGATGACGGGCCGCGCTCCGATGCGGCTTTCGACACCAGCTATGCGCCCGATACGATCCTCACGGACGGCGATGTGGTGTCCGGCACCAACTGGACGATCCGTGCGATCGCGACGCCGGGGCACACCTCCAACCATCTCTGCTATGCGCTGGAGGAGGATGGCGCGCTCTTTACCGGCGATCATGTGATGGGCTGGTCGACCAGCGTCATCGCGCCGCCCGATGGCGACATGGCCGACTATATGCGTTCGCTCCAGTTGCTGATGGAGCGCGAGGATCGCGTGTTCTTTCCCGCCCATGGCGAGGCGGTCGAGACGCCGCGCCGGCTGGTGCGCGGCATGATCGGCCACCGGAAAATGCGCGAGGGGCAGATATTGCGCTTCATCCGCAATGAAGGCGCCTCACCCATCCCGGCCATGGTGGCGGAGATGTATCGCGGCGTCGATCCGGGCCTGCACGGCGCGGCGGGGCGATCGGTGCTGGCGCATCTCGTCGACCTAGAGAACCGGGCGATGGTCCGGCGCGCTGGCGACGAACGGTGGGAACTCTGCGCCGTATGAGGATGGCGCAGCGGCGCCGGATTTGTTCAATTTTTGAGGGCTGGGCCTCGATAGGCCCGCTCCGGACGGGAATTATGCCATGACCATGCAATCGCGAGAGAGTTTGACCGGGGTGGACGTGCTGGCCGAGATCCAGCGGCTGCGCAAGGAGCGCAACGCCGTCATTCTCGCCCATTATTACCAGAAGCCGCAGATCCAGGACCTGGCGGATTTCGTCGGCGACAGCCTGGAGCTGTCCCGCAAGGCGGCGGAAACCGACGCAGACGTGATCGCCTTTTGCGGCGTGCGTTTCATGGCGGAAACGGCCAAGATCCTCAGCCCACAGAAGATCGTGGTGCTGCCGGACATGGACGCGGGCTGTTCCCTCGAGGACAGCTGCCCCCCGGATCGTTTCAAGGCGTTCCGCGAGGCGCACCCCGACCATATCGCGCTGAGCTACATCAACTGCTCGGCTGAGGTGAAGGCGCTCAGCGACATCATCGTCACCAGCTCGTCGGCGGAAAAGATCCTCAGCCAGATCCCGAAGGACCAGAAGATCATCTTCGGCCCCGACAAGCATCTGGGCGGCTATCTCGCCCGCAAGCTGGGCCGCGAGATGCTGCTGTGGCCGGGTGTGTGCATCGTCCATGAGGCATTCAGCGAGACCGAACTGCTGAAACTCAAGGCGCAGCACCCGGACGCGCCGATCGCCGCGCATCCCGAATGCCCGCCCTATATCGTCGACCATGCCGATTATGTCGGCTCGACCAGCGGCATCCTCAAATATGCGCAGGACATGCCGGGCGACACCCTGATCGTCGCCACCGAACCGCACATCATCCACCAGATGCAGCTATCCGTGCCGGACAAGACTTTCATCGGCGCACCGGGCGCGGACGGCAACTGCAACTGCAACATCTGCCCCTATATGGCGATGAACACGCTGGAAAAACTATACTTCGCCCTGCGCGACCTCCAGCCGAGGATCGAGATGGAGGAGGGGCTGAGGCTAGCGGCGAAGAAGAGCCTCGACCGGATGCTGGAGATGGCGAGCGGGACCGTGGGGCAGGGGGATTTGGGGGGGCGGTGATGCGGGAGCGGATTGTTGCCGACATAAGGCGCATTTTCGAGACGACAGGGGAGATTCCGGGCCAACGCACTTTTCAACAAGTCACAGGTATTGTTGAAAAGGAATGGAAAGGAAAGTTTTGGGCTCGTTGGGGTGATGCGATCACCGAAGCGGGCCTTGAACCGAACACCCTGTCCCCGCGCAAATCTGACGATGCAATTTTACGTTCCGTTGCAGACGCTTGCTTGACCTTAAAGAAGTTCCCCACTCAAAATGATCTGAGGGTTTACTGGAGGAGCAGTCCTCAAGTTGCATCAATCACCACCATCAGAGCGCATTTTCCGCGTTGGTCGATCCTCGCCAACGTGCTTCGAGAGTGGGTATTGAGACCCACAAATCACAAATATGCCGAAATCGCCGATATGCTTCCCGCAACGGCGAAGCGCCAGCCGAGCCGGTTGATCATCAGAAATATGGCCATGTGTATCTGCTAAGAGCCGGTGACCACTACAAGATCGGCCAAAGCTTTGACCTCGAAAAGCGCGTGAAGTCGATCAATGTAGCTCTGCCTGACAAGGCAACGCTTGAACATGCAATTTCAACCGACGACCCACCCGGCATAGAGGCATATTGGCATCGCCGTTTTGCGGACCGTCGCATGAATGGCGAATGGTTCAAGCTGTCCAAGGCCGATGTGCTGGTCTTCAAGAAACGGAAGTTTCAGTAAAAGCCCCCGTCACCCTGAACTTGTTTCAGGGTCCATTCTGCGGTTCGCACAGCCGTATCAAGATCGACCGTGGATGCTGAAACAAGTTCGGCATGACGGTGGATGGGGCGTAGCTCTCCCCGGCATCGCCTACCCAATCTCCGCAGTCTCGATCTCCAACTGTCCGGCAACCTGCTTCATGCGCTCGTCCAGCGTGGCAAGCGTCAGGTGCCGGGCCCGCGCCGAGGCGAGGTGGATCGCGTCGGGCATGCGCAATCCGAGTTCGAACCGCCGCACGAAATGGGTGGCGAGGCGAATATCGCCCGCCTCGGTCGGGATCGGTTGGGCGGCGGTCGCGACCCACTCGTCAAAGGCGTCGAGCCG
>Ga0070670_100006179_pt1 | contig 10125 bp, 6 predicted proteins | sample KBSS63metaG_FD_64665 | JGI IMG/M metagenome (GOLD analysis project Ga0070670, IMG submission 64665) | Switchgrass rhizosphere microbial communities from Kellogg Biological Station, Michigan, USA - KBS S6-3 metaG | ecosystem: Host-associated > Plants > Roots > Rhizosphere > Soil ... | reverse complement strand
GCTACCGCTCCCGGTTCTGATGTTCATCGCATCCAGCGGTTTTTTTGAGTGATTAGCGACGGTGAGAATCGAGGCTATGCAGAAAAATAGCATCAAGTCCAGCGAGATTACGGACAAGCAAACCTATTTGAACCGGCGCCAGTTCATGCGCGCGGGCGCTTTGCTTGGCACCACCGCGGCAACCGCGTTGCTTTATCGCAAACTAAACCCGCCGCCGGTCGAAAAGGTGAAAGGCGAAAGTTTAGCCGCAGTGGCAAAGACCGAAAGCGCGGCCTCTAACGGATTCACCACAAATGAAGCACTTACGTCGATTGAAGACATCACCAACTACAACAATTTCTACGAGTTTTCGACCGACAAACAGGGAGTGGCGATCGCGGCCGCCGGGTTTGTCACCAAGCCGTGGGAGGTATCAGTTGGCGGTCTCGTCAATAAGCCGAGAACGTTTGGTCTCGAAGAGTTGTTGAAGTTTCCACTTGAAGAGCGCGTTTATCGCCTGCGTTGCGTAGAACGCTGGTCAATGGTGATCCCGTGGACGGGATTTCCCCTGGCAAGTCTGCTGGCGAAAGTGGAGCCAACTTCGCAAGCCCGGTATGTGGTTTTCGAAACGCTCTTCGATCCGAAGCGCATGCCTAATCAATCAACCGGTGTGCTCGATTGGCCTTACGTGGAGGGCTTGCGGCTCGACGAGGCAATGCATCCCCTCACCATCCTGGCAACAGGCCTTTACGGCGAGGTTCTGCCGCCGCAGGACGGCGCTCCGATAAGATTGGTGGTGCCCTGGAAGTATGGATACAAGAGCATCAAGTCGGTGGTGAAGATAACTCTCGTGGCTGACGAGCCGCCGACAACCTGGAACCTACAGGCGCCGAACGAGTACGGGTTTTATTCAAACGTTAATCCGCATGTTTCGCATCCGCGCTGGAGCCAGGAACAGGAGCACCGTATCGGCGAATCGACCTTTAGCTCCAGAGATACACTGCTTTTCAATGGATACGCAGAGCAGGTAGCGCATCTTTATGAAGGGATGGATTTGCGGAAAGAGTATTGAAGAGTAGGCAATGGGGGCGCGAGAAGCAGTAAGACATTTGTCATTTCTCATAATTTCTCATTTGAAATTTTTCATTTGCCAATGAAGACCCGGAATTGTCGTTAATGTGCCTGTTCAAGCTAAAACAACTCGTAGGTGTCTGGAGACGCATAAACCCGCATGGATAGATAGCGTTATTTCAATGGCAAAATGAAAAATCTCAAATGAGAAATGGAGAATAGCTTTCTTTAGCTCGATTCACGGTTACAAAGGTTCCACGATGTCCTTTGCGAAGTACTTACTATCGATAAACGCCCTCGTGCCGCTCGCGCTGCTTGCGTGGGACGTCTATCACAAGCGTGTCGGACCCAATCCGGGAGAGTTCATGACCCGCACCACGGGCATGCTGACGCTTGTCTTCCTCATGCTAACCCTCGCTATTACACCGATACGCAAGATCACCGGCTGGAACGACCTCATCAAGTTTCGGAGAATGCTGGGACTGTTCGCCTTTTTCTACGGTGTACTACACCTAACGACCTACGTGAGCTTCGATCGCTTCTTCAACCTGCGCAGCATTCCGGCCGACGTGCTCAATCGTCCGTTTATTGCTTTTGGCATGACAGCGTTCTTGCTAATGCTGCCGCTCGCCATTACGTCTACGAATAAGATGGTCAAGCGCCTCGGCGGAAAACGTTGGCGCAACTTGCATACGCTCGTTTACGGCGCGGGCATCGCCGCGGCGCTACATTTCTGGTTCTTTGTGAAATCAGATGTGCGTCTGCCGCTGACTTTCGGCTTTGTGTTGCTCCTTTTATTGGCGCACCGGATATTTGTGCGGGCCTATCCTTCGACGAATACCGGGACCTCGGGCGTCACGCCCGCCTCAAGCAGCGGGTTCACTCGACTTAAAGATCGCGACTGACTGTTAGCTGGGAGCGCAGACATCTTGTCTGCAACCGCCGTCTGCGGCATGTCGGGGCAGTAGCCCGACCATTAGGGAGGGCGTCGGCGATGCAAACTAAGCCCTCCCTGACGGTCGGGCTACTGCCCCGGTTCCTACAGACAGGATGTCTGCGCTGCCAGCTTCGGCTAGAATCCTGCCATGACGGATCCGCTGAACCGATTTTCAAATCGCGCTGAGAGCTACGCGCTGCATCGTCCCGGCTATCCGGCCGGCATTCTCGAAATCCTGAAGTCGGAATGCGGACTCACCTCCAATTCCTTAATCGCGGACGTTGGCTCGGGCACGGGCATACTGTCTGAACTATTCGTGAAAAACGGCAATCGCGTGTTCGCGATTGAGCCGAATTCGGCGATGCGATCGATCGCGGAACACCGCTTTGAAGACTCGAAGCAGTTCGTCAGTATCCACGCCACTGCCGAATCCACGACGCTCGAAGACAGCAGTGTGGATTTCGTCACCGCTGCGCAGGCATTTCATTGGTTTGATCGATCCAGGGTGCGGCTCGAATTTGCGCGCGTTTTGAAACCGGCGGGTTGGGTCGTGCTGATTTGGAATGAGCGACTGCTGGATTCGTCGCCGTTCCTGCGGCAGTATGAAGCTCTGCTGCTTCGTTACGGCACCGATTATGAGAAGGTGCGCCATGAAAAAGTGACCGGCGAAATCGCTGACTTTTTCTACCCGCAAACCTTCAAGCTCAAAACGCTGGAAAACGCGCAACACTTCGACTTCGAATCGTTGAAGGGCCGGCTTTTATCTTCGTCTTACACGCCTGATCCGGAACATCCGAACTTCAAACCCATGCTCACCGACCTTGAAGAAATATTTCACGCGAACCAGAAAGCCGGGAGGGTCAGTTTTGAATACGAAACCAAAATCTACTACGGCCAGCTTTCCCGCTGACCTCCGAGAAATATTGGCCGCGGATTCACGCGGATTCGCGCGGACAAGAATTACACAGCAGCAGTTTTTTGGTTTGTTCGTATCCGCGTTTATCCGCGTGAATCCGCGGCAAAATTAGTCTGGTTTGCTTCGCAACTCGACTTTGTTATCTTTACCCGCAGTTTAGAGTCGCAAAGTACGCGTAGCAATCCCCACATCAAATGAACCTGCAACACTACGGCGGCATCATCGAGCTCGCCCTGCAAAAGGTGAAGTATTCGCTGCGCGGCAGGTTTTCTCACGCCGACGAGCAGCGGATTCTGGCGCGACTCATCGAGAAGTTGTTGCCGCAGGATTGGCCGCGAACCGTCGTTGACATCGGCGCTGGCAATGGCGTGCGCTGGTCAAACAGCTATGCCTTGCTGTTATCGGGTTGGAAGGCTTTGGGCATTGAGGCTGACCCGCGCAAATATGCCTTGCTCAAAAAGGCTTACGCCAATTTTTCCGATGCGCAGGCCTCAAATGCCCTGGCCGATCCGCAAAACATCGGAACTTTGTTGAGAGAGTTCGGAGTAGAGAAGAATTTTGGCGTGCTTTGCCTGGATATCGACGGTAACGATTATTGGGTCCTGGATGCGATCCTCAGCGAGTTTCGTCCCGGGCTGGTCGTCACTGAGATAAACGAAAACATTCCGCCGCCCTTTAGGTTTGCAGTTAAGTTTGACCCAAACTTCCAACTTCGCTACCACTTTTACGGCTATTCGATCGCGGCGCTTGAAGACCTCTGCCGCAAACACAATTACGGAATCCTTGAACTGGAATACAACAACGCCTTTCTGGCTCCGGCGGAATTGGGCGCGGCCGAGTTTCGTCCGGCGGAGGCGGTTTACAAGCAAGGGTATCTTGACCGGCCGGAACGACAGCAGCGATTTGCCTCCAATCTCGATATGGAGCCGGTGCATTCGTTGTCGCCCGAAGAAGGCATGCGTTTTCTGCAAGATTTCTACGCGGCCGACGAGGGAAACTATTACCTCGCCGCCGACGAGGAGACGTTCGCGGATCTAATCATGGAGCCGACTGCGGTCGCCAGCGGCTAGCGGGGAAGAATTATGAGTGAAGACAAGCGGAGCGAGGCAAGAGTTCCAACAAATCTTCAGGCGCGTTGGGGCGGGCTGACCGGCGACCATGAAGGACGGATCGAGGATCTGAGCCTGTGGGGTTGTTTTGTGAATACGATGGGGCGCGCGGACGTCGGCGAAGTCGTTGGCATCGAGATTAAGCTGCCAAACGAACAGTGGCTGGCATTGCGCGGCGAAGTGGTGTCGTATCAGCAGGGGATCGGTTTTGGTCTGAAGTTTACGTTTCTGACTGACGAGGAAGAACAAGCGCTACAGGATCTGATGGATTGATTTTGGAGTGCGGTGACGGTCACCGCACTCCAAAATTACGGCTTCAGCGCTAGCCGTTGAATCATCGCATTTGCCCGCGCCAAATCGGCCCGCGTGAAGTTTCCCTGAGGCTGAAACGAACTGCCCGCTTGCAAAAGTCCATTGTTGATTGCCACCCAAACGTAACCCCGCAATTCGCTCGGAATACTCAAACCGTCAAGATAAGTCAACGGCGTGCCTGATTTCGCCTCCGCCTCGGAACGCAAACCAGCCGCGCGCACGAGGGCCACTGCCGCCGCCAGGCGGGTAACGTTATCGAAAGGCCTGAACGTGCCACCGCTGGTCACGTCGATAAACAGAGGCCCGGTTGGCGATGCCTGCGCGCTCTCGACAAAAAGCATCGTGCCGGCGTCGCGCACGTCGGAATAATTGCTGTGAGCCGGAAGATACTGCGGCACGCGCGCGCTGCGAACCATCTCCCCGGCAAGTTCCGCGCGAGTGACCGCGACAGTGGATCCGAAGCGCGACCCAATCGGCCACATCGTTAATGAACGCAAACTCTGGTAAACATCTTCTTGCAGGCTCGAACCGAGGCCAGCCACGTCGCTGAGACTCGCATAACTCGCGCGGGTCACCTCCAGCACTCCGTAAAACTGCTGCGGCGTCCTCGTCAGGCCGGACGCACTTTGTACACTTACGCGATAGGAACCCGCAGCGGGCGTCGTCATGGAAACGCTCTCGCGTTGACCGTTCAAGTTTGGCGAATTAGCACCATTGGAAATCCAGTGTACCGATCCGGTCGGATCACTGACGGTCAGCGCCAGATCGTTGGGACTGGCGAGCGGTCCCCAGGCAATTTGCACGGCCGCGGCGACTGTGCCTTCGGGAATCGTGAGCGTGGTATCCATCGAGCCGCCCGGCTGAACGACACCCGAAAATTGCACCAGGGGACTACTGACAAACTGCACCTGGTGCCGATCAGCCGTGCCCCGCCACGTGCCAATCTTTCGCGTCGGGAAAGCAGCTTCGAGCACCGCCGCATGGACATTCAACATGCCGTTGCCGACTTCGAACGCGTAATAGGGCGGCAGCGGCGTGGCAGTCCGTTGCAAGATATCTTTTATCTCTGCGGGAGTCAGACCGGGATTTGCTTCCAGCATCAGCGCGATTGTTCCGGCCACCTGGGGCGCCGAGAAGCTGGTGCCGTTTGCCGTGGTGTAATAGGGAAGTTCGGTAGTGCTCAAGCGCGTCGCGTCATTGCTAATCATCCCTTCAGCGCCCGTCACATTTGAAACGCCCGAGCCGCGCAAACTAACCACCGCCACGCCCGGCGCCACGAGCGACGGATGCAACAGCGGATTACCAAAATCGCCGCGCGAAGAAAAACCAGCGAGGTGCCCTTCGGTATCAGTCGCCCCGACACTCACAACCCACGGAGCCACTGCATAGGGATTCAATGTGTGCGCGCCGGGCCCCGCGTTCCCGGCCGAGAACACCACGTTGATGCCGGCGTCCGTCAGCATTTTGGTAGCGATGTTCACAGGGTCGTTGGTGTCAAAGGCGCTGTTCGCGGAAAAACTACAGTTGACGACACGAACGCCCAGGTCGCGACCATTCGCGAGCAGGTAATCAAGCCCCTCAAGCACGTAGAACAGTGTCAAATCGCCGGCGCTAAGGCCAACGAGCTTCGCGCCTGGAGCAACGCCGCTGTACTTGCCGCCCGACTGAGTGCCATTACCGGCAATCACGCCGGCTACGAAAGTTCCGTGACCGTAAAGCTGATCGGTGTTTGGCAAAGTGTCGGAATTGATCGGGTAGCGGAAGCCCGGGCTGACGCTTTGCGTATCGGCAAGTTTGATGTTCTTGGCTACACGCCCGGACAGATCGCCGTGCGTCCCGTCGATTCCGGTGTCGAGCACAGCCACCGTCACATTCTTGCCAGTAAGCGCAAGGCCGCGATTGCTGTTAATGAGTTCCTGATCGCGCCAGGCCCGGGTAACGCCGGTCTCGGTCCGGATTTCGGGTTCGCTGGTTAAGTTGAGCGTGCGGTTTCCGTAGATTGAACGAACCGCGGGCAGATGCGAGATGGCGCGGATTTGACGGCGAGTCGCGGTCAGCGTAACAACCGGGAGCACCTGGTATCGCGTGCCCCCGATTACGCCGATAGCCTGCAGGTCCGCCAAATCTGAATCTGTCGGCAGGTGATGAAAAATAACTGCGGCGTTTACGTTGCTATCGTCCGTCAACCGGTTCAACAAAAGAGCCAGTTCAGGGTCGACGCTTTGAATACCCGTCGGAGTTGGGGGGACCGCGCTGCGAACCACGCCATCCGCGCCCGTCATGACAATACCCTGCGCGCCGGTCATGGAAATGTTGTCGGCCCCGGTCATAACGATTCCGGTAACTCCGGCGAATCTCAAGCCATCGGGGACGACGGAATACGCCACGCCGTCCGCACCCGTCGCCTTAACCGCATCCGCGCCGGTCATCACGATGCCGTCGGCGCCAGTCATCACAATACCGTCGGCTCCGGTCATGACGATGCCGTCGCTGGCTTCCTGATGAACGCCGTCAGCGCCAGTCATGACGATGCCGTCCGCGCCGGTCATCACAATTCCATTGGGCAGAGTTATCGTCACGGCGTCGGCGCGATAGGTGGAACCGTCAGCGCCGGTCATGACGATGCCGTCCGCGCCGGTCATTACAATCCCATCGGCTCCGGTCATCACGATGCCATCGGAATGGGTGGAGCGAACGGTGTTGGCGTAGGCAATGCTGTCGGCCCCGGTCATGACGATGCCGTCCGCGCCGGTCATCACGATTCCATCAGCGCCGGTCATGACAATCCCGTCCGCGCCGGTCATTACGATTCCGTTGGCGTTTGTATTTAGAAAGTTGTCAGCGCCGGTCATGACGATGCCGTCAGCGCCGGTCATGACAATGCCGTCGGCGCCGGTCATCACGATTCCGTTGGTCGAAGAAATATCGAGCCCGGCCATGACTGGAGACACAAACACCAACGCCATCAAGGCCAGGGCGACCGCCTGCTTAAATTTGCGGACAGATGGATGGAGACGAAACTTCCTGCTTAGCAAACTATCACCTCAGTCGGGTTTATCGGCGCAGCAGCTAACTATTGGGCGAGATCAATGTCAATACTTGGGGTTACTATCAACGCTCGTAGGAGCACCGCCTGCCTGGTTCGTTTTCCTGGCCGAGCAACCCACCGAGCTTTCCAAAGTGTGCCGATATTCTAGTTGGCCTGCTGCCTGCTTTTGTTGCGTTAACCTTGTGATTTTTGAATGAACTGGTGTTCCAAAGTTCGTCAGCTTACCGCGAAGCGGTTGCATAACTTAGCCCAGGGTTGCCGCGCCGCGGCTACCCTGGGATCGAATTGATTGAAGTGTTCTAACCCCAAAGGGGTTATGACTATTTCCAGCATTTGTTTCATACCAGAAAACTGGCGAAACCCCGTTGGGGTTTCCTATTTCCCGCCCAATCTTCCCAGGGTAGCCGCGAAGCGCGGCAACCCTGGGCTAAGTTATATAACCGCTTCGCGGTATCGACTTGTTCGCGGCAGGAACCGCCCTACGATTGGCTGGCGCTACAACTGCTTACCCAATTAACTGCCGGTACAATTTCTTAGTTTCCGCGCTGGGCTCCACGCCCAGTTCCGCTTCCAGCAGTCTTTTCACCGTTTCATACTGATCTTTCACGGCCCCACGGTTGCCCGCTGCCGCGTGGCCGCGCATGATTAGGCAATGGATATCCTCGCGAAACGGGTCGTCGTGGATAATTAACTGGGCCAGTTGCATCACCCGCGGCCAGTCGCCGGCGGCTTGAGCCAGCGAAGCCAGCGCTTCGAGCAGCCGCAAATATTGCTCCCGGTAATAAGTTCGCTGTTCCTCAACCCAGGGCTCGTAGCTGCCCTGCATGAATTCGCCGCGATAAAGCTTAAGCGCGTCTTCATACGAACGTTGACACTCGTCAAAACGCCGCGCGCGCCGCGAGTTTTCGCCCTCACTAACGAGCCGATCAAATTCTTCGGTGTCAATGCAGTAGGAAAACTCGGAATTGAGCTGGTAGTCGCCGTCGCGGTAGATGAGAAAGTTTTGTTTGAGCGGTTGATTGCTGTTGAGCGCCTTGCGTATGTGCGAAACGGTCGGGTGGAAGTTTTTTTCCACCGCTTCGAAATCCGTCTCGCCCCAAAACGTGTCGATGATCGAATCCTTAGACGCGCGGTGATGACGCCGCGAGATGATGTAACAGAAGATGTCGCGGGCGCGGCGGGTCGACCAGGCGTCGCCGGCAAGCGGTCGCGTGGGGTCGCGAACGATTTCGATCGGACCCAACATGTTGACGGTTAGATCAGTAACCGGCTTGGCGGCGAGCTCGATCTCTGAAACGAGCGCGGGCGCCGCCGGCGTCGCGGGCGCCGCGTTAACTTCTTCGCGCAGATCGAGCGGCAATAGCTCTAGCGCCTCTTCCGAGGAAAAGACGTCAGCGTGCGCGGCAATCTGTCGCTTCAGCCAATACTCATAATCGTATCTGACAGACAGGTCGACGCCGCGCCGCAAACGCGCCAGCATCTCGGGCTCGTTTCCGAGATGTAAATTGCAGATAGCGAGGACGAGACTGGTTTGTGCTTCGTAGTAATAGAGTCCGTGATCGTGGAAATACTCGAGCGCTTTCGTGAGCGAATCGCGCACCTCGGAATATTCGCCGCGGGCAGTCATGATTCGTCCGCGCGTCAGCGATGCGGTGAAAAACGCGAGCTCGTCCTTTTCCTTCGGCCGAGCGCTGATGAGTCGATCGATTTGGGCCTGGGCGGTGGCGAAATCACCGATCTGCAAACTCAATAAAGCTCGCTCTTCAAACAGTTCGGTCCGGTTCAGACCGATGCCTGCTTCATCGTAGGCGCGGGCGGCGCGTTCGTAGTATTCAACCGCTCGTTCAATTTCGCCGCGCTCGCGGTAGAGATTTCCGTAAGTCTCAAACGTCTCGGCGCGGGCCGCGACCAGGTTGAAAAGCTGGCAACGCTCCAAAGCGTTGTCGAGATGTTGTTCGCACGACGCGAAGTCGCCGCGATAGAGATAGCAGCGCGCCATGTTTAAATGCGCGATTGCTTCCTGCGGCATGGGCGCGCCGGAGCCCTGCCCATCATTGCGCAGCATGCGACTGAGCCAGCGCAGCGCTTCCCCGAAGTCGCCGCGCATGCCCGCCGGCGTTCCCAGGTTGTGCGCAATCAGGCGAACATAGTGCTCGTCGTTACGTTCCTCCGCGCTCTGAAGCGCAGCCCTGAATTCACGCTCGGCCGCGGTCCACTCACCCATCGCCACCAGGCAAAGCCCGCGCGTGTTGCCGCATTTTATTCTGACGGTTGAATTCGGCTCGCTTAGCTGCGTGGCGCGATCGAGATAGGTGAACGCGAGGTCGTATTCACCTTCGCGACGCGCGAGCGTAGCCATTGAGTGAAGCGCATCGGCCTCGCCTTCAGCGTCTTCTTTCTCATGAAGCAGGGAAGCCGCGCGGCGCAGCATCGATTGTGCCCGTTCATATTCGCCGCGCAAACGCGCGACTTCCGCACGGTACGCGAGCGCCCGCGGATACGCTTCAACCGCATTCTGCGGCAGGGAATCTGCGAGTGAAGCGAGCGAGGCGAACGCTCCCGAGGCGATCCACTCCGAACCTCTTTCCGCGATTACTCGCGCCGCGCCGGCGAAATCTTCCGCGGCCAGGAGATGTCGAACCGCCTGCTCCCACGAATGTCGTTCCAAAAAATAAGCGGCGCAACGCTGATGTTCCGCGGCCACGCCGGTGCGCCCAATCTCGCTGCGCAGCCGGCGGCGTAAGAAGTTTTG
>Ga0070670_100006176_pt1 | contig 10126 bp, 12 predicted proteins | sample KBSS63metaG_FD_64665 | JGI IMG/M metagenome (GOLD analysis project Ga0070670, IMG submission 64665) | Switchgrass rhizosphere microbial communities from Kellogg Biological Station, Michigan, USA - KBS S6-3 metaG | ecosystem: Host-associated > Plants > Roots > Rhizosphere > Soil ... | reverse complement strand
TTCGTTCTCGCGTCCGGGCTCGGACGGCGGGATGCGACCATGCGGCCGCACGGGGACATGGTGGTGGCTTCCACCGGCTTGGGGCGCGCCAACGCCCCGGCCCCCGCCTCGCGGCGGAGAAGTCTTTGAATGTCTCAGCGCATCGTCTCAACCATGACCGATCTTTGCGAATTGCACGGCGGCGGATGGATGCTGATCCGCTGTGCGAACGGGCTATGCAAGCGCATGCGCGTGTTCGAGGTACGCGAAATCCGCGATCACTGGCGGAAACGCCGCTGGTCGGATCGCTGGAAGGATGTTCCCGCGCATTTCCGCTGTGCGCTCTGCGGCTCCCGGCCGCAGCATCCCGAATGGATATCCTCGCATAAGGATATCGGCGCAGTCGGCGCGGCCGAGGCATGCCTCGCGCCCCACGGGATCGACCCACGGGCATGGGCGCTGGCCGGCCCCGATGATCGCGAACGGCTGATTAAGGCTCGGCGATGACTCGCAATTACTTATGCCGCAAGGCTTTTGGGCGCTTCCGTGGGAACTTAGTATTCCTAACGTTCAGCTCGCCTACCCGGTCGAGTGCGATAGATCCATGCGGCATGTCAGCAAAGAGGCAGCCATCAACAGTGACTTTCGCGGCCTCCCCCACAATACCCACATCGGACTGATCGAAATAGCTGTCGATCGCAATGAAAGTCGCCCCCTTGTTCAGCCTAACGGAAGCCGGACCTCTACTCCGCCTTTTTGTCATATGGTTCGTTTTCAGTCGCCGCAAAGCGTCGAACCTTCTTCGATCGGAACAGGCCGCCGGCCCCATATCGGTTCTTGCTCAGTCGGACGGTACCCGCCTCGCCAACCCAGATCGCCGGCGTCTCATCCTCTGGAACGCTCGCTTTAAGAAACACGAGCCACGCAAGACCGAGCAATCCGACGACTATACTGGCTAACCCGCCATAGAAAAGGACGTCGGCATATGGCGATGAAGCCGAGATAGTTCCGCGCGCGGTGACAGCCCCGATCCCGCCAGTGAGGGAGGCAATCAAAATTGAACCTATGATCGTTCGCCGGTCCATGACGGCCGTGTACCGCAGCCTCACTTAAAAGCGAAACAGTTCCATCGAACCTTCGCTCGCTCAGCTTCGCCGATACCATCCCCAGCGCGACGCGCGCCGGATAGCCTTCCAGCGCCGTAGCTCGGCTTTCGCCAGACTGACCTGTTCGCGATGGCCGGCGATATGATCATCGCACAGCTCGACGGGCGGCAGCGGCTCGCTCACCCCAGGCGGCAAAGCGGGTGGGTGCCACCAGATATGTAGTGCGACCATGAAGACGAATATCGCCGCGCCAATCCAGAAAAGCTCGGCCATTTTCCGCCTTTTCAGTTCACCAGCGTCGCGCTGGCCTTGGCCGCCATGATCGTCTCTCGCGCCCGCAGATCATTGTCATTGGCCGCGCGGTTGATCTCGAAGCCGTAGAAATTCCCATCGAATTGCATCAGGACACCGCCGCTCGTCGACGTTCGCATCCAGCCAACCCAGGCGAGGTTGGCATTTCGGATCGTGACGATGTGGCCGACATTATTAAATGCTGCGGCCTTCAGTCCGTTCGGGGTCGTGACCGCGGTGCCGCCGTCGACATAATAAGTCGGGCTGCCCACGCCAAAGCCGAGCGGCGATGTGGCGGGCGTCAGCGGGCCGGTGCTGCCCTGGATGTCGCCCGCGCGATTGACGCCTCCGTTCGAGAGCAGATAGCCGGACGTGTCGCTAGATTTGATCCCGTAGATCAGGTTCGATTTCTCATCGAGATAAGTAGTTGTCAGGTTGAGCAGGATCCGAAGATTGTTGCCCGCGCCGCCCGTCTGCAGCCAGCTGAGCCCGCCGCTCGACTGGTAGGTGAGCGTTCCGGCAAAGACAGTCGCATATTCGCTGGGGTTGTTCGGATTATTCATCCGCAGCACCGGATCGCCGGGCGCCGTCACCGGCGTGTTGCACGCCGTATCCTGGCAAAGCGTGCTGATATTGCTCGGGTCTATCTCGAACAGCACGGTATTACCGGCATCACGCGGCCCGCTGCGATCGGTGACCTCGATCGCGTTCTGCGCGCCGGTCAGCGGCACAGCCTTCGTTTTTCCGACCCAGCTGCCATCATAGAAATTTACGAAGGCGGTCGGCCAGGACGTGCTCTTCTGCAACATCATGTCGTCGCCGCTGCCGCGCGGCCCGAAGGTGATCGCCGCGAAATAGGCGTTGCCGTCGCCCGCCCCGAGCCCGAGCGACCCGCTAACGCCGGCCGGTTGGACATAGGAGCCGAACATGCCGACAATCCCGCCCTGGACGTCGTTGATGGACCGTGATCCATCGAGATAATTGCCGCCGACGCGCATGATGAGAGCGCCATGACCGGTCGAGCAATTGTCGGCGCCGGTCGTCCCGCACTGATCGATCGTTGTATCGATTTCGACGCCGCGGCCACCGCCATAATCGAGCACGTCGGAACCCGCGACGGTCGTTCCGCGGACCAGCGCCTTGTTGAACAGAATCGTGCCATCGGCCTGGACGGGCTGGCCGTGTCCGCCAAGGAACCAGCAATTGTCGGCGACGAGGCGCGTCCCCGAAGCGATGGTGTTTTCACCGCCGCCGACGAAGCTCATATCCTTGACGAACAGCTGGGTAGTGCCGCTCAGCACGACCGGCGCAGCGGCCGTCGCCTTCCACACCAGGATCTCGGTGTCGGCCTTGCCGGACAGGTTTCGCAGATCGCCCGCGCCGACCTGCGATGGCGTCGACCTGTAGACGCCCGCAAAGCCCGACGACTGATAGGTGGCGATGCCGGCCGCCGTCGTGGCGACCATGCTGACCTGCGGATATCCACGCCGAAGCAGCGTCGTGTCGACGAAGCCCGAAACCGTGCTGCTCGCGAGCGTCGCCGTCTGGCGGTTGCTGGAAGGCAGCCCCCAACTGATGTCGGACTCGGTCAGCAGGTCGCCGACAAATGTCAGGTTGGGGCCGGCCCCATATATCGAGAGGTTCTTGCTCGCGACCGTGAAGTTCGCAAATCGGCCAGCGCCCACCGTGATCTTGCTGCCGGCCGCCACTGTATCGACGGCCTTCTGGATTGTTCGCCAGCAGCTGCCGGTCGCGCCCGTCCCTGTCGTGTCGTTGCCGATGGCATCGACGCAATAGCCGGTGCCGCTATTCTCGAAATTTGCCGAGGCGTAGGTGGTGCTGAAACTCGAGTCGCCGGGCGACCCGACCAGATTGACCGGGAAGGTGCCGTTGGTGAACCATGCGGGGAATTGCCAGCGCTGCGCGGATGCGGCGGCGGATAGTACCGCAGCCCGCGGTCCGACGATCTGAGCTGCTAGAGATGCGTTGAGCCCGGCGAGCAGCAGCAGGCCGGCGAGGATTTTGCGCCAGCGCATCTTAGTTCACCAGCGCTTCGAGGACGACGGTATGGACCTTGGCACCCTGCGGCGTGATCGCCGCATTGGCGACGAGCAGCCCGTAGATCAGGGTGGTGCCGGTGGCGCAGTCATAGTTGATCTCGCTGCCGGCCGAGGGCGTGCCCACGCCCTTTTCCATCGGATCGCTGAAATGCTGGTCGAGCGTAACGGAGATCTGACCGAGATAATTGCTTTCGGTCGTTAGCCATGCGCCATTGTCGCCGTTGGTGCTGGTCGGGCTGTCCTTGTATAGCTTGAGGATCACGCCCTTGGCCGCGAAGCCGGTGTCGGTTGTCTTGATCCGCGCGCGCCGGATCATCCCTGTGCCGGCATTGACCCGGCAGACCGTGAACGACATCGGCGTGACGCTGCCGGCGGTCGCATTGTTCGCGATCAGGTCGCCCGAGGCATAGGCGGTCGTGCCGGCCGGCGTCGTGAAGTTGGAGCTGGCGATGATCGTCTTGCCGCCCATCTCGCCGACATGGTTTTCGCCGGCCCCGAGCGCGCCGCCCGCCTGGAAGGGCGAGCCGAGGGCGGTGATCAGGTCGCTGTCGCGAACCCGTCCCTCGCCTTTGTTCGTGCAGTTCCACGCGATATTGTCGCCATCGGCGCTAACCTCCGCGGCCGTCAGCGTGTCGCGGCGGCGGCAGATGATCTGCCCGCCGATCGGATTCGCGGCCGCGGCCGCATCCTCGGTATATTCGGTCCCGGCGCTCCCGCCGCCGCCACCGCCGCCGGTTACGGGCAGCGGGTTGCTCGCACTCACCGGCACCGAAAGTCCGGCGCCGTTGTCAAAAACGATCGCTTGGCTCGGGATCTTGCCGGCCGGCGCGACGATAGCCTTGCCCGTGACATCGGCGGTCATGGCGATGGCAGGCGTCAGCAGGGCGAGCAGCGCGAACGCCGCCCAAAGGGTCTTTTTCATGATGTCCTCCGGATTTGGCTGGGTTCAGCCGTTCAATCGATCGCTCGCTGCATCGAGGCGGTCATCAAGGGCGACACCCTCGGCGCGCAGCGCATCCCATTCGTCGGGCGTCGGATCGCGGCCCTCGGCCTTCATCGTCCGCACCGCCTCGACGTGCGCCCGATAGCGCTCGAACGCGAGCGTGCCGGCGACGAACAGGTCGAACAGCTGGAGCAACAGCTTGGCGTAATCCATCTCAGCGCCCTCCCGTTTCGTTGAGGATCTGCGTCGCGGCCGATCGCAGCGCGATCGCGGCGCTGCTCAGACTCGCGGGCGTGAAGCTGAACGCCGAACACGGCACCGGCCCGGCGCCAACGTCGACCGATGGCCTGCCAGCCAGTCGGCAGGCGGCATAGGCGTCGACATATTGGACGCTCGGCCGCGCGACGTTGCGGATCCGCACGAGCGCCGCCACCGCCGCCGGGCTCGCGGCCGGCCCCTCGGCATAGGCGACGGCCGCCATATGCGCGACCTCATAGCCGCCGCGCGCCTCGAACAGCCGCTGTGCCGGCGTGCCCGCCCCCATGGTCGCGCAGCTCGTGACGAACAGTCCGGCCGCGATCATCGCCAGATATTTGAGCGGGCCGTGCGCCCTGATCTGGGCAAACTGATCGTCGACCAGCTGCGCCAGCTGCCGCTTCTGCACTTCGTTGCGCCAGGTCCGCCACAGCGAGCTGAGCGAACCGATGATGCCGGCGATCGCCGTGGCGGCGAGCAGCGCTTCATCACCCTGCAGCGCGGCGATGAAGCCGTTCAGATCGCGCTTCCAGCCCAGCGCCACGAGCAGGCCGATGAATCCGATCGCGATCGCGACCTGACGGAAAAAGTTCATGATCATCGGCACGAGCGAAGTCGGCTGCACCCTGATGGGTGCATTTGGTAGGTCGTCCATCGGTTTACCCCTTGCTTGGAAGGTCAGATCAGCACGACGTCGAGCCGGTCGCGGTGCCGGATCCGGCTGCAGACCTTGAAGCCCTCGCGGCTTCCGGCGTCGTTGGTATTGCCCTCGATCGTGGAGAAGGTCTCGGCGTCGAGATCGATGATGATTCCGGTGTGGATCCAGTCGCCCTTGCGTGCGCCCGGCACGAGGAAGACGCACCCCGGCGCCGCCTCGCTCGACGTACCGCGCACCAGCTTGTCGGCGTCACGCGCCCGGCCGCCCATCACGTCGCAGCTATAGGTTCGAATGAGATGCCCGCTCAGCTTGCCGCCCAGCGCAGCCGCCGCCTGGGCCAGCACGCTGGTGACGAAGCCCATGCACCACGGCCAATCCGGCCCCTCATGCCCGTCCATATAATGGCGCACCCACGGCCCCGCATTCTGCCCGCCGATTTCGATCGGTCGCGGCGCCATATTCTGCACGGCCGTTCCGACGATCGCGTCGGCGAGGCTATTGCCGGTCATGGTCGGCCTGATCGCCCGCAGCAGCGGCTGCGCCAGCGCGTCCATCAGCGCCTGGTCGACGGCGGTCGCCCCGTTGCGGAAGCGATCAAGCCCCTTCGCCGTCGCCGGCCCCCAATCGCCGTCGACCGTCACGATGATGCCGTTCACGTTCAGATATTCCTGAACCAGCTTGGCACCGGCACTTATGCCGCGGCCGATCGGAGACGACACCGTCAGCTCCTTTTTGAGCCGCGCGTTCATGCCTTCTCTCCCTCGATATCGCCGATGACGTGCTTGCTGCTGGCCACCTTCTGCGCGGACTGGCGCAGGTCGCCGATTTCCGGCCGCATCCGCCGCAGAAAGGCCTTCGCGCGCCGCTCGGCCGCGCGCCGCTCGACATCGCCCTCGGCGTGGAGAAGCGCATGGATATGATCGAGCGCCTCTTCGAGATGCGCGACCCGGATGCTGATCGGCCGCAGCTCGCTCACCTCGGTGCGCAGATCGCTGAGTTCCTCGCGCGCCGCTTCGAGCAGATCGAAGGTCAGCCGGTCGCGATGTTCCTCCAGCTTGACATCGGAGAAGCGATCCGCGCGCCGATCGCGCGCGCGTTCCCTGAACCATCCGCCCACGGCCTGAAAGAGAAGCGTCCCGCCGCCACCGGTCAGGGCTGCCACCGACAGTTCGAAAACCCCATTGCTCCCCAACATCCACGATCTCCGGCAGGCATTAAAAAACCCGCTCAGAGGCGGGCGAATGGGTCAGCGATCACGCGGCCGTCAGGGCCACCCAGCCTCAAGATCGATCGCATTGAGGGTGGCGAAATCCTCGGCCGCATCGATCGCGACCCCGATCGCCTGCGCGTTCGCATGGCACGCCGCGACGCGGCCGAGCACGGCCAGCCCTGCCGCTATCATCTGCGCCGCGTCGAGCGCGACCAGGCTGTTGTCGGCCAGCTTCCAGCTGATGGTGAAAGGCGCTCCCGCGCCCTGCGCGATCATCGCGCCTGTCACCGCCCCGTTGATGTTCTGCCGCGACGGCAGGTCGCTGTCGAAGACCCCGATTCCCTCGACCGGGCAACCGCTGTCGATCTCGATATCGCGCCGCGCGCGCACCGCCGCCTGCTTCTCCTGCTTCAGCAGCGCTAGGTCCGCCTCATTGCGCGCGACCAGCTCCCATTGCTGCGTCCACACGCCCTCGATCAGCGCGGGCGCCACCTCAACCGCTTGCTCGTCCGCCGCGGCCTCGGGCGGCGAGGCCGTCGCGACCGGGAAGACCCCCCAATCGGAAAGCCGCTCGTCGGGGATAACCGCGGAGAACGAGGTGTCGGGATTGTCTGCGCGCAACTGGTCGACCGAATAGGGGTAGGTCGGGCCGCCGTCGGTGATCAGAATGTAGGCCATAAATGCTCCGCTCAACTGACCGTGAAGGTGCCGCTGCTGGTGAAGGTGTGAATCGTGTAGCCGCCGCTGGTGGTGACGGTGCCGCCCGATGCGCTCATCGACCCGGTCGGATATCTGATGATCACCCGGCCATTCTGCCCGGCACTGCCGACGCCGGTGACGGTGTTGGAGCCGCCGCCCTGGCCGCCGCTTCCGACGCCGCCGTAACCAGACGGGTTGCTGCCGCGAACGCCATTGTAGGAGCCGCCGCCACCGCCGGCACCGTAGACGACCGCGGCGCCGCTGATCGAGCTGGACAGGCCAGCGCCACCAGCGCCGCCATTTGTTGCGCCATTGCCACCGGCGCCTCCCGCGCCGCCGCCGCCGCCGCCGCCGCCAAGATTAACGCCTCCTGCGCTGCCGCCTGCGAAGCCCGCGCCGGTCGAGGCGCCGCCAGCGACTATAGTGGTGGTGCCATTCCCTGTGCCTGCGCCGCCGCCACTGCCGCCTGCGCCGCCGGGGCGGGTTGGATCTGCGGCCGCGGTGCTGCCACCGCGCCCTCCTCCCTTCGCCGTTCGGCCGAGAATCGTGCTGTCGCCGCCCGCGACACCCGCGCCGGTTCCGCCGGACACGTTTGCGCCACCCGCCCCGCCCATCCCGACCGTGACGGCGTAGGAGCCGGGAACGATCGCCGTCTGAAACGGGAGCACGTCGCCACCACCGCCACCGCCACCAGCCTCGCCACCGCCGCCACCGCCGCCCGCCACGAGCAGGATGTCGACCGGAGGGCGCAGGGCTCTAAGGAGCTTTTTTGCGAGCATCAGGCAAAGGCTCCGGTGTAGGCGCCGTGATAGCCATCAGCATCGCGCCACAGAATAATGCCGCCATAGCCGGTCGTCGGCAGCGTCGGCGCAGCACCCCAGACCCAATCGGCCGCGCTGAGAATCGATGTCCACGTCACCGAATAAGCCGCCCCATCGGCGATCTTGATGAAGACGGAATCGCCAACCGCGAAATTGGCAACCGTCGGCGTTCTGTTCGCGCCTAATATCCATTTCTGGATTGAGCCGTTGCGTGGATCGATGATCACCGCCCCACTGTCCGGGATCGTATAGGTGTCTTCCGTAATCGCGCCATCGATCGTCGGGTTCAGTAGCGTCATCAGATCAGGCGGCGCGATCGCAATCGTCCAGGCGTTTTGCGTGCCTGACGCGCCGGCGCCGATCCGCGTGACGTTCACATCAAGAGCGCCAGTGCCGCTATTATAGGCGGTGATCTGCCCGGTCATCCAGTTTGCCGGCGTGCCGGTGTGGGCGATCGTCACGAACATGCCTACGACAAACGCTTTGCCGGTCTGAGTCACGAAACTCTTGTTGCCTGTCCCGATCGCGACATTGCTCGTGCTCGTCGCGCTGGTCCCCGGCGCATTGACCGCCGTAAGCGCCGCCGCCTCGGCGTCCTGCGCATTGGCATAGACATTATCGGCAACATCGCCGATCTCGTCGGCGAACGTCGGCATGGCGCCGAACGCGGCCTCGGCGCGATCATCGAAATTGTCGGGATCGGCGCGCGTCGGAGCCGGGCCGGGAAACGGCGTGATGGTGGGCGGTGCAGTCGGCATGTTGGTCCCCGTCAGGTGCTGGAGCTGAGGCCTTCGATCGTGATGTTCAGATAGCTGACGCTGCCCAAGCCCTCGGTCAGCTCGATCGAGAAATCGGTGACGAAGCCATAGACGGCGAGCTGGTCGTAACCGTCCTCGCCGAACCACAGCACCGCCGTGTCGCGCAATTCGGTAAGAAGCTGATAAATGATGTCGGCCTCTGCGGTCGGGAACTGCGTCCGCAGCGTCATCCGCTTCGAAAAGCCGCGCTTGGCGACGCGCCAGACGCCGAACTGATCCTGTTCTTTGACGCTGAACGATATGATGTCGGACTTCGCGCCCTTTTCGGTCGTACCGAGGCTGCGGCTGCGGCCGGGGATGACCGTGCCCGCCGTCACGGCCGCGCCCGAATCGCGCCCGGTCAACGTCAGCGTGACCTCACAATCCGAATAATCCGGCAGCTTGTCGAAATCGACTTGCGTGCGGATGCCGATCGGCTCCGTCAGCCAGCGATACCAGCTGTTGATTGCCTGCCCGCCCCGGTTGAACGAACGCGTCTGATTGTAAATCGTGACGCCCAGGCGCTTCATCTCAAGCGTCGCGGTTTCGGCGTTGCTGTCGAGCACGGCCAGCGCGGTGATAGAGCCGAGCGTCAGCACATATTCCATACTGCCGATCCGCGTCGTGAGCGTTCCCACCCCCTCGTCGAAAACTGCGAATGTGTTGTCCGGTCCGGTGTCGAGCCACCACGCCGGATCGGTCAGCGCGTGCCCGGTGTTACCGGCCGCCACGCTTTTCATGATCCGGTGATTGACCGTGTCACGTGCCAAGGCCGCGGCTGCATAGGTCGTCGCGCCGTTATAGGCGGCGACGGTCTCGGTAACGTCGGTGGAGACCAGCATCGCGCTGGTCACCGGCGTGGGTTTGATCAGCCTCATGCCGCGATCTCGACCGTTCCCAGCGCGCCTGCCACCCCGTTCGCCGCGGCTAGCCGCTCCGCCTTGTCGAGCACGGCCGCGGTTTTTTCGTCGGCAGAGGCGATCCGGTCGAGACGCGCCGTCAGCTGCGCGCGCGTGTCGGCCAGCTCGGCCTTGACGCTGCGCAGCTCGCTCACCAGCGCGTCGTTCTGCGCCGTGCCCGCCGTCGCCGCCGCGAGATTCGAACTCGTCTGCCACCAGCTGCCGGCATTGCCGTTGCTCATCGTCGGCGCGATGCTGCCGCCGGCATTCGTCACCGCCATGATCAGATCATAGGTGCGCTGCAGGCTGGCCGCCGTTCCCGCTTCGATGAAGTCGAGCTGCGTCTTGCTCGTCGCGATCGTCTGAGCCGCTTCGAGCAACGCGCGCGACAATTCGGGCAGCTGCTTA
>Ga0070670_100006175_pt1 | contig 10129 bp, 7 predicted proteins | sample KBSS63metaG_FD_64665 | JGI IMG/M metagenome (GOLD analysis project Ga0070670, IMG submission 64665) | Switchgrass rhizosphere microbial communities from Kellogg Biological Station, Michigan, USA - KBS S6-3 metaG | ecosystem: Host-associated > Plants > Roots > Rhizosphere > Soil ... | reverse complement strand
TCTCGATGCCGTAGAGCATCGCCAGCCGCTCGTTGAGGAAGGTGTAGTCGGCCGTCAGCAGCTCGGTGACGCTGCGATCGCTGCGCAGCACGCTATCGAGGAACTGCCGCAACTCCTCCTTGAACAGCCCGCGCGGATCCAGCAGGCCGCTCGCCTGCGGGAACTGCGCGCGGTCCGGCGTGATCTCATCGAGCTTCGACAGCTTCAGCCACTGGAAGGCGAAGTCGTTGCTCAGCGCCTTGGCCCGATCGTCGGCGAGCATGCGGCTCACCTGCGCGGCCAGCACCTCGGGATTGCGCAGCCGCGATTCACTGGCCGCTTTCAGCAGCTCGTCGTCCGGCAGGCTGCTCCACAGGAAGAACGACAACCGCGACGCCAGCTCCAGATCGCTCAGCGCGCGCGTGCCTCCGGCCGCATCGGCCGACTCCACCCGATAGAGGAAGTGCGGACTAGCCAGGATGGCGCTCAGCGCATCGCGCACGCCGGCCTCGAAGCCGCCCGCCTCGCGCCCGGCCTTGTAGAACGCCATCAGCGGGTTCACGTCCTCGGCGGTAACCGGACGGCGGAAGGCGCGCCGCGCCAGACTCTCGACAATCCGGTTGGCGCAGGCCGCTTCGTCGCGCGGGGTGGTCGGCCTGCAGATGAAGATCTTCGAGCGGCTCGGGGAGGCGCTCAGGCCGGTCACTGAAAGCGGGCCGCGGATCTGCAGCGCGTGCGCCGCCTGGATGCGCTCCTGGCCGCCCTCGAGCGCCGGAGTGCGGGTGCGCTCGTCGCTCTCGGCAAAGCTGCGATGCAGGAAAGTGACGGCCAGCTTGTGTTGCCCCTGCGTGGCCTTGAACTTGATCTTCCGCAGCCGGCCGTTGATCTCCGCCACGGCCGGATCCAGCTGCTGGTCGATGTTCTTGTGATCGACGTTGCCGCCGATGGTCGTGCGGTAGAACTCCACGCCGTCGAACAGCACCAGCACGGTGTTCTCGAACTCCATGCGCGGCACTTCGCGCGCCAGCGCCATGTCCCCGATGGTCAGCTCGTAGTCGCCGTCGGCCGGAAAGTTGTGCTCGACGACGAAGCCTCCGCGGGTGCCGAACGGCAGCCCCTCGATGTGATGCTGCTGCCGCCCCGTGCCCGGCGCGCCCGAGGGCGGCAGCGAGATCACCATGTTGGCCACGTCGCCGTAGGTGGTGGTCTCGGCCGGCGCCTTGGTGTTGCCGATGGCTTCGAGCGCCACCGCGCGCGCGGCGTAGATGTACTGGTCGACGAAGTTCGGCGACACCTGCAGCGCCGCGGCGTTGTTGTCGAAGTTGCCTTTGACGTTGTCCTCGGGCAGCCAGGCCCGGGCGTCGATGTTCAGCCCGAGCAGATCGCGGATGGCGTACTGATATTCACGGCGATTCAGCCGGCGTAGCGGCACCCGGCCCGGGTGGCTGGCCGTCAGGCCGCTGTCGATCTTGTTCTCCAGGAACGAGACGAACTCGGCCGAGACGTGCGCGTCCGGGCGCCGGGCGCCAGCGGGTGGCATCAGACCGCCGCGCAGCTTGCGAATGACTTTCTCCGCCACTTCGGCGTGCTGGCTGGCTGCATCGGGGTCGAACCCAGCCAGCGTCAGGCCGCCGGTCTTCAGCCGGTCGTTGTGGCAGGTCACGCAGTACTGATTGATCAGCGCTTTTTGCGGGGACGCGGCAGGCGTCGCAGCCGGCATCTGAGTTGGCGCGGCCTGCCCTTCCGACCTCAGGTGGCCGGTCAGAACCAGGCAGAACAGAACGGCACAGGCGGCGGTGGCGGTTCGCATGCCTCCCCTGATTGTCGCACTCATTGCGTTGTGCGAAGTCTAGCCTCCAGGGCCGCCTGAGATCAATGCATAAGCCTGTGCCAGTTGAACTTACGGCCGTAACCGCGCAGATTCAGGCCGGCTTTTTCGGCGACATGATGGCGAGCAGCCTTCCGTCGCAGTCCTTGAAGAACGCCATCCACTCTTCGGTTCCATCGGCTCAGCGGTGGAAGGTTACGGCATGGACGTCGTCCTCATTCAGAGGGCGTCTTCACCGCGGCCGGCGAAAACCCGATGGCGCCGGTACCGCCATACCGCGGCTGCCCCGGCGCCGGCGCCGGCTCACGGCGTTCGAGCGCGTCGGGCAGATTGTCGTCGAAGGCCACCGTGTTCTCGCGCTCGCGATGCGCGTACTTGCGCTGCGCCAGGTCTTGCGCTCGCTGCACTGCTTCTTTCAGGACCAGCCCGGCGAGCATGCCCAGCACGAACGCCGATCCCGCGCCCGTTCCCCACCTGAGGTTCCATCCAGCCATGAGGCTCTCCCTTCGCATCCGACGGTCCATTCAAATGTCGGACCAGAGACGCGGCGTACACTTCCGCGTGCGGCGAGTGATTCTCGTGCTGGCAGTCGTGCTGGCGGCGGGCGCGGCGGGCGCCGGCTACCTGTGGCCGGAACTGCAGCCGACGCCTGTCCCTCCGCTCGAGCGCAACTGGCGCGCGACAGTCGCCGTGCTCGCGGGCGATACGCGCTTCTCGGAACCGTTCGGGATCGTGGCCGCCCCCGACGGAACGATTTTCGTGTCGGACGCGGGCCAGGCGAACCAGGTTCGACGCATCTCGCCGGACGGCGTCGTCTCCACCGTGGCCGGCGGGTTCCGCACACCTTCCGGCCTGGCGCTGACGAGCGACGGCACGTTGTACGTCGCCGACACCGGCGCGCACACGATCCGCCGCATCGGCCCCGACGGGATCGTCTCGACGCTCGCCGGCGACGGAACCCCGGGCTTTGCCGACGGGCCGGCGGCTCAGGCCCGGTTCAACGGGCCGATCGGCCTCGCGGTGGCTTCCGACGGTCGCGTGGTCGTCGCCGACACCTACAACGACCGCATCCGCGTGATCGAGACCAACGGCATCGTCAGGACGCTCGCGGGCTCGGGGCGTCCCGGCTCGAGTGACGGCGTGGCGGACGGCGCCAGTTTCGACACGCCGACCGGGCTCGCCCTCGACGCGCGCGGCATCGTGTATGTGGCCGACACCGGGAATGGCGTCGTGCGCACCGTGGATCTGGAAGGCCGCGCGTCCACGCCGGTGTGGGCACACGGCGACGGCTTCGTCCGACCACTCGGTGTGGCGTCCGGCCCCGGCGGCGAGCTCTACGTGGCCGACGAAAGCGGGCGCATCGTGGCCATTCGTGACGGCGCGGTTCGGACGCTGGCGGGAGCTGGTGTGGGGTTCCACGATGGTCAGGGGACGAGCGCACAGTTCCGCCGCCCCGCGGGCGTGGCGCTGCTGCGCCCCGGGCATCTCGTGGTCGCCGACGCCGGCAACGCGCTCGTGCGACTGGTGGCGGCCGCCTCGCAGCTCCCGCTGCAGCCACCCACCACCCCGGCCGTTCACCCGCAGTTCGACGCGGACGCCTTCGGCTGGGTGCCACTGCTATGGCCGGTGTCGCCGTTTACCGGCCCGCACGAAGTGGCGGGCAGCTTCGGCGAGGTGCGAGGAACCCACGGCGAGCGATTCCACCGCGGCGTCGACATTCGCATCGAGGAGGGGACGCACGTGCGCGCCGTCCGCGACGGCGTCGTGTCGGACCCGATCGCGAACGATGGCGTCGGCGCGCTCGACGAGTGGCTGCGTATCGGCGATCTCACCTATGTCCACATCCGCGCCGGCCGCACTGCGAAGGCGCTTCTCGACCCGGCGCGCTTCGCGGCCACCTATGACGGCCGGAAGTTGACGCGCCTGCGCGTGAAGCGCGGGGCGCGATTTGCCGCCGGTGACGAGATCGGCACGGTGAACCGCTTCAACCACGTGCACGTGAACGTCGGGTGGCCCGGCGAAGAGCACAATCCGCTGCTCTTCCACCTGGTGCAGTTCGAAGATACCGTCGCCCCGACGATTCCGCCCGACGGGATCCGCGTCTACGACGAGGCGTGGGGCCCGCAGACCACGCGGGCGCAGGACCGGCTGCAGATCGCCGGCCGCGTGCGCGTCGTGATCGACGCCTGGGATCAGGCCGACGACAACACCCCGGGGCGGCGGCTGGCCCCCTACGAGCTCGGCTATCAGGTTCTGCACGCCGACGGATCGCCGGCAGCGGGATTCGAAACCCGACGTCCATCGCTGCGCTTCGATCGCCTGGGGCCCAGTCCGAACGCGCCGCACCAGATCTACGCGGCGGGCAGCGGCATCCCGTTCTATGGCGGCCGGGCCACGCGATTCCGCTACATCGTGACGAACCGGTTTGCGGGCGGCGAGGCCACCGAAGGGGTCTGGGACACGACGCGGCTCGCTCCGGGCGACTACATTCTTCGCGGCTGGGCGGCCGATGTCGGCGGCAACATGACCGAGCGCGACCTGCCGGTCACCATCGGCGCTGGGGCGTGCTGTCCGCAATCGGGCGACGGCATCCCATTGGTGGGACGGTCCGGCGGGCGCCTGCCCTGATTGCGCTTCGAGACGGCGGAGCCCATTGGCACATAGCTTGAGAAGCCACGGGGCATGAACGAGCTTCGCCACGCGCTCCGGCGCCTCACGCGGACGCCGGTCTTTGCTCTCGCCGCGTCGCTGACGCTGTCGCTCGCCCTCGGCGCCAACGCGACGGTGTTTGCCCTGCTCCGCGGCGTGGTCCTCAACCCGCTCCCGTATCCTGATTCGGACCGCCTGATCGAGCTCGATCACGCCAGCACCGTGCTACGCCTGCCGTCGGGCATCGGCATGACATCCGGCCTCTACTATCAGTTTTCCCGAGCCAGTACGCTGCAGGGACTCGCGATCCATCGCTCCATCGCGGGCACCATCGTGCGCGACGGCCGCCCCGAGCGGATTGCGATCGCGCTCACGACATCGGATCTGGCGCGCGTGCTTCAGGTCGGGCCAAGCCAGGGGCGCTGGTTCAGCGAGGACGAATCAGCTCCCGGCGGGCGCGCGGTCGCGGTGCTCTCCTACGGACTGTGGGTCCGGCGTTTCGGAGCTGACCCCGCAGTCGTCGGCGGCAGCGTCACGCTCGACGGAGTACCGACCCAGGTCGTGGGTGTGATGCCGGCCTCTTTTGCGTTTCCCGCTCCGGGCACCGAGGCGTGGGTACCGGCACGCGTGTCGCGTGCGCTGGGCTTCGCGGTGCCGTTCGGCTACCGAGGCGTCGCACGGCTGAAGCCGGGCGTCCCGATCGAGGCGGCACGCGCCGAACTGAACACCCTGATCGCCGACCTGCCGAACGTCTATCCAGGCGACCGCGCGGTGGAAGGCAATGTCCGCCGCGGGGGGCTCTCTTCCGCGGCGGTGCCGCTGAAAGACGCCACGATCGGTTCGGCCGGCAACGGCCTGTGGGTGCTGCTCACGGCGATGGCGCTGCTCCTGCTGGTCGCGTGCGCGAACATCGGCAACCTGGTGCTCGTGCGTACCGAGGGACGACAGCGCGAGGTCACCGTCCGGAGGGCGATCGGAGCCACGCTCGCCGACGTCGTGAGGTTCTTCCTGTCGGAGAGCGTGCTGCTCGCGGGCATCGGCGCTCTCGGCGGGCTCGCCATCGCCTCGGCGGCGCTGCAAACGCTGATTGCCAACGGCCCCACCACGCTGCCGCGGTTGCACGAGGTCCGGATCGACGCGGTGACGGTGGCGTTCACGATCGCGCTCGGCCTCGTGGCGAGCATCGTCTTCGGACTGCTTCCCGTTCTCCGATCCCTGACGTTCGCGACCGGCCTGCACGGCGGGGCCCGTGGCACGACCGCCGGCCCGCGTCAGCATCGCACGCGACAGGTCTTGATGGCCGGACAAGTGGCGCTGGCGCTCGCGCTGCTGGTCGGTGCGGCGTTGATGGTGCGGAGCTACGACCGGCTACGCGCGATCGATCTCGGGTTCCATCCGGAGTCGGCGCTGACGTTCCGCATCGGACTGCCGGCACGGGACTATCCCACGCGCGCCTCGGCGGTGGCCGCGCATCGCGCGATCCTCGAACGCCTCGCCGGTGAACCCGGTGTCGCAGCCGTATCGGCCTCCAGCGGGCTACCGCTCGCCGACGCCTGCTTCGGAAACGCCATCTTCGTGCGCGGCCAGAGTCTCCCCGAGGGCTCGCGCGCTCCAGTCGCACGGCTGTGTGCCGTGTCCGAAGGCTACGTGACCGCGATGCGGATGCGCCTGCTGCGGGGCCGTGACCTCGAACGGGCCGACGTCGACCGCGGTCGCACGAATGTTCTGGTGAACGAAGCCTTCGTCAGGACGGTACTGAACGGGGCCGACCCGATCGGGAAACAGGTGAAGTCGAACGCACCGCCGCCGCCGTCAGCTCGCGCTGTCGAAGGCACGTTCGAATGGGACGGAGCGCCGCCGTGGCTGACGATCGTGGGCGTCGTTTCGAACACGCCGTTCGAGACCTTGACCGAGCAGACGCCGGTGGCCGTGCTGTACATGCCGCTCTCGATTGCCGGCGGGCCGGACATCCCGAACATCGCGATGCTCGGTCCGACAACCAGCGCCGCGACGTTCGTCGTCCGGTCGACGGTTCCTCCGGCCACCTTGACGCCGGCGGTGCAACGCGCGGTGCAGGCGGTCGACAGTTCGCTCGCGACGGCCCAGGTCATGACACTCCAGGGCCTCGTCGATGGCGCCGCCGCGCAGATGGCGTTGACCATGGCGCTACTGGTCGTCGCCGGGGCCGGCGGGCTCGCCATCGGCGTGATCGGCATCTACGGTGTGATCGCCTACGCCGTCAGCCAGCGCCGGAGCGAGATTGGGGTCCGGCTGGCGCTTGGAGCGGCGCCGGGTACCGTGGTGGCCATGATCGTGAGGCAGGGGGCCGTCGTCGCTCTCGCGGGCGTCGCGGCCGGACTGGCCCTGGCGGCAAGCGGGACCGGTGTGCTCGGCTCACTGCTATTCGGCGTGAGCCCGCATGACCCCGCGGTCTTCGTGGGCGTCGGCGCGCTGCTGACCGTGGTGGCGCTCGTGGCCTGCTGGCTCCCGGCGCGAAGTGCCGCCCGCGTCAGCCCGACGGAAGCCCTTCGCGCGGAGTGATAGTCTTTCCCGAGCAGGAAATCCGACGAAGGAGCCCTATGAAGAGACTGATGCGCGCCGCTCTGCTTCTGACGCTGGTCCCCACGCTGGCGGGGGCACAGGTCAATTACGGAGAAAAGCAGCCCGAAGCCGAGCTGCCGTTCACCCTCACTCAGGTGGCCACCTTCAATCTCCCCTGGCGCATCGCCGTGCTGCCCGATGGGCGCATGCTCGTCACCGAGAAGCCGGGCGCCGTCTGGCTCGTCACACCGCAGGGCGCGAAGACGCCGGTCGGCAAAGTACCGGCGGTGCTGCACCAGGGGCAGGGCGGCCTGCTCGGCATCTTCACGTCGCCAAAATACGCCACCGACCACCGCGTGTATCTGACCTACGCGGAGCCGGGCGAGTACGGCTCAGGGCTGGCGCTGGCGCGCGCGAAGCTCGAAATTGGCGCCAGTGCCGCGAGCCTCGAAGGGCTCGAGGTGCTGTGGCGCCAGCTGCCTACGGGCAAGGGCGGCCAGTTCGGAGCGCAGATCGCGTTCTCGCCCGACGGGCAGTATCTATTCCTCACCGTCGGTGATCGCCAGCGCTTCACGCCGGCCCAGGACCCGAACCAGGAGCTGGGCAAGGTGCTGCGGCTGACGCTCGACGGCAAGCCGGCGCCAGGCAATCCGATGGCGGGCAAGGTCGGCGCGTCGAGCGTGACGCTGATCGATCCGCCGCGCGACACCGAAGCGGCCAAGACCGCGCCTGTCGTCAGCACCTACAACTACCCCGGCCCGAACCTGTCGCTCGCCGAGACCTGGAGCACCGGTCACCGCACGCCGTACGGACTGGCGTTCGGACCCGACGGCCGGCTGTGGGAAGTGGAGCACGGCCCGCGCGGTGGCGACGAGCTGAACCTGATCGAGCCGGGCAAGAACTACGGCTGGCCGCTCGTGTCGTACGCCGCCAACTACAACGGCGTGCCGATCCCCAGCCCAGACACGCGCCCGGACCTGGCCAAGCCGGTCCTCTATTGGACGCCGGTGATCGCGCCGGGGAACATCATGTTCTACAGCGGCGCGATGTTCCCGCAATGGAAGGGATCGGCCCTGATCGGCGGCATGGGCACGACGACGATCAACCGCATCACCTTCGATGGCAAGGGCGGCGCCACCGCCGCCGAGCGCTGGAAGGTTGGCAAGCGCGTGCGCGACATCGAGCAGGCTCCCGATGGCGCGCTGTGGATCATCGAGGACGCCAATCCCGGCGGCTTGTACCGGGTGACGCCGAAGGCGCCGGCCAGCGCGACGAAGTAGCGTCGGCTAACGGGAGCGCCCGAACAGTTCGCCACCGTCGATGACGGTGGCCTTGGTCGGGCCGTACCCGCTGATTGCCACCCAGGTATCCTCGTCGAGCGCGCCGTCGTAGTGCGGCCCGCCCTTGGGGTGCCGCATGAAGTCGCCAGGCTTCAGCGGAATCGCCTGCGTGGGCCGGAACACCTCGCCCTCATCCGTGTACCACGTCCCGCGGAGCACGATCACGTAGCGTTCGTCGGGGTGATAGTGCGGGCGGCTCATCACGCCCTTCGGAAAGTGGTTGATGGTGTAGTAGTAGCCGGGCTTCGACGGATCCCCTTCGAGCACCGCCGTCTCCACACCGAGCTTGTTGCCTTCGGTGGCGCGCCACGTCAGCTTGTCGAAGTTCACGCGCACGAACGGCCGTTCGGGATAGCCGGTGGGCAGCGCCACCGTTCCTGATGGCACGGCCGCAGGCGCTTGCGCCGGTTTCTCCGCCGGCGCCGGCGCGCGGCTGCATCCAGCCACGAGCAGAATCGACATACACGCGATCGCGAGTCTCATCAGTCCGCCTCGAACATGTGGGCCTGATACGGGAAGCCGTTCATCGCCAGTCGGCACGAGCGCAGCCCTTCCTGCCCGCCGAAGCTCGCCAGGTGCCACGTCTGCCGCGGCACGTACACGACGTCGCCCGGCTCGGCCTCGAACTCCGGCAGCCCTTCGATGTTGTAGCGGATCTTGCCGAGCATGATCAGCCAGAACTCGCCGCCTTCCTCGTGGTAGTGCCCCTTGTTGCCCGGCTGCGGCTTCTGGTACGGCCCCAGGATGATATTGGCGAAGCTGCGATCGTCGGTGACGAACGCCCCGCTCCGCTCCTCGCCGGCGACGACTTTGTTGAAGTCCACCACGGGACGGTTCTGCGGATCGAGCACGCCGCGTCCGCCTTGCACGCGGGTCTTCACGAACTCGAAGCCGGGCACCGGCACCGGTGTCTCGTCGGCCGGATACAGCTTGCGCGCGCGGGTCACGTTCACTTCGAAGCGCAGCGCCGGCTCGGGGCCGACGTTCTCGATCTGATAGAGCGTGCGATACGGCACCTGCACCATCACGCCCTTGGTGGCGACTACCGGCTCGCGCCCCTCGACCGTAAAGCGCAGCGAACCGGACTGCACGATCCACCACTCACGCGTGTCGCCGTTCATGCGCCGCGGCGTCTTGCCACCCGGTGCCATCGAGACCCATTGCGCGAACAGGCTCTCGTCGTCCACCACGGTTTCGGCCCAGTCCGCCTGCCCATGGTGACGTTTCAAGACATCCACCAACCTGGTGTGCGGCCGGTGAACGCCCGTCCAGCCGGCCGACTTGGCCTTGGGCGACAGCACCATCAGCGGCGGCTCCTGCGCGGCGGGTGGTCGCGCCGCGGCGCCGGTCTGCCCGGTCGAGATCGTGCCGGCGGCAGCCACCAGCACTGCCACCCCCGTGATCCAGCTTCCCCAGGTCCCGCCCCGTGATTGCGCTCGATTCATATGGCCTCCGCAGCTATGGCACACTCTGCGCCACCATGGAGTCGACCCGACGCTCCGTCATCGTCTTCCTGCTCGCCTCGATGCTGACCGCGGGTGCCGCCGCCGCGCAACCGGCCCCCTTCAACGAGGCCGGCGTGACCATGGGTCACTGGCACCTCGTCTCGAAGGACGTAGAGGCCAACAAGAAGCTGTTCATGGCCATGGGCGGCAAGCTGTTCATGCCCGTCAACGGCCCGCTCATCATGTTCCCGGACTCTACATCAACTTGATTCTGGGCACCGAGAAAGGCGACGGCGGCACCGAAGGCTCGGTGGTGAACCACGTGGGGTTCATCGTCGACAACGTGC
>Ga0070670_100006172_pt1 | contig 10130 bp, 10 predicted proteins | sample KBSS63metaG_FD_64665 | JGI IMG/M metagenome (GOLD analysis project Ga0070670, IMG submission 64665) | Switchgrass rhizosphere microbial communities from Kellogg Biological Station, Michigan, USA - KBS S6-3 metaG | ecosystem: Host-associated > Plants > Roots > Rhizosphere > Soil ... | reverse complement strand
CCTTCGAGCCGGCCGGCGGCTGGGGCGGTGACCATCACGACGGGGTGCCTATCTTCATCCTCAGCCGACACGAGCCGGCCGCCGAGTTCGCGCAGATGCCTTTGGTCACCTATGTGAACGACGTCACGACCGCGATGACTCGGGCCAAGGAGGCTGCCGGTGACAAGAACGTGCTCGTCCACGGCGCCGGAACCGCGCAACTCGCACTTGCCGCCAGCGTCCTCGACGAGCTTGAGCTCCACGTCATCCCGGTGCTCTTCGGACAAGGTCGCCGTCTGTTCGAAGGTCTCGCCCCCGAGCAGATCGAGCTGCAGCGCACCCGGATCCTCGAGGGGGAAGGCGGCGTCACGCACATGCACTACCGCGTCGTGCGCTGAGGTCAGCGCGCCGCGGCCTCGAGCGATAGCACCGGCGCACCGTGACCCACCCGGCAAGCTTGACGTTCCAGTGTCACCGACCATGACAAGGACTTTCTGGGCGCCAGGTCGCGTCAACCTGATCGGCGAGCACACCGACTACTCCGGCGGTCTCGTCCTCCCTGTCGCGGTTGATCGCGGGATCAGGTTGACCGTGGAGCCGACGCGCGGGCCGATGGAGCTCACCTCTGCCGACGGCGACGTCGGGCGGTATGCCGACGCGATGCTCGCCGAACTCGAGGTGCTAGGCCGGCCGGCGGTCAACTTGGCCGGCCGCATCGAGTCGGACTTGCCGATCGGCGCAGGTCTTTCCTCGTCCGCAGCACTCGAGGTCGCACTGGGGCTTGCACTGTGTGCCGTCGCCGAATTCGCGATCGATCCGCTTGTACTCGCCCAGGTGGCCCAGCTAGCCGAGCACCGTGCGACAGGAGTGCCATGCGGAGTCATGGACCAAGCGGTCTCCCTGCTCGGCCGGGAGGGGCATGCGCTCCTGCTCGACACCGGGAGTCTGGAGTGGGAGCTTGTGCCCCTGCCCCCCGAACTTCGGATCGTCGTCATCGACTCCGGGGTGCGACGGCAACTCGAACACTCAGGCTACGCGGAACGACGCGCCGAGCTCGAGCGCGGGCTCGCCGGAGCAGTCGATCCGGTCGCACTGCGCCGCATCCGTCACGTCCGCTCAGAGAACGAGCGGGTTCGCGAGGTGGTCGAGGTCCTCCGTTCCGATCCTGTGGATCTCGTTCGACTCGGTGAGCTCTTTTGGAAGGGTCACGAGAGCCTGCGCGTTGACTTCGAGGTGTCGATTCCGGAGCTCGACTTCTTGGTCGATCGCGCCTACTCGTGCGGCGCGGTCGCCGCGCGCATGACCGGAGGCGGGTTCGGCGGTTCGATTGTCGCGCTGGTGCCCGACGACGCTGCTGAGCGATTCATGTCGACCGTCGGAGCGGGCACAAGGGCCGAGGCATTCGTCGCGCGCGCCGCCTCAGGCGCCCACGAGGTCTGCGGCTGACCATCCCGGGCGGGCTTTCCCGCTTGGCCGATCCGGCAGCCGCTGGCGTCTAATCGCGATGGCGTCCTGCGGTCACCAGATGCTCTCACGCCGGAGAATGGCTAGTCGCTTCGCGGTTGCGTGTCTCTAAACGTCAACATCACGATGGGAATCAGTCTCGCCGTGCGCTCCTGGTAGCTGGCATACCCAGGGTGGGCCGTCGTCACGAGAGGCCACAGCCGGTCGCGCTCTTCGGCGGTTCCGGCCCTCGCCGTCACCCACGAGGTCGTCCCACAGATCAGCACGCTTGCCTCGGGATCGCGCTGAAGGTTGAGCCACCAGGCGGGCGGCAGGTCCGAGCCGCCGAAGGAGCCGATCACGACGAGATCTGCGCCATCGCGAAAGTACGTGAGCACGGCCGTACGACGCTTGCCTGACCGCCGCCCGGTCGTCGTCAGGAGGAGTACCGGCATCCCGGCCACGCGGCCAAGAAGGCGGCCTCGGCTGGCACGGTAGACGCCGCCGTGCGCGAGCGACATGGCACGTATCAGCAAGCGTCGTACTCGTTCGCGGGTGTGGGGCATTCCGGCGACACCAGATCCTGCCCGCGAGCAGGCCCCGACGCCCGAGCACCCGCCAGACCGGCCGGCGGTGTTCGTCGGTGCACCGCCGGCTTGCAGCGCCACGCGCGGTGCCCAAGTTGTTCCGATCTGAGGGGAGCCAGCGGCGCGCGGGCACCAAGAAGCCGGACGAGTTTCGTTGCAATTACAAGGGAGTTCGTCGCTAACTCAGGAGTCCAGTTCACCGAGAGTCGGGAGGTGGAGCTCAAGGGTCTCGATGGCTTGGACCGGCTCTTCGCCGTGGACCTCACCGATCGTTAGCCGAAGGGCAGCATTCGACAAGCAACATTTCCCGCACACTGCGGCAGCCTGCTGTCATTCGCATGAGCCTTAGCTCAGGCTGCCCACTATCACCACGAGATCTCGGTGAGTCCAGGTGACCTCCGGGAACAGACCCGCGGCTTCCAGCCAGGCGAGCTGCTCATCGAGCTTGGAGGGATGATCGACCTCGGGGTCAATTGCGGTCACAACGTACGAGGGGTTGACAGGCTCAACCACGTCGGCGAGGACGAAACGGCCGGCCGGGTCGAGCCCGCTGGCGATGCGTCGGAAGAGATCAGCCTTGCCTATGCCCTCGAGGTGATGAACTGCAAGAGCCGATACGACGAGGTCGAAAGACCCTTCCGGCAAGGGATCCTCCAGTCGCCCTACGAGCAGCTTGACTCGATCGGCAGGCAGGCTGGCACGGGCCACCTTGATCATTCCGGGACTCGCGTCGATGCCGACGAGCTGCGCGTCGGGGTGACGATCGAGAACTCGCCGGGCCGTCTCACCCGTGCCGGTCCCGAGCTCGAGAACCGACTTGGCACCGACACCCGTCGCGGCCAAGGCTTCGTCCTCCAAACGGTCGTAGCCGGGTACGGCCTCACGCATCATCGTCAAGTAGCTCTCCGGCGTGAAGTGATAGTCGCGCACTGCTCACGGAGCCTAGATCGCCCGGATATCCCGGTAACCAGACCCTCGGTCCGGAGAGCCGTGCGAGCTGCACGCGACGGAGTGCAGGGTTGCCGCCCGCGAGACGGAGAGCGGAGGCGATAGATGAAGCGCCTTCGGTCGGCGGGATCTGACACGGATATGACACGCCGCATCCCGGTCAAGGGGCAGCGGCACGCGTCCCGCAGCCGCAATCATGGGCCCTGTGGATTCGAGCACGTTCGTACTCGTCGCCGGGTCGTTTCTCGCCAGCGCGGTCGAGATGGTCGAGGCGCTCACGATCGTGCTTGGCGTCGGCGTCGTTCGTGGGTGGCGAGCCCCGCTCATCGGCGTCGCGGCTGCGCTGGCGATCCTCGTCGTCCTCGTAGCCCTCCTGGGAGCCGCGCTCGCAGCCATCCCGATCGAGCCGCTGCGACTCGTCGTCGGCGCGCTGCTCCTCGTCTTCGGACTGCAGTGGCTGCGCAAGGCAATACTGCGCTCGAGCGGCCACAAGGCGCTGCACGACGAAGACGACGCGTACCGAGCGGAGCGGGAGCAGGCGGAGAAAGCGGGCCACGATTCAAGGGTCGGCCTCGACTGGTACGCCTTCACTGTCGCGTTCAAGGGCGTGTTGCTCGAGGGACTCGAGGTCGTGTTCATCGTGATCGCCTTCGGGAGCGCGCAGGGCGAGCTCGGGTTGGCAGCCGTCGGCGCCGCTCTTGCCTTCGTGCTCGTCCTCGTCGTCGGCCTCGTATTGCACCGGCCCCTCTCGCGCGTGCCGGAGAACACGATCAAGTTCGTAGTCGGGCTGCTCCTGACCACATTCGGCTGCTTCTGGGCTGCAGAGGGCGTCGGCGTCGAGTGGCCGGGCGACGAGCTTGCGCTTCTCGGCGTCCTCGCGTTCTTCGTTGCGACCTCATTCGGGCTCGTGCGGGTGCTTCGACAAGGGCGAGCCGCTGCAGCGGTTTCAAAGGTCGCGGCGTGAGCTACGTTCGCCGATTCCTCTCCTTCTGGTGGGACTTCGTCGTCGGCGACGATTGGCGGGTCGCGGCAGGCATCGGTGTCGCCATCGCGATCACCTGGGTTCTGGTCGATCGAGGCGTTGATGCCTGGTGGCTGCTACCAGTCGCCGTGCCCTTGGTGCTCGTCCAATCGCTCCGTCGCACGGTCCGCTCCGGCGGCTGACCGGTAGAGCCAGCGAGCCGCGAGCGAAGCGCCGATGCGCGGCGCGCTCCGTCGAGGCTATGGGTCGCGATGCGGCCGTTGATCAGCTTGATCTTGGGTTCGAGCTGCTTGGTGTCGACTTTTTCCAGAATGCCTTGAGGGTCAGTGCTGTGTCAGATCGATCTGCGTCGACGTGGATCAACACTGCAGGAACGCCGTCTCGCGAGTGGGATGATCACCTCTACCACGCTCGGCCCTCACCGCCCGAGGACACGGGACGCGGGCGAGGAGTCGATCCTCCTCCCAGAATACTTGATCGGTCAATAACGTTAGGTCTGGTGATGGCGAAGAAGATCGGGTTTCTCTCCTTTGGTGCCTGGCATCCGGGCGGCGGATTGACGCATACAGGCGCTGATGCACTGCGCCAAACCGTCGAGCTCGCCGTAGCCGCCGAGGAGATCGGCATCGACGGCGCGTTCGTGCGTGTTCACCACTTCGCACGCCAGCTGGCCTCGCCGTTTCCGCTTCTCGCAGCGATCGGTGTCAAGACGAGCCAGATCGAGATCGGCACAGGCGTCATCGACATGCGCTACGAGAACCCGCTCTACATGGCCGAGACGGCCGCCGCTGCGGACCTGCTCGCAGGCGGCCGGCTTCAGCTCGGCGTCAGTCGCGGCTCGCCCGAGCCCGCCTGGCACGGTGCGGAAGCGTTCGGTTACTCGGTCGATCCCGGCGAAGCGCGTGAGAAGACGGCGCTCTTTCGCTCTGCGATTGCCGGGACTGGCGTCGTCCCTGCCGACATGGGTGGCCAGCCGGGGGACGCGAAGCTTCCGATCCAGCCGCAGTCGCCTGGCCTCGCGGACCGGATCTGGTGGGGCTCCGGCACGCGAGCGAGCGCCGTCTGGGCGGGCGAGCAGGGAATGAACCTGATGAGCTCCACGCTCCTCCTCGAGGACACGCAGGTGCCATTCGACCAGCTGCAGACCGAACAGATCGCCCTATTCCGCGAGGCGTGGTCGAAGGCGGGCCATGCACGAGAGCCACGCGTGTCCGTCAGTCGCAGCGTCATCCCGATCACCTCCGACCTCGACCGACGGCTTTTTGGCGGCGACGCAAACGAGGACCAGGTCGGCTGGCTCGACGGCGCGATCAGCCGTTTTGGCCGCAGCTACACCGGCGAGCCTGACCGAATCGCGGAAGAGTTCGCCGGCGACGCCGCCGTGCAGGCCGCCGACACGATCCTCCTGACCGTGCCGAGCCAGCTCGGCGTCGATTACAACGCCACGATGCTCGAGACCATCGCCCGTGAGATCGCACCCGGCATCGGCTGGAGTCCAATGACCGCTCCCGCGCCGGCGAGGTAGGCACCCCCCGGCATCCAGGTTGCGCGAGAAGACACGGGTGCACTTCCAACGCTTCGGCCGCCTGGTGGAGTTCGGATCGGCGACCCGATCGCGTCAGCTCGAGTCGACCGCGAGCCGATACGACGCGACGCCTTCGAATCGCTCGTGCGTCTGGCCGTGGCCTGTGACCGCGACGAGGAACGGTTCACGGTCGATCGCGGTCAGAGTCGCAGTAGTGACGGCGAAGACCGAAGCGGTTCGAGTGATGCCGTGAAGCAGTGGGATCTCGCCCAAACCCTCGCCGCGGCCGTGAGTGGCCACTCGGCTGCCGTCCTTGACGACTTCGACCGTTCCGTCGGCGATCGCGTAGTAGCGATCGCCGGGCTCCCCCTGGCGAACGATTGACGCGCCAGCTACAACGGAGAACGTGTGCGTCTTCCGCGCAACCCTTCGAGCGCCGGAACAGGGAGCGCGCGAAAAACGTGCAGCGACCTGAGCAAGGCGATCGTGACCACGGGCACGACGGCCGCGGCATCGACCCTCTGGAGGGGCCGCCAGCGAAGCGCGACGATCACCGGCACGATCGCGCCGGTGACGAACAACGCGCCACGAACCCCGGCGATCACGATGACGAGTGGGACAATCGCCGAGCCCAGGTGGTGCACCCGCCAGCAGAGAGACGGCCGTCCCGGCCATCGTCCCACCCTGCATCAGGTACGCGCCGAGAAGGACTCGGCTTGCTCCGAAGCGGTCGATCAGCGGGCCCGCGAACGGTGCAAACAGCGCGGTCGGAACCAGCAGCGCGAGCGACACAAGGCCAGTTGCTGCGGCGCCACCCTGCGCATAGGCGAACAGGAGCATCGCGACCCACGGGCCGAACTCCGCGAGTCGGTAGAGCGCGAGCGCGCCGGCCTCGCGGCGGAGCAACCGGTTCGCGGCAAGCGCGCGCAGCGGAGAGTGGGACGGCGTCACGCCGGGGCGACCCTAGTCACCTTCAGCCTCGTGCGGGAGGGCGTGGGCGGCGAGATGCCCCAGGGTCTCCGTCGTGCAACGTCAGGGGTCGCTCCAGATCCTTGATCGGCAGACACCTTCTCGAGGCGCGTCAGACCGATGTCAGATCGGCGCGATGACTCAGGACGACGCCAACAACGCCAACTCGACTGTGTGAGCGGGATCGCACTTGGTTCCAAGCGAGCACGGAGCGCGGGTTACCGGTGCCCGCTGGCGCCCCGATCGAGTTCGTGCCGACAGGCGCACCAGCACCTATCAATCGCGGACGAGGGAAGCTCGCGCCTTGGAGGGCTACAACCATGCGGATTCGCGAAGTGTTGGCCACCCGATGGTCGACCTGCCGCGGACAGTGCCGGTCGCCTAAGCGTTCACGCGCAGGTGGTGTTGTAATCCGCTCCTGGAGCCGCCGGGACGCCCGGAGGACTATCGTCCGGGCCACCAGGCGATGTGCGACCTCCTCGTCAGTCATGGTCTCGAGCCGCTGGAGCACGACGAGTGGGTTCTCGACGTGCCGCTCGTCCGCAGCTTGATCGGTGACGTGCGAGCGGCCGTCGCTCGGTCGTTGTCGGCGGCGGAGGTCTGTCGCGCGGTTGAACCGAGCTTCAACCAGCTTCTCACCGAGCCGGGATGGCTACCAGCCCAATTCCAGCAGGATGTGCCGCAGAGCGGGATGGGCGGCGGGATCGGCCAATGGCTTCTCTTCCGAGCTGCCGATCGCTCGCTCTGCTTGTTCAGTCTTGTCGTGCCGTCCGGGTCGATGACGCCCGTGCACGACCACCTCGCCTGGGGGCTCGTTGGGTTGTACAAGGGCAATCAGGACGAGGAGTTCTACAAGCCGGGCGACGGCCAACTCCACCTCGTTCGCCAGCGTCCGCTCGAGCCGGGCGACCACTACGTGTTGCTTCCGCCTCGCGACGACGTCCACCGCGTACGCACGACGTCCAACGTGACCTCGGTATCGATCCATCTACTGGCGAACGACACCGGCTGCGTGCTTCGGCATACCTTCGACGAGCAGACCGGGGAGGCAAGGCCCTTCCGATCCGGGTACGTCAACGCCGCGTGTCGTGAGGCGAACTTGCCATAGAGGTTCGACCCCCCAACAAGGCCCCGCACCTCAGATCGCGTCCGCGGGGGTGGGGGTTACCCTCGTATCTCTTCTCCTGCTCGCGCGTGCGCGCAGGGAGGATGTCACGCAACCAGGTCAGCCGAGGGACGCTCGCGCACGCCAGCACCTCTCGCCAACCGACTGCTGCGAGACACGAGGGATGATCCGAGCATGCACGCGTCGCAAGTTCAGCCCGCGGTTGGTGCGGCTGTGTCGGTCGCCTCAGTACTTGGTCTGAGGGTCGATGACGCCGCCATTCTCCACGACTCGAACCGGCTCGCTCTTCGCCTGCTGCCTTGTGACGTTCTAGCTCGGGTCGCGCATCTGGAGAGCAAGAGAGGCGCAGAGTTCGAAGTCGAGGTCGCCCGGCGGCTCGCCGAAACCGGAAGCCCTTTAGCTTCTCTCGATCCTCGGGTGGAGCCGCGCGTCCACGTGCGCGACGGCTTCGTCGTCACGTTGTGGACCTACTACGGGCGGGCGTCTCACCGGGGCGTCGAACCAGCTGCATATGCGCACGCGCTTGAGCGGCTGCACGCCGGCATGCGCCAAGCCGATCTCATTGCGCCCCATTTCACGGATCGCGTCACGGAGGCGCAGTCCCTGGTCGGAAACGACGCCCAAACCCCAGATCTCCAGGATGCGGACCGCGAGCTTCTGAGCGGCACGTTGCGAAAGTTGACGTGGGCAATCGGTCAGCGCGACGCCGCCGAGCAGCTGCTCCACGGCGAGCCGCACCCTGGCAATTTGCTCAGGACGAAGAACGGGTTGCTGTTCACAGACTTGGAGACTTGTTGCCGTGGGCCCGTCGAGTTCGACGTCGCCCATGTGCCGGAAGAGGTGGGCACGCACTATCCAGGCGCTGATCAAGACCTGCTGTCCAAGTGCCGGATCTTGGTGCTGGCGATGGTTGCAACCTGGCGTTGGGACCGTGATGACCAATTCCCGAACGGGCACCGAATGGGCACGGAGCTCCTCAGCCGGATACGGGCAGCGCAGGAGCGGTCGTAGAGCCGCCGCAAGTCGGCTCAAGGGCGACACGCGAACACTGGCGCTGATCCGTATCCAGGAGCCCCAACTCGCCGGGACCGTGCGTTGTACGAGCGCATGCGTCGAGGACCGTGGTACCTGTTCATCCGTGCCATGGTTCGCTCCACCTAGCCCGGCCCGAACCGTCAGCACCGGGCATGGCCATCGGCAACGGTCACGCGGTGCCTATGAGGGCGCCCTCGAATCTCCGTGCCGTGCGCTCGACCGAGCGTCGGTCTGAACGGGCTCTCCGGTGCGGAGTGGCGGGAACTCGACGAGTAGTTCAGCCGCTTCGACTTGCGAGAGTTCCACGGGATCGCGCAGGCCTTTGAAGCGCACTGCCCCGAGGCTCCGGAGTGTCACGCCCTCACCGAGCGACTCGCGTACAGCCGCGCGAGCGGCGGACGAAACGACGATTTGGCCGCCGTGCGCGCATTGGCAGATGCGTGCGGTGGCGTGGACAGCGAGGCCGGCATACCCCGTCTCGGTGAGCGTGGGGCGTCCGCTGTGAATACCCATTCGGACGCGTACGTCCATTCCATGAGGCCAGGACGTAGCGCCGAGCGCCCGCTGGATGGCGATTGCCGCGTCGAGCCCGCCCGTTGCACGCTCGAAGACCGCGAAGAACTCGTCCCCGCGTGCGTCGATCTCGTGGCCCCCGCTGCGGCTAACGGCGGCACGCATGACGCGACGCACGGAGGAGACAAGCGGCACGTACTCGGCATCGAGGCGGGTGAGCAGGTCCGTCGAACCCTCGATGTCCGTCAGCAGGAACGTGACCTGACCCTTCGGTAGCCGCCGCTCCGGATGCAGCTGGGCGCTGATGAACCCGATCGGGACGACGCTGTGCTTCTTCGCGGCGCGAAGCAACCGGAGGCGTGCGCGATCGCGCGCCGCCTCGTCCTCAAACAGGACCTGGTTGAATCGCGCGAGCGCGTTCCGCACGTGGGCGGCGTCGTTTATCGGGAGGTGGCGCTTCCCCTGGGAATCGACGTATGCGAACGCGCTGTCGGGGAGCTTTGCGCGCGTTCGTGCGTCCAGCCGCGGCACCGTCAGATGATGGCACGCGCAGCCCGGCTAGACCGAAGCTCGCCTCCTCGGCCCGAGGCGGACGAGCCACGTGGATCAGCCCCCGGCAATCACGCCCCCGCTACTCACATCACGTCCGAGGTGGTGGGTGCGGCAGGGATGACCGACACGCATTGCGGGATGTCCGACGACGTCCTGGTCAAAGCGATGACGGAAGACCTTGGTGACGGCGAGTATGAGCGTCTCCTAACGACGCTTGCCGATTACCAAGCCGACCTGAACCGCTTCGCGCAAGGTGCGCTTGGGCGCTACATCGGCGATCGGGCCGATGGGATCGTGCTACGAGGAAACGGAGATCGGGAACAAAGGCGGGCCCCGCAACTAGGCCCCGAGTCTCATATCGCGATCGCGGGGTGGGGGTACCCTCGTCCCCTCTTAGCCCGGAACGGTTCCCAGTGCAAGCCAGGCGCGCGCCGGCAGCGTGAACGGGCCCTCGGGCAGGGAGGCGCGCAC
>Ga0070670_100006168_pt1 | contig 10131 bp, 11 predicted proteins | sample KBSS63metaG_FD_64665 | JGI IMG/M metagenome (GOLD analysis project Ga0070670, IMG submission 64665) | Switchgrass rhizosphere microbial communities from Kellogg Biological Station, Michigan, USA - KBS S6-3 metaG | ecosystem: Host-associated > Plants > Roots > Rhizosphere > Soil ... | reverse complement strand
CGCTGGTTGATCGCGTCTGATCGCTACGGTTGGGATCGACCGTGGTTACGCGCGAGGACGCATTGGCGACAGCGTCGACCGTATTCTCACGCGAAGGTGGGTTGCCTGCGGGCGCGAACAGGCGTAGCGCCCATGTGCCGGTGCCGACCACCACCGCGGCCGCGACAACGTATGCAGGCCATCGTGTCGTCACGCAGTGATTATAGCTCCGGGCGTCAGGACACCGTCCATCCGGAAATCGCGTTGACCGGCACGATCACCGTTTCCGTAAAAGGTGCGAACGGCGCCTGGATGCCGTGCACCGTTTCGATGTCCGGCGCTTCGAGCAGCGTGTAGTTGTGCGACTGGTCCGCGGCGATCCACTCTCCGCGAATCCGCACATCCGCTGGAATGGACGCATAGAACCGCTTCGCGAGCACAGCAAGTTCGCCGTATTCCGCGGGGGTCAGGTTGGGACGGGTGCGATTGGTTAACAGGAACAACATGGCATCAAACTCCCGTACATGGCATGATTTCGGACGATATCAGAAGGGCCACGGGCGAGGCGAGAGAGCCCGGAGTTAACGCAGGGAAAGGGATTGTCGACATGAGCACACTCACCGGCTCGCCAGCGCTGAAGGTCCAGGTCATGTGCGAGGGCATCCGTTACACGACGTCGCTCGGCGAAGCCGCAGGTCACTCCATGCCGAACTATTATCCGTACCGGTTCAAGCCGGGCGAGCACGACCCTACCGGAAAGGGAACCGCGACGATCCCCTACCTCATCAACACCGAGGACGGGACCGAAATCCGCATTCTCGGCAGCGGCGATTCACCGTGGCACGTCGAAGGCGACCGGCAGCAAGGCTACCGACTGGTTGACGATCGAAGCGGCCGCACGGTGCCGATCGAATTCGAGCCGCTGCGACCCTGGATGACGCAGAAGACAGCGGATGGTCTTCCCTTCCCACAGGCAGGCGTAACGACGCACGGCGACATGCTGGTGATCAACGTTGCGCCGGGCTGCGAGTACTTCCTGCATAAGCAAGATGGTGTGTCGATGCGCTGCACGTTCTGCGCTTACGGCGCGCCGGACGAACGTACCGCACACCTTGGACAGAAGCCCGGGTTGGTCGAAATTCCGCCGTCCACGCTGGAACGCATGCGCGAGGCGCTCGAAGCCGTGATCAATCAAACGGAAATTCGCCACGTCTATCTCGTCGGCGGTTCGCTCACCGACGGGCAAAAGGAAGGTGACCGGTTTCTGCAACTCGCGCGTTTCGTCAAGCAGGCCAACACCCGCGGCCTGCCGGTCACGCTGGGTTCCGGCGCCATTCCCGACGATTACATCGAGCGCTTCCACGCCGAGAAGCTCGTTCAGCACGTGTGCTTCAACCTGGAGATGTGGTCGGAGCCGTTGTTTGCGAAGGTGTGCCCCGGGAAGAATCGTTACGTCGGATATCACCGCTGGATCGAGGCGTTGGAAACCGCCGTGCGCTATTGGGGTCGCGGCAACGTCTACTCCGCCATGGTGGCGGGCATCGAGCTCGAGCCCGAGCACGGCCTGGAATGGGAGGAGGCCGCGAGTATCGCGCTTCAGGGCGCGGAGGATCTGTGCAGCCGCGGCATCATTCCCATCTACTCGCTCGTCTGGCCCGTGGGCGGTCGCGACCGGACCGACTACCACACGCGCATCCGCAGCTACTTCGAGACGTTGAGCGCGGGCTACCAGGAGATCCGCAGGAGGCACGGTCTGATGGTCTCGGAAGGATTCATGTGCCATCGCTGCGCGTACATGCAACTCGAATGCGATCTCGATCGGACGGTGCTGGAGGCGGCATGAAGCTCAAGGGCCGCGCCTCGCGTGCAGGGGCCGGTCCGTGAGGATCGGCAGCAGCCACTTAAGCTACTGCACGAACATCCACCCGGGCGAATCCTGGGACGAGATCCGCGGCAACCTCACGCGCTACCTGCCTCAAGTCAAGCGCCGCGTATCACCGGCCGCGCCTTTCGGCGTGGGATTGCGACTCTCGGCAGTGGCGGCCCGCTCGCTGAGCGAACCGGATGTCCTCGCGGAATTCGCCGGCTTCCTTCGCCAGCACGATCTCTACGTCTTTACGATCAACGGCTTTCCCTACGGGCCTTTTCACGGCACGCGCGTCAAGGAAGACGTTTACCTGCCCGACTGGCGAGAAGAGGCCCGGCTCGAATACACCAATGCGCTGGCGGATTTGCTGGCGGCATTGTTGCCTTCGGGTGGCGACCACTGGGGTAGCATCAGCACCGTGCCCGGGGCGTTCAAGCTCAACGCGGATTCACCACAATCCGTTGCCCAAATCGCGGATCTGCTGATCCGGCACGTCGCCCACCTGCGGAGCCTCGAAAAGAGGACCGGCCGCACCATTGTGCTTGCGCTCGAGCCGGAGCCCTGTTGCCTGCTTGAAACCGTCGCGGAGACGGTGGCTTTTTTTCGCGATCACCTCTATTCGCAGCGCGCGGCAGCGACTCTTGCCTCGCTTGCCGGAATCGACGTGCATGAAGCCGAAGGTGCGCTGCATCGCCATCTCGGCGCATGTCTTGACTTGTGCCACGCTGCGGTCGAATTCGAGGACCCCGCGGATTGCCTGGATGCGCTATCAGTTGCAGGCATTCCGATCGCCAAGATCCAGGTGACCGCGGGACTGCGCATTGCGCGGGTTACCCCGGACGCCGTAGCGGGCCTGCAACGCTTCGATGACGGCGTGTACCTGCACCAGGTGGTGGAACGCCACATGGGCGCATTGCAACGCTACGTCGACATCGATGCCGCTTGCGCATCGGACCGCTGGCGAGCCGGCAATTGCGAATGGCGCGTGCACTTCCACGTGCCGGTGTACGTCGAGGACCTCGACGGATTCTCATCCACGCAGCCGTTCGTTCGCGCGGCGCTCGCGCTGCACCGGCAGCAACCGCGGACGCCGCATCTCGAGGTGGAGACCTATACGTGGTCCGTGCTGCCCGCGCATGCGCGCGATGTTCCGATCGACGAAGCGATCGCGCGTGAACTGCAGTGGGTGCAGAGGGAACTCGCTTGAACTGGCGGGTCGCATTCAGGCTGGGCCGGGTCTCCAACCTGCCCACGGTTTGGACGAACACGCTAGCCGGCGTGGTACTGGCAGGGGGAACGATAGGTGACGCACGAGTGCCGTGGCTCCTCGTCGCATTATCGTTGTGCTACATCGCCGGGATGTTCCTCAACGACGCCTTCGATCGGGAGTTCGACGCGCGACACCGCCCGGAGCGGCCGATTCCATTGGGCGAAGTGACTGCGGCGACGGTCTACGGCGCGGGCTTCGCGATGCTTGCGACGGGTGTCGCACTGTTGACCTGGGTAGGTTATGGATTCGCGGAAGGGACGGGCTGGCGCCCCGCAGCAGCGGGGCTCGTACTCGGGGCAACCATCGTTTTCTACGATTGGCACCACAAGCAGAATGTGCTGAGTCCCATCGTCATGGGGCTCTGCCGAATGCTCGTCTACGTGACGGCCGCGTACGCGTTTGCGGTCGCCCCGCCCAAGGGAGTCTTCCTGATGGGCTTGCTGCTGCTTTGCTACCTCATCGGGTTGACCTACGCCGCGAAGCAGGAACATCTGAACCATGTCGTAAATATGTGGCCGCTCGCGTTCCTGGCGCTGCCCATGTTCTGGGGACTGCAAGCGGCGTTGAACGATCCCTTCACGGCGTGCATCGGATTAGTCTTTCTGGTGTGGGTGATCTACTCGCTATCGTTTCTAAGGAGGCGGCGGCCAGGCGACGTGCCCCGCGCGATCGGCTGCCTGCTCGCGGGGATATGCCTGTGGGATTCGCTGGTGATGGCGGCCGCCGGGCGACCGTCGCTCGCCTTGCTCGCGCTGGCGCTTTTCGGATTGACGCTGTTGCTCCAGCGCTATGTTTCGCCCACATGACCTGCTTCGGACGGCCGTCATCCCCTCATGGCGGTAGCGACAAAGAGGATCGCGAACAGGCCAAGCACAATAGCGGTGACTCGACGTATCACCACGCCCGTAAGAAAGGCTTCTGTTCGACGTCGCAGGATCGCACCGATGCAAATCCACATTGTGGCCGCTGCGATGCAGATGACAGCGAATGCTCCAAGGAAGGACAAACTCAGGCGGATGCCCCCGTTTGGAAATATTTGGAACGCGAAGATGAGCGATTTCGGATTGAGTAGCGTGGTAATGAACACGCGCTGGAAACCCACCAGACTGGTTTGAGCCGCGTCGCGATTTGAGGCCCGCCATATGTTTAACGCCAGGATCGCGAGGTATGCGCCACATCCGAGTCGGAGGACCGTGGCAGCCAACGGCAGTGCGTCAACGACGGGCCGGAAAATGAAAACCAGAAGGGAGATTGACGTGAGGTATCCCACGACCTCCGCGGGAATCAGCTGCAATCCCTTGCGCATTCCCAGCGTGGCGCCCGCGACTGCCATCAGTGTATTTGTCGGTCCCGGCGTCGCCAGAACCGCGAGCACCGCAAACGCGAACACCGCGGGATCTGCCAACTAGGCTGCCTCAGCCCACATGCGTATCCGCGAGGTGCGCGACCATTGTGGTTTTGACGTCACTGAACGGAGCGGGCAGGAGGAAAGCTCCGCATCTGGTGCCGCCCACCTCCGCCCGCGCGAAGGATGTCGCACACCATACCCGAAGTCATGCCAGAGGGTTAGTCCTGGCGACGCGCCCCGCGCGTCGATGCTGGCGGCTCGTTCGACACTTGACGCTAGTGTGATTCTTTAGGCGGGTTGCGCTCGCGCACGCGACGCGGGTCTCTAGGCTGCGCGGCATGATGCCGCGCTCAAGCCTTCGACCCGCGCGTCGCGCTAGCGGCGGCGGTGAGACCTACTGACCGCTATAGAACTTCCACGCGGCGGAAAACTCTTCCGCACTCAGGTGGCCGTCACGATTCGTGTCGGCACTGTCGAATCCCGTAAACCCGGGAATGCGATCGGTTTCCGCGCGCGTGACGTATCCGCGATTGGTCGGGTCGAGCGATTGAAAAGCGCTGGTCGCCGAGTCGGACCGAGTCGGCAGACGCGCATTCGACAACGTCGGATTCAGCGGTTGGTTTCCGGGCAATGTCGCCGTCGCCGGCGGCGTCACCTGACTGCCCACGGGCGGTACTGGTGCTGCGACCGAAGGCGGAATAGATGGCGTCGGCGTAACGAGGTCCGGCGTACCGGGCGCGCGATTGGGCGCCGGCACGGTACCGGGGACCGTCCCCGGCGAAGCCGGCACAGTTCCAACGGCGCCAGGTGTCGCACCTGGCCGACCGGTTCCCGCGCCGGCAGGGACGCTTTGTCCGTAGGCCGCCGCGCCGAAAAATAACGTCGACGCGATAGCCGCCGACAGTGCGGATGAAATCAGGGTCTTGGGTTTCATGTGCGTTCCTATCTAAACATTGATGATCGGGCTCGTCACTGGCCCTTCGCGCCTTTCTCGGGCGCGATCACTGACTGGGGCTCGGGCCGACTGGGTGGTGTTACGGCAATTCCCGGCGGCGAATGGGCACCGGACGCTTCCAACGGCTTGGAGGTCGACGGTGTGACCTGCGCGACGTAGGGACCAGGGTCGACGCATTGCGGCGTCGATTGCGGCGCAGGTATCGTGCTCCCCGAGATTTTTAGATTTTGGCGGTAGGCATCGGCGGTCCTGTCCATGGCCAGACATAGTTTGTACAGGCCGACTTTATCTTGCCACGCGGCTTTTGCGGCCGCCTCAGCTGCCATCGCCTTCGCTTCCGGCGTGGGTGGGGGCAGTGTCGCCGAAGCGACACCGGCGACTGAAATTGCGATAACACCGATAAGTTTTTTCATCGCGACCTCCTGATGCGAGGATCGTCGAAGCAGACTGCGGGCGCTATCGTCCGTTCCTGTTATCGAAGTAGGAAGTAGCCGACACGCCGCGCACGGGACCGGGCGGCAGCGCAGGATCGGCTCACATGGCTATCGGGGTTTGTCCGACTGTGGTTGCGACGACCATGCGCGACTATTGGACCGTCCCGTCACCGGCAGCCAAGGTCATGGAATACGACATCGTAGAAGCGCTCACAGTGGTCACGTTCGCGATCATTTTTGTCGTGTCGCTGATGCCCCGTTCCGGCTCGAGTTCGCATCGCCGCGGGTTTACGTATTAGCGCGTTTCGAACCCCGGGGGTTCGGCTTCGGTCCCCAGCACAGCGTGGGGTCAGAGGTCCGACCTATGGGTCACAATTCCCGTTGCACGCTCGAACGCTCCGCGGCCGCGCACCGCCTGCGCGGCGCCTGTCAATACGACGCACAGCTGAAACGTGAGCGTGAAGAAGCGTGCCTTGAAAGATGGGAAGAAAACTCCTCCGCCGAGCACCGTTGTGACGGCACGTTCGATCCATGGGTTCGGGGCCTTGGTGTAGAACGTCTCGAGCATCGCGGGCTCGTAGAATCCGTGGACGAACCGCGCGAACCGGGCGACTCCGCGTTTGTAAATTCTCTCGAAGCGACGGAAGTCTTGAGCGTCGATGCGCCCCTTTGATTGAAGGGAATGGTCGATCGTTTCGGCGGCAAGCTCCGCGGATGTCATCGCCATGAGGACGCCAGTCGAGAATACGGGATCGAGAAAGCAAGCGGCATCGCCGATCAGACAAAAACCGTCCCCTGAGAACGTAGACGTCCTGTACGAGTAATCGGCAATCGCCTTGACATCGGTGGTTCGCCGCGATCCGGCGAGCAGCTCGCGTACCTCCGGGGTTTCCGCAACGGCCGATTGGAACAATTCTTCGACGGAGCCCGATCGCTCCTTGAATCTGCGCGACGGCATCACGATACCGACTGAAACCGAGCCGTCCGAGAAGGGAATCAGCCACCACCACCCGTCGGGCGTCGTGATAACGATGATGTCGCCGCCTGTGGGTCCCGCTGCGCGGTGGAACGTATCGAAATGGGCGAACGCAGCAGAACGGTCAAGGAGCGGGTCGCGGATGCGTCCGCCGATCTTTTTGGAAAGCAGGGCGTCGCGCCCCGTCGCGTCGATCACGACTTTGGCGGCAAGCTCGCGCGCTTGAGCCTCGCCGGTAAGGCGCACGCGTACGCCGCGGGCACGCCTTCCGTCTTCGCTGAAAAGCACTTCCTCGACGCGGGCGCCTTCAAACACTTGCGCTCCCGATTCGCAGGCGTGGTCGAGGAGGAGCTTGTCGAAGTCCGCCCGCTTCACCTGGAACGCGCTCGGATGGTTCTTGTCGATTCCGTCAATGAACTGCACGGGGCGCATGCGGTCCGTTCCTTGATGGTAGAAGCGCGCGCCGAACTTTACTTGCATCCCCGCGCTCCGCACCTTGTCGAGCACGCCCACGCGCTGCAGGAGGGGAATGTTCCAAGGCAGGAGCGACTCACCGATGTGAAAGCGAGGAAATCGTTCGCGCTCGAAGAGAATGACACGATGCCCCTTCCGCGCAAGGAGCGTTGCGAACGTTGAGCCGGCGGGTCCGCCGCCACAGACCACGGCATCGACCTGATCGGGAAAAGAGGTTCTGCGCAATGGGCGATCGGCGTTGACGTGGGCATCGCTCATGTCGGTTCTCCGTGTTTTGCTAACCTAGGACACTTCACGATCTCGTACGGGGGGATCGGGAAACGACCGTCCGCGATCCGCGCGGCCGATCTCAAGGCTGCGCAGCAATCCCGGCAAATAAAGGCCTCGTGCGAGCAGGCGTAACGCCACCATCCGTACGATGCGGGCGATATCGACGACAGGCCGAAAATGACTGGCGCGGCAGGGATTCGCGTACGTTACGGTGATGGGTACGCAGGTTGCCCTCACGCCGAGGCGAGCCGCTTCGATGATGATCTCGCTCTCGAAGACGAACGACGCGCTGCGGTCATGCCGGACGCGGGCACTCTGAAAGAGCCACGCGGGATAGACGCGAAACCCGCACTGCGAGTCGGCGATTCGATAGCCCGCAGCCCATCCGATCCAGAAATTCGCTATCCGGTTGGCGCGATATCGTGCCCGCGGAATCGCCGCAACCGAATGCAGCCGCGACCCGATGACAATCGACGCCGCTGAATCCCGATGCGCGGCCAGCAGCCTGGGCATGTCGTTCGGATCATGTTGCGCATCGGCGTCGATCGTACACACAGCGTCGGCATGGCGACGCAGCGCTTCCTGGGCGCCGCGCCAGAGGCTGGCAGCCTTGCCCTCGTTGCGTTCGTTTCGCAACAGGACGACCGGAAGGTCCGCGACGGCATCCGCCGTGCCGTCGGTCGATCCGTCGTCGACCACGATGACCAGCGACGCATGACCGAGGACGCCCTGCACGACCCACCGCAACGTAGCCTTTTCGTTGAAGGCGGGAATGACGACCGCGACGTTCGACCGGACTTTCATATCAGCGCGCGGTTGACCGAGATCGCCTGACCTAGGATGCATCGCGTCTGACGTCAAGTACGCGACCAGTGAAGCCACTGTGCCGGGCGCTCCGGCGCGCTGCAATGGCACCAGCCGGTGGATGCGCGCGCGTCGGTCATGGTCGGAAGAGGGGATACAAGCGCACAAGGCGTTCGCTTGAGGCAGCGTATCACGGCTCGACACGAGCGGGCCACGCGAAAAGTGCTGGCCCTGCGGGATGTTTTCGGCCAGTGCGGATGATTCGCGCGGCAGGGACGACCCTACCGGTTTCAATGCCCGCTTCTGGTCCGCGCGGTGTCCGCGCTGGAGGCCCTGCCAAAACGGTGGTGGAGACGAGGAGGATCGAACTCCCGACCTTCGCATTGCGAACGCGACGCTCTCCCAGCTGAGCTACGTCCCCACAAGGGCGGCAATTATAGCCGGGGAGGGGGTATCCCGTAAACTTCCGCAATTCCCCACGGCGGGAGCGGGGTTGGGATCGGACCCTGATGCCCCCATTCTTCCATCCCGTGCTTCGCTGGACCCGGCATGAATCTTCTCGACCTGCTGCAGCATTACGGATTGGCGTTCGTATTCATCAACGTCTTGGCGCTGCAGGCCGGATTGCCCGTGCCGGCGTACCCGACGCTGATCGTGACCGGCGCGCTTGCTGCGCGCGGCGGTTATTCGCTGCCGGGGCTGCTGGGAACGGCCGTCGCCGCCTCGCTGATCGCGGACCTTTCCTGGTATTCGCTGGGGCGGCGTGTGGGCGGCCCGGTGCTGCGCACGCTTTGCCGGATTTCGCTGTCGCCGGATTCGTGCGTGCGCCAGACCGAAGCCATATTCACGCGCTGGGGAGCCCAGTCGCTGATGGTGGCCAAATTCATTCCCGGTTTCGCGTCGGTCGCCACGGCGATGGCCGGTGTGTTGCGCGTCCCCCTGTGGCGCTTCGTTCCGGCCGACGCAATCGGCGCGGCGCTCTGGTCAGGTGTCGCGATTGCGCTGGGATACATTTTCCGCAACGCGATCGACGACGTGCTGACGGTGCTGCAGGAGTTGGGCAAGATCGGGCTGGTGCTGATCGTGCTGGCGTTCATCGCCTACGTGTTCTGGAAATGGCTGCAGCGGAAGCGCTTCATTCGCCAGCTCGTGATGGACCGCATTTCTGTGGACGAAGTGCGCAGGCTGATGGACGAAGGCCGCATGGGCATGGTGATCGACGTGCGGTCGCCAATGTCGCAGCAGGTCACCGGGCGCATTCCTGGCGCGGTGACAGTCGATCCGCAAAACCTGAAATTCGACCTGGTCGCGGTGGAGCCGCAAAGCGAGGTCGTCGTGTACTGCGCCTGCCCGAACGAAGCGACTGCCGCCAAGGTGGCGAAGGCGCTTATCCAGCACGGCTTCAAGCGCGTGCGGCCGCTGCACGGCGGCATCGACGCGTGGATCGAAGCGGGCCACGCGGTCGAGCACTGAAGCGAGCACTGAGGTTGAGCACTGAGGTTGAGCACTGAGGTCGGCGCCGCTCCAATCCGGATGTTAGAGTCACGCCTGATCGCGACCGAAGAAAGCAATACTATGACCAAGCAAGCCATCTCCTCTGCCGACGCGCCGAAGGCGCTCGGTCCCTATTCCCAGGCGATTCGCGCCGGAAACACCGTGTATCTTTCCGGACAGCTTGGACTCGATCCTGTCACTGGAATCCTGGTCGAGAGCATCGAAGCGCAGACGCACCAGGTCTTCCTGAACCTGCGTGC
>Ga0070670_100006163_pt1 | contig 10137 bp, 5 predicted proteins | sample KBSS63metaG_FD_64665 | JGI IMG/M metagenome (GOLD analysis project Ga0070670, IMG submission 64665) | Switchgrass rhizosphere microbial communities from Kellogg Biological Station, Michigan, USA - KBS S6-3 metaG | ecosystem: Host-associated > Plants > Roots > Rhizosphere > Soil ... | reverse complement strand
CGCCGTACCGAGACCTGTCGGGCGACCAGCGGCGACACCGCCTCGTGATCACGACCCTCGTCGATCTGCCGTTCGGACCCGGCAAGTGGATTGGCGGCAACACCAGCGGCGTCGTCGCCGCGCTGATCGGCGGCTGGCAGTTCAATACGATCGGCGAGATCCAGTCGGGCCGGCCGCTCGCGATGAACGGCAACGCGATCCTGCTGGATCCGGACATCGCGCTCCCGAAGAGCGAGCAGTCGTTCGACCGCTGGTTCGACAACAGCACCGTCGGCAACCCGCGGCCGGACGGAACCTACGCCTGGAGCCTCATCGGCCAGAACGACTATCGGCAGGTCGGCTTCCGCTTCCACGACGTCAACGAACCGACGGAACCGCAGTGGGCGTTTTCGTTCTTCAAGAACCTGCACGTCGGCGGCCGCAAGGCGCTGCAGGTCCGGATCGAGACGTTCAACGTGTTCAACACTCGGGTGTACGGCGGACCGAACACCGACCCGAACAACGCCAGTTTCGGCGTGGTCAGCACCGCCAGCCAGGTGAACTTCCCGCGCCAAAGCCAGATCAGTCTGCGGTTCATGTTCTGACCCGTGGCGGGGCGGGACCTACAGGGGCGAGGTATTTGCGGCGGGGCTAAAAGGCCCGCCCTACGGCCAAGGCATTCCTGGCGGGGCTGAAGCCCCGCCCTTCGGCCACCGCCGCATCGAGTAAGGCCGCGGCCTTCCGCCGTGGTTTGCCCGTCGTCGACTATCGTAGGATGGGGCTTTATGCCCCGGCTTACCCCGGGCTTTGCGCCCCGGCTTCACCAGCGTTTTATGCCCGGCTTACCCGTCTCGGCATTTCCGCAGTACAATCAGCCCCGCGTTTCCGGTAACCGTTACCCTTGCCCCCGCCGGGACCGTTCACGCTAACAGGAGGAACCAGTTCATGCGACGTAGTTTGTCGGTGGTGTCCCGCAGGTTGTACGCACCACTCCTCGTGGCCCTGGCCATGAGTGCTTTCATCACGACCATCCCGTCGACCGCCTCAGCTCAGGCGGTGACCGGGACGCTTCTCGGAAACGTCACGGACTCCAGCGGGGCGGCGATGCCGGGCGCGACCGTCACCGCGACCGACGTCGACAAGAACATCAGCCGCAACGTCGTGACCAACGAAGCGGGGTATTACATTTTCAGCAGCCTGCCGAACGGCTCTTATACGGTGGACGCCGAAATGCAGGGCTTCAAAAAGACTGCACGGCAGGGTGTGAAGGTCGACGTGAACACGACAGTGCGCGTCGATCTTTCGTTGAGCGTCGGACAGATGACCGAGGAGGTCACGGTCGCGGCGGAGAGCCCGGCTCTCCAGACCGACCGCACCGACACGGGCCGCATCATCGAGTCGAAGATGATTTCGGAACTGCCGCTGACCTTCAATCGAAACTTCCAGAGCTTGACGATGACGGTGCCGGGTGTGACGCGTCCGCACCGCGAGCACTCGCAGTTCTTCAACTCGCAGGACTCGCTGCGCTACGAAGTCAACGGCCAGCCGGGCATGGCGAGCAATACGCTGATCGAAGGGCTCGACGACAATCAGAAGACCGGACTGCTGCAGGTCATCATTCCCGCGGCGGACGCGCTGGAAACCGTCAGCATTTCCACCAGCAACTACGACGCCGAGTTCGGGCGCTCGGGGGGCGCGGTCACCAACGTGACCATCAAGTCCGGCACCAACGACCTCAAGGGCAGCGCGTTCTTTTTCGGCAACAACGAGAAGACCAACGCCGGCGATTACTTCACGCACCTGCGGCCGCCGACGAAGTTCGCCAACGGCGGCTTCACGCTGGGCGGCCCGATCGTCAAGAGCAAGCTGTTCTTCTTCGGCGACTACCAGCGCACGCTCGACAACCTCGGCTATGTCGTGCGCGCCACCGTCCCGACGCTTGCGATGCGCAACGGCGACTTCAGCGCCTCGGCAAGCAAGATTTACGATCCGTACACACCGGACGCCGATGTCTCAGGTGCCAACCGCGTCGCGTTCGCAGGCAACATCATTCCGCAGGATCGGATCAGCCCTATCGCGAAGAAGCTGCTGGCCTTCATTCCTGAACCCAACATCGCGGCGAATCTCGGTCAGAACAACTGGCAGAAGGCGCAGGTTCGCGAAAAGACCACCGACGGGTTCGACACGAAGGTCAACTACACGATCAGCGCCAAGGATCAGATGTCGTACCGCGCCAGCTTCATGCGGCCCGTGGTGTTCGATCCGGGCGCATTCGAGCAGTACGGCGGTCCGGTGAACGGCGGATTTGCCGGGACGGGCACCAACACCAGCAGCAGCACCGCGGTGACCTGGACGCGCGTCTTCGGTCCGAAGACGGTTCTCGACGTTCGCGGTGGGTTGAACTATTACCACAACGTGACCGCGACGCAGGGCAACGGGCTGACGACGAGTTCGGACGTCGGCATCCGCGGGGCCAATCTCGACGAGTACACGAGCGGCATTTCGTATTTCAACATCGCCGGCTATACCGACCCACTGCTCGGGTTCTCGGCGAGCCAGCCGTGGGACCGGTCCGAGAAGACGTGGAGCGTGGTGTCGACGTTGACCAAGATGATGAGCACTCACACCGTCAAGATTGGCGGGGAATGGCGGCACAACCGCGACATGCTGCTGCAGACGCAGGATGCCGGCGGGCCGCGCGGCCGTTTCAACTTCACCTCGTCGGGCACTACCACGCCGGCGGACCAGTCCACGTCGTCGAGCGTGGCGAACGCCTTTGCGTCGTTCCTCCTCGATTGGCCCGCCGTCGTGCAGCGCGATCTCAAGGTCATCGATCAGCCTGGAACGAAACACATGGGAACGTTCCTCTATGCCCACGACAAGTGGCAGGCGAGATCGAACGTCACCCTCGACCTCGGTCTGCGCTGGGAGTACTACACGCCGCTGCAGGGCCTCGAAGGGAAAGGCACGCTCTCCACTTACGATCCGGCGACGAACACATTCCATGTCGCGGGCTACGGCAACATCGATAACGCGCTCAACGTGAAGAACACGTTCACGAATTTCTCGCCGCGCACCGGCATTTCGTGGCGTCTCAATGAGAAGAACGTCGTGCGTGCGGGATACGGTGCCAGCACGATTCCGTTCCCGGACAATCGGTATGCATTCAACTATCCCGTGAAGCAGAACTACAACGGAACAGCCGCCAATGGATTCCAGCGCCAGGGCTCGATGGCTGCCGGGTTCCCCGACCCGGTGCTGCTGGACATTCCCGCGGACGGCATCGTCCCAGTCACGGGGAATCTGTTGAACGGCACGTGGGACGTCATTCCGACCGATCTGCGAGAGGGCACGCTGCATTCCTGGAACGCGGCGTTTCAACGCCAGCTGCCATACCGCTTTACGGTCGATGTCGCCTATGTCGGCAATCGCGGCGTGAACATCGTGATGGACGTCAACACGAATGCGGGCATGGTGTACGGGATCGGTAACGCCGGACGTCCACAGGTCGCGACGTTCAATCGTACGGGCACGTCCCGCACGCGCACGAACGATAACAAGACCCAGTACAACGCGCTGCAGATGAAGATCGACCGCCGGTGGAGCAACGGCCTGCTGGTGACGAACTCGTACACGCTCAGCAAATCGATGGACTATACGAATGAAAACGGCTCCATCGACACCCCGATCGACTTCAGCACCAGTTGGGGCCGGTCGAACTTCGACCGCACGCACAACTACGTGGGCACCGTGATCTACGAACTGCCGTGGGGGCCGCGCAAGAAGTGGTTGAACAGCGGCATTCTCGCCAACGTGATCGGCGGCTGGCAGCTGAGCAACATCTACATCGCCCAGTCGGGCGTGCCGTTGTCGATCACCGCGAGCAGCTCGCTGTTCAACACGCCGGGCAATACCGCCTACGCTGATCAGGTCGGCCAGGAGACAATCCTCGGCGGCCTCGGGCCAGGGCTCCTGTACTTCGACCCCAAGGCGTACGCACAGCCCGCCGCGGCAACGCAGGGGAACATGAAGCGCAACAGCGGACCGGAAGGCCCGGGCTTCTGGGAGCTCGATACGTCGCTCTTCAAACGCTTCAGCGCCGGCGCGAAGCGCTACGCTGAAATCCACGTGGACATGTACAACACCACGAACTCGGTGCGCTGGGGCAATCCGAACACCGGATTCAGCGCGGCGACGACCGGCAATACGTTCGGCCAGATTGGCGGAACGACCGGCGGTCAGCGCACGATGCGCTTCGGGTTCAGATTCGTGTTCTGATTCGCGGTTCGCGGTTCGCGGTTCGCGGTTCGTTCGGCCGGCGGGGCAACCCGCCGGCCGTTTTTCTTTTGCGGCAGTCGTAAGACCACGGCTCCGCGACCGCGACGGCATGTGCGTTGCAGCCCGCAGGAGCATGGTCAACGCCGCATCCCCGCAGTCTCCCGATACGATCGATCCGAAACAGCAGGGCCCGAAACCCGAATATCCGCAGAAACCCATGAAGGTGCCAGGCTCGGACGCGGAGATGACGCCCCGCGCGGATCACGGCGAGGAGTCGTACCGCGGGCTCGGCCGCCTTACCGACAAGGTCGCGCTCATCACCGGCGGCGACAGCGGCATCGGCCGGGCTGTTGCGATCGCATTCGCGCGCGAAGGCGCAGACGTCGCCATCAGCTATCTGCCCGAAGAGCAGCGCGACGCGGAGGAGACGTGCCGCTGGGTCGCCGAGGCAGGACGCAAGGCGGTCCCGCTCGCCGGCGACATCGGCGACGAGCGTCACTGCCACGCACTGATCGACCGCATGTTCGCAGAGCTCGGAACGCTCGACGTCCTCGTGAACAATGCCGCGTTCCAGTCCACTCACGAATCGATCGAGGAGTTCACGACCGAGGAGCTCGACCGGACGTTCAGGACGAACGTGTACGCGATGTTCTGGCTCTGCCGCGCGGCACTGCCGCGGATGAAGGCGGGGACGACGATTATCAACACCGCATCCATCCAGGCCTACGACCCGAGTCCGAACCTGCTCGCCTACGCGCCAACGAAAGCCGCGATCGTCAATTTCACGAAAGCGCTCTCGCCGCTCGCGATGAAGAAGGGGGTGCGCGTGAATGCCGTCGCGCCCGGTCCCGTGTGGACGCCGTTGATTCCGTCGACGATGCCGGAGGAGAAGGTCAGGAAGTTCGGCGGCGACACGCAGTTCGAGCGTGCGGCACAGCCCGTCGAGATCGCGCCGCTGTTCGTGTTCCTCGCGTCGAACGAATCGCGATTCGTCACCGGCGAAGTCTACGGTGCCACGGGCGGGCGGAGTCCTTACTAATGGATGCGGATTCCTTGATTAGGGATTAGAGGGATTCAGAGTCACTGAATAGTACTGCCCCCACCGCCAGGCGCCATCTGCGCCTCGGTCGGCGCCACTCCCGTCGCATCGAAGAAGATTGTCCCCGCGCCGGTCGAACCAAAGGCGCGCAGTCCGCTGAGTCCCGCAGACACCGGCACGGCGGTGACGTAGTACGCGGTTTCACTCGGGACGCCATTGCAATCGGTTGGTCCGGGCGAGGAGCTCGCGGAAGCCGCCATCGTGATGGTGTAGCCGCTCTTGACCGTCGGATCCGTCGCCAGGTCTGGCGAGATGAATCCCACCGCGCTGCCGGGGCACGCTGCCGCAAGCGTCGCCAGCGACGGCGAGAAGCCGCCCTTGGCTGCCGCGGCCGCGTAGCTGGTTTCCGCGCTGTTGAGCGCGCGCACCGATCCGATGGCGGCGGCTTCGTTGCCAGTGCGCCGCGCCCGGAGCATCGCCGGGACCGAGATCGCCGACACGATGCCGATCACGGCGACAACGATCAGCAGCTCCACCAGCGTGAAGCCGGCAGACTGCAAAGTTGAACGCGTCTTACAAAACGCGTACTGGGTGGACATACGCCCGCGATCCGGCGCTTTCGCAGCAACCTATGTAATTCGTTGAACTTAGACCGGGACGGCGTTCGCGGAATTCCCCGGCTATTGTCGGGGCTGCAAGGATACGACCAGCTGGGAGAAAGGACACGAGGACGAAGGACGAAGGACGTAGGAGATAGGAGACAGGAGACAGGAGGTAGGAGGGAGAAGGAGGAGGGAACGGAGCACAGCCGCCGGACGATGGCAAGTTGAGGCAGCGTCGGTACGTGGTTTGCGAACTGCGACGGCGGAGGTACACGTGGCAAAACGCACCAGCAGCGCTCGCGAGCTGATCGATACCGGTAACGCGAAAATGTTCGGCCGGCGCGATGCGCAGGGACGGTTCAGCGAAATGGATGCCGTCGGCCGCTCGCTCTCGACCGATCGTCGTCGGAAGGCAAAGACCTCATCGAAGCCGGGTCAGGGAGACCGCGGAGATCGCAAACGCTAGATAGTGCAGGCAGGGGGCAGTCTCTGCCTCCTGTCTTATCCCTACGTCCCACCTCCTATCTCCTGCGTCCTACCTCCTATCTCCTACGTCCTATCTCCTACGTTCTGTCTTTCTATCTTCTGTCTCCTGAACCAGCTCCAACGCATTCTCGAGTGCGGCGCCGCTCGCCGTGTTGTCGAAAATGCACCAGCGATCGATTCGCGCCGGCACGGCATTTATCGACTCAGCCAGCGCGTGGATGCGCTGCTCGCTGTAGCGCGACCAGTACGTGCGCGGCGATCCGTGCAGGCGGTAATAGACGAGCCCTTCCCAGCCGCCGGGCCGTTCCGCCCCGGGCGCCGGCGCCGGATCCGCAGCCACGCGCCCGACCTGGTGCGACACGAGCAGCGCGTCGGCGGGGGGCGTGAACCACGTGGCATGACGCGGTTCGCACACTACCGGTCCGTCGCAGCGCGCGCGCAGCAGCTCGAAAAACCGCGTCGCGACCCGGCGATCGAATGCAAGTGAGGGGGGCAGCTGGACGAGCAGCGGTCCGCACTTCCTTCCCAAGCCTTTTACTTCATCGAGAAACCGTTCGAGCGCAGGACGCGTCCGTCGCAGCGCCTGCTCGTGCGTGATCGTCCGCGGCATTTTGACCGCAAAGCGGAATCCGCGCGGCGTCGAGCCCGCCCACTTCGCGTAGGTGCTGCGTGCATGCGGACGATGAAACGAAGAATTGATCTCGGCGCAGGAAAGCACCTGAGCGTAGCGCTCCAGATGTGTACCCAGAGCTTGGAACCGCGGCGCTGACCCGCGAGGGATGCACCAACCGGCGGTCCCGATGTATGCCGCCATGAGCAGCTCCGGAGACGCGGTCAGCCCGAAATGCCGCCGCGCATGGTCAGCACGACGAGACCGTCGGTGGTATGCACTTCGAGCTGTCGAAGGTACTCGAGGTAGCCGCGGAAACCGCGCTGCTCGAGCAGCGCGGCGATGTCGATGGCAATGTGATCGCGCTCGAAATGCACGCCGGCCGGCGCGTCGAGAAAGCGCAGCGCAGGGCCCGCGAGCGACAGCAGCGCGCGGCCCTCCAGCCTCAGCACGAGGATCGGTGAAGACGGCAAACGAGGTTGTTCGGCGATCAGAACGGTCAGCTTGAGTGCCGGGATGAGCGGCGACGAGCCGATTCTCGCCCGCACGATGAATCTGTCGCCTGCTTCCGGCGTCACGTACAGATCGCGGATCGGGAGCGAGCGCGGCAGCGACTCCTGAATGATTTCATTCAGCAGCCGCTCGGAGATGGGGACGGTCGCCGACACGTCCGCACCGTGCAGATCCTCGAACCCCGAGGCCTGCAGGCGCATGAACATGCGAACGAACCGCTGATCCACCGGATCGCCGGGAGGAACCTGTAACTAGACCGCGGGACCTACGGACGTCCGGCGGCAATCCTCGCACCGGAAGTACAGAATCGGGAACGATTCCGAACGGCCGATGATGCGCGCGTTGGGACTGCCGCACTTCGGGCAGACCTCGCGCTGGGGAGCCGCAACTTTGGGAGTGGTGGTCCGCTTGGGACGCCGCTCTGCCTGAATGGAATCTTGCTGCATAGATTTGCCGCCCATCATATCGGGAATCCGCGTGCGTGTGCACCCCTTTTGCACACTCTTCGAGAAACTCGCCTCCGCCAGCCCGGCCGTAGGGGTCGCCCGGGTTGTCAAGCCTTACCTGTTAGACGCCGAATGATGGTTTGGGGATTCGCCCGCAGCGCTGTGCAAATCCTGTGGGCTGGGGCTGGACGCGCGAGCGACCAGGTTTGTGATGGAAAGGGCACGCGCCGACAACTAGCGGCGGGCTCACGATTTAGCCGACGGCCTTCCCTCCCGCGTCGTCCTTACCGTGGTCCCCGTCGTGCCCGATGCGGTTGTGATTTTCGCTAGAACGTGGACGGGCCAGCGGGCCCCCGGATCAGCAAATTATCCACGAAGAACTCCATCATCCGGTCCATGTTGATGCCGCTGTGCCCCCGGTCCGGGCCCAACTGAAGGTCGAAGCTCTTCCCCGCCCGCTGCAGCTCGGCGATAAGCTGCATCATGTTCGACGGGTGCACGTTGTTGTCGGCCGTGCCGTAGTAGAGCATCAGCCGCCCCTTCAAATCTTTCGCATACGTCATGGCGCTGCCCGCGTCGTAGCCCGCCTTGTTCTCGTCCGGCATCCACATGTAGCGCTCCGTGTACACCGTGTCGTAGTGATACCAGGCGGTGACCGGCGACGATGCGGACGCGGCCGCGAAGACGTCGGGATGCCTGAGCAGCGACATGACGGCGGCGTAGCCGCCGTATGACGTGCCATAGATGCCGACGCGCGACTTGTCGAGGTACGGACGCGCCCATAGCGCTTTCACGCCTTCGGCCATGTCGTCTATCTCGACCTGACCCAGCTTCAGATAAATCTGATCGAGGGTGCGTTTCCCGAGGCCCGGTACCGCGCGGGAATCCAGATTGACGATCAGAAATCCGTACTCGGCGATCGCGGACGGCGTAATGAAGGTCTCGCGTGCGGTGTTGCTCGCGGATGCCGGCCCGCCGTACACGCTGACCAGGGCGGGATACTTCCGTGCGGGATCGAACGTCGAGGGAAACTGAATCGTCCCGTGCAGCGCCGTCTTGCCATCGGCGGCGGTGAACGTGAACATCTCCGCTTTCTTCAACCCGAGCGTGTTGAATTTCGAGAGGTCGCTCTGCGCCAGTTCCGCAATCGTCTTGCCGGTCGTAGCGTCGACGAGCCGGCTGGCGGGCGGCATGTCGTGCGCCTGGTACACGTCGACGAAGTACTTGCTGTCGGGCGAGATCGCGCAACCGCCCCCGCCCCCGAACGCGCCGGGGCGCGGGGATGAGGCGGCCATACATCCGCCGATCGTGTGGGTGAACTTCGGGTCCGTGAGCCGCACGTCGTGCTTGCCGTCGAGCCCGACGCGGTGCAGCTGCATCTTCAGATAGTTGTCGCCGTCGCGGGCCGTGTAGAAGAGGACCCCGGCGGCTTCATCGACCTTGACCACGCTGGCGGCCTCGAACGATGTGTGTGTGGACAGCGGCGTAACGAGCTGCCCCGACAAATCGTAGAGATAGAAGTTGGTCCAGCCGTTGCGCGCCGATTCCCAGATGAAGCGCCGCCCGTCGCGCAGGAAGTGGAGCGCCGGCGTGTTCTCGATCCAGCCGGTCGGCCATTCCTCATGGAGGATGACGCGGACCTTTCCGGTCGCGGGGTTCGCGGCGGCGAACTCGAGGATGTTCTGACGGCGATTGGTGCGATTGAACAGCAGCTCGCTGCCGTCGGGCGACCATGCGACGCGGTACACGTAATGTCCGACCACCGTGTTGTCGAACGGTTTCCCGTCACGCACATCAATCCGGGTCGTCTGCTTCGTCGCGACGTCGTAGACGAAGAGATCGACGACCGGATTCGGCATGCCTGCCTTCGGATAGGCTTCCCTGTCGACCGTGCTCTGCAGCTTCGTCTGATCCAGCTGCAGATAGTAGTCCGGCACTTTCTGCTCGTCGAACCGGTAGAAGGCAATGCGTGAGCTGTCGGGCGACCACCACATCGCGGTCGTCTGCGACAACTCTTCGCCGTAGACCCAACTCGCGGTCGCGTACTTGGTCCGCGACGCCGCGCTGCCGTCGGTGGTGATCGGGATCTCGGCGCCACCCGCGATGTCTTTCATCCACAGGTTGCGATCGCGGTAGAAGGCGCGCCGTTTGCCGTCGGGTGCGTCGCTCGTATCGAACTGGCGG
>Ga0070670_100006160_pt1 | contig 10139 bp, 9 predicted proteins | sample KBSS63metaG_FD_64665 | JGI IMG/M metagenome (GOLD analysis project Ga0070670, IMG submission 64665) | Switchgrass rhizosphere microbial communities from Kellogg Biological Station, Michigan, USA - KBS S6-3 metaG | ecosystem: Host-associated > Plants > Roots > Rhizosphere > Soil ... | reverse complement strand
ATCACCGCGCTATCGTCGCCGCGCTGCACCAGCCGCTCGAGCTCGGTCTCGGCGGAGTCGAGCGCCTTCATCTGCGCGCGCAGCGTCGGCAGGGCGCTCTGAAAGATCTCCTCGAGCCGCTTGCTCTGATCGGCGGTGAGCATCAGCTCGGTCTTGTACCGATCCGACTGCCACCACTTGAACTTGCCCTGCGCCGCCAGCGGACTGGCGATCACGAGGACGAGCACGCCGACGAGCACGCTCCGAGCGGTTGTGTGTAGAGAAACAGACATGGGCTAACACTCCGTCTACGACGCACTTGCAGACGGTGTTTACTGCCTATGATACAAGAACATACGGCGTTTGGGCCGGCGCTCGACGGATGCCCGGGGCGGCCCCTGCCGCTAGCCCCGCTAGCCGTTGGCGAGCTCGTCGAGCCGCCGGATCACGGCGCCGACGAGGTTGTCCGGGGTCGAGGCCCCCGACGTCAGCCCCACCGTCAAAGGTCCACCCGGCAGCCAGTTGGCGGCCGTCATTTCGCTCGACGCATCAACGGGCTTGTGCAGGATTTCGGCGGCCGAAATCAGCGCGGTCGGATCGGCGATGTGGAAGGTGGGGAGCCGCGAGGCGCAGATCCGCGCCAAGTTGAAGGTATTGCTGCTGTTGTAGCCGCCAAGCACCAGCATCAGATCGAGTCGCTGCTCGTCGAGAAGCGCCTCGACGGCGTCCTGGCGGTCTTGCGTGGCGCTGCAGATCGTGTCGAACGCGCGGAACCGCGACCCCAGCTCCCCGTCGCCATACCGATCGCGTATGGCCGCGCGAAACAGCTCGCCGATTTCCAGCGACTCCGAACTCAACATCGTCGTCTGGTTGGCGCAGCCGATGCGCTCCAGGTGCCGATCGGGATCGAAGCCCGGGGATACCGCATGCTCGAACGTCCGCAGGAACGCCCGCGGGTCGCCGCCGCGCCGGATGTAATCGCAGGCGTCGAGCGCCTGCGCGCGATTGAGGACGACGAGATAGTGCGACGCCCCCCCGTGCGAGGCCTGCGATGCGGTGGCGCGCGTCTCCTCGTGCCAGAACTTGCCGTGGATGACCGACGTCAGCCCGTCCTCGCCGTAGCGCTTGACGTTCTTCCACACGTTGAGCACCGACCCGCAGGTCGTGTCCACCAGCGTGCAGCCCTTGGCCACGAACGTTTCGAGCGCCTCGATGGTCACGCCGAACGCCGGCAGGATGACGACGTCGTCGGGCGTGACCCGATCGATGGACATCCCGTCGTCGCTCAAGAAGTGGACGCCCATCTCGCGCAGTCGATCGTTGACGTGCGGGTTATGGATGATCTCGCCGGTCAGATACACCGTGCGATCCGGGAAGCGCGACCGCGCCTGGTAGGCGTAGTCCACTGCGCGATCGACCCCGTAGCAGAAGCCGAACTCCTTCGCGATGTGGATGGTGAGCCGGCCGGAGTCGTAACGGAACCCGTCCTGTTTGACGCGCGCCACGAGATCGCTGTGGTAGCTCTCGGCGAGCACCTGCGCAACCTCGCGCTTGCGATCGAGCCCCTTTCGGAAAATGAGCGGGCTTGACGGGCTACTCACGCACGTCGGTGACGCGGGGCGTGAGCACGTCGAGCGGACGCAGCGCCGCCGGGGCCGCGCTGCCGAAGGCGAGCTCCACCTGTCCGTAGAAATCGTCGTCGGAGCCGACCGACACCGCACGCACGGCCACGCCGGGCTCGCTGACGACTTGCACGGCCGGAACCGCGAACGCATGCACGGGCCGGCCGCTGCGCGCGATTCGCTCGGTGACGTGCTCGCCGACGATGCCGAGAATGACGCCGGCTGCCACCGCGGCCGCCACCCAGCGAGTACCGCTGCGGACTGGACGCACCGCGGCCTGCGGGGCGGCGGGGAAGCTGATGATGCGGGCCGAGCGGCACTCCTGCGCCACCCGTCCCATGATGCGGGCCTGCTGGCGCGCCAGCAGATCCTCGCCGAAGAGGAGGTCGGTTTCCGACCCCGCCGCGCGCGTGACCTCGTCGAGCAGCTCCGCCACCGCCAGGCCGCGCGCCTGGCAGGTCGGGCAGGCCAGGACGTGCTCGTTCGCGTCGCCGTCCGGCCGCGTGTCGAAGTGCAGCGCGATGATCTCGGTGTCGGTGAGATGGTGACGGGTCATGCGAGGGCCTCTTCGTCGCGCAGCAGCGCGCGGAGCTTGCGGACGGCGCGGAACAGGTGCACGCGCACCGTGGCTTCGCTCAGTCCCAGCGCGCGGCTGACTTCGGCCGTCGTCTGTTCGGCGATGTGGCAGAGGGTGAACACTTCGCGCTGGCGATTCGGCAGCCGGCCGATGGCCGTCCCGATCGTCTGCGTCCGTTGAGCCGAGATGAGCCGTGCCTCGGCGTTGGTCCGGGGCGCTATCGGTTCAGGCGGCGGCGCGTCGGTCTGGCTCGACATCGGGAGCGCCCAGCGCAGCCGGCGCGCGCGCGCCTTCCGCAGGTCGAGACAGCCGTTGACGAGGATGCGCGTGAACCAGACCTCGAAAGGCAGGTCTTCGCGGTAGCTCGTGATGTGGGTGAACACTTTCACGAAGGCGTCCTGCACCGCCTCGTCCGCGTCGTGGACGTCGCGCAGGTACTGGTAGGCGATGCGGACGGCGCGGCGCTGCTGCCGGGCCACCAGCTCGCCGAAGCGCTCGCGCGCGGCGTCGCGCTGGCCGGAGAGCACGAGCGCCTTGATGGCGCCCGCGATTTCGGACTCCTTGGACAGTACGGGGCGGACGCCACCCGTCGGGTCGGTCGTCTCGGCGCGGCGCGGGAGCCTCGTCATCGCCACGGCTATCACTATACTCCGGAAGGGCTTCCGCCCGCCGGCCGCGCTGGAATCTTCGGGTTGACTTGCTTCCGACTCGGCCGGTACGATCTGGAGCTTCACCAGAGGAGACACACGAGATATGACCACACAGGTCGAGCGGGCGTTCGGTCTCGAAGCGCTCGGTATCGTTCGATCCGGACGCGTCTACTGGAACCTGAGTCCCGCCGCCCTGTACGAGCAGGCGCTGGTTCGCGGTGAAGCATCGCTCGCCGCCGAGGGGCCGCTCGTGGCGCGCACAGGCGCCCACACCGGGCGCTCACCCAACGACAAGTTCGTCGTCAAGGAAGCGGCGAGCGACAAGCATGTCCACTGGGGCAGCGTGAACAAGCCGATCGACGAGGCGAAGTTCGACGCCCTCCACAAAGACATGATGGCGTATCTCCAGGACAAGGAACTGTTCGTCCTTGACGCCTGGGGCGGCACCGACCCGAAATACAAGATGCCGATCCGGGTGGTGAACGAGTTCGCGTGGCACAACCTGTTCGCGCGCAACATGTTCATCCCCGAGAACGACCCGGCGAAGCGCCGGGAGCATCGACCCGAGTACACGGTGATCGATGCTCCGAAATTCAAGGCCGACCCCGCCAAGCACGGCACCCGCACCGAGTGCTTCATCCTCGTGCACTTCGGCCGCAAGATGGTCCTCATCGGCGGCACCCACTACGCGGGCGAAATCAAGAAGTCGATCTTCTCCATCCTCAACTACACGCTGCCGCTCCAGGGCGTCCTTTCGATGCACTGCTCGGCCAATATCGGCGCGGCGGGCGACACCGCGCTCTTTTTCGGTCTCTCGGGTACCGGCAAGACGACGCTTTCGAGCGACCCGAACCGGAAGCTGATTGGCGACGACGAGCACGGCTGGAGCGACACCGGCGTCTTCAACTTCGAAGGCGGCTGCTACGCCAAGGTGATCAAGCTGTCGAAGGAGGCCGAGCCGCAGATCTACGAGACCACGCGCCGCTTCGGCACCGTCCTCGAGAACGTGGTCATCGACCCCGAGCTGCGTACGCTCGACCTCGACGACGCGTCGCTCACCGAGAACACGCGCAGCTCGTATCCGATCACTTTCATCGACAACGCCGAGCTCTCCGGGCTTGGCGGTCACCCGACGAACGTGGTGATGTTGACGGCGGATGCCTACGGCGTCCTGCCGCCGATCGCGCGCCTCACCCCCGAGGGCGCCATGTACCACTACCTCTCGGGGTACACTGCCAAGGTGGCCGGCACCGAGAAGGGCGTCACCGAGCCGAAGGCGACGTTCAGCACCTGCTTCGGGGCGCCGTTCCTGCCGCTCAATCCCAACGTCTACGCCAAGATGCTCGGCGAGAAGATCGCCAGGCACCAGGCCAAGGTGTGGCTGGTCAACACGGGCTGGACCGGCGGCCCCTATGGCACCGGCAGCCGCATGAGGATCGCGCACACGCGGGCGATGATCACGGCGGCGCTCACCGGTCAGCTCGACAACGCCACCTACAAGAATCACGCGATCTTCAACCTCGACGTGCCGACCGCGGTGCCCGGCGTCCCCGACGGCGTGCTCGACGCGCGCAGCACGTGGCCCGACGCGGCGAAGTACGACGAGCAGGCGAAGAAGCTGGCGCAGATGTTCGCCGACAACTTCAAGACCTTCGAGGGCGACGTCGACGCGAAGGTGAAGGCGGCCGGCCCGCGCGTATGACGTGCGCCGGAGGCGCACACAGAGATCCTGTGAGCGGTGGCCGACGGTGACAGTGACGGTTGTTCATCAGGCCACCGCCTACGAAGCCGTCATCGGCCTCGAGATTCACGCGCAACTCCGCACCGCGACGAAGATCTTCTGCGGCTGCAGCACGGCGTTCGGCGCCGCCCCCAATTCGGAAGTGTGCCCGGTCTGTCTCGGACAGCCGGGCGCGCTGCCGGTGCTCAACCGCCAGGCCGTCGACTACGCAGTCATGGCCGCGCTGGCGCTCGGTGCCGAGGTGCAGCGCGAGTCGATCTTCGCGCGCAAGAACTACTTCTATCCGGACCTGCCAAAGGGCTATCAGATCTCGCAGTACGAGCGTCCGCTGGCGCTTGGCGGCGGCCTGCGGATCGCCGTCGACGGTGACGCGCGCGTCGTCCGGCTCACGCGCATCCACATGGAAGAGGATGCCGGCAAGTCGTTGCACGAAGGCTTTCGCGACTCCGAGACGCGGACCTACGTGGACTACAACCGCAGCGGCGTGCCGCTCATCGAGATCGTGTCGGAGCCCGACATGCGCTCGGCGGCGGAAGCGTCGGAGTTCTTCACGCGTCTCCGCGAGATCCTCGTCTCCATCGGCGTCAACGACGGCAACATGGAAGAGGGGAGCCTGCGCTGCGACGCCAATGTCTCGGTCCGACCGATGGGCCAGCAGACGCTCGGCACCAAGGCCGAAGTGAAGAACGTCAACTCGTTCCGCTTTCTCCACAAGGCGATCGAATACGAGATCGATCGCCAGATCGACCTGGTGTCGAAAGGCGGACGGGTCGTGCAGGAGACGCGCCTCTTCGACTCGAGCAGCGGCCGCACCCATTCGATGCGGAGCAAGGAGGAAGCGCACGATTACCGCTACTTCCCCGAGCCCGATCTGCCGCCGCTCGTCGTCGACGCCGACCGGATCGAGCGGCTCCGCGCCGACCTCCCGGAGCTCCCCGAGGCGCGTCGCGCGCGATTCGTCGCCAGCTACGGCATCCCCGACTACGACGCCGGCGTCCTGACGCAGTCCGGCCTCGCGGGCTACTTCGAGCAGGTGGCCGGTGCCGCCGGCAATCCGAAGGCCGCCAGCAACTGGGTGATGGGCGAGCTGCTGCGCACGCTCAACGAGCGCGGCACGGCGGCGGCCGACGTGCCGCTGAAGCCGGCGGCCCTCGCCGGCCTGATCGCCCTCGTCGACAAGGGCACGATCAGCAACGCCATCGCCAAGGACGTGTTCCCGAAGATGTACGACTCGGGCCGCTCGGCCGACGAGATCGTGGCCACCGAGGGTCTGGCGCAGAACTCCGACGAGTCCGCGGTGCTCGAGATCGTGCGCGCGGTCATCGCCGCGAACGCCGACACCGTGGCCCAGTACCGCGCCGGCAGTCAGAAGACGTTCGGGTTCCTCGTCGGCCAGGTGATGAAGGGGAGCGGCGGCAAGGCCAATCCCAAGCTGGCCAACACGCTGCTCAAGCGCGAACTGGACGCCTGATATACTCCGGGCCAGCGTGATCACGACGCATCGCCTGTCGAAGCTCTATGGGCGAGGGCTGTATGCCCTGCGCGATCTGACGATCACGGTGGGCAAGGGCGAGTTCGTGTTTCTCACCGGGCCGAGCGGCGCGGGCAAATCCACCTTGCTCCGCCTGCTGCTGATGAAAGAGCGCCCGAACGAGGGTGAGATCATCGTCAACGGCCACAACCTGGCCAACCTGTCGCGCAGCGAAGTCCAGGAATACCGCCGCGGCATCGGCTTCGTGTTCCAGGACTTCAAGCTGATCCAGCGGCGCACGGTGCTCGAGAACATCTCGTTCGTATCCGAGGTCATCGGCGTCGCCCCGGCGCAGCAGCGGCGGCGCGCGTTCCAGGTGCTGAAGTGGGTGGGACTGCAGCACCGGATGAATGCCTATCCGCAGGAGCTCTCGGGCGGTGAGCAGCAGCGCATCTCGATCGCGCGCGCGCTGATGAACGACCCGGCGCTGCTGCTGGCCGACGAGCCGACCGGCAACCTCGATCCGGACCTCTCGCTCGAAATCATGAATCTGTTCCGCGAGATCAACGCCGGCGGCACCACGGTGCTCATCGCCACCCACGACCGCGAACTGATCCGCCTGGTGGGGCGGCGCAGCATCACGCTCGATCAGGGCCGTATCGTCGAAATGGCCGAAGGCCACGCGAGCGTCACGGCGTGAGGGCGATCGACTATGCGTTCCGGCAGGGATGGGCGAGCCTGCGCCGCGGCGGCGGCTCGACGCTGTTTGCCGTCGTGGCCATCGCGCTGGCCATGAGCGTGCTGGGCGGGCTGCTGCTCGTGACGTGGAACGTCGAGCGGCTGCTGGCGCGCTGGACGACGAGTGCGGAGTTCTCGGTGTACCTGCGCGACGACGCTACCTCGGAGCAGCGCGGCGTCATCGAGGGGCTCGTCGATCAGAGCGGCGCGGCCGCCGGCCGGGAGTACGTTTCGAAGGAGCAGGCGCTGGTACGGTTCCGCAGCGAGTTCGCGGAGCTGGCCTCGACCGCGGCCGGCATCGGCGACAACCCGTTCCCGGCCTCGATCGAAGTACGCATGCAGGCTGCGGCCGAAACCGACGGCCGGGCCGACGCGCTGCTGAAGAAAGTGGCCACGCTGCCCGGCGTGGCCGACGTCCGCTACGACCGTGCCTGGCTGGCCAAGGTAGGCGCCGGGCTCGACGCGCTGCGCCGCGCCGGCGGCGTGCTGGCGCTGCTCATGGCGATGGCGGCGGCGGTGACCGTGGCCGCCGTGGTCCGGCTCGGCCTGCACGCACGGCGGGAGGAGCTGGAAATCATGCAGCTCGTCGGGGCGTCGCTGGCCTTCATCCGCGGCCCCTTCGTGGCCGAAGGGCTTCTGCAGGGCGGCTTCGGCGCCATCGCGGCGGTGCTGCTGCTGTGGGGCGGGTTCACCGTCGCCAGCGCGTCCTGGGGGCCGCAACTCACGGCGGCGCTCGAGGGCGTCGATCCCCAATTCCTGCCTGCGCGGTTCTGCGCGCTCCTCGTCGCGGGGGGCATGCTGGTGGGCGGGGCCGGCGGCTTTGCGGCCTCCCGGCATGCGGTCTAACGGCCCGGCCGGAGGGCGGCACTCGACCGCCGGAACCCAGGTAACACCGCGTTGACATGTCCAAGGCGCCCTCGCTAGACTGGATCCAATCCGCCGCATGAAAGTTCAACGGCAACGGGTTTCCCGCTTTCTGACCGATTCGGTCCCGCTCTGGGAACCGACCTGTTATTCCCGTTCCAGCTTCTACCGCGAAGAGTTCATCAAGTGCCAGCGCTGTCTCGATCAGCAGCGTGAGTACTACTCCGAGCGCGCGGTCATGGACGTCGAAGAGGCGCTGACCAAGGTGATGGCGCAGCTCGATCGCCTGTGCACGAACGAAGACGCCGACCAGGTGGTGAGCCGCCTGCTGCGGCAGTTCGACGTCGTCACCGGGTTGTCCGCATGGACCGACCCGCGCCAAGTCAACTGATCAAGGCCCGCATAACGGGGTGACCCGTTCCCTGGCACAACTGAGATCGGATTTGCACGACGTCGTGCGCGCAGCGCTCGAGGCCGTGGATGCCGGCGCGCTCGTGCGCCGCGCCGTCGTCGAGCCGTCGATTGCGCGCGCCCTCAACGACGCCGCGGCCGTTCACGTGATCGCGGCGGGCAAGGCGGCGTCGGTGATGCTCGATGCGTGCGTGAGCTACGGCGTGGCGGCCCGCACGATGCTCGGCATCGGTCCGGCGGGGTCGCCGGCGCCGCCCGCGGGTACCGAGTGGCACACGGGTGGACACCCGCTGCCTGCCGCCGGCAGTGTCGCCGGCGCGCGACGGGCCATCGCCGTGGCGGGGCGCGTGCGCGCGGACGAATTGCTGCTGGTGCTGCTGTCGGGCGGCGGCTCGGCGCTGATGTCGCTGCCGGCCGATGGCGTGACGCTCGAGGAGAAGCAGCAGACGGTGCGGCGGCTGCTCGAAGCGGGCGCGGACATTCACGAGCTGAATACGGTCCGCAAGCATCTGTCGGCCGTCAAGGGCGGCCAGCTGGCGGCAGCCTGCGCCGGACGCACGTTGACGCTCGCGGTGTCCGACGTGGTCGGCGACGACCTCAGCGTCATCGCGTCGGGCCCGACGGTGGCCGATCCGAGCAGCTTCGCCGACGCCTTGGCGGTGCTGGCGCGCCGTGGCGGCGATGGCGCCTTTCCGGCGGCCGTGGTGCGGCGCCTGCGCGCCGGCGCCGCGGGCGACCTGCCCGAGACACCGGGCGCCGGCGATGCGAGCCTGGTTCGCTCGACGGCGGTCGTCATCGGTCCCCAGCGCGGCGCCGTGGAGGGTGCGCGGCAGGCGGCCGCCGCGCGCGGATATGCCGTGCACGTGGTGGACGAGCCGGTCACCGGCGAAGCGCGCGACGCCGCGGCAGCGCACGTCGCACGGGCGGCGCGTGCCGCCACGGGGCTGTCGCGCCCCGCGTGCATCATCGCCGCCGGCGAGACCACGGTGACCGTCACCGGAACGGGCAAGGGCGGACGCAACCAGGAGTTCGCGTTTGCCGCCGTCGGCGCGCTTCACACGCTGGGCGGGACGGCCGTCGTGGCGAGCGTCGGGACCGACGGCATCGACGGCCCCACGGATGCAGCTGGCGCCATCGGCGATTCGACGACGTTGGCGCGCGCCGCCGCCGCCGGAATCCAGGATCCAGAAAGCTATTTACGAGACAACAATACGTATGCGTTTTTCGATCGGTTGGGAGATCTCATCAAGACGGGCCCAACCCGCACCAATGTCGGTGACATCCAGATTGTGTTGGTCGGCTGAGCACATCTCGCCGGCCCGGTCATGACCCGCGAAGACATTCTCCAGAAGATGCGCGAGCGGGCGCACTATCCCGCCACCGCGCGCGATCTCGCGCGCATCCTCAAAGTGCCGCGCGAGCAGCGCGCCACCTTCACCAGGCACCTGAAATCGCTGCTGGCCGACGGTGCGCTGGTGCAGGTGCGCGGCAACCGCCTCGGGCTGCCCGACAAGATGGACCTGATGGTCGGGCGGCTCCAGGTCAACCCGTCCGGCTTCGGCTTCGTCGTTCCGGAGCGGAAGGGCGACGCCGAGGCGCACCCCGACATCTACATCCCGGCGTTCGCGCTGGCGGAAGCGATGCACGGCGACACCGTCGTGGTGCGGGTGGAGAAGCAGACCGAGAAAGGGTTCGAGGGGCGCCTCGTCAAGATCCTGCAGCGCGCGCACGAGCGAATCGTCGGCCGCTTCGACGTGGACGGATCGGGGCTCGGCTACGTGGTGCCGTTCGATCGCCGCCTGGTCGCCGACGTTCAGATTCCGAGCGGGGAGTCGGCCTCGGCCGAGCCCGGCGACATGGTGGTGGTGACGGTGACGCGATGGCCGACGGCCACGCGCGGTCCGGCGGGCACGGTGAGCGAGGTGCTCGGGCGCATCGACGAGCCCGGCGTGGACACGCAGATCATCATCCGCAAGTTCGGCATCCCCGACGCGCATCCCCCCGACGCAGTGGCCGAAGCCCAGGCCATCGGCGGGGCCGTGCGCGAGCAGGACGTCAAGGGACGGACGGATTTCCGCGGTGTCAC
>Ga0070670_100006156_pt1 | contig 10143 bp, 7 predicted proteins | sample KBSS63metaG_FD_64665 | JGI IMG/M metagenome (GOLD analysis project Ga0070670, IMG submission 64665) | Switchgrass rhizosphere microbial communities from Kellogg Biological Station, Michigan, USA - KBS S6-3 metaG | ecosystem: Host-associated > Plants > Roots > Rhizosphere > Soil ... | reverse complement strand
GGCCGAGCAGCAGCCTCCGCCCCCGGCCGGCCGGGGCGGACAGGGACGTGGGGGAGAGCCAGCGGTTTTTCCCGCGCAGCAGCGTCCCCCCGGCGATCCGGCGCTCATCGAACGCGGCAAGGCGCTCTTCACCGTCAACTGCGTAGCGTGCCACGGAGCGGATCTGCGCGGCGGTGTCACCGGCGGGCCGAACCTGCTGCGATCGCCGGTCGTGCTTACGGACGAGCACGGGGAGCAAATCATCCCAATCGTCCACGGCGCGCGCGCCGAGCGCGGCATGCCGGCGCTCAAGCTGCCGGACGATGACGTCGTGGCGATTGCGGAGTATATCCACAGCGTGCTCGCCACCGCCCAGCGTCAGGGGGCGCCTCCCGCGACCAACGCGCCGATTCCCAATGCGATCGTCGGCGATGCGGCGGCAGGGCAGGTCTACTTCAACGCGAAATGCGCGTCGTGCCATTCGCCGAGCGGCGACCTGCAGGGGATCGCCACCCGGCTGCCCGAAGGCAAGGCGCTGCAGAATTTCTGGATCTCGGGCGGCACGTTCGGCGGCGGCGGACGCCGCGGTCGCGGCGCGGGATCGATGGAGAAGAAGATCCCTACCGCGAACATCACGTTTCCTGGCGGTGAGCGGCTCGACGGAATGATCGTCCGCATGGACAACTTCCTGCTGACGGTACGTCAAGGCGACGGAACGCTGAGGACAGTGCGTCGCGACGATCCGCGGATCAAGATCGACATCAAGGAACCGCTCGATGCCCACCGTCAGCTGCTGGGCACGCTGACCGACAAGGACATGCACGACGTGACCGCTTATCTCGCCACACTGAAATGATGCTCAAGAAAACTCTCGTGACGGCGGCGTTGATTGTGTCGCCGATCGTGCTGCTGGCGCAGGGAAAGGGAATCGATCCCGCGCAGTTGACCAAGCCGCTCGCCGACATCTGGCCGACTTACAACGGCGACTACACCGGCAAGCGCTTCAGCAAGCTGACCCAGATCAACCAGACGACGGTCAAGAACCTGACGCTGGCGTGGTCGGCGCGATTCACCGGCGGGTCGCTCGCCGGCGGTGGCCGCGGGCAGTTCGGCGGCGGCGGGCTGATCGTCGGCGGCGAGGGCACCGGCGAGTACCCGGTCAGCACCGACGTCGAGATCAAGGCCTCGCTGCTGATGGTCGACGGCACGCTCTACCTGACCTCGCCGGACAACGCGTGGGCGATCGACGCGCGCGATGGCCGCACGCTGTGGCACTACTTCTGGAAGACGAGGGGCGGCACGCACATCGCGACGCGCGGGTTCGGCATGTGGAACGACTACCTCTACATGGAGACGCCCGACAACTACCTCGTGTCGCTCGAAGCCAAGACGGGGAAGGAACGCTGGCACAAGGTCATCGCAGACTTCAGCCAGCAGTATTTCTCCACGATGGCGCCGATCGTGGTCGGCAACCATGTGCTCGCGGGGACGGGAAACGATCTCGACATGCCAGGGTTCCTGCAGTCGTTCGATCCCGACACCGGCGAGCTGCAGTGGAAGCTCTACACGGTGCCGATGAATCCCGGCGATCCCGGCGTGGAGACCTGGCCGAGCCTCGACGCGGCGCAGCATGGCGGGGCGCAGCCATGGCTGCCAGGCGCGTACGATCCCGAGACGCATCTCTACATCTTCGGAACCGGAAACCCCACGCCCGCCTACACGAAAGGGCGCGGCGAAGGAGACAACCTCTTTACGGGATCGCTGATCGCGGTCAACGTCGACACCGGCAAGATGGCGTGGTACTACCAGACCGCGCCACACGACATGCACGACTGGGATTCGGCGCAGACGCCGGTGATCGTCGATGCGCCCTTCAAGGGCCGCATGCGCAAGCTGGTGATGACGGCGGCGCGCAACGGCTATTTCTTCGTGCTCGATCGCACGACCGGCGAACATCTGCTGACGAGCAAGTACGGCTCCTCGACGAACTGGGTGAAGACGCTCGACGAGAAAGGCCGGCCGATGCGTATCGTCGAGAAAGACGCGTCGGTCGGCGGCGCGCTGGTATCTCCCACAGCCGGCGGTACGGTGAACTGGGAACCGCCTGCGTTCAATCCGTTGACCGGCTTGTTCTACGTGCCGGAGCGAAACGGCTTTCAGATCTTCTATCTGATCGATCTCGATCCGCGTGGGTCGATGGGGCTCGGCGGCATCGAATCGGCGAACGTGGGCTCCGCCGGATCGTTTTTAACGGCGCTCGACTACAAGACGGGCAACGCGGCCTGGCGCTACAAGTACACGGGGAACAACGGCGGCGGTGGAGGCGTGCTGACCACCGCGGGCAAGCTCGTGTTCGCCGGCGACGGTGCGAGCAATGTCGTCGCGCACGACGCGCTCACGGGAAAGGCGCTGTGGCACTCGCGCGTCGGCGGCGTCACGAACCCGCCGCAGACGTTCATGCTCGATGGCCGGCAGTACCTGATTGTGGCCGCGGGGGACACATTGTGGGCGTTCTATCTGTATTGAGAGACCGGAGGGGACGGAGGGAACGGAGACAAACGCTGGCGCTAACCACGGAGGAACGGAGTCACGGAGGATCCTTGTTGCCTCCGGACTTTCTCCGATTCCTCCCGCGTAGCGGCTGATGCTCCAGGTCGGGCTAAATCCCTACGGCCTCGCCTACACCGTCGGTCTCCAAGGGCTTGGGACTCCGAGAGTGAATCCCCAGCCAATCGGGCTTGACGGATTCATCGGCGTCGCGCGCGAGATCGATGCGCGCTGTATCGAGCTCGATTGGCGGTGGCTGTTCCCGATGCGCGACGAGGAACTCCGCGCGCTCGGCGACCGGCTGTCCGACCTGCCGCGGATCTGCAGCTATTGGCTGCAGCAACAGCCGGACGACACGCTCGCCGAAGCGATCCGCGTCGCGAGCGGGGTTGGGGCGCGCACCTTGCGCATGCACCTGACGCCCGTGCTCGAAGGGGGACGCGCAGCGCTTGGCGTGCGGTGGCGGGAGATGATCGATCATGCGCGCACGGTCCTGCGCCGCGAGGCGCCGCGCGCCGCTGCTGCGGGCCTGACCGTCGCGATCGAGAACCACCAGGATCTCACCAGCGGCGAGCTCCTCGCGCTCTCGCAGGAGGCCGGCGAGAACGTCGGCATCACGCTCGATACCGGCAACCCGTTTTCTGTCGGCGAAGATCCAATCGGGTTCATGAAGCGTGCGGGCCACCGAATCCGTCACCTGCACCTCAAGGATTACGTCGCGCAGTTCACGCCCGAGGGATATCGCTTGATTCGCTGCGCAACCGGCGACGGCTGCGTGCCGTTCGCGGAGATCGGGGCGCAGTTTCCGGCCGACGCCACCCTCACAGCGTCAATCGAGATCGCAGCGCTGGACGCACGCCACATCCGCGTGTTCACTGAGGAATGGTGGGCAGGTTACCCGGCGCGTACCGCGGCAAGCGAGCTCGCGCGCGCCGTGCAGCGCTTGAAGCGGGCACGGCTCGACGATAATGCCGACTACCGCACGCCATGGGAAAAAGGCGAGGCGCCGGAGGCGATCGCCGCCTACGAACGAATGCAGCTCGATAAAAGCGTCGCGAATCTCAAGGCGCTCGGCTGGATGTAGGCCGGTCCTTTACGGACCGGCGGAGAGGCGAATGACCGACAAGGAATTCTCGTTACAAGGTGAAGTCGCGCTGGTGACCGGATCGGGCCGTGGACTCGGGCACGCGATTGCCATGCGCTTGGCCGAGCTCGGCGCCGATGTCGCGATCCACGATCGCGACGATATCTGCTGCGCCGAATTCGGCGAGTTCACGAATCTCGACGCGTCGGCGGCGGACGTCGCGAAGCACGGCACGAAGGCGGTCGCGGTAACGGGCGATATCGCCGATGCCGGGCGCGTCTTCGAGATCGCGCGAGAGGTGGAGTCGAAGCTCGGCCCCATCACGATTCTCGTCAACGCCGCCGGCGGCGACATCGCGGCGCGCGGCGGCAAACCGAAGCCGAACGACGCGCTGCACATCAAACTCGAGGACATCCGCGCGATCGTCGATCGCAACCTGATCGGGACGATGCTAATGTCGCAGGCGGTGGTGCGCGGAATGGTCGAACGCCGCCGCGGCTCGGTGGTCAATATCGCTTCCGCCGCCGGGCACTTCGGGACCTCGCCCGAGGTCGCGTACTCGAGTGTGAAGGCGGCGATCGTCCACTACACGCGCTGTCTCGCGTTCGAAACGCGGCCGCATTACGTGCGCGTGAACTGCGTCAGCCCCGGCGCGACCGCCACGGGCCGGTTCCTCGTCACGCGCACAATCGATCCGGCGCTGCTGGTGGACGACGGAACATTCGAGCGCTACGGCTCGCCGCGCGACCAGGCGAACGCGGTCGCGTTCCTGTGCTCGCCGGCGGCGAAGTTCATACACGGGCAGGTGCTGCGCGTGGACGGCGGGCTGACGCTGTACGCGAGCTGAGCTCTGTCGGCCCGCAGGGCCCGTGGCCGCTACCGGTTCACCAGCCGCGCCGGCACGAATACCAGGATGATCGCCGCGCCCGCGACGAGCACCGCGGACACCGCGAACATTCCCGCCTGCGTGCTGTGCGTCAGGTCTTTCAGCCACCCCACGACGTAAGGGCTGACAAACCCCGCCAGATTGCCGATCGAGTTGATCGCCGCGATGCCCGCGGCTGCGGCGGCGCCGCTCAGGAAGGCAGTCGGCAGACTCCAGAAGAGCGGCGCGCAGCTGAAGACGCCGGTCGCGGCGATGGTCAGGAACAGGATCGCGAGCGCGGTGTGCGTGCCGGCGATCGCGCTCGACGTCAGCCCCGCCGCGCCAATGAGCATCGCGCTCGCGGCGTGCCAGCGGCGCTCCCGGCGACGGTCGGCGCTCCGGCCGAAGAAGACCATCGCGATCGCGCCGGCGCCATACGGAATCGCGGTGAACATCCCGATCTTCAGCGTGCCGCTGACCCCCGCGGCCTGGATCAGCGTCGGCATCCAGAACGTCAGCCCGTACTGACCCATGACGATCGTGAAGTAGATCGCGCACATCAGCACGACGCGGCGATCGGCGAGCACGGCGCGGAGCGAGCCGTGCGGCTGGATGTGGGCGCTGTCCTCGGCGAGCCTCCGCTCGAGCAGCGTCTTCTCCTCGTCGTTCAGCCACTTCGCGCTGCGGATGCCGTTGTCCAGGTAGAGCAGCACGATCGCGCCGACGACGAGGGCGGGGGCGGCTTCCAGCAGGAACAGCCACTGCCAGCCTGCCAGCCCCGCCTTTCCCGCGAACGTCGTCATGATCCAGCCGGAGACCGGTCCGCCGAAGATTCCCGACAGCGGGATCGCCATCATGAACAGTGAAATCATGCGGCCGCGCCGGTCGCTCGGGAACCAGTACGTCAGATAGAGGATGATGCCGGGGAAGAAGCCCGCTTCCGCGACGCCGAGCACGAACCGCAGGGCATAGAACGACAGCGGCGTCTTGATGAACATGAAGAGCGCCGAGACGATGCCCCAGGTGATCATGATGCGCGCGATCCACGTGCGCGCGCCGATGCGGTGCAGGATGATGTTGCTCGGCACTTCGAAGGTGAAGTAGCCGATGAAGAACATCCCCGCGCCGAGGCCGTAGACCGTCTCGCTGAACCCGAGGTCGCTCAGCATCTGCAGCCGCGCGAACCCGACGTTCACGCGGTCGAGATACGCGACCACGTAACACAGCATCAGGAAGGGAAGCAGGCGCCAGGTGACTTTGCGGTAGGCTGCGGCTGCGGCCCGATCCATGGAAGGCAAGCCGGCTCAGTGTATATGATGCGAACGGAACGGAGCGAGCGACGTCAGCGCGAGCGGAGTGGAGGGAGCGAGGCGGGGTACAGGGGCTCCCGCCGATAAAACAATGAGAGTCGTGATAACGGGCGGCGCGGGATTCCTCGGCCGCCGCCTCGCGCGGGCGTTGCTGGATCGCGGCACGGTTGCCGCAGCCGACGGAAAGCAACACGCGATCGACGAGATCGTCGTCCTCGATGTGGCCCACCCGCAGCGCTACGACGATCCGCGCGTCCGCACGGTCACCGGCGACATCGCGAACCCCTCGGTTCTGCACGAGACGATCGATGCCAAGACGTCGTCTGTATTCCATCTCGCGGCGATCGTCAGCGGCATGGCGGAAGCGGACTTCGATCTCGGCCTGCGCATCAACGTCGACGCGACGCGGCACCTGCTGGAAGTCTGCCGCGCCAACCGCAATCGGCCGCGGGTCGTCTTCACCAGCTCGATCGCCGTCTATGGCGGCGAGCTGCCCGCGATTCCCCGCGAGGAAACGGCGCTGAACCCGCAGACGTCGTATGGGGTTCAGAAAGCGATCGGCGAGCTGTTGATCACCGACTACACGCGGAAGGGGTTCGTGGACGGCCGCGCGCTGCGTCTGCCGACGATCAGTATCCGCCCCGGCGCGCCCAACGCTGCCGCGTCCTCATTCGCCAGCGGCGTTGTCCGGGAGCCGTTGAATCACCAGCAGGCGATCTGTCCGGTGAGCCGCGGCACACGCGTGTGGCTCGCGTCGCCGAGGACCGCAATCGACGCGCTCATTCGCGCCCACGACATCGAGCCGGAGGCGCTGGGGATCCGCCGGGCGCTCAACGTCCCCGGAATCTCTGTCACCGCAGAAGAGATGGTCGCCGCGCTGGAGCGTGTCGCGGGGCGCGAGATTGCCGCCTACGTGCGCTGGGAAAAAGATGCGCGAATCGACAGGATGATGAACGGCTGGCCTGGCGCGCTGGACGACGCGCGCGCGCGGTCACTGGGTTTCCCTGCGGACGGAGATTTCGACGCCATGATCCGGCAATATATGGAGTCTGTCCGGACGATTGCCGGGCCGTAAAGGCCCGGCCTACGTGGAGGGCGGCCCTTCCGCCTTCGCCAAGGCTCCGGCGGACGGCCGTAGCTTTAGCGGAGGCTGGTCATGGGCCGCCGGCTTCAGGCGGACGAAGGAAGGAAGTGAACGATGGCGAACCATTGGCTTCAGCTGTCGATTGTCGCCGGCGTGACCTGCGCCGTGCTGCCAGTCGCCGGACAGGGACGTGGCGGACGTGGCGGCGCTCCGGTGAACCTGCCCGACGGCCCAGGCAAGGAAGCGGTGCAGGCCAACTGCGCAACCTGTCATTCGCTCAACAACATCCTGAGCTCCGGCGGTTACACCCGCGACGGCTGGATCACGCTGACCAAGACCATGATCGCGCTGCCCGACGATCAACGCGCCATCGTCGCGGATTATCTGGCCGCGCACTTTCCTGAACAGCCGCGTCCCGCGGCGGTGGTGATTCCGGGATCGGTGAAGGTGAACTTCAAGGAATGGCTCGTGCCGACGTTGGGATCGCGGCCGCACGATCCGCTCGCGATGCCGGACGGCACGCTCTGGTACACGGGGCAGTTCGCCAACCGCATGGGCCGTGTCGACATGAAGACGGGTCAGTTCAAGGAATATCCGCTCCCGGAACAATCGGGGCCGCACGGGCTGACCGGCGACAAGGACGGCAACATCTGGTTCACCGCGAACGGGAATGGTTACATCGGCAAGCTCAACCCGAAGACCGGCGAGGTGACCCAGTACAAGACCGCGGGGGCGCGCGACCCGCACACGCCGATCTTCGATCAGAAGGGAATTCTCTGGTTCACCGCCCAGGGCGCGAACATGGTCGGCCGGATCGATCCGAAGACCGGGGAGGTCAAGATGGTGTCGTCGCCGACCGAGCGCTCGCTCCCGTACGGGATTGTCGTGAGCTCGACGGGCGTGCCGTTCTTCGTCGAGTTCGGGGCGAACAAGATCGCCAGCATCGATCCGCAGACGATGGCGATCAAGGAATACATGCTGCCGCACGAAGACACGCGCCCACGCCGCATCGCGATCACCAGTGACGATGCGCTGTGGTACGCGGATTATTCCCGCGGCTACCTGGGCCGCTTCGATCCGAAGACCGGCAAAGCGAGTGAGTGGCCCTCGCCCGGCGGTCCGAAGTCGCAGCCATACGGCATCGCCGCCTACAACGACGTGATCTGGTATAGCGAATCCGGCGTCAGGCCGAACACGCTCGTCCGCTTCGATCCAAGAACGGAGAAGTTCCAGACCTGGATCATTCCGTCGGGCGGCGGCGTCGTGCGCAACATGATGGCCACCAAGGAAGGAAACTTCGTGCTCGCCGAGAGCGGCGTGAACAAGGTCGCGCTGGTGGAGGTGTCGCGCTGACGTCGCCGTTTACCATCGAGACGCTGCGGTTCCTGCGCGCGTTGAAGCGCAACAACGACCGCGAGTGGTTCCGTTCACGGCGCGACCGCTACGATCAGGTCGTCCGCGGCCCGATGATCGCGCTGGTCGACCAGCTGGCGCGCGACTTCAGGACGTTCGCTCCGGAACTGGTTGCGGCGCCGAAGCTGTCGCTGTACCGCATCTATCGCGATACCCGATTCAGCGACAACAAGACGCCGCTGAAGACGCACGCCGCGGCGGGGTTCCCCTGGCGTGGGCTGCCGAGGCACGAGGGCGCGGGGCTGTACCTCGAAATCGCCGGCGGTTGGGCGTGGGTCGGCGGCGGCATGTGGGCGCCGCAGCCGGTGCAGCTTCAGCGCGTGCGCGAGCATATCGCCGAGACCTATCCGGAAATCGACACGCTCCGCCGCGCGACGCCCTTCAAGCGCAGGCTTGGTTCGCTCGAGGGAGATCGGCTGACCCGCGTCCCGCGCGGATTCCCGCGTGAACATCCCGCGGCCGAGTATCTGAAGCACCGCAGATTCGTCGCCGGCCGCGAATTCCCGGCGGAATTCGCGGTCAGCGACGAGTTCTATCCAACCGTCGTGCGCACGTTCCGTGCCCTGATGCCGCTGGTGAGGTTCCTCAATGAGCCGTTGGTAGGGCTTCAGGACTTCAAGGTTTGAAGCCATGAAGCCCCGAGGCCTTTTTCAGAACGTAATTCTGAAACCCAGCTGTCCGACGCGCTGCTCGGGTTGTCCTGAATCTCCCGCATACCCCGTCGGTTTCATGAACGACGTCGTGTTCGGCGTGTGCGTCGCCAGGGTGCCAACGTAGAACGCGCCGTAACCTTGCGGCCCCTGCGTGACGTACGCGGGGTTGATCGCATTGAACAGGTTGAACACCTCTCCGATCGCCTCCAGGTTGATGCGCGACCCGACGCGGATCGTCTTCGCCACACGGAGGTTCAGCTGCGACAGCGCGGCGCCACGGCCGCACAACACCGTCTCGCACGCCCCCATCTCCTTGTACGACGGCACGCCGGCGTCGTCGATGCCGGTGAATTTGTAAGCCGTCGTGTAGATGTCGTTGCTCACGCCGTCGCGGTTGTTGTCGTAGCCATACCAGATGTGGATCGGCGTCGCCGAGCGATACCGGAAGATCGGCGAGACGTAGATGCCCCATGGCGCCTGGATGACCGCGCTGATCGTCACCTTGTGCCGCGCGTCCGTGCGGAACGTCGGTCCCAACTGTACGTCGGCGAGCGGGTTTGTCGCATCCTGCACCAGGTTTGTCGTCAGCTCGTCGATCGCTTGTCCGCCGCGGCCGACAGATTTCGAGAGCGTATACCACGCGTTCAGCTGAAGGCCGTGGTCCATCCGGCGCCGCACGCCGAGGTTCAGCCCGTCGTATTTGCCGGACCCGATGCTGATGGCCAGGGTGGGGTTCGCCGGACTCAGGCCGAGATCCGCGTAGCGTCGCGCGCCGCCGTTGATTTGGGTATTGAGCGGCCAGCGAACTCCGACATCGTGGTTGCCGGTGTGAACGTAGTCCACATCGATCGCGGTTGACTTGTCGAGCTCGCGCGACCATCCCACCGAAGTCTGGCTCGTCCACGGCTGCCTGGTCTGCGGCGCCGCAACGTTCGTGCTGAAGAACGGGCCGTTCGGGTTCACCTGGTTCAGCGGCGCGATGTTCGAAATCGGCTGCCCGAACGTGTACAGGCTCCCATCCGGGTTCTTGATGCCGGCGGAGTTGCTCACCGTGAAGATTGTGCCCGAACCACCCTGGGCGCTCAGGCCGGGGACCAGGATGTTCGCATTGGTAAAGCCAAAGTCGTAGTAGATGCCCCAACCGGCGCGAAACACATCCTTGCCGAAGGTATAGACCGCGCCGATGCGCGGTTGGATGTTGTTCGTGT
>Ga0070670_100006153_pt1 | contig 10144 bp, 9 predicted proteins | sample KBSS63metaG_FD_64665 | JGI IMG/M metagenome (GOLD analysis project Ga0070670, IMG submission 64665) | Switchgrass rhizosphere microbial communities from Kellogg Biological Station, Michigan, USA - KBS S6-3 metaG | ecosystem: Host-associated > Plants > Roots > Rhizosphere > Soil ... | reverse complement strand
CGGTATCTGACGCCGTTGCAGGCATAACTGCAAATAACGTATGCCAGTTCTGCAAGACCCCAGGGCACGCCGCCAACAAAATAGAGTGGAGTCCGCGCGTCGGGGTTGATCGCGATCCCTCCGCAGATGCCAACGATCACCAGCCAGATAACCATTACCAGGATCGTTCGCTCTGTGGCGCGGCCATTACCCCACATGGTCGCAAACAACATGTACGACACGTAGACCGCGTTGAAGGTTAGCCAGATGACGACCGACATCGAATCGAACCAGCCGGCCCACTCTTTCATTGACGCGTGGTACCACTGGCTGGGCGGACCCATGAAGACGACGACCATGCAGTAGACCACTGATAACACGCCGATCATTTGCATCGGGTTATCAGTCGGCGGATTACCAGCCGCCCGTGTGGTCTCCGACGCCTGAGAGAAGCTAAGAAACCAAAATAGCCAGAGCCCGGCCGCCACGAATGACAAATCAGACCAGGTGGCCCACGGCTGCTTCACCGGACCCTTCTGAATTTGTTCACAGAACGGAAAAACGGTGAGTTGTCCCGTTGGGCAATATGCGTTCACAGGAATAGCCGGCGCGGTTGGGCCCGTGCCGCACCTCTCGCGCGGTGTGACATTACACTGGAGCTTCCACAAGTCAGGTTTGCAGGAGGGGTCAGTGTCGGTCATTCTCCGATAGCACTGCACAGATCCGCCGGCCGTTGCGCTGCCCGGCGGACAGCCGCCCCAATTCGTGCCAATTCCAATAAACGTAACCAGGAGGAGTCCCACGGCCCAGACCGACCCGAAGACGCCTGGCCAAAACATGGTATTGCCCCGCGCGAGTCCAATTATTGACCAAACAATCGGGATGATGGCGCCGATGCCGAAGAAGATAATTAAGAACCAGGCGAAGCCGTCCATCCTTGGGCCTCCTTAGGTTTGGGAACGATAGCTCGGTCCGCACATTGCCGTTGAAAACGTTGCGCGAGCGATCGCAGAGAGCGAACTCGACAATCTAGAAACCCGGCATGATTAATTCAATATCTTGAAGGAAGAAACAGCGAATCCCGTGTTGGAACAAAAGGCTTATTCCAGCTGGGCCTGCGAAGCGAGGGACGCTCGTTGAGAACCCGGGCCAGCCTGGAACGGGCGCACAATATCGAGACTGCAAAATAAAGTCAACCCCTTCGATCATCCTGGATCAGCAGTGGCTATCCGGTTCTGGGTTGCTTTGTTTGAAAGTTAGTGTCGCTTTGTTTAGAGAGCGGACTTGTCCGCCCACGGTGGGGCACAAGTGCCCTTTCTAAACAATCGGTGAGGTGGGAAGCGGATTAATTCTTCGGTTCCCAGAGTTCAATGCGGTTGCCTTCCGGATCCATGATCCAGCCGAATCGTCCGTAGTCGTAGTCTCCCATCTTTTCATCCACCGTCACTCCTTCGCTGCGCAGTTGCTCGAGGAGTTCGGCGAGATTCTCGACGCGATAGTTGATCATGAAGGCCGAGCTGCTCGGTTCGAAATATTTCGTGTCGCTGGGAAATAAGCACCAAGCCGTTTGCGCGGCTTCGCGCTCGGCTTCGCTCTCAGGACATTTGAAGGTCACTCCGCCGTAAGCGTCGGGCTCCAGACCGAGATGCTGCTGGTACCAGGCCCGGAGTTTTTCCGGATCTTTTGCCTTAAAGAAAACTCCGCCAATACCGGTCACCCGTTTCATAAGCTTCTCCTCAATCTTTGAAATATGGGACGCTTCTGTATCGAGCAATCGCCAAAAGAAAAAGGTGCCCAGCTCGCGTCCGTGTTGGAACGCAAACTTGATCACCTCTTTACCAACCCATTAGAACGGAATGTCGTCGTCGGCGAGGTCGGGCTGATCGGCGGGCGCTCCTCCGGCTGCTGCCGCGCGTTCCATCGGCGCTTCGTCGCCGCGTGCGCCGCCGCCGATAAATTGCATGTCGGTAGCGTGTACTTCGAGTGTATGCCGCGGCTTGCCATCGCGATCGGTCCATTCTTCAACGCGCAGCCTGCCTTCAATGTAAACAGGCCGGCCCTTGGTCAGGTATTGCGACGCGGTTTCTGCCTGGCGGCCCCAGAGCGTCACGCGAAACCACGTCGTCTGGTCTTGCATCTCGCCTGTCTTATCTTTGCGCCGTTCGTTCGTGGCCATGCTGAAACTGCACACCGGCGTGCCCTGCGGCGTGTAGCGCAGTTCCGGATCGCGGCCAAGGTTACCCACCAAAATTACTTTGTTGAAGGACATGAGGGACCTCTCGATATTTTCGAATTTATGAAATCGTGCGTCATCCTACTCGTCGCGTAAGTGGTGGTCAAGCGACACAATCGCAAGGCCGCTGCGCAAGAAGATGCAAGGATCTCGGTATCGCGCTTGGCTTTGAGTTTCTGTTAGACTACATTCGCATTCGAAACCGGTAACGAAGTTTTTTGGGATGAAATCCAAAGTTTATTTAGAGACATTTGGCTGCCAGATGAACGTGGCCGACACCGAGCGCGCCGCCACCGGCTTGCGTAAGGCGGGCTACGATCTCGCCGCGTCGGCGGAGACGGCGGAGGTGGTTTTGTTGAATACCTGTTCCGTGCGTGAGCGCGCTGAACGGAAAGTGTTCCGGCGAATTTCAGAGATTCGCAGCCAGGCGCGACGTGCGGGTCGAAAGAAACCGGTCATCGGGGTGATGGGCTGCGTCGCGCAATTGGAAGGCGCATCGATTTTTGAGAACGCGCCCGCCGTTGATCTGATCGTCGGCACTCGGGCGACGGATCGAATACCAGCTTTATTAGAACGTGTGCAGGGCGGGGAAGAGTCGGTAATCGATCTGGACGAGCGCCGCGACGAGGAGGTTTGGGATGTGTCGCCTGCCGAGCGGCGTTCTCCTTATGTCGCTCTGGTTCCGATCATCGAAGGCTGCAATAAGTTTTGTTCGTTTTGCATCGTGCCGTATTCCCGCGGCCGCGAAAAAAGTCGCAGCGCTGCCGAGATCGTGACGGAAGTCAACCGGCTGCGCTCGCTGGGTTACAAGGAAGTGCAACTCATCGGCCAGAACGTGAACAGCTATCGGCCGAAATCGCAGCTCGGTCTGGAGCGTTACTCCGGCGCCACGCCGTTCTCACGTTTACTAAGAGCAGTCGCCGACACCGGCATGGAGCGAATCAAGTTCACGACATCGTTTCCTAGAGACTTCCATCCTGATATAGTGTCCGCGCTTGAAGAGTTTCCCAATCTTTGCGACTGGATTCATTTGCCGGTGCAGTCGGGAAGCGATCGAGTTTTGAAAGCGATGCGCCGCGGGCATCACGCGGAAGATTATTTGCGACGCATCGAGACGATCAAGCAGTCGAAGCGGCGGCTCTCAATAACGAGTGACATCATTGTCGGCTTTCCCGGGGAGACCGAAGCGGATTTCGAAGGCACGATGCGCTTAGTTGAGAAATGCAAGTACGACGGTCTCTATATTTTCAAATACTCTAAACGCGCCGGCACGCCCGCAGCGTTGTTGGCAGACGAAGTTTCAGAAACCGAGAAGACGGCACGCTTTCTTGCGCTCGAACAGTTACAAGAGTCGATTCAGGAAAAAGTTTACGCGGGATATGTGGGCCGACAACTCAGCGTGCTGGTGGAAAAAGAGAGCGCGAGGTCGCCAGAGGATATGACGGGCCACTCGACTTGCCATAAGGTCGTCAACTTTAAAACTAATCAAACACAGCCGGGGGCAATAGTTGATGTTTTGATTACCCAAGCTAAGTCCTACAGCCTCTACGGCGAGCTGATAACTAGCGAACGCGTCCATTGATCTAGTTCCGTTGAAGTACAGGGGCAGTCTTATGGAGATTGAAGTAAAAATCCGAGCACTGATGATGGACCCGAATAGTGGCACGCCTATCATAATTTTGAAGGACGTCGACAGTGACACTATGTTGCCGATTTGGGTTGGGGCTTACGAAGCAAACGCGATCGCGCTCGAGATTGAAAAGATTGCACCGCCGCGGCCGATGACACACGACTTGCTTCGTAACCTAATCATCGAACTCGGCATTCAGGTAGAGCGTGTGGTCGTCACCAGCCTGCGCGATAACACTTTTTTTGCGGTCATCGAAATGCGCATGAGCGACGGCAATCGCATGGTGCTTGATTCGCGGCCGTCAGACGCAATCGCCCTGGCGCTTCGCGCGGACTGTCCGATTTATGTTGACGAAGAAGTGATCAAGGCTTCGAAGAACACCGTACCGACCGGCGATGAAGCCGCGGAGGAGTCGGCGTTGGGAGAAGAGGAGTGGCCCGATGTTATCGGGGAAGCCGGCGATCTACCGATGTAACAACAGGGAAGCGAACCGCCAAGACGCCGAGAGCGCCAAGGCGAACAGGGTTTAGGAGATATGATTGAGCGTCAACTTATCCGCCAACCAATCTTATTCTTGGCGCTCTTGGCGTCTTGGCGGTTTAGATCAGTAACTCCACCGATGTGCAACGAATGATTATCGCGATCGCAAATCAAAAGGGTGGCGTGGGCAAAACAACTACCGCCATCAATTTGGCTGCAGCATTCGCCCGACAAGGCAAACGTGTCCTCCTGCTCGATCTAGATCCACAGGCAAACAGTTCAATATCTTTTTTGGATCCACTTTCGGTGGAACGCTCTGCGTATGAACTGATGACCGACGGACAAGCGCCGGTCGAGCAAGCCGTCTACCGAACGCCAGTCGAAAACCTGGATCTGATTCCGGCGCGCATCAACCTCGCCAAGCTCGAGGCCAAGCTGGTGGGCGACTTCGACGCGCCGTTCCGACTAAAGGATCGGCTGGTCCCATTTCGCGATCAGTATCCTGTGATCGTTATCGACACGCCGCCGACACTGGGTTTGATTACGGTCAATGCCTTGGTCGCAGCGACGCACGTGCTGGTGCCGATCCAGTCGTCTTACTTTGCACTCGAAGGCACGGACGATCTGCTGGAAACGATCGAGAAGGTGAAGGCACGGCCTAATCCAAACCTGGAGTTGCTTGGTGTTTTGGTTACCCTTCACGACAAGCGCACCACCCTGGCGCGCGAAGTTCACGAGCAGATCAGGAAAGTGTTCGGGCCGAAATTGTTTGAGACTGTGATCACCAAGAGCGTCAGACTGGAAGAGTCGCCGGCCTACAAGGAATCGATCTTTAGCTTCGCGCCGAACTCATCAGGCGCGATTGAATACGCAAATCTATGTGAAGAGGTAATGAGCCGTGTCTAAAAGGGGACTGCCGACTGGACTTCAAATGCGCCACGACTCCCACTACGTTGAGGAGTTGTCGCAGCATCAGCCCGCCGCAGTGGGACGAATGATTGGGCTGGATAAGCTCGATCCCAATCCGGAGCAGCCGCGCGTTGAGTTTGGCGACTTGACCGAGCTCACCGCGTCGATCGCCGAAAAAGGCGTGCTCGAACCGCTTCTCGTCAAACCGTCACGATCGTCCGGACGCTGGATGATAATTGCCGGCGAGCGCCGCTACCGCGCCGCGCGCGCCGCAGGCCTAACCGAAGTGCCTTGCGTTGAAATGGACATCGACGCCGGCAGCGTGGCGGAGATCGCGCTAATCGAAAACATGCAACGGAAGGACTTGACTGTTTGGGAAGAAGCCGACGGCTTGTCTTCACTGTGTGAACGGTTCGGTTATACGCACGAGGAAGTTGCGCGCAAAGTAGGGAAGAGCCGGAGCACTGTTACCGAAGCGTTGTCGATAGCGGCCATCCCTGCCGACGTGCGAGAGCTTTGCAAGCAAGCGGATGTGTCTGCCAAGTCGATGTTGCTGCAAATAGTTCGGCAGCCGGACGAGGAAGGCATGCGACGCCTGGCCCGGCAAATAACTTCGCGCGGATTAACCCGCGACGACGCAAGGGAAGTGAGACGTCAGGAGATGGGCCCGCGCGTTTCCGCCGAAGCGCGGCCGTACACGTTCAAATACGTTTCACCTAAAAAAGACTTTAGTTTGGAGTTGCGCTTCAAACGATCAAACGTCGAGACAATCGAAATCGCGCAAGCCTTGAGATCGGTAGCAAAGAGTATCGATAGCGACGATGCCGATGGCGAGAACAGCGAAATGCACGAGACGTCCGCCGACGTCACTTAGAGCTCACACTCTTCTTCTTTTCAGCCGCCGCACGCTTTTGTAGTCCTTTGGCCCAACGCTCCAGGGTTGGCTGCAAAGGCTTAAACAGCTTCGCGCGGAAACTGTGCTTCTTTTCATTCCAGGACTTAAGGTGTTTCTCGGTGTAAGCGCGAATGGCGGGCTCGAGTTGGGTCTTCTTAAGCGAATGCTTTAACGTGAAATGATAGTGTTGACCGACGAGGGAGAAGAGTGTGGCCACCAGGTTACCCTTGAACGAAAGCCTCGGCACGATGCGCTTATGCGGCGGCTTGTTGGCCGGCAGCAACACGCCCACAGCCACTTCCAACCACGCGCCCTTCGGACCTTGGCGTGGATGGTAGAGGCCGGGTAATTCCGAAGCCTGGAACGTGTTCTTCAGACGCGGATCGGAAATGAACTCCACCAATCGCACGCGCTCCAAGCCGCGCGTATGTTCTCGGGGCAGACTGTCAAACGCCGCCTCGATGTGGCTCAGCGTATCCTTCGGCAGCTTTCGCTCAGACTGATTTTCAATTTTGATTGCCACTAACGAACCCCTCGCTTAGTTAGATATGAAGTCGCTCACGATCAGATAATGAATCGGAGCCGAGATAATGAAATCGGACTCGCCACTCTAAAGCCGCAACCAAACATGGTCAAGCCGCCTGCCGGCTTTCAAAGAGCAAAGGAGACAGAGCAGCTAACCAGGTAACCCATCAGCGTAGCGCGAACCCTTTCAGCTTGCCGGCAAGCGCTCAAAAACCGGACACCGGTCAGGCGCCACCCGTCTCATATGCTCTTCCCCAGCAACGCACGCAGGTGTAAAATCCACCCGAGTGAACGTCCCTCTTAAATCGACGCACTCTTACCGAGGTTGTAGTCTATCAAGTAAGTTTCCAAGTTGGTTAAGTCCAACCCGGATCATACGGGCCTAGCGAAGCCAACTCGATCTCACCTATCGCCATGATAAGAGTCCAGGACTCGCCAGACCTGAAGAACAAATACCTCAGCTTTGTGCGAACGCGAAGTCTGTTCAAAGAAGAAATAGACGCATGGCTCGCTTTTGCCGATCTCAAGGAACAACGACAAATTCTCGGCAGAAACTTTTCGCAAATGCGTAGGCTGAAACTGTTCATCGGCGAAATGCTCGATTTGGCGCTGCCATTTCTCAACAAGCTTCGGTTGGATGCTCCGCAGGACACCTTCCTCTTCAACACAGAAGAAGCTGAGACGCGGCTGCGCTTGGCGGAGTTTCTCTGGAATTATTTCCGCACTAAATTAGCGACGCGTCTCACGCCTCAATTCAAAGATGCGCTTTGGGCTGCAGACTTAATTACCTACAACTGTTACAACACTGTGATGTCGAAAGCGGAAGAGTTAGGTATTCCGCAGACCAGGAAAGACGTCGATGGTTCGCCGCTGCGGATAAGAGGAGAAGCGCCGCTTCCGTATCTCGAGAGTGGGATGCAAGGCATCGCTACGCTGCGCCGCTTCGATCAAAAACCGTTTGCCGGAGTTATGTTCAAGGACGGGAATGAACGCAATCGGATGCTGCCAATCGCAGTTATTGAAGTTCCCGCAATCCTGATGCGGAGCATGTGGGAACTGGTCGTGCTGGCACACGAGGTCTCGCATGACATCGACGGCGATCTCAACACTTTGCATTACGACTTGCCCGATGCCGTTGAGTCGGCATTTAAGGATGCCCCCGATCGCGGTGCGCGTTGGAAAGGGTGGGCGTTGGAGATCTTTGCGGACCTGATGGCCCTGCGACTGATGGGACCAGCGTATGCTCGCTATTGTTTTCAGCTGCTCATCAAGGAAAGCGTCACAGCGGAGAGTTCAACTGTTTATCCTTCCAACTACCTGCGAATGTTATTAGTTCTTTATTACCTAAGAGAGCAGCTCGATGGCCGCGCCGAAGCGGACGAAATGGAAAAGAACTGGCGCCTTCTTTTTGGCGAACTACCTGAAATTCAGGCACCCTATGTGAAAGATTTCGAAATAGTCGCCAGGACAATGATGGAAACACCGTTTGCCGCCTTGCAGGATGCGAACAAGCAAAACCACCGTCTCGCCGAATTGGTTACCTTCACCGCCGACGATAAAAAGTACATTGAAACGACCAGGCAGATATTGCAGTTAATAGTTGATAGACTGTTTCCGCTTACGGATCTGGATGAAGATGAATGTCGGAAACGAATTGGAACCGAGTTCGCAACATATAAGATCCGAGAAATACAATTTGTGGACCGTCCAAATCGGGCGGTGTCGATCAACGAGGCGGGGGAACCGCCGGCGGCGCGACACGTTGCCAGCGCCAGCTATCTTGCGTTTGAGGCACTGCTTAAGACCAGCACCGCGGCGGAGCTGCCGCGGCGACTGAACTTGCTTAATCTGGTAGCGCAGGAACTTGTAAAGGCCAAACAGCCTGCCATACAGTTAGGCGACGACAACCCAGGTGAGGCTGAACGAAAACATATGAGTAATCAGGCCCGAAATCTTTTTGAAATGGTCGCATCGTCAGCTCAACACGGAACCAGTAGGGAGTAACCAGGTGGAAGAGAAAGAGTTCTATTTGATTATTCGGCCGGTGGTCGGATCTGAGACCGCGCCGAAGTTCGCGGTCAGTGTCAGTGAGGAAGTGCCCACCTACGAAGGTGGTTGGAGCGCTCAGGCATTTACCGAAGAAGAGGCGAAAGCCGATGCGGCTTTCAGTCATTTGTTTAGTTTGGACTACCAGGATCCACGGCTGAACCGCCTAACTAGCAATCCGTCGTTGCTCTCCATTCACGATTTCGCTTTTAACCTACGACGGCTACTGGTACCGGGCCGGGCAAACGCCAGACAGTATCGAGAGCTCGGTGAATATCTGTATAACCTCGTACTGGCAGATAAATCCTTATCAAGTCAAAAGCTGGCTGAAGCGCTCAGCAAGGTAAGATCGCAAAGCAACACAGTATTAATCGTGCGGCTGGTGCTCGGAGGCTCCTTTATCAGCACCATCCCCTGGGAAAATATTGACTACCCGCCCGAGAACAAATTTTTGGCCCTCGTTCCTGAAGTGAGAATGATTCGTTGGTTGCCGTCGCACGTAACCTGGCGTCGCCAGAAAGTGGTTCTACCTCTGAAGGTCCTACTGGTTGATTGCCGTAAGGAAGAGGAATCGGGTTCTTTTGATCCGGCAACACTAACGCCTTCACTGAATTTCGGCGGGATTCTGGAGGCAGAGGTGCTTCGTTACGATGGCCAGGCACTGGTCAAGGCACTTAGTGAGAAAGTTTTTCACGTGGTGCATTTCTTCGCCCAGGTAGAGGCGTCCGCGGATGTTCCCTATTTGACTTTATATGAATACGCGAAGATTCCGATTGCTTTCGGCATGCAGTCGCTGACGAGTTTGCTCTATGGCAGCAGCGTCCGCTTGTTGACGTTAACTCCGCTTTCGCACGGCGCTCCCTGGAACGTTAACTTCTTTGGGGCGCGCTTGCAGGAAGCGGGAGTGCCTGCGGTACTCACGACGCAGGTCGAACCAAGCAGCGAAGGCTTCGCCGACTTCGTGCAAACGATGTATTCATCGCTGGCCAAGGGTCTTCCGGTGGACGAGGCCCTCAACCTGGGCCAGCAGAAACTTGCTTCGCGGCCGGCGGACCCTGTTGGCGCCTTCGCTCTGTTTATGAACTCACGCGATAACCAGTTGTTCGAATTAGTCAATCGTAAGGAAAAGGAAGAGGAGGCCTGGCGTGATTCAGTGCTCAACGCCGTGCAGCAAATAGTGAACGTTGCCGGATCAAAGACAATCGGACTCGAAGTCGAGGATCTGCTGAAGAGTCCTGAGTTTGAGAATTTCCTTACCGAGACGAAGGCGAAATCCGAAGGAGCTTAGCGTTGGCTTACAATAATTTCGACATTGCGATCCACAAGGATAAGCAATCTCTGATTGCGACGCTGCGCGGCAACGGGGACGTTGATGTGCGCGCGCTTGAACGGATATCTTTTGATATTAAAGAGATCCGTGACGAGATGAAGAAGATTACGCAGGCCG
>Ga0070670_100006143_pt1 | contig 10155 bp, 9 predicted proteins | sample KBSS63metaG_FD_64665 | JGI IMG/M metagenome (GOLD analysis project Ga0070670, IMG submission 64665) | Switchgrass rhizosphere microbial communities from Kellogg Biological Station, Michigan, USA - KBS S6-3 metaG | ecosystem: Host-associated > Plants > Roots > Rhizosphere > Soil ... | reverse complement strand
GCCGCCTCGGTCATGACCTGCATCGACGGCTATGCCATGGCGCAGAAAGGCCGCGCCGGCGCGGCCTTGTGCATCGCTGCCGTCGGCTCATGGGTGGCGGGCACGTTCGGCGTCCTGATGTTGACATTGATCGCGCCGCCGCTCGCCACCTTCGCGCTGCGGTTCGGACCGCCCGAATACACCGCGCTGCTCGTGCTCGGCCTGGTGTTCCTTGCCTACATGTCGTCGACCTCGCTGCCGCGCACCTTGCTGATGGCGAGCGTCGGGCTCCTGCTCGGCACCATCGGCATCGACAACATGACCGGGCATTTCCGTTATTCGTTCGACATCCCCGAGCTCGGCGACGGCATCGGCATCGTCCCGGTCGCGGTCGGCCTGTTCGGCCTGGGCGAGATCCTGTCGACGCCGTCCGCCAACATGCTCCGCACCGTCATCGCGCCCAAGCTGCGCCAGCTCCTGCCCAGCCGGCTGGAATGGCGCGAATCGGTCATGCCCATCGCTCGCGGCTCCCTCCTCGGCTTCCTGGTCGGGCTCACCCCCGGCTCCGCCCACATCATCTCGAGCTTCCTGTCCTACGCGGTGGAGCGGCGCCTCTCCAAGCATCCGGAACAGTTCGGCAAGGGGGCGGTGGCCGGGGTCGCCGGACCGGAATCGGCCAACAACGCGGCCTCGACCGGCGCCTTCGTCCCGATGCTGGCGCTCGGCCTGCCCACCGGCCCGATCACCGCGGTGCTGATCGCCGCGCTGATGATCCACGGCGTCCCGCCGGGGCCGACGCTGGTGAACGAGCACCCCGACGTGTTCTGGGGTTTCGTCGCCTCGATGTATGTCGGCAACCTGATGCTGCTTGCGCTCAATCTGCCACTGGTCGGCATCTTCGTGAACGTGCTGCGGATCCCGTATGGCTATCTCTATCCGCTCGTCATCATGTTCTGCATCGTCGGCGTCTACGAGGTGAACCACTCGATCATCGATGTCTGGATCATGCTGATCATGGGCGTGCTCGGTTACGGGTTGCGCAAGTTCGGGCTCGATCCGGCCCCGCTGGTGCTGGGCCTGGTGATCGCGCCGACCTTCGAGATGTCGCTGCGCCAGTCGCTGATCATGTCGAACGGCAACTGGACGATCTTCGTCCAGCGCCCGATCGCCGCCGTGCTGCTCGCCGTGTGCGCCGGGCTCCTGGCGCTCGCCGCGCTTTCGCTCGTCCGCGCCCGCAAGGACTGGCGCAGCAAGCTCGCCGAGGCGGAAGGCGGCGAAGGCGGCTAGGTCTGATGCCGAAACGTCGCAGACTGTCCGGGTGGGATCATGCGGCGTGGAGCCCGCATTGAGCGAATTGCGATTCAACCCAAAGCGATTTTGGCTCTATGGCGCGGGTTTGAGCGCAACCGCCTCGACTTCGATCTTGAAGCCGTAGTGCAGCTCAGGCACCGGCACCACCGCCCGGGCCGGGCGTGCGGAGCCCGCCCATGCGGCATAGATGGCGTTGAACGCAGGCCATGACTTGATGTCGGTGACATAGACGCGGACCTGCGTCAGGCCTGCGATGGAACCGCCCGCCGCTTTCAGGGCATGCGCGACGTTATCGAGAACCTGCTGCGCCTGCTGCTCGAACGGCGCTTCGTTGAGCTTGCTCCCGTCCGGCGCGATCGGCAGCTGACCCGAGATGAAGATGAACCCGCCGGCAAGGACCGAATGGCTGTAATGTCCGCCCGGCGCGGCCATGGTCGCGGGATTGATGTGAACGATCTCACCAGCCATCGAAACGTCTCCATTGTTGCACGACACCCTGCGCGGTGATCGTTTGATATTCCGGGAACTGCGCGCCGGTGGCGCAAGCGTGGTTGGGCAGGATGCGAAGCCGGGTTCCCACCGGAAGCCGCCGCATCATGTCGGGATCGACCCTGCCGTCGCGGCGCGACACGATGCCATGCTCCTGGTTCGCCCCGGTCAGCACGAGCCCATCGATCAGATTGCCATCCACATCGCCCACGGCGCCGTATCCATAGTCGACCTTCTGTCGTTGCGTGCCGCGGTCGCGGCTCATGGCCATCCAGCCGGCATCGACGATCGTCCAGCCCTTTTCGGCTTGGTGCCCGATGACGGTGGTCAACACCGACAGTGCGATGTCCTGCGGTGTGCAGACCCCCACATTGGCCATGACCAGATCGAACAGCGCGTAAACTCCGGCGCGCACCTCGGTGACGCCGTCGAGCTTCGCGGCAGACAGCGCGGTCGGCGTTGAGCCGATACTCACCTCCGGGCAGGACAAGCCGGCGGCGCGCAGCCGTTCAGCGGCGCGCACGCATTCGCGGCGCTCCTGCTCCGCCAGCCGCCGCAGCGCTTCCGGCGTATCCAGCTCGTAGGAGCTGCCGGCATGGGTCATCGCGCCCTTGAGCACGGCGCCGCCCTCCTGCAGCACGCGATCAGCCTGCGGTCGTCGGCCCTGACACCGGAGCGGTGGCCATCGCTGTCGATCTCGATCATCACGTCGAAGCGATGCCCTTCCGCCTCGCCCTTGGCGACGATCGCGGACGCCGACGGTATCGAATCGACGAGCACGGTCAGGGCGCATCCCTGGCGGCGCAGCGCCAGCGCCCGGTCAAGTTTCGCCGGCGGGATACAGACGGCATACAGAATGTCGGTGAAGCCGGCCGCGAAGAACTGCTCGGCCTCCTTCAAGGTCGATACCGTAATTCCGCTGGCGCCGGCATCGCGTTGCCGTCGCGCGACCTCGATGCACTTCGTGGTCTTGACATGCGGACGAAGGCGGACCCCGAGCGCGTTCATGCGCTGCTGCATGCGCGCGATGTTGCGCATCATGCGGGTTTCGTCGAGGAGCGCGGCGGGAGTGGGAATATCCGATGGATTCAAGCCGCCCCCTTCAATCGATATTCCCCGCGCGCCCGCAGCGCAGGAACATCGCGTTCGAGTCCGAGCGCAATCAACTCGGTTACCGCGCGCGGCGTCAGGTGGTCGGGGGCCGGCAGGTCGACCCCGACCGCCTGCATCCGCCGCCGCAGGTCGGCGTCGGCAACGGCGGCGCGAAGCGCATCGTTGAGCCGCCCGACGATCGGCACGGGGGTGTCCCTGGGCGCGAACAACGCATTCCATGAGCGGATGTTCACGTCGCCGTATCCGAAGCTCGCGGCGGTCGCGACGTCCGGCACCTGCGCCAATCTCTGATCGGTGAGGACGGCGAGCGCCTTGATCTTGCCGCCCGTAACCTGCAGCAAGGCGGTGGTCGACTGGTCGCACATCACATCGATATGTCCGCCCATGAGGTCGTTGATTGCCGGAGCGACGCCGCGATAGGGCACGTGGGTGATGTTCTGCTTCAGCGCGGACAGCAGGATCACGCAGGCAAAATGCGAGATCGAGCCGACGCCGGCACTGCCATAGGTGGCCTTGGCGCGGTTGGCAACCGCGTAGGCCACGAAGTCCGGCAGGCTGGACGCCGGCAGCGAAGGCCGCGCCACCAGCATGGTCGGCGCGGTGCCGGCAAGCCCGATGGGCTCGAAGTCGGCGAGCGGGTCGTAGGGCAGCTTCCTGTAGAGGGCTGCATTGGCGACGTGCGTGCCGACGGTCCCGAATCCGAACGTGTAGCCGTCGGGCGCGGACCGGGCGAGCTTGGTCAACCCGATCGTCCCGCTCGCCCCGCCGATGTTCTCGACCACGATCGGCTGCTGCAGGGGGATGCTCATGCCTTGCGCGACCGCGCGCGCCAGCGCGTCGCTGGGCCCGCCGGCCGGGAAAGGAACGATCAGCGTGATCGGCCGCTTCTCCCCCAATCCTCCCTGGCGCTGATGCGAAATAGGCATCCGGCCGCGGACCTCGACTGGCGACCCGGCGATCCCAACCGGTGGCGTCGGGGAGAATTGCGACGAACCGGATTCCGCTTGGCTTGAAAACGCTCTAGTCTCCGCCTGCGATTCTCCCGCGGAGTGGATTCCGTCAGATGACTGGATTATCCGTCGGTCGATGCCCGAGCTGCGGCGCCGCCGTCTCCTATTTCGCCTGGTCGTGCCCCAATTGCCACCGGCGCAACCTGCCCAACCCGGTGGCGGCAGGCGCGGCCGGCTTGGCGCTGCTTCTGGTCGGCGGCGTGGCCGTGCTAGGCTGGTACACCTTACGTAGCGATCAGGATCCGGACCATCCCGCGCAGGCGCAACGAGCCCCCGGCGCCTCCGATCAGCCTGGTGAAAAGACCGAGGACTATGGCTGGGTCGTGCAGGCGATGGCCGATTGCGACGTGGCGGCCAAGCACAAATTGGACACCTTGCACTTTCTGATCATCCCCGTGACGGCGACGTCGGTGTCGCTGCCGGGTTGGTCGCCGCGAGCCATCGGCGAGATCGGCGACGCCGCCACGCTGTTACATTCGAGCGATACCGTGATCGGGCTGCGCAACCGCGCGCTCGCGCTCTATCAGAAGCCGCTGGCCTTCGCCGTGTCCGATCCGAGGACGAAGACGATCTACAAATGGAAACCGGCCGTCGGCGTGACCTCCCTGACCACGCAAGACACCGACCTGCCCGCGCTCACGCTCGGATTCGAGATTCCGGACACAGGCAAGGAGGTGGAGTGGGGGCCCACGATCAACCTCACCAAGGGGACCTGCTACTGGATCAATCCGTTGATTCTGGCCGCGCCCCGCAGTGGCTGAGTGTACAATCGGTCACGCCCACAGCCGCTCCTTCTCGAGCCCCTTGTAGAGATCGGCGACATACTCGCCATAGCCGTTGAACAGCAGCGTCGGCCGGCGTTCGTTCAGCCCGATCAATTCTTCCGTCGCCTGGCTCCAGCGCGGATGCGCCACCTGCGGGTTGACGTTGGCCCAGAAGCCGTACTCGGCGGCCTGCAATCCCTCCCAGTAACTCTTCGGCCGCTGATCCGTGAAGGTGAAGCGCACGATCGACTTGATCGACTTGAAACCGTATTTCCACGGCACCGCCAGCCGCAGCGGCGCGCCCTGCACTTTCGATACCGGCTTGCCGTAGGCGCCGGTGACCAGAAACGCGAGTTCGTTGGTCGCTTCCGCCATGGTCAGGCCCTCGACATAGGGCCACGGATACCAGGTCTGCTTTTGACCGGGCGCGATTGACGGGTCGAGGAAGGTCTCCATCCGCACGTATTTTGCCGACGACAGGGGCTTGGCCAGTTCCACCAGCCGGGCAAACGGAAAGCCGCTCCACGGGATGGCCATCGACCACGCCTCGACGCAGCGATGGCGGTAGAGCCTTTCCTCCAGCGGCATCTTGCGGACGAGATCGTCGATGCCGATCTCCTGCGCCTTCTCGACCATGCCGTCGAGCTTGACGGTCCATGGCCGCAGCTTGAGCGCCTGCGCCGGCTTGGCGACGCTCTTGCTCATGCCGAACTCATAAAAATTGTTGTAGCTGGTGTTGATCTTCTCGTCGGTGACGGGCCGGTCGAGTGCGAATTTGTCGTTGCGCTTGACCGGGTAGAGATCCTTGGTCGGATCGGGCAGGTCGCTGGCGCGCTGGGCGAGCGCCCCGTCGAGCGGCAGCGATATGCCCAGCGCGGCGATGCCGCTCGCTGCCAGGAAGGCGCGACGATTGAAGAACAGGCGTTCGGGCGTGGCCAGGCGCGCGGGGATTTCCCATCCGCGGCGGCGAATGACATGCATGGGGCTCGTCCTCCGGATCAGGGCTCCCATCCGCATACGCCGGCCGACTATCACGGGCAAGTCACGGCTGTGGCAGGGCCGAGTGATGAGGCGCGCCGGGCCCGGTGCGGAACCGATGCGGGCCAGCCCGCGTTCTCCTGCAATTCGAAGCAGCCGGTCCGTTTTCATGCGCGAGCAGGATAGCCGCAGCTACCCCGTGCGCGAGGATATGCGCCTCCAATACGCGCTCTGGGCGTGGGAGCGCGCCACGTGGGTGGCGCTGGCGCTCATCGTCCTGCTCGCGCTGTCGGGCCTGTTCGCCCACGGCCCGCTGAGCCGGCGGACCGTCAAGGATGCGGCATTGTCACTGACCTATGAACGGTTTCAGCGCGTCACGTCGGTGGCGCGGCTCACCGCGACGATCGCGGGGCCGGCCGCCGATGAGGTCAGCCTGCGGCTGAACCCGTCGTTTGTCGACAATTTCCAGGTCGGGGATATCGAGCCGCGCCCGTCTTCGAGCAGCGCCGGTCCGTTCGGGCTCGAGCTCGTCTTTCGCGCGCCGACGGAGGGAGACCTCGCGGTCGTGATCTGGGCCACGCCGCGCTCCTTCGGCCTGTTCGATCTCACCGCCACCGCCGACCCGGCGGGTCAGGTGGCATTCTCCATCCTGGTCTATCCGTGAGACGCCATGGACAGCGTGATCAAATCAGTCATCGTCTATTTCGTGCTCTGGCTGGTGATCCGGATGTCGGGCCGGCGCACGCTCGGCCAGTTGACGGTGTTCGATTTCATTCTGTTCCTGATCATCGGGGGCGCGGCGCAACGCTCGTTGATGGCCCAAGACTATTCGCTCACCCACGCTTTCCTCGTCATCGCGACGTTCGTCCTGATCGACATCGCGGTCTCGCTCGTCGAAGGCAACGTGCCTGGCCTCGGAAAGATTCTGAAGGGCGTTCCGACCATCGTGGTCGAGAACGGCCGGGTGCTGAGCGGCCGATTGCGGCGCGCGCGTCTCAGCGAGGACAACGTGCTCGAAGCCGCACGGCGCCTCCACGGCCTGGAAACCATGGACGAAATCAAATTCGCGATCTTCGAAGCCAGCGGCGAGATCTCGATCATTCCGCAACCAAAGGCCGCCGCCCACGACGAGCTATCGCGCGGGACCTAGTGGGCCCATTCTAACATTCGCATCCGTTTCGGCGGGCTCATTGCGAATGTTAGAATGAAAGGACCACTAAATTAGTGCCCCTTTACGCAGATCCCGTTTGGGCTCGGCGCAGACTCGCCGCACCAGGCGTGCCTAGATCAAGGCCCGCAAGAACAGATGCGCGCCCAGCAACAGCGAGCCCGCGAAGAAGCAGATGCGGAAGGTTTCCGAACGCACGCGAGCGCGCACCCACTGGCCCAACACCATGCCGGCCAATGCGGGCGCAAGCGCAAGCAGCGAAACGCCGGCAATCGGCATCTGCAGGGCGCCGTCCTGCATCAGCGTCGCCGCCAGGGCGAGCGTCGACACCGTGAAGGAAAGCCCGAGCGCCCGCACCAGGTCGTCCTTTTCCAACCCGATGGCCTGCAAATAGGGGACGGACGGGATCATGTACACGCCGGTGGCCGCGGTCACGATTCCCGTTGCCGTCCCGATCAGCGGCGAGAACCACGGCTCGAGCCGTGCCGGCATGAAAAACTCGACCGAGGTGAGACCAAGAACGCCGTAGAGCGCAAGCACCGTTCCCAGCCCGATAGACGCCCGCGTCCCGTCATCGGCGGTGAGCAGCCCGCCGCCCAGCCACGTGCCCAGGCAAATAGCGAGCAGCATCGGCCACAGCCGCCGCACGAGCGGCGCCAGGTCGGGCCCCAGCGCCTGCCACACATTGGTGAGCAGCGACGGCACGACCAGGAGCGACGCCGCCTGCGCCGGCGGCATTACGATCGCCAGCAGGCCCATCGCGACCGTCGGCAGGCCGAGACCGATCACTCCCTTGACGAAGCCAGCGAGCACGAATGTCGACGCGATGACGACGAGAACTGCAAGACTCATGCGCCGCTTATATCAGGCGCCTGGTGGACCTCTCCTTCGGATGTCACGAACAGAGGCTTCGCCAGGCACGCACGTCCGACGGCCGCGTCCGGAGGATGGAACGCGTCAACAGTCGTCGTCCGGGCTCGGTCGTCTGTTCTTGTCGCTCTGCGCCGTCGCGATCTCTACGCCGCCGACTTTCGCGCGGCCACGATCTGGTCGGCGGTGCGGCCGACGAGTTCGGCCATGTGATCGAACTTGAACGTGAAGCTGCCGACCCCGGCGGTGGCCGAGCGCACCTCCACGATCAGATCACCGATCTCCGACTCCGGCATCTGCACGCGCACCACGTCCCATCCGTCCCAGCCCTCGCGGGTATCGAAGCCGAGAATCTGGCCACGCCGTCCCGACATCAGCGCATTCATTTTCGCGGTCGCTTCCGACGGGCAGACGATTTCCACTTGATAGATCGGCTCGAGCAGCACCGGCTGACAGTGCGGCAGTCCCTCGTGGATGGCGAGACGCCCGGCAAGCTGGAACGCCATGTCGGACGAGTCGACGGTGTGATAGGAACCATCGACCAGCTTCGCCGCAATGTCGACGACCGGGAAGCCGAGCGGACCGTGCTTGAGTGCGTCGACCACCCCCTCCTCCACCGAAGGAATGTAATTGCGCGGCACGACGCCGCCCTTGATTTCCTCGGTGAAGGTGAAACCCGAGCCGCGCGGCAACGGCTTGATGTCGAGCACGACATCGCCGTATTGGCCGTGACCGCCCGACTGCTTCTTGTGGCGGCCCCGTTGCACGATGCCTTTCTTGATGGTCTCGCGATAGCCGACCGTGGGCTTGCTGGTGACCGTCGCCACGCCGAACCGGTCGGTCAGCCGCTCGGTGGCCACGCGCAGTTGCATCTCGCCTTGTCCCCACAACACCACCTCGTGCGTCTCGGCATTGTGCACGACGGTGATCGACGGGTCCTCTTCGAGCAGCTTCGCCAGCGCCTGGCCGAGCTTGACGTCGTCCTTGCGCTCCTTGGCGGCCACGGCAATGCACAGCACCGGCGCATGGGGGGCGACCGCGGCAAGCGGCGGATGGGGCTTCTGGCCGTCCGTCAGGGTGTCACCGGTTTTGGCGTGATCGAGCTTGCCGAACGCCACGGTATCGCCGGCTTCGGCGGGACCTCGCTTCTCGCTGTGCTGGCCCATCAGCTTGAACACCGCCGCGACCCGTCCGGCCTCTCCTTCGGCGCGCAGCAGGGTCGTGCCGTCTCCGATCTTGCCCGTAAGTACCCGCGCCACCGACATCTTGCCGCCGTGCGAGGTGTTGATGGTCTTCAATACGTAAGCCACGGGACTGCCGGACTTTACGCCCAGCCGCGTGGCCGTATCCGCGACGCTGGGCGATTCATGTCGCAACGCCTTCATCAGCCGCAGCACCCCGTTGGTGCGCGTGGCGGAGCCGAACAGGACCGGACAGACCAGGCCTTCACGCACTTCCTTGGACAGATCATCGAAGATCTTGTCGCGCGGAGGCTGGATGTCTTCCAGCAACTGCTCCATCAGCTCGTCGTCGTGGTCGGCCAGCGTCTCCAGCATGGAGAAACGCGCGGTCTTTTCGCGGTCGAGCACATCGCCTTCGAGCGGAATGACCTCGGACGGCGCATGCTCCTTGTAGACAAAGGCGCGTTCGAGCGCGAGATCGACGAACCCCGTGATGATGTCGCCGGAAAAGGTCGGGATCTGGCGCAGTAGCAACTTGCTCCGCGATGCCGGCTGCAGGACCCGGAGCACGTCGTGGATGGTGGAATCGGCTTTGTCGATCTTGTTCAGGAATAGAAAGCGCGGAATATTCTGCTCTTCGAGCTCGCGCAGAATGAGCTGGACCTGCGGCACTTTCTTCTCGTCGAGCTCGCACACCACGACCGCGGCGTCGACTGCAGGCAGCGCCACCCGCATATCGTGGACGAATTCAATCGAGCCCGGAAAATCGATGAACGTGTAGGAGTCGCCCATGAAGGTGGTGCTGGCCACCGAAAGCTCGACGCTCATCTTGTGATCGCGCGCTTCCTTGCTGGCGTCACCGACCGTATTCCCCGCCTCGATCGTACCCTGGCGCTGAATGGCGCCAGTGCGGGCAAGGATGGCTTCGAGCAGGGTCGTCTTGCCGCTCTGGAACGGGCCCACCAGCGCGATGCACCGTGGACCCGAAGCTCTTGTGCCGTTCTGTGCCATTTCCGCCTCCCAAATTCGCCGAGATGCGGCCTTCTCCGAGACCGTTTAGCTATCGTTTCAGGCCGGAGGGGGATTTGGCAAGAGGCGGCGGCGTCTCAGTCATCCGCCGACGGAACCGGCGGATATGCATCGACTGCATGCCGACAAAAAACGGCCGCCCTCTCGAGCGGCCGTTCACGCATCGAGCGATGGTACGCCGGTCAGGGACCGGGGCGCAGACGCAGTTCAGCGACCCCCACGGCGAGATTGAGTCCGACCGAGCTGTCCACCGAGACCGGCTG
>Ga0070670_100006142_pt1 | contig 10155 bp, 13 predicted proteins | sample KBSS63metaG_FD_64665 | JGI IMG/M metagenome (GOLD analysis project Ga0070670, IMG submission 64665) | Switchgrass rhizosphere microbial communities from Kellogg Biological Station, Michigan, USA - KBS S6-3 metaG | ecosystem: Host-associated > Plants > Roots > Rhizosphere > Soil ... | reverse complement strand
CATCGCGGCGCCGATCGCCCTGCTCGTAGAGCGTCCCGACGATGGTCGAGATGTTGGGCTTGAAGAAGCCGTTGCCGACCGAGATCAACGACAAGGCGATGAGCATGATCGCGATGATCAGCGGGTCGCGCTGGCCGCCCGGTTCCATCGCGCCCTTGGGCAAATGCTTCGTCTCGACGCCATTGTCGAGCAGCGAGATCGAGCCGTCCTCATTGCCCTTGATCAGCAACTTCTTGCCGTCCGCCATCAGGTAGCGCGCCTCTTGCGGGTCGCTGGTCGGGCGGTCGACGAAATGGTCGACGACAACTTCGTAGCGCTGGCCGCCGATGGTCGCATAAGGCTTGGCCGGGGAGCCGCCGAACGCCAGCGTGAAATAGCCGAGCGCCATGATCAGCGCGCCGAACTTGACCGCCCGCTTGGATCCCAGGAACTGGTCGGCGAGCAGGCCGCCGACAAGCGGCGTCAAATAGACGAGCGCTGTGTAGCCGCCGTAGAGTCCGGTCGCCTGGCTGTCGGAGAAGAGAAAATGCTTGGTCAGGTAGAGCGTCAGCAGCGCCCGCATGCCGTAATAGCCGAACCGCTCCCACATCTCGGTGGTGAACAGCCGCGCGAGCTCGCGCGGGTGGCCGAACCAGCTTCGCTTTTCGGCTGGGTTGGTCTTGCCTGAAGCAGGCGAAAACGGCTCTTCTACGGCCGGTGTGTCGACCATATTGCACTCTCCCCAGCGCCAGCCCGGCGCAAGCGGGCGACCCTAACGACCAAATTCCGCTTGTGAAGCCGATTGTTGCGGGGAGCGCCCGCCCCTATCTGCCGCTGCGATGCTCAACGACCGCTCCTCCGCCCTTTCGCTGCTCGAGACGCGCCGCTCGGGAAAGCCGCGCGACCTTGTCGGCCCCGGCCCATCGGACGAGGAGATGGAGCACATCCTGACGATCGCGGCGCGCACGCCCGATCACGGGACGCTGACTCCGTGGCGGTTCGTACTGGTTGGCGACGAGCAGCGCGACGCACTCGGCGCAATGCTGCTCGAAGCCCTGGGGGAGGACAATCCCCAGGCCACCGCGGCGCACCGCGAGAAGGAAGTGAATTTCGCGCATTACCAAGGGCGCCTGGTGGTGCTCGTGTCGGCGCCGGTGGCGGATCACAAAATCCCGGTGTGGGAGCAGGAGCTGTCGTGCGGTGCCGCGGGCATGAACCTGCTGCTCGCCGCGCATGCGCTCGGCTTCGTCGGCGGCTGGGTGACCGGCTGGCGCGCCTATTCGGAGAGGGTGCGGAGCGCATTCTGCGCGCCCGGCGAGCGAATCGCCGGCTTCGTTTTCATCGGCCATCCCGCAAACGACCTCGAGGACCGGCAGCGGCCCGCCTTGTCCGAGGTCGTGCACAACTGGCAGCCGCCTGGAATTTAAGCTTTTCCGATTGAAAATTCTCTGCAACGCTGTATTATGACACCATGACGCTCGGAACATCCCACGAAAAGCCGGTCTATGTCCGTTTGCGCGAGACGATCGCCGACGCGATTCTCGCCGGCAAATATAGCGACGGCGACCCGCTTCCGTCGGTCCGCGCCCTCGCTGCCGAGGAACAGGCCAACCCGCTGACCGTCGCCAAGGCCTATCAGGGTTTCCAGGACGAAGGGCTGATCGTGGTGAAGCGCGGGGTCGGCATGTTCGTCGCCGCGGGCGCCCGCGCCCGTCTCAGCGATTCCGAGCGCAACCGCTTCCTCCACGAGGAATGGCCGCAGATCCGCTCGCGCATGCGCCGCCTCGGCATCGAACCCGCCGAGCTGCTCGACCGCGAACGCGCCTGAACCGTCGTCCTGAACTTGTTTCAGGACCCATTTTCGTGAAGGGCTGCGTGCCTCTCCAGCATGGATGCTGAAACACGTTCAGCATGACGAACACGAAAACCCTCCCCTTCAGCGACGACGCGATCGCCGAGGCCGTGCGCCTGGTCCTAGCCGGCGAACCGGTCGCGATCGCAACCGAGACGGTGTACGGGCTCGCCGCCGACGCGACCGACGCCGCGGCCGTCGCCCGCATCTACGAGGCGAAGGGAAGGCCGAGCTTCAACCCGTTGATCGTGCACGTACCCGACCTCGCTGCCGCCGAGCGCATCGGCGTGTTCGACGAACAGGCGCGAGCGCTCGCGGTTGAGCATTGGCCGGGCCCGCTGACCCTCGTCGTTCCGTTGCGCGAAGGCACGGGCATCGCGTCGATCGTCACAGCCGGCCTGCCGACTATCGGCCTGCGCGTTCCGGCGCACCCCGCGATGCAGGCGCTGCTGCGCGCCACTGCCCGCCCCCTCGCCGCGCCGTCAGCCAACGCCAGCGGCTCGATCAGCCCGACGCGGGCGGAGCATGTGCTCAAGAGCCTCGGCGGCCGGATACGGTTGATCGTCGATGCCGGTGCGACCGAGCGCGGCCTCGAATCGACCATTATCGGAGCGACCAGCGGTCCGCTCCGCCTGCTCCGGCCCGGGCCGATCACGATCAACGCCGATGCGACATCGGGCGGAATGATCGAAGCGCCCGGCCAGCTCGCAAGCCACTACGCCCCGTCGAAACCGCTCCGCCTCAATGCGACGGAAGCGGAGGCGGACGAATATCTGATCGGGTTCGGGCCGGTCGCAGGCGACGCCAACCTCAGTCCGTCCGGCGACCTCGCGGAGGCCGCCGCACGGCTGTTCGATTTGCTTCACGAGGCGGACGCATCGACAAAGGCTCGAGTTGCGGTGGCACCGGTACCGCAAACGCGCGTTGGAGCTGCAATCAATGACCGGCTGGGTCGCGCTGCAGCCGGCTGACAAAAAAAGGGGCGGCAAAACGCCGCCCCTTTCCTTCAGGTTTGCGACCGGGACTTACTGATTGCCGGTCGAAGCAGGAGCCGTTGTAGGCTGAGCAGCGGCCGGCGCCGAGGCAGTTGGGGCCGGAGCAGCCGCGGGCTGCTCCGCCGAGGCCACGGGCACGAGAGTGACCTTCAGCGGATTCGGCGTCAGGTTCATCATCGAGCCATTGCTCGCGTCGACACCGGCCCCGATGATCCCACCGAAAACGACGTTACCGAGGCCGCCAGCGGCGCCGCCGCCCTTCACGACGCCGTGCACGCGGGCTTCTTGCGTCTGATAGCCATCCTTCGAGACCGTCACGACGAATTCGCTCTTGCGCTTCATCCGGATGGTGCACGGAGTGACGCAGGTTTGGCCGGTCGAGAGCTTGGCGCTCGCTTCGCTCGGCGACGATTCGATGGCAAAATTTTGATTGGTGCCGCGCGTGATGGTGGCGCAGGCAGACAGCAGTACGCAGGCGACAGCAAGGCCGCCAAGAGCAGTGAGACGCATTGAGATTGTTCCCCTTAAACGAAGCGGCAGCCCCCCGGCTGCCGCCTGTCCCGGCTCGCACGCGACCGCAAATTCGCCAAGGAGTTTCGTGAATTAACGATCTTTAAGCCTGCGCTGTGGCGGATTTAACACGCGCCTGGAAGCTCTTGCGGAGCTTTTGCAGCTTGGGCGGGATGACCGCGAGGCAATAGGGGTTCCGCTGGCCCTCGCCCGACCAATAGTCCTGGTGATAATCCTCGGCGGGGTACCATTTGCCCTTGGGTTCGATGGTGGTGACGATGCGATTGTCGTGATCGGCATTGTTGCGCGCGATCGCTGCGCGCGCCTTCGCTTCCTGCTCGTCGTCCTGGGGGAAGATGGCCGAGCGGTACTGTGTGCCAACGTCGTTGCCCTGGCGGTTGAGCTGGGTCGGGTCGTGGGTCGCGAAGAAGATGTCGAGCAGATCGTCGTAGCTCAGCTGCTCATTGTCGAAGGTGATGCGGATCGCCTCCGCATGGCCGGTATCGCCGCCACAAACCTGCTTGTAGGTCGGATTTGCGACTTGGCCGCCGGTGTAGCCGCTCTCGACCGATTTCACGCCGACAATGTCGAGGAACACCGCTTCGGTGCACCAGAAACATCCACCCGCGAGAATTGCGATTTCGTCGGCCATCGTCCGCTCCTTCGAAAGAGCGGCTGAGATAGGTGGCCTCAGTGAGTTTGGTAAGACGCCTTAAGGCTCGCGAGCTCGAGCCGTTTACCCACCCACTCGGCGAGTTCGTCGAAGTCCAGCGGCTTCTCGAACACGATGCCGGCGCGGCGATCCGAATACCAGCGCACTTCGCCCTTGATCGGACGGAGGCTCTCCACGACCACGATCACCTTCTTGCCGACGCAATATTCCTCGATCGGCTCGACCTTCATGCCACCCAACGAGATGTCATGGACGTCGACGCTGTAATAGACTTTGCCGACCTTGACCGACGCCCGGCACGGAATCTCGAGGCGCGGCGGGCGCGCCCGGAAACCGTGCCGCTGCTTGCGGCCCGCAAGCAGTTCGCCAAGGTCCAAGTTCTGGTCGAACTTAAGACCAACCAGGTCTTCCCGCGTCCACACGACGCGCGCCGGGATCGTCGCCGAAGACAATTCGATGCCAACCAAGTCGCCGACGGCAGGCGGCGCGCCGATGAAGGCCATGAGCCCGCCGGCGGACAGGTTCTTGATGCGGATCAACTGTTGCGCGCCAGCTGCGGTCGTGAGTTTGCCGACGCGGAGCATCGCTGAAACGCGCTCGTCGGTTCGCCGCTCGGTCGGGCGCGGAACCGCGGTGGATAGAGAAACCGTGGTCGACTCGAACGCTTCCTCGCCGGCGCCGCCATTTCCAGCGGCCGATTTCCTGCGGATAAGCGATGCAAACATCGTCGGGCGCCTCCAGGCGCTCTCTAAAATCGCGCCAAAATGGGACTTTAGGGAAAGTAGGGTTAAAAGAGCGTTTCTCCCGTTGACCCACGGGGTAATTAAAGCGCACTCCCGCTCCGGGGAGAGAGGAGCGAATGGCGCAGCCGCGGTTGTTGTTGATCGACGACGAGCCCGCGCTCGCGCAATTCCTTGCGACCGCAGCCGAGGATTGCGGCTTCGAGCCCATGATCACGTCCCGAGACCAGGATTTTCGCGAACAGCTCGTTGCCGATCGGCCCGACATGGTTGCCCTCGATCTGGGAATGCCCGGCATGGACGGCGTCGAGCTGTTGCGCTTTCTGGCCGAGCAGGATTTCAAGTCGCCCGTGCTGATCGTCAGCGGATTCGATCGCCGCGTTCTCGAATCCGCGTTTAGGCTCGGCGAAGCGCTTGGCCTGACCATGGTCGGCCCGCTGGAAAAGCCGGTGCGGCTGGAAGAGCTTGAAACGGTCCTCGCGCAGCTTCGCGCAACAATGGCGTCATGACACGAGGTCCCGATAAGGCGCTGGTCACGGAGCTCGCCCGCGCGCTCGAAGATCAACGGCTTTACATGGCCTATCAGCCCAAGGTCTCCGTTCGGGATGGCAGCCTGACCCGGGTCGAGGCGCTGGTTCGTTGGGAAGATCCGGCACTCGGCGTCATCGAGCCTTCGCGTTTCGTCCCGTTGGCGGAGCAACACGGGCTGATCGACGACCTTACCCTATGGGGCCTTCGCACAATCCTTAGGCAATGGGTCGATTGGAGGGATGAAGGGCTCGATACGAGCATCGCCTTCAACATTTCGGCCCTAAGCTTGCAGCATCTCGATTTCCCCGACTTGGTGGAACGGATGTGCAGCGCGCTCGGCGTGCCGACTGAAAGACTGGTGTTGGAGCTGACCGAGGGCGCCACTCAGCCACTCGTCAAGCTCATGGACACCCTAACCCGTTTCCGGATCAAGGGCATTGGGCTCGCCATAGACGATTTCGGCACGGGCTATTCGTCCCTGATGCAGCTCCGGCAGCTGCCCTTCTCCGAAGTGAAGATCGATCAGGCCTTTGTCGCGGACGTCCATCGCTCGCGCGACTGCCGGCTGATCATCCGCGGTATCACGGACCTCGCGCATGGGCTTGGCCTCACTTCGACCGCCGAGGGCGTGGAGACGGTCGAGCAATTACGCGCTGTGCAGGAACTCGGCTGCGATTTGGTCCAAGGTTATCTGATTTCCCCGCCGATGGAGCCGTCGAAGCTCCCAGGGTGGAAGAAAGACTTTCGCAAGCGCTGGCCCTCGCTGGTGGCCGACGACACGCTCGCTTTATGGAGCGACGTCGAAACGAATGCCTTGGGCCAAAGGTAGGTCGGTGCCGTAGTTCACGGTGTTCGTTTGCCGCCGCATGTAGGCCTTCCAGCTATCCGATCCGCTCTCGCGCCCGCCCCCCGTCTCTTTTTCGCCGCCGAAGGCGCCGCCGATCTCCGCGCCTGAGGGCCCGATGTTCACGTTTGCGATGCCGCAATCGGATCCGGTCGCTGAGACGAACCGCTCGGCATCGCGAACGTCATTCGTGAAGATCGACGAAGACAGGCCCTGAGGGACAGCGTTGTTGAGCCCGATCGCTTCGTCGAAATCTCGATAGCGGAGCACATAGAGGATCGGCGCGAACGTCTCTTTGAGCATCTGCCCATCTTGCGCATCGACCTCGACGATGGCGGGGCGGACATAAAACCCGCCGGGCACGGCATCGACGCGCTCGATCTCGTCACCGAGCACCTGGCGCATTCCTTCGAACGCGGTTTCGTCGATCAGCGGCCCAATCAGCGTGTCGGACAAACGTGGATCGCCGATCTTCACATGAGCAAAGAGTTGCTTGAGCCGCACCAGCAGCGGATCGGCCACATCCTCGTGCACAATGAGCCTGCGCAATGTCGTACAGCGCTGGCCGGCCGTCCCCGCTGCGGAGAATAGAATTGCGCGCGCGGCGAGCTCCAGGTCCGCGGTGGGGCACACGATCATGCAATTGTTCCCACCGAGCTCGAGCAATACCCGCCCGAAGCGCTGCGCCACTCGTGGACCCACCGCGCGTCCCATCGCGGTCGAGCCGGTCGCTGAAACCAGCGCGACACGCGCATCGTCGACAAGCGCTTCGCCGACGTCCCGCTCCCCCTGCACGAGCTGGACAAGACCGTCCGGTGCATCGCCAAAACGTCGCAGCGCGCGGTTCACCAGCACCATTACGGCTTCTGCGCAGAGGGGTGTTTTTTCGCTCGGCTTCCAGATCACCGGATCGCCACAGACGAGCGCCAGCGCGGCATTCCAGGCCCAGACCGCGACGGGGAAATTGAACGCGCTGATCACGAGCACCGGGCCGAGCGGGTGCCATTGCTCCATCATGCGATGGTCGGGCCGCTCGCTGGCGATCGTAAGGCCATAGAGCTGGCGCGAGAGGCCGACAGCGAAATCGCAGATGTCGATCATCTCCTGAACTTCGCCGAGACTCTCCTGGAGGATCTTGCCTGCTTCGAGCGTGATCAGCTTAGCCAGGACGGGCTTTGCCTCGCGCAGGGATTCGCCGAGGAGGCGCACCAACTCACCGCGGCGCGGCGCGGGAACGGCACGCCATTTGAGGAAAGCGGCCGCGGCACGCTCGGCGGCCCGGTCGGCATCGCCGACGCAGACCCGCCCGATCGGCTTGCCGTCGATTGGAGAGGCGGTGACCAGCTTTCCGGCGGGTTCAATGCCGAATAAATGCAGGAGCTCGGCGACTTCCTCGGCGGGCCTCACGCCAGCAACTCCTTGGCGCGCGCCATGGCCGCCACGCCGGCGTCGATCGTCTCGTCCTTCTTGCCGAAGCAGAGACGAACGAGGTGGCGCGACGGATTTTCTTCCGCGAAAGCCGATACCGCGACGACTGCAACGCCAGCTTGCTCAACTGCCGCGAGCGCAAAGCTCTCGTCGTCGAGATCGATGCCGGACGCCTTCAAATCGACGCACAGGAAATAGGTCGAGGCGGCATCGAGCACTTCATAGCCGACGCTTCGAAGGCCTTCGGTCATCCTGTCGCGCGCGCGCTCAAAACGCTGCCGCATTGGTTCGAGCCACGCATCGCCCTCGTCGAGGCCGAACGCGACCGCGGATTGCAAGTTGGGGGCGGTGCAGAACGTCAGAAACTGGTGTGCCCGTGACACAACGTTTCCAAGCTCGGGTGGGGCGACCATCCAGCCGACCTTCCATCCCGTCAGCGAGAATATCTTTCCAGCCGAACCAATCTTGATTGTCCGCTCGGCCATGCCGGGCAGTGACGAAAGCGGCGCGAAACGCTCCGCGTCCAGCACGATATGCTCCCAAACCTCGTCGCTGATGACGATCAGGTCATGATCACGCGCGACTCCGGCGATCGCCTCAATCTCGTTCGCGCCGAACAGCCTGCCCGTCGGGTTTTGCGGGTTGTTGAAGATGATCGCCCGGGTCCGGGGTGTGATCGCCGCCTCCAGCATTCCCCGCTCGACGCGCCACTCGGGCGGCTTAAGCGCAACTTCACGCGGCACCGCTCCGCCGCGGCGGATCATCGGGGCGTAGCTGTCATATGCAGGCGTCAGGATGATGACCTCGTCCCCCGGCGCGACCGTTGCAAGGATAGCGGCGCCGAGTGCTTCGGTCGCGCCACTCGTCACGCAGACGTGCTCGGAAGTCAGGTCGAGCCCGTAATGGCGCCTGTAATGTGCAGCAACCGCTTCACGAAGCGCCGGCAGACCTCTCGATGGCGCATATTGGTTCGAGCCCGTCTTCACCGCCCGTGCGGCGGCCTCGAGAATTTCATCGGGCCACCCGAAGTCTGGAAAGCCCTGCCCCAGGTTCACCGCGCCGTGCTTGGCCGCGAGTCCCGACATGCGTTCGAAAACGCTGGTAGCCATCTGCTCATAGAGTGGGTTCATTCGTGGCCGCATAGCGCCCGACTGCGCCGAGTGAAGCAACTTTCGTCTGGACCGCGCATTTCGCTTGGGCCCCAGAACAGTGATGTGAGCGTGATGTCAGAGCGTAATGTAATCTTGTACCGCATGGTTCTCCCCGAACATGTTTGCCCATTTGGCCTGCTCGCGAAGCGGATGCTCGACGATGCCCAAATGTCCTTCGAGGACCGCCTTTTGAGGTCGCGCGAAGAGGTGGAAGCCTTCAAATCGGATTATTGCGTCGCAACGACGCCGCAGCTGTTTGTTGACGGCCAACGGATTGGCGGAAGTCAGGAAGTCGCGGACTGGCTCGAGACTGTCCCGGCCTAAGGCTGATCAGCCGCCGAGTGCCGAGCGGATCGCGTGCATCGGCTCTGCAAGTGCCTGCTCGACGACTTCGAACAATGTGACGGCAAGGCTCGCCGCGATCACCGCCACACTGACGAATTCCAGCGATTTCCCTCGGAATCGGCTGCTGTCAGTGTCGCGTCGCGGTTGCGCACGCCGTTCGGCCGGCGCCGCGTTCGCGATCAATTGCAAGGCCGTCGCTTGGGTCAACGACAGGATCTCGGCCACCGGCAAAGGATCGGCCGACAGCAACCCGGCGCGTGAACCCTCGCGCCAGATCACTCGCGCGACTATCGCTACCTCCCCGCGCCGGAGCTCGACCAGGCTCGCCTCGGGAATGCCGCGACCGGCCCTGATCATCAGTCCTCGCGACGAGATGTTCAGGATACACGCGTCAGACCAACTCGAATCGGATCGCAACCTCGCGGGCAGCACGACGCGCCGGCGCAGCTCGCGTGGCCGATAATCGGAAATACGAGGTGCCATGGCCGAAAGCTACGTTCGCTGAGTCACCGACCGTTTAAGTTTCGCTCCGGTTTGGACCTGATTACAGTCGTTTAGCGAGCGTTGTCCCAGATCATATGGATGATGCGCCACCCTTGATCGGGATGGTTGAATAGTTGGATCGAGTTGATGCCGCGACGCTCCGGTTCGGCGTCGTCTGGAGACCGACGCGCCTCATAGCTGCTCCAGACGTGGGCCATATTGCCGAAGCGGTCTATCCGACGGCTCGTTTCGACTTCGTAGAAGGCATTCTCTGCGAAAAACGGCGTCGTGTTGTTGCGATATTCTTCAAGCGACATGCTGAGCTTTTGCGCGCGACCCTGCTCGTCCACCCACGTCCGCACTTGTCGCGCTTCGGGTAGAAAGCAATTCTCCTGGCGCGACCAATCGCGCGGCCCGGCCGGCCCGGAAATCATCGCGTACATCTCGTCGATCACTGCGCCGACCGCCGCTTCTTCACTCATTTTCCGCCTCGTCCTCTTTGAACGCGCACCGTCTTCAGCACTTAGCGTCGTCCAGCAACCCGCCTCTTTATGGGGACAGGTTTGCTTGTTAGTGCGCGTCGTACTAATGTCGGCGGATGCTGAAGGATATGCTCGCCCCTTC
>Ga0070670_100006140_pt1 | contig 10157 bp, 10 predicted proteins | sample KBSS63metaG_FD_64665 | JGI IMG/M metagenome (GOLD analysis project Ga0070670, IMG submission 64665) | Switchgrass rhizosphere microbial communities from Kellogg Biological Station, Michigan, USA - KBS S6-3 metaG | ecosystem: Host-associated > Plants > Roots > Rhizosphere > Soil ... | reverse complement strand
CTCGAACGAGATGTTCTCGCGCACGAACTTCGGGTTGTTCTCCCGGAGCAGAAATTCGTCGCCGAGGTGGGAGCTCTGGTGGTAGAGCCGGAAGCGCATGGAGAACGCCTGACGTCGAAAGGTCATCGGCAGCCCGATGATGTAATCGGCGTTGACCAGATCGTACGATGACGAATCGAGGTCGAACTGCGCGAACACGCTGCCGGCAAGGCTGATCTGAAAGCCATCGCCAGGCTTCGGGCCGCCGATGCGCAGGAGCGCGAACGCGTCGCTGATACCGACGGACCCGAGGTTGATGTCGCCTTGGTCGCTCGTCTCGTGCAGATAGCTGACGAACGAGCGCTGCCCCTTGGGGTCGGCGAGCAGCGGGCAGAACACGTCGCCCCGAGGCAATGGCACGTATCCCGACGCTTCGCTTTGCGGGATCCCGACGGCGCATCGCGTGGGTGCGGGGACCTGTGCGACGATTCCAGTAGACCTGCCGAGCAATCCTGTCACGATGGCGAGCGACGCGCCCGCCCAACGACGAAACCGCATCCGCCGCCTTCTCCTTCTCTCGTTAGGTTGCCGTCCTGCCCATCACCGGGTGGTCCGTTACGGAGCATGCGGTGGGCCACTGCGTCCCACACGCTTGCGCGACACCCAGATCGCGACCGCGAGCCCCACGCCTACGCAGCCGAACACGAAGTAGAGCGCCGCTGGCACGGGTCGGCCGAGCCGAACGAGCTGGTATGCCGCGAAGAGGTAATAGAGGCCGAATACCAGAGCGAAGGCCGCGAGGAACGGGAGCAAAATCAGGGAAAAGCGTCGCATCGCGAAAGGCGGTTCATGGTGTGAGCGGTAACGTACAGCAGGCCGACGGCAATGGCGATCGTCAGCGGACGTCGTCCGCGGAGACGTCAGGGTCCACAACGACGGTGGGAGCCGGCTTCGTGTCCACTCCAGGCGCGTCCGCCTTTGCGCCGGTCGCGCCCTCATCATCGCGCTTCTCGCCGCCGATCTCGGCGAGCGCGCCTGACGCGATCCAGCCATGCATCGCGGCGTGCCGCGCGACGGCAAGCGTGTCGTCGGCGAGCACGAGCGTCGAACCCGCCTCGGCGACCTCGCGAGCGAGCGCGCGAATGCGCTCGTTCCGTTCCGGGTTCGCGCTCACATTCCGGATGTACACCGCCTTCACGCGACCGGGCCGATCCCGCACGAGCTCCGTATAGATCTCCGGGTCTTCCTGCCCGCTGTCGCCGACGAGCAGGAATGGCAGCTCGGGATACGTGTCGAAGATCTCGCGAATGACAACGCCTTTGTGGCGTGCGTGTCGCTCGTTGAGCTTTCCGAGATCCCAGTCGCGGAGCAGCAGCGGCCCGGCCGGGATTCGCTGCGCCTCGAGGAAGCCGTCGATCACATCGTACAGGTTCCATGGACTGCTCGAGACGTAGAAGATCGGATTCGCCTCGGCGCCCGTGGCACCGCGGTCGAGCGCGCGGTAGAACGCGGCAACGCCCGGAAAGGGAAGGCGGGTGAGCGCATTCTCGAGGAACACCATCCGCGCGGCGCGCAGAAAGCTCGTCACCTCCGACTGCAGCACGGTATCGTCCATGTCGCTCACGACGCCGAACGTTGCCGTTGGCGCGGGCGTGAGGACCCGCGCCGTGGCGCGAACGGGTTGCCCGTTAGGCGGGTCGGCGAGGTCGAGCGCGACGGTGTGCCAGCCCGGTGGTGTCAACGTGCCGCCGGCCGGTAGCCAGTGGCGAAGGAAGCCTTCGTCGTCGGCCACGATCTCCGTGTGCGGAACGTCATCTCTCGCCGCGAGTCTCGCCCGCACGCGCGCGAACGGCAGAGGATCGCTCTCGATTCGCCGGAGCGACGCGATGAGGTTGCGCCATCGCGACTGCGCGGCCTCCGGCGCACGAACGCCTTCGTCCTGCAGGACACGCCCCAGCACGAGCGCGCGGTCGGCCGTGCCGTAGCCTCGATAGCCGACGATCTGTATCGGATCGTGATCGATCGCACGTCCGATCGCGCCGGCGGTGCGTCGCGCCTGCCACGCGAGCTCGCCGAAGACTCCGAGGAGATCATCTCTCCATGACATCTGAAGCGGGGACTAGGGACTGGGGACTGGGGACTCGGCTGGGATGCTCTTACTGCAAAGGAAGGCTCCTCGGTGCTAATGGCTTCCCGGCCGAGTCCCCAGTCCCCAGTCCCCTAGTCTCCCTCAGCTCACTCGTTGACTTCGAACACCGGCAGCGCAACCTCCCAGCGGATCGCGGCGAGACGAACGGTGGCAATCAGCACCATGCCAACCAGCGACGCCGTCTGTCGCGCGATGCCCGCGAGCTCCAGTGCAAGGTACGCCGAAACACCGACGATCACCGTGCTCGCATAGAGGTTGCCACGCCGCAGCACGAACGGGATCTCTGCGCTGAGCACATCGCGAATCACGCCGCCGCCCACTCCCGTCAAGGTACCCAGCACGACGATGGTGATTGCCGGCATCCCGGCGTTTTCCGCGATCCGTGCGCCGCCGATGCTGAACAGCGCGAGCCCCAGCGCGTCCGCCACGAGCAGCGACGCGAGCGGCGGGCGGCGCCATCGGACGTACCCAAAGGTGATCGCGACCGCCACCATGATCATGAACAGGTAGGTCGCGTCGCTCAACCAAACCAACGGATGGCGGTCGAGCAGAAGGTCGCGGATGGTTCCCCCGCCGATCGCCGTCACCGACGCCAGGACGAAGACTCCGAGCAGGTCGAGTCGCTTTCGGCCCGCGGCGAGCGCACCGCTCACGGCGAACACGAAGATGCCCGCAAGATCCAGAATTCGAGCGAGCGTCATCGCCAGCCGGGGCGTCCGACGCGGCCGGCGATGATCGCCCGCGCCATCACGATCGCAGGGCGCTCGCCAGCGTCGGGAGTGCGCCGACGAGCCACACGATCGCCGCGGCGATCGCGGCCTTGCCCCGACTGATCTTCCCGGTGACCGCGAAGCCGATGGCGATCAGCACCGTGATCCAGATCGTGAACACGTCGATGCGCCCGACGAGCCCGAGCAGGATCGGCGACGCGGTGTCGGGATTGAAGAAGCGGCCGAGTCCCAGCGTTAGGCTGTAGCGGCTGTTGAGCGCCGACGTATCAACGAACAGCCCTTCCACGCGATTCACGACGCCTTCGATCACGCGCGGCACGTACGAGAACACGGCGACCACGATCGCGGCGTTCATCGTCTGCTTCGCGTCGAAGAACTTGCCGACGATCCAGATCACCACGCCGAGCAGGAGCATCGCGATCGGCGGTCCGATGAAGGCGAAGATCATCCCGAGGGTGCCGGCAAACTTCCGCGCCGTCGCCATCTGATCGGCTGTCATCTGCTGTGCCTGCGCGTTCCTGGCCATCCCGCGCGCGAACTCCGCCTCGACAATCGGGTCGATCAGGTCACGATTGGCGAAGTAGATGACCCCGAGCAGCACGGAGATGATGAGCAGCGGGATCCAGAAACTCGCGTTCGCGCGTCGCGCGAAGACCGCGGACGGCGCGTAGAAGATGTCCATGAAGTCATCGAGCAGCGATGCCTTCTCTGGTTTCTTCGGCGCTACGGTGGAGGGCGCGTCATAGTCGGCGCCGCTGCCGGACGCTGTTGGCTGGGTCATGAGAGCGTGGAAGGACCCGGCGAAGATGGAACGTTCGCCGGGCCGTGTCCACCCTCACTGGCCTGTCGCGAGTCGGTACGCCGTAAGGTCCGCTCGCTGCGCGTAGCCGCCGCTGGCTCCCGCGGCGACCTGCTGTACTTCCGTGGTGTACGCGGCCCGAGCATCGGCCCCGCGAACGGTGATCGAGCCGATCGGTCCGCTCGTGAGGTTGCCGCGGACGAGAACCGTGCTTGTCGTCAACCCATTTTCCGTCGTGGTGCGCTGGGTCATCTCCAGCCCCGACCGAGCCGTGACGCCAAGGATGCTGGGCCCGGAGACGGTGAACAGGATGCCGCCGTCTCCAGCGTTAGGCGTCGTGAGCGTGAGGGTCAACGTTGCTTCCGCCGGCGTCGGGTCCGGCGTTTCCGAGGGCGTCTCACCACCGCCGCACGCGACGACTGTTGCCATCGAGCCGATCGCCGCCACGGCCGTACCGAGCCGAATCGTGTGTAGGATACGCATCACGGAACCCTCCGCGTCGCCCGCGCTGCGGACGGTGCTGGTGGGGCCGCCATGACGGCGGCTGCCTCGGTGGCCGTGAGCGTCTGACCCGTCCTGTCCAGGTACGCGAGCAGATCGCCCAGATCGTAGACACCGTTCTGGTTGCCAAGCCGATCGAGCCCGGCACGATCGTTAGGCGAGAGCGTGGCCCCGCCGATCAGCGCAAGCCCGAGGTCGTGCGCCGAATGCGGCGAGATGAAGTTCACCGACACGGTCTTCGCGGCCGAAAGTGTGAAGGTGCACGTCAGGTGAGCGCTGGAGCATCCCTCGGCCGTCCAGCCGCCGAACGTGCTGCCGAACTGCGGCGTCGCCGTGAGCGTTACCTCAGTCGGCTGAGCAAACGACGCCGAGCAGTCATCGTCAGCGACGATGCCATTGAACGTGCATTGCGTGCTGCCCGGGGCTACCCTGACGGTGCCGCGGCCAGTTCCATCATCGACCACCGTCAAGACCAGTGGGGACGTTTCGGGAAGCAGCTCGAAGAGCGCGACCGCCTCGGGAACGTTGGGCGGATAATCCGGCGACAGGATGCATGGGTCGGACGTGCATGCACCCGACCATCCCACGAACCGACTGCCCGCGGCAGGCGTCGCGATGAGGGTGGTGGTCCCCCCTTGCGGCGTGTCCCGAACGTAGGTCTTCACACAACCACCAGTCACGCCGGTACTGGTGACCGTGCAGTTGATCTCCGGAACGTTACTCGTGACGGTCCCCGTCCCCGTCCCACCTGCACTTTTCACGCGGAACTCGGCGGCTATGATCGTTGCCGTGATCGTGGTCGGGCCGGTGATGCGCGCTTTGCAGTCGGGCCCATCCGGATTCTGACACTCCGAGCTGTATCCTGCCAACCGGTTGGTGCCAGTAATGTTATTTTCGAAGATCAGCGTGATGACCGAGTTATAGGCGACTGTGGCGGCGCATGTGCCAAACTCCGTGTCCGGCCGACCGTTCCGAATCACACATGCGAGCCGAGGCGTTCCGAAGGTTTCTTCCGGCGTTTCCTCAATGATGGCGTCGCCATTCCCCTCCGCGACGATGGTGACCGGATAGCGGGTGGCGACGAAGTTCGGCCGGACTTCGATGTCCTCGGTCATCGTCACCTGGCATGTGCCCACCCCGGTGCAGCCGCCACCAGTCCATCCTTCGAACGTGTTCTGCTCACCAGGCACGGCCGTGAGCGTCACGACCGTGCCGGCGGCGAACGACGCACTGCAAGGCTCAACAGGGGCGTACTTCGCGGTAGTGCATTTGATACCGGCGGGGCTCGAGGTCACCGTACCCGTGGCATCAATGAAGCTATGTATGCTCAGGGTAAAGGATTGCGCCTGCGCTCTCCCTCCCGTTAGGGTCAGGACCGCCAGCGCCACCGCGACTACGGACCACCCCCACCCGCCTGCCCACCTAACGCCAGAGCGCACGCGAACCTCCCCTAGTCGAGGGTGGGCGCTGACACGCCGGAGTCCAGAGCGGCCGGCATGAGCTGGTGCCAATAATGCGACGAGGGCAGCGATTCGTCCAGACTGCCCTCCCCGTCACTCTCGTGCTGCAAACGTTAGGCCGGGGCGTTAGGGCGCCGAGCGCACGATTCCTTGCTCGACGAGAGAACCGAACACGACCCGGCCGTCGGCCGGCCGCACAATGAACAGCGCGTCGTTGGTCGTCGTCCCGGTTTCCCGTACCACCGCCCGCACGACCGTGAACCGGTTCACGGTCAGCGCCGGGTGAGCGACGGATACACGCGGCGCAACGCCTGCGAGAAGCGCCAGCGCACATACGCTTGCCGCGATCGCCGCGTGCGGCGTCCGCGCATTCGGAGCCCTGCGGCCGCCCAGGATGCGTCCAACGCGGCGGACGAGCGGCGACCCGCCAGACTCCACCATCGCCGACATCGGGTGAAGCCGCGGCGTGGCCGCCGCGGGCGTGCGCCCGACCCACTCCGCGACCGCAGCCAGGCACTTGGCCAGCACCACCGGCCGGCGCGTGCGAGCGACCGCCCAGTCATCGCACAGATACTCTGCCACTTCCTGCATCCGGCGTCGCGCCAGGCGATTGAGTGGCTGGAAGAAGAACACCATCTCGATCGCCCGCGCCAGCACGAGCCACTGGGGATCACGCCGAACGAGGTGCGCGATCTCGTGAGCGAGCATGCTATCCTGCTCCTCGGGCTGCAGATCGAGCAGCGCACGCCGAGGCAGACACACCTCATTGCCAGGCAGGGCAACCGGGCTCGCGATCGCCGACGAGCATGTGAGGTCCACGGATCGGTCGACGCCCGCGCGCGCGAGCAGCTCACGCAGGCGATGCCAAATTGGCGTTCCATCGAGCGGGGCGCGCAATCCCAACGCGCGCAGCGCTCGCGCGTGGCCTAACGTGAGCACGAGGAGTCCGCCGCCAGCAGTCGCGAACCAGAACACCACCAGCACATTGGTCCAACGCGTCCCACTCGGCCGAAGGACCATGACGCGAGGGCGACGGTCGAGGACGTCGCTTCGAACAGGGATGTGCACCGCCGGCATGAAGGACCCGGTAGTGCGCGGCGCGAGGCGCAGCTGTCCGCCAAGCGGCTCGCGAGCGACCACCGCCTGCGCAGTCGCGGTCACGATTCCGCCGAGCAGCGCTGACTTCCAGAGAATCTCGCGAACGGTATCGCTCACTCGCCGGCGTGACGCGATGAGCCATACCGCCCCCACGATGACCGTGCTGTGAACGAGATACGTGAGCAACCATCCGGCGATGAAGTCCGTGAGCCGGGCAACGGCTTGCAGGTCAGGCAGCATCATCGCTGCTCGCTCGCTGAGCCGACTCGAACATGGCCGCACCGTTGCGCGTCCCTCCGGTCTCCGCATCGGCGATCATGCGCTTCACGCGATCGAGGTCACCAGGCGCCAAGTCACGAGAGCGCAACAGGTGCGACATGAGCGCTTCGGGTCTCCCGTCGAAGAGCAGCGTGGTGAGCTCCGAGACCATCGATCGACGCACTTCCTGCTCGGAGACGAGAGGACGGTAGACGAACTGACGGCCGTCGAGCCGATGCTCCACGACGCCACGCTTCTCGAGTCGCGAGAGCAGCGTGGCGATCGTCGTCTGCGCGAGGTCGCGCTCCGGCCGAAGGCGGGTCTGGACCTCCACCACGGTGGCTTCCGCGCGGTCCCAGAGGATCCGCATGATCGCCAACTGGAGGTCGGTGAGTGAGGTCGTCACTGGGTGAGAGGGATGGGGAGAATCGACCGTTCACGGTCTGGAAAGGCCGTGTGCTGCTTTTTGTGAGACAAGCGATGCGCGTCTGGGGTTGCCGACTCCGGACCGGAGTTCAGCGCCGGAGTGAGGCAGGGGTTGCGGCCCCGACGCCATGCCGCATGTTGTTCGGGCCAATTCAAGCCAGTCACGAAGCCGAGAAGTCAGGCGTGCGGCGGTTTTGACACCGCACCTGACAGATCGGTCCATTTCACCCTGGGAGTTGTCGCCACCATGAAACGCGTTCCGAGCAAGTCCATCGTACATGCAACGGCCGCCGTTGCCGCGCTGCTCGTACTCGGAGGTTGCGCGAAGACCGAATCGCAAGCGACGACGGATACGGCCTCGAAGGCCGTGGCAACAGCTTCGGCCCCCGCGGCTGCCGCGACGCCGAATATGGTCAGCTTCACCGCGAAGGAGTTTTCGTTCGAGGGACCCGACACGATTCCGGCGGGGCTCACGATGTTCCATCTGACCGATGCGGGTCAGCAGCTCCATCACGTACAGCTGATCAAGCTCCAGGAGGGCAAGACGTTCGCGGACTATCAGGCAGCGGTGAAAGACCTGAAGGGCCCGCCTCCAGCCTGGGCAGTCCCGTACGGCGGCGTGAACCCACCCGCGCCCGGCGCAACGACGACGGCCATGCAGGTGGTCGAGCCCGGTAACTACGCGGTCGTCTGCTTCGTGGAGGGACCGGACCATGTTCCACACATGGCCAAGGGGATGATGCGTGCGCTCACGGTCACGCCATCAGCGAATGCGAATACGACCGAACCGGCGGCAGATGTGACGCTGACCTTGAGCGACTACACGTTCACGCTCTCGAAGCCGCTCGTCGCTGGCAAGCAGATGATCAAGGTGGAGAACGGCGCCTCGCAGCCGCATGAAGTGGTCCTGGTCCAGCTCGCCCCGGGCAAGACGATCGAGGACGTCGGCAAATGGGTGTTCGACATGAAAGGGCCACCGCCAGGGAAGCCGATCGGGGGGATCCCGGCGTTCGTCCCGGGGAAGCGGTCGTTCTTCGAGGCGGACCTCGCGCCGGGCGACTACGGGATGATCTGCTTCGTGCCTGACGCAAAGGACGGAAAGCCGCACGTCCAGCACGGGATGACGACGCAGTTCAAGATCAGCTGACGGCCGCGAACACCAGAACTTCTTGGAGAACTTCTTGGGAAACGGAAACGGCCGCTTCCGTTTCCCGGGTTTTCTGGGTATTACCCAGCATCGTAGCCGGTCAGCCAAGACTCGTTAGGCGATCTACCTTCGTTAATTCCGGCTCGGTTTCTCGTTCGGCTTCTTGTCGCCTTTCTTGTCAGTCGGCTTGGGCGGCGTCAAGCTCGCCTTCCACGCCGCCTCGAGGCCTGGCACGTCGTGCGGCAGCGACTGCGTTTGCGCGAGCGCCGCACTCAGGGGCTGGCCGTGCCGCGTGACCTCCGCGACCTTCCTGACGATGCCACGACCCTCACGCGCCCACATGAATTCCATGAGGCTCGCGGCCTCGAGCGCGGCGATGTTTTCTCGCGGTAACTTCTTCGGCGGCGTCTGCGGCAGCCCGACCGGCCGGCCGTGCTGGTCTCGTCGCTGAATTCCTCCGAGTCCGACGTCGCCCGATATGCCCGCGGGAATCGCGTTCTCGTTGATCGAGATGCGGATGAGCGTATCGATCGGGATCAGGTCGTTGAGCTGAGACGCCAGTTGTGCGTTGCGCGCGCCGGCCGAGGGGAAGCCGGTCACGAGCTGTGTCGCACCGGCGATGATCCAGTCGGGAATCGGAGGGCCGCCCGCCGTGTCCTCCGCGAGCACCCACTTCCGCGCGACCTTGTTCCGGACCGATGCGACGAGGAACCGCGCAATCGGGAGCGGGTTACCGGCCGCATCGCGCGGGATGTTCACGTGCTCGTAGACGACGATCGGTGCTTTGCTCGCCTTGATGACACTGTCCATCGCGATGCTGTCCCCGGGCTGGAGGAGCATGGCGACGGCGGTGCGAGGCGGCAGCTTCTGGAAGTATCGGCGATAGGGGAGCTGCGCGTCGTCGACCAGCAGGAAGATGCCGCCGATGAGGGACCGGTCGCGTGAGGCCACAATCACCTCGTTGCTATCGATCACCGAGAAGTGTTCGTTCTGCCCAATGGGGACCGACTGAATCGTCGGCTCGAAGCCCGGTATGCCCGATGTTTCAGGTGGTGGGCCCTGGTGGCAGGCCCCGGCGAGCGTCGCCGAGAATACGACAGCCAGCAAGATCGTCGCGCGGAGTCTGTGGTCGGGCGCCGCGGTTGTCGCGGGTTGCGTCATCGAGGTCCTGGTTCGTTCAGTGTCGTTCATCGAGCGGTCAGCGGGCGGTCGGCGGGCGGTCAGTTAGGCGTACTCCCGACGCGCCCGGCAGTTCCTGTCGTGGTGCCGAAGTTTAGTGCTTCGGGATCAACGCGACGACCCGGACGGGGCCGCCGGATCCCCCTTCGATTTTCATCGGTAAGGCGAACACGTACACGCCCGTCGCCGGCAGCTGGTTGAGGTTCGTGAGGTTCTCGATTCCCGGTACGTCGGCCGCGGCGGCAATGCGGTGCACCATGAAGTCCGTGGAGGGACCGTAGTCGATCGATGCCACGTCCACGCCGATCGCGGCGACACGTCGCTCCTGGATCAGGAGCCGTGCCGCCTCGACGCCATAGCTTGGGAAATGCAGCTTCGTGGCATCATTGGGCGTGTCGTCGCCCAGATAGGACTTCTTGTCGGGCCATCG
>Ga0070670_100006139_pt1 | contig 10157 bp, 9 predicted proteins | sample KBSS63metaG_FD_64665 | JGI IMG/M metagenome (GOLD analysis project Ga0070670, IMG submission 64665) | Switchgrass rhizosphere microbial communities from Kellogg Biological Station, Michigan, USA - KBS S6-3 metaG | ecosystem: Host-associated > Plants > Roots > Rhizosphere > Soil ... | reverse complement strand
GTCCACGGAAAGCGGGGGTGCTCCGCGCGCCACGCGGCAACGACGTCCGTGGCGAGAAGCTCGTCCACGGAGGGAATCGCGCGCAGTAGTTCGGGACCGGGAATGCGGGTCATGCGTGTGAAAAAATCCTGGGGCACCCGGCCGGGGCGCCGCCTGTCATTATAAAGGATACGCCGGGACCGCCCGCCTGCGATAGTGAACTCTTCTTGATGCTTCGCGCACCTTTTTGAGAGCATCGCCGCATGAAGCGCCTGGTGCCATTTCTTTTTCTCGTTGCTCTGGCCGCTTGTGGCGGGCCGCCCCGGCAGGTCGCCGTGCCGCCCGTCGACACGTTGTACCGCCAGCTCGAGGATCCGCTGCCGCACCCCGACAAGACGCTCCTCGCCGGATACAAGGTGCTTCTCGATCCCGGCCACGGTGGCTCGTTCCGCGGCACCATGGGTGCCGACAGCCTCGAGGAGAAGAAGGTCAACCTCGGCGTCGCGTTGTATCTGTGGGGACTGCTCCGCGAAGCCGGGGCCGAAGTCGTGCTGACGCGCGCGTCCGATCGCGATTTCCTCACGCCCAACGATTCGACTCTGACCGCCGATCTGCAGGCGCGCGTCGATCTCGCCGATTCGCTCCAGCCCGACATTTTCATTTCCATTCATCACAACGCCCAGCCCGCGCGCGATCCGTCGACGAATCGTGTGGAGACGTACTACAAGGCCGGCGACCCGGCATCGCTCGATCTCGCCTTCGCGGTGCACCGGCACCTGATGCGCAACCTCGGCATCGACATCGGCGAAGTGCGCCAGGGAAATTACTATCTGCTGCGCAAGATTTCGTCGCCGTCGATGCTGGGTGAGTCGAGTTATCTCACCAATCCCGGCGTCGAGAAACAGCTCCGGCTTTCGCGCGCGCAGGAGCTCGAAGCGCAGGCGTATTTTCTGGGCATTGTCGATTATTGCCGGCGCGGACTGCCGCGTGTGACGTCGGTGGTGCCATCGCCGCTCGACTCGGTGCAGACGTCGGTTCCGGTGGTGAGCGCCGCCTTCGACGACCGCGGCGGCATCGGCATCGACCCGGACGGCATCTCCATGCTCATCAACGGCAGTGCCGTGAGCGCAACGCTTTCCGCCGACGGACGGCACGCCAGCTACCCGCTGCCGTGGGATTCGCCCAACGGTCTCTACGATGTGCGCGTCTCGGCGCGCAACCTGCGCGGCAACACGAGTGCGGTGACGCGCACGCGCTTCGTCCTCGATCATCCGCCCGCCATGGCGGCCATCGATCCGTCGCCGTCGCGAATTCCTTCCGGCGGAGGCACGGTGCGTGTGCGCGCGCGCATCATGGACCGCCGCGGGCTTCCCGTGGCGGATGGGACCGCTGTCACACTGGTGAGTCCGGCCAACGCCGCGCAGAAAGAGGCCGCCGTGCGCGATGGCGCCGTGGACTTCGCGCTGGAGATTCCTTCCGGCACGAAGCGCAGCGTGCATGTCGAGCTCGAATGCCGCGGCTCTCGTTTCGCGGATGATCTTCCCGTCGACACCGGTGCGATGAAAGGCGCGCGCTCGGTGAATGTGCGTGACGCGCTCACCGGCGCGGCGGTCACCACGGCCAGCGTCGTGGTCGCCGACTCGGCGCTGGCGGCGGACTCGCCGTCCGGGAACTATGGTTTCGTGGCCACCAATGCGCAGGCCAGGATCATGGCGCCGGGTTATCGCCCGGTTGCCGTCACCGCGAGCAACAGCGTACAGCTCACGCCGTGGTTCGGCGGAGCCCTGCTCGGAAAACGTTTCGTGCTGGACGCGCAGGGCGGACCGCCGCGCACGGCAGGTGTCGGTGCGCTCGGGCTCGCCGCGTCGTACGTGAATCTGCGCGTGGCGAATTACCTCGCGGCGTTTCTTCACGCCGCCGGCGCGGAGGCAAGGCTCGCGCGCACCACCGATGAAGTTCCACTCGCCGAGGATGTGGCGCGCATGACAAACAAATGGCGCGCGGATCGCTACATCGAGCTCCGGCATCCCGGCGCTGCGCCCGACAGTGCCCTGGCCGTGCGTTCGTACTACTTCCCCGGCAGCGCCAACGGCAAGAAGATGGCGGCCGCCATCGCCGACGCCGCGGCCAAACGGCTGGGGCGGCCCCACCGGGGTCCGTCCGAAACTGTCACCTATCCGCTTCAGCAGACGGCGTGCCCGGCCGTGGTCATCGCGCTGCCCTCGATCTCCAATACCGAGGAGGAAGTGCGGCTGGCCCAGGCGTGGTACCTGCGTGAACAGGCGTACGCCCTGTTCACCGGTATTCTGGCCATGTCCGCGGTACCAGCGGATGGAACGCTCGAGGTGAACGTGACTGCCGCCGACCGCCGCGACTGGATGGTGACGCTCGATGATACGTGGACGCTGCAGAGCGACGAAAAAGGCCATGTCGCGTTCCAGAACGTTCCTCCGGGTTCCCACGAGGTGCGCATCCGCCGCGCCGGAGTGGGCTTTACGCAGTCGGTGATCACCAGCGCTACCCAACCGACGGCCACGATCTCATTCGACGCCACGCGCTGAGCGCACACAGGGCGTTGACCGCCGCTTTCTCGATTCATTATCCTTATAGTAGCGAACGCGGCGCCCCGCCTGCCCCGCCGCGCGTCTTTGATCAGGGTTCAGAACCAGTCGTGGAGCGTCGTCGTGCGCAGGGCCCTCATTGCTTCATTCCTCTTCCACGCCGGAGTCGCCGCCGGCGTCATGGGCTGGGTCAGCACCAGCCAGGTCAAGGTCCCTCCCGAGTTCGTTTACGAAGTGAAGCTGGTGGGAGGACTCCCCGGTACCAACGCCGAAGCCGCCGCCAATCTGGTTCCTGCCCCGCCCGAGACCGCACCTGTCGACGAGAAGAGTGCGGACGACATGCCCGAACCGGTGCCGAGCGACGACAACGCCCTCAAGTCCGAGCCCAGGAAGCACGACCTCGCCGCGAAAACGGAAGCGCGCAAGACGCCGGCGCAGGCGGATTCGGACCTGGTCGATGTGCACGTGGGGCGCATTCGGGTTGTCTCCCCTTCCAGAGCCGGCCGCTCGACCATCGACGCGCCGCTCCAGGAAAAGCGCAGCGCACAGCCCGGGCCGGGCTCATCCGAGAACATCGAAGCGCGCGGAACATCCCGGGGCGATCCCATCAATCTCACCCACAGCGGATCGTACTCGGAGACATACATCATCCTGCGTGCCATCCAGCCCCGCTATCCCGATCACGAACGCGAGCGCGGCATCGAGGGCAGTGTGACCGTGGAGCTGTTGGTGAATGAGTTGGGAACTGTCTCCGACGCCAATGTGATCGAGCTGGTGGGACCGATGAGCTTCCAGAACTCGGCGCTCGATGCGGTGAGGCAGTTCGAATTTCAGCCGCCCATCGAGAACGGTATTCCCACCCCGATGTGGATCAAGTTTCTCATCAAGTTCCGGATCAACAGTTGAAAAAGCCGCGGGTGATTCACCCGCGGCTTGTTTGTGCGCATTGATCGCGACCGTTGCGGTCGTGAGTGCGAGCGTTATCGCGCGTACGGCGCGATCGAGCCCGCGTGCACGCGCACCAGCGGCAGCGCATCGGCGCGGGCACGTCGCGCGGCGGCGTCTCCGCGCAGATGAGAATCGAGGAAATCGCGCACGTCGTCGCGCGATGACGCACCCGACGACACGGCGTCGAGCACGGCGCGCGTTCCGTAGTATGCGGCCACGGCCACCGGGTTCACATCGGTGGCGCCCGAGGTCATGATGCGAGCGCGCAGCGCCTTGTCCTTTTCGGGCGTCGAGCCGTAGTGGGCCTCGGCGGGAAAGATGGCGCCTTCGAGCTCGTCGCGCGCCAGCCGCAACAGCTTGTCGGAGTTCCACTGACTCGTGCCGAGCAGCTGCGCCTGCAAATCGAAGAACTTGGTTTGCGGAAGAATCTGCAGCAGCTCTTCGACGCTTCCGATGGCGAACAGGCCGTCCGGGCCGGCGTCGCGGATCTTCTGCAGCTGTTCCTTGAAGTCGGTGGCACCCTCGGCGAAATGCTCGTCGGCGGTCACCTGCCCGCCCAGACGCTTTACTTCATCCGCAAAGAATTGCGCGGTGGCACGACGGTCGCCGCGCGCGGGTGATAGCACCGCAATGTGCTGGAGTCCAAGTTTCTTTACGGCCACTTCCGCAAGTACCGTCGCCTCAATGGTCGCAGGCACACGCGTTTGAAATACCCACGGCCCGATTTCCACGAGGTCATCGGTCGCTACGACCGGTGATACAATCGCCGCGCGCCATGCATTGCACTCGATCGCGCTCGCGATGGCGGGGAGCGTGAACACGTCGCCCACGACGGCGACGGCGCCGTCTTCCACGACCAGCTTGCGCACACCCTTGACGGCATCGACAGCGCTTCCACGCGAGTCCGCTTCCACCAATGACATGTGGTGCGCCGCTTTCTCGTTGTACTCGTCGACGGCCGCCTTCGCGCCCTGCTCGAACAGGCGTCCGTAAAGCGCCAGCGATCCGGTTTGCGGAAAAATGAGCCCGATGCGGTCCGCGCTCACGCGCGTGGCCGGCCCGGGGGGCGGTGTCTTGCGGCGCTCGCTCGCGTTCTCGAGGAGACGCTGCGCGTCACCTGCACTTTCCTTGGGCACCTGCTCGAGGTACGCGCTCACCAGCTCGTAGCTCTTGTCGTAATCGCCGTTGGCGTACGCGGCGCGCGCCTGGCGATAGAGCGAATCACGCGCCAGCGCCGAGTGCGGATACTTGTGCGCCAGCTCGTCCACCTGCGATGCGGTGAGCTCTTCCTGCGAGACGGTCTGCAGACGCCGCGAGTTGGCATCGCGCGTCTTCTGGTCCAGCGGCGACGCATCCAGCATCAGGAGGCGCTCCGCCTCGCGGTAGGAATCGTTGAGTTTGGCGTAGTCGTCGGCCGCTGCCGCGAGCGCCTGCGCGCGAAATGGGCTGGTTTCGTACTGGCCGGAGAGATGGTCGTAGTAGGCGGCGGCCTGGGCGTGCCGGTTCTGTGCGTCGGCATTCTTGCCGGCGAGGAAGTACACCTCGTCCAGATGTCCGAAGCGCGGATAGCTGTTGATCAGCTCCTCCGCCGTGGTCGCCGCCTTGTCGTGCTGGCCGGCGGAGACAGCCGCTTTGAGATCGCCATAAAGGGCTTCGGCCCGTGTCTGCTCGGCGGCGCCGTAGCTGCCACCTTTGCCCCCCACCGAGGCGCATCCCGCCATGGCGAGCACGGCGGTGGCCACGGCAAGGCTTCGAAGCAAAACGAATCTCAACATCAAAACTCCCCCGGGTCGAGATCCTTGAGATAGCGTCGCAACTCGTCGTCCGCGCCGGGCGAGGTGCCCGCATCGGGCTCGAGTGCGCGCTTGTGAGCACTGAACACTTCGCGCGCAACGAAAATGGGCGCGTTGGTCTTGAGTGCCAGCGCCACCGAATCGCTGGGGCGCGCGTCGATCACCAGAATGTCATCGCCGCGCTGCAGGTGGATCTTCGCGAAGAAAGTGCCTTCGCGCAGATCGGTGATGGCCACCTTCACCACGGATGCGCCCAGGTTCTCGATGAGAGTGCGCAACAGATCGTGGGTCAGCGGCCGTTCGAAGTGCGTCCCCTTCAGGTGCAGCTCGATGGCCATGGCCTCCGCGTGCCCGATCCAGATCGGCAGCACGTCCTCGCCCTCGTCGCTCTTCAGGAGCACCACCGGATTGTCGCGCGGATCGCGCGCCATTCCGCTCACCGAAACGCGGACGAAGTGGCCTTCATTCGACATGGCGGCTCGCTAACCGCCCGACTTCTTCTCGATGGTCTTGTTGAGCTCGTCGAGGTCCTGGAACTTCGGCAGCGGCTCGTCGAGGTTGTCGACCATCCAGCGCGCGGTCTTCGCCATTTCGCTTTCCGGATATTTCTCCATCAGCGCGGTGAAGGTCCTGTCCGCCATGTTGCGATCCTTGAGCTCTTCCGCGTACACGAAGCCGATCATGAACATCGCTTCGGGCGCCACCTTGTCCTGCGGGAACCTGTCGACGATCTGCTGGAATGCATTGATGCGCACCTGCGGATCGTTCGAGCTCTGCGCGAAATCAAACAGCTCCTGCGGGCTGCGCTGGTTCTTGTCCAGCTTCTCCTTGAGGACGTTGCGCACCTTGTAGTTCTTCGCCACGGTCTCGAAGTGCGCATCGCGCACCTGGTCGAGCTTGTCGGCCGACATGCGCTTCGCGATGTCCTCGCGCACCTCTTCGTAGGGCACGACCGTCGCGGGCACCTTGTCGTTGATGCGAACAATCGAGTAGCCCTCTTCCCACTTGATGGGACCGTAGACCTTGCCCGGCTCCATCACCGAGACCTGGTCGCTGAACGTCTGTGAGAAACCGATGCCCTTGATATATCCACCCGGATTGAAATAACCGAGATCGCCGCCTTCCGCCTTGGTGACGGGATCTTCCGAGTAGGTGTGCGCGAGGGTTGTGAACTTCTCGCCGCCTTCTTCCACGCGGCGCTTGAGGTCCTCGAGCTTGGCCTTGTCCTTCGAGAAGATGTGCTGGCCGCGCAGGCGCTCGAGCTGCGTGTAGAGATCCTGATGGCTGTCGTAGTACTCGTGCAGCTCTTCATCCGTGGGACGCGCCTTCGTATCCACGACTTCCTCGATGTACTTGGAAACGAGGATGTCGTGCGTCGCGGATTCGATCATCTTGGCGATGTCCTCGCGCTTGGCGAGGCCCAACCTCTGCGCTTCGCGGTAGGCCAGCTGTTCCTGCATCATGCGCTGCGTCAGGATGGCCATGCCTTCGGGCGTGGAATATTTCTGGCGCTGTTCGTCGGGAAGACGGCGAACGGCTTCCTCGAGCTGGTCCCTGGACAACTGCCAGTCGTCGACTTCGCCAACCACCTTGTCCGCCGGCACCTCGTCGCTCACCTTCTCGGCCTTTTTCGTGCAGCCCGATGCGATCGAGAGAACCAGTGCCATCGCCACAACCAGGGTCTTTCTCATCTCGAAGAACCTCCGTCTCAAACCAGATCGTTTCGTCCCCGCCGCTTGAGCTCGGCGACCAACTTGCGCACGTCCTGTGCGCGATCGCGCCGGCACACGAGGATGGCGTCGCCGGCGTCAACCACGACGACATTTTCGACGCCGATCAAACCTACCAGGCGGTCGCGGGAGACCACCGTATTTCCATTCGCGTCGATGGTCACGTGATCACCGACAAGCACGTTGCCGTCCTGATCCGCGGACTCGATGTCGCGGATGAACTCCCAGCTGCCCACATCGTTCCAGGAAAAATCGGCGCGCATGACGGCCACGTTGCCGGCTTTTTCCATCAGACCATAATCGATGGAAATGGCCGGGGCACGGCCGTACTCATCATTCAACACCTCGTCCAGCGGCCGCGTTCCGAGGGCCTTTGCAATGCGCTCCAGCACGGCATAGAGATCCGGCTGATGGCGTTCGAGGCCGTCGAGGAGCGTGTCGGTCCTCCACAGGAACATGCCGCTGTTCCAGAAACAACCTTCCGCCACCAGCTCACGCGCGCGTTCGGGTGACGGTTTCTCCAGAAACGCCCGGGCGCGAAGAATGCCGGCGTTCTTTTCGTGCTCGAGCACCTCGCCGGGGCGAATGTAACCGTAACCGGTTTCGGGGCGGGTGGGGACGATGCCGAACGTGAGCAGCTCGCGGTGCGCGGAAATGAACTTCTCGCCCGCACGCACGAGCTCGCGAAAACGCTCCGCCGGCTCGACCAGGTGGTCGGCCGGCAGCACGAGCATGCTTCCGTGTCCGTGCCGGTTCTGGGCCACGACCGCCGCCAGCCCGATGGTCGGCGCGGTGTTGCGCATTTCCGGCTCGCCGATCACGTTGGCTTCGGGAAGAAGCCCGCGCACATCGGCGAGCACGGCCTCGCGTTGCTCGCGGTTGGTGTAGACGAAGATCTCGTCGGGCCTCGCCAGGTCACCGATGCGATCGATGGTCAGGCGCAGCATGCTGCCGCGACCGGTCAGGTCGAGCAGCTGCTTGGGCCGCAGGCGGCGGCTGGAGGGCCAGAAGCGCTCCCCCACACCACCCGCCATGATCACGACGAGCACGTCGCTACTCCTTGACCACCTGAACCCTGACCGGCGTCGTCACCTCGCGGTGCAGGCGCAGGTCGATGGTGTACTCACCGAGGGCCTTGATGGGCTCGGCAAGCATGACCTCGCTACGATCGATATCGTGGCCCTGCTCCTTGAGCTTGCGCACGATGTCGAGGCTCGTCACCGAGCCGTACATCTTGTCCTCTTCGCCCACCTGCACCGTGATCGACACGGAGAGATCGCCAAGCTTGGCCGCGCGAGCGCGCGCCGCCGCCGAGACCTCCATGTCGCGCTTGATGAGATGGCGCTCGTTCTCCTGGAACACCTTCTTGTTGCCGTCGGTGGCCGGGAGCGCGAGATTGCGCGGAAAGAGATAGTTGCGCGCGAAGCCCGGCTTCACCTTGACGGTCTGGCCGCGGGTGCCGAGCTTTTGCACGCTGTCGAGCAGTATGACTTCCATGATCTAACCTTTCTCCGCGCCTAGCGGTAATACTCGCGCACGTACGGCACGAGCGCGATCAGACGCGCGCGCTTGACCGCCATGGCGAGCATGCGCTGGTGTTTGGCGCAGGTTCCGGTGATACGACGCGGCGCAATCTTGCCGCGGTCCGTCATGAACCGGCGCAGACGACGCTCGTCCTTGTAGTCGAGGAACGTCACGCGGTCGAGGCAGAACTTGCACTTCTTCTTGCGCAGCGGGCGCTTCTCGCGCTTCTCCCGCTTATCGCCTTTCTTCCCTTTCGTGTCTTTCGAACCTTTCGTGCCTCTCGCCACGGAACTCCACCTCCTCGCGCATTTCGCGTTCCGGCTGGCGGAACGACGGCTCAATCGGACCTTCGAGCTTGGGCTCGTTGCCGACGGCCTGCTCGTCGACGACGATCATGTGACGCAGCACCTGCTCATCGATGCGCAGATTGCGTCCCAGCTCGTCAACGATGGTGTTGGGGCCGCGGAACTTGTAGAAGAAGTAGGTCCCCTCGGCCTGCTTCATGATCTCGAACGAGAGACGGCGTTTGCCCCACGTCTCGACGCGCGTGATCTCCCCGCCGGAGCGGGCAATGATATCAACGTATTTGACCGTGCTTGTCTTCAGACCGTCTTCACCGACGGCCGGATGAAACACCACGGCGCACTCATAACTCCTCATGGATACCTCCCTGTGGACCAAAGACCCAACGGCAGCGGCGTAGCCGGCAGATGGGTAGAGAAGTCTCGGCGTGATTTAAGTATGGGAACTAACCGGGGGAGACTATAGGCGATACACGGCCGGAGGTCAAGCGGGCCTGAAACGCCACCAGGCGGCGTCCGGGTCGCCACCGGCTGGCTACCCGCAGCCAGTTTACATCCGTTACGGATGTAAGTCACAGCCTCGCGGAAAGCATCCACAGGTCGAACGAAAAATACTCGATCGCTCTTGCACAAGACACTTGTCTGCTTAGACAAAAACCGCTATGGTGGTGTTGTCAGCGCATCCTCCCGCGCTGAGTTGTGGAACTCAACACGGAGGGACTGCGTCAATGACCACTGCACTTCGTTCCCTTTCCAACTCAGATCTTCTCAAGAGTACCAAACAGGTTGTCGCGCGGGAGCGGCGCATCACGATTGAAGTGTTGCAGCACCTCTGCGAGGTCGACCGGCGAATGCTCTACCTCGAGCTCGGCCACAGCTCAATGTTTACATACTGCACTGACGAGCTTGGCTACTCCGTCTCGGCTGCGAACCGGCGGATATCGACTGCACGCTGTATCGCAAGGTTCCCCGAGGTCCTGCCTTTGTTGATAGCGGACGAGGTGAACCTGAGTACAGTGACGCAGGTCGCGCGCATCATGACGCCGCAGAACAGCGTCGCGATCCTGGACCGCATTCGCGGAAAATCGCAGCGCGAGGTGGAGGCCGTCGTCGCAGAATACGAGCCGCTGGAGTCAATGCCCAAAGACCGGGCGAGAACGATTGTTGTGCGCGTGTCTGCAACACCGCCGTTGGAGACTCTCAAGAGTCCCGTGGCGGTGCCTGACCCGGTGAGCGCGTTCGTCACCTCCGCTCAGGACCGTAACGGACCTCAGTCAGAGCCGCCGGCGCCGCCAGTGATGCGACTCGAGCGTCGCGTTA
>Ga0070670_100006137_pt1 | contig 10161 bp, 6 predicted proteins | sample KBSS63metaG_FD_64665 | JGI IMG/M metagenome (GOLD analysis project Ga0070670, IMG submission 64665) | Switchgrass rhizosphere microbial communities from Kellogg Biological Station, Michigan, USA - KBS S6-3 metaG | ecosystem: Host-associated > Plants > Roots > Rhizosphere > Soil ... | reverse complement strand
AGCGCCAGGGTCCGTCGCGGCGGTTCGTCGATGGCAATCGCGGAGAACGGCCCGGAACCGAGCAGGCCGGCGAATGCCGTCGTGAACGTGCTCCGCGTCGCTTCAACCGCCGCCGCAAGATCATCTGCCGCTTTCGGCGCGGAGGGCGTCGTCTCAACTCCGAACTCCAGAGATGTTCGTGGGCTCATGTAATGGCGGACCCTGACGCCGAGGATCGCCGTGGCGCCGGTGTCGGGCGTACGCAGCAACGAATCGAGCGGGGTCAACCGCGTCGTGGTTCCGAACTGCGCGTTGACGTCGTTCAACAGGCTGGCGCCGTCTCCGAACAGCCACGACGGGACCTCGCGCGCCGGATAGATCGGGCTGGACGTCACCAGGGCCGCGCCCGGTGCAGGCAGCGACACCGAACCCGCAGACGCCGGCGCCGACACCACGCCGCCGCCCAGGAACTCTACCTCCCAGCGACGGTCCTGGGCCGCGGCTGGAAATGAGAAGGCCAGCGCTGCGAGCGTGGCTGCGAGGATGGTTCTCACTTCTTTGGGAAGATGACCGGCAGCACTTCCGGCGTCGTATAGACGCAGCGATCGTTGTGACCGCATTCGGGCACGATCTGGACGGCGTGCTTCGCGCCAAGGGTCTCGTTCACGAATTTCGCGTAGGCCTCGCCGCGAGCCCGTCGCGTGGCGCCTTGCGCCATGGCCGGGCAGGATGAGTCGAACCCGCCGAGAGGCAGCGTATCCACCTGTGACAGCAGGAATGTGGTCGGACGCGACACGAGCTGCTTCTTGAGCTGCTCGTCCAAAATTCCTTTCGTGTATCCGGCGTTGCGATCCTCCAGCCCGGCCGGCCACTTGTTGTAACGCGCACAGGCTGTGGCGTCAAACGCGCCATAGGCAAACTTCGTGTGCGCCGTCTCCTCCTTCCAGCCCAGGGTCGCGTTCGCCGGCGCCGCATCGTCCACCGGCAGGGGACGGGTCGCGTCAGGCCAGGCGTAACTGGACGGATTCGCCACGACGTAGGAGACCGGAACGCCAAGCGTCTCGTGAATCCTGTTCGCCATCTCGTAACGAGCGACGAACTGCCCGCCGGCGGAATGGCCGGCAACCACGATCGCCTGGAGGTTCGGGAACATCTGCTTGTTCGCGAGCTTCTTCAGGATGGCGTCCATGAAATCGAACGAGGTCAGGTCCTTGTGGCTGGCCGCGACTCCGCCCGAGCGCCAGCTGTCCCCGCCGCAGCTCCAGCTCACTTCGTTCTCGGCGAGGACATCGCGGCAGCTGCCATCGGCCGAAGCCACACGGGGCGCAATGACAACCGCGTCTTCGAGTGCACCGGCGAGAAACGCGGCGGCGGTCGCCGTGGCGAAGTAGCGGTCGGGATTGCGGTTCGTCCCGTGGATCATGATGAGCGCACGCCGGATCTTGTCGTTCTTCTTGTCCAGCGAATAGGTCCGGTAGATCAACGACCGCCCGCCGCCAGACCCGACCGCGACCCACTCGGTGCAGGCCTGTGTGGAGGCCGTGCACGGCGCTGTGCTCTGCGCCGCAGCGGCCGAGGGGAATAGGGCGAGGGACGTTAGCAGGAACGCTGCCAGTTTCATGCTCGCACTCTACAATCTACGATCGGCAATTCGCAATCGGCCTTCGGGCCAACCGGCAGTTTCGTACCCTTGACAATCTACAGGAGCCTGGCATACCGTCTTCTTGTCGATTGTCGACAGGAGGATGGATGGCGCCAAAGTCAGATCTGCTTCAGGGCACGCTGGACCTGTTGATCCTGCGGACCCTCTCGGGCGAGCCGATGCATGGATGGGGCATCTCGCAACGCATCCAGCAGCTGTCGAAAGACGTGCTGCAGGTGAACCAGGGATCGCTCTACCCCGCGCTGCACCGGCTCGAGCAGCAGGGTCTGATCGAGGCGGAATGGGGTGCGTCGGAAAACAACCGGCAGGCGAAGTTCTACCAGCTCACCCGCGAAGGGCGGAGGCAGCTCGCGGAAGAGACGAAGAACTGGGAGCGCCTTTCCAGCGCCGTCGCGCGCGTACTTGCCGGCCTTTAACTGACCGGAGGCTCGTCCGATGATCCGCCATCTTGCCGTCCGTGTGGCTTCGCTCTTCAAGCGCGAGCGGATGGAGCGCGAGCTCGATGCCGAACTGCGCTACCACATCGACATGCTCGTCGAGCAGAACGTGGCCAGGGGAATGACGCCCGACGCGGCCCGCCGCGAGGCGATGCGCGTGTTCGGCACCATGGACGCCGTGAAAGACGACGTGCGCGACCGCTGGCTGTCGCGTTTCTTCCAAGTCGGTGCCCAGGATGTCCGCTACGGCGTCCGTAACCTGCGCCGCAACCCTGGCTTCGCGCTGGTCGTCATCGTGACGATGGCGCTCGGTATCGGAGCCAATACCGCCATCTTCAGCGTCGTCAACGGCGTGCTGCTGCGTCCGCTGCCCTACCAGGACGGCGACAAGCTCGTCGTGCTGCACCACGGGCAGGGGGATCCGGTGGCCAACGACCTCGGCTTCTCGCCGAAGGAGATGGACGACTACCGGCAGGCCCGCTCCCTCAGCGGCGTCGTCGAGTTCCACAACATGTTCTTCAACCTGCTCGGCCGCGCCGAGGCCGAGCGGCTCTCGACCGGCGTCGTGTCGGCGAACTATTTCGACGTGCTCGGCGTCAAGCCGCTGCACGGCCGGACGTTCGTCGCCGCCGACGATGCGCCCGGCGCGCCGGCGGTGCTGGTCCTGAGCAACAAGTACTGGAAGCGGAGCTTCGGCGGCGACCCGTCGGTTGTCGGCAAGGTCTTCCGCATGAACGACAAGCCGCACACGGTGATCGGCGTCATGCCGCCGGTGCCGCAGTATCCGCTCGAGGTCGACATCTACATGCCATCGTCGGCATGCCCGTTCCGCTCGGCGCAGTCGACGATCGAGAACCGCTCGGCACGCATGCTGACGGCATTCGCGCGGGTAAGCCCGGAAGTCGCAATGTCGAAGTCGCAGGCCGATCTCGAGCTGGTAGCGAACCAGCTGCAGCTGCAGTACAAGGATTTTTATCCGCACAGCGAGTTCCGCGCGCTCGGGGTTCCCCTCAAGGACGACCTGACGCGGAACTTCAAATCCACCCTGTGGATCCTGCTCGGCACGGCGGGCTTCGTCCTGCTGATCGTGTGCGCATCGATCGCGAATCTGCTCCTGGCCCGCATGGTGCGGCGCGAGCGTGAGATCTCGGTCCGCGCCGCGCTCGGCGCGACACGGTCGCGGTTGCTCCGCCAGCTGCTGACGGAGAGCCTGGTTCTCGCCGTCTGCGGCGGCGTGCTGGGTCTCGTGCTGTCGGCGTTCTCACTCACGCTGCTGGTCAACTTCGCGGCTCGCTTCACTGAGCGTGCGCACGAGATCACCATCGATACGACCGTGCTGCTGTTCACGCTGGGCGTCTCCGTGATGACCGGACTGGTGTTCGGGTCGATCCCCGCCTTCTCACGCCGCGTCGACGTGGCGCCGGCGTTGCGCGAGGGCACGCGCACGACGCACGCCGGCCAGGCCGTGCGCAGCGCGCTGATCGTCGCACAGGTCAGCGCATCGTTCATGCTGCTGATCGCGGCGGGACTCACGCTGCGAAGCCTGATGAAGGTGCAGAACCTCGATCCGGGTTTCAAGACAGAGAACCTGCTCACCTTCCGTGCCGATATGAGCTTCGACAAGATCCCGCTGACGGTTCCGCAGCCGGAGGCACGCCAGCGGCGCTCCATTTACTGGACGGATTTTGAAGAACGGCTGAAGGCGATCTCCGGCGTGATCTCCGTTGGCGGAGGAGGCACGTTCCCGCTGAACGAGACGAACCCGTTCCCGAATGGCTTCGAGCGTGAGTTCCATCCCGCGGTACCCGGGTCGCCGCAGCCTCAGATCGCGTTCCGCGTCGCCACAGCGGACTACTTCAAGACGCTGTCACAGCCGCTGGTCGCTGGCCGGCCGTTCGCCGCGACCGACGACGCCGGCGCCCCGCGCGTCGGCATCATCAACCAGTCCGCGGCGCGCAAGTTCTGGGGGACGGACCCGCCGATCGGCTCGCGCATTCGTGGCCTGCCGAGCCGTCCCGGCGGCCAGCCGGGTCCATGGACCACGATCGTCGGCGTCGTCGCCGATGTCTACCAGCAGCTGGATCAGCTGACACCGCTCGACGAGGTCTACGTTCCGGTCCGCCAGGTGCCGCAGTTCGGGACGACCTGGGTGCTGCACACGCAGCTGAGCGTCGAGGCGGCGATCGCGCTGATCAAAGCCGCCGCGCACGCGCATGACACGGACCTGCCGGTTTCCAACTTCCGCACGCTCGCGGAGGTTCGATCCACGGCGCTCGCGCCGCGGCGCATCGTCGTTTCCCTGATCGGCATGTTCGGGCTGCTCGCGCTCGTGATAACAGCGGCCGGGATAGCCGGGGTCATCGCGTTCTCGGTGAACCAGCGGACCCACGAATTCGGCATCCGCATGGCGCTCGGCGCACCCCGCGCCGGCGTCCTGTCGATGGTCCTCAAAGAGGGCTTGGTACTGGTCAGCGCCGGCCTCGCACTGGGTCTGTTCGGCGCGCTCGTGCTGATGCGTGTGCTTGGCGCCATGATTTTCGATGCACCAGCCGTGGCGGCAGGCCCGGCGATGCCCCCGCTCAAGCTGCTGGTGGATACGACGACCACCGATGCCCTGACGTACATCGGCGTTGCCCTCTGCCTGATCGTCGTCGCCCTGATCGCGTGCCTGATGCCCGCCAAGCGCGCGGCGTCAGTAGATCCGATGGTGGCGTTGCGCGCCCAATAGCGCCTCGCATGAGATCAGGAGTTCAGGAGCACAGGAAGAATTGCCTTTAGTTTTCTGACTCCTGGTCGCCTGATCTCCTGATCTCCTGCAAAGCTGGCAGCCTTCTAGCATTCACGGCACCGGGATGCTGATGCGGGCCGTTGCCGTGCTTGTCGCCGTTCTTGCCGTCCAGGCTCAGCCGCAGCAGGGCAGCGCCAAGCTCCCGTCGCTGCTCGAGGGCGAAGGGCCGATCGCGCTGACGCTCCAAGCGCCGCTGCAGGAACTGTTTGCGAAGGGCGACGAAGACGAAAACGTCGCCGTTCCGGCGACGCTGCGGTTCAAGGATCCCGCGTCGGGCGCCGATGTCGAGCTTGCTGACCTGCAATTGAACGTCCGGGGGCATACCAGCCGGCGGGAAACCGAATGCACATTCCCCAAGCTCAAGCTGAAGCTGAAAGGCGCCGGCTCGATCAAAATCGGCACGCATTGCGGGGAGGCCGCCGGCGAGGCGCTGACGACGAAGTACGGTCGGCTCGCCAACGAAACGTCGCCATGGCGTGAGGCGCTGGTCTATCGACTGCTGCATGCGGCGGAGGCGCCAACGCTGCGCGCGCGCCCAGCCCGCATCACCTACGTCGATCCGGCGAAGACGGAACCACTGGTTCGCAACGCCCTGCTCCTCGAAGACGACGACGATGCGATGGAGCGAGTGAAGGGAACACGCGAACTGACCCTCGAGGAGTTCGGCAACGTGGTGACGCGCGGAGCGCAGGCCGACGCGGCCCGGATTGCGTTCAGCGAGGCGATGATCGGCAACTTCGACTGGTGCCTCAAGTTCTCGCCCGACGACATCTACCGCTGCAACGAGCCCAAGCCTTTGTGGAACGTGCTCGGCTTCGATCGCGGCGGCAAGGCCACGCTGATGATGAAGGACTTCGATCTGGCGGGCATCGTCGTCGGCAAGCACCGATGGTTTCACACGGTCTGGAACCCGGCCTTCGTGCCGTCGAAGTCGGAAGTCGAGATAGAGGTGCTCAGCCAGGTGCAGCGCACGCGATCAATCTTCCCGCGCGCGACACTCGACGGAGAGCGACGACATTTCCTGGAGCGCAAATCGGCCATCTATGACGCGCTTCAACGCGCCACGGTCGACGACCCAGGACGCGAGATCGCGCGTCGCTATCTCGACAGCTTCTTCACCGCGATCGGCGACGATGCGGCGTATTACCGGCCGGTCGTGAGTCGATCCGACGTCAGGGTGTACGTCGATCCCGAGGCCACGAAAGAGGCGTGCACGCCGGGCGACGTGATGCGTGCCGGCACGCCCGTTAACGAACTGCAGAAATCCGGCTCGATGAGCCAGGTCGTCATCCTGGACGCCAACTGGCGCTGGGCTTCGAAGAACGAGTGCAATGGCGTGCAGGACGGTCCCGTCTGGATCGCGAGCGACGCCATTACCCGCGACTATCCCGCCAAAAACTGATCTTTTCGGAACCTTTTTCGGCTCCCGTCGGAACATTCGTGTAGCCCCTGCGTCCAACTGAAACTGGCCTACGCACGTCTAAGGAAGGCAGTTGGGCGCTTTTGAGGGGGAGTCGCACGACCATGCGCGTATTCGCACACTGCGCGGCCGCGGGAATCCTGCTGACCGCGATCTTGGCGCCGACCACAACGATCGCACAGGCTCAACCGGGAGCATCGAGTCGCGATCCGAGTGCCATTCTTGCCGCCGCGCGGCAGGCGCTCGGCGGCGAGAAGAAGCTCGCCGCGGTGAAGTCGTTCAGCGCCACGGGGCGGACGCGCCAGGTGCGCGGCGACAACCTCGTCCCGATCGAGTTCGAACTCTTCGTCGAGCTGCCCGACAAGTATTTCAAGAAGGACGAAATCCCTGCACAGGAAACCGGGGTCACCGGATCCGGATTCAACGGAGAGGAGTTACTCACCGATCCGATACCGCCGCAACCGCTCCCGGATCCCGCGAAGAAGCAGCGCCTTAACACCTTGAAGCAGGACTTCGCGCGCCTCGCACTCGGCATGTTCGCCGGATCGTTTGCCGCATATCCCTTGACCTTCACCTACGTCGGGCAGGCGGAGGCGCCGCAGGGCAAGGCTGACGTGCTCGACGCGAAGGGCGCGGACAACTTCACCCTGCGCTACTTCATCAACACCGAGACACATTTACCGGTGATGGTCACGTGGAAGGGGCCGCTGCCGGGACGCGGAGGAAGGCCAGGTGGACCGGGGATGCCTCCCGGCGCCGCTGGCCCGGGCCGTGGCGCAGCGCCGGCCGGTCCTCCGCCGTCTGCACCGACACCGCCGACCGCCGTTCCACCACCAGCGGCTCCCCCCGCCGGTGCGGTGCCCCCAGGCGGAGCGCCCGGGGCAGGGGCGCCACCTGCGGCGGGAACGCCGCCGGCACAACCTGAGTTCCGCGTCTACTTCGCCGACTATCGCGACGTCGACGGCATGCAGTTCCCGTTCAGGCTGCGCCGCGCGACGGGCGCCGACACGACCGAGGAAACCACGTTCGACCGATTCCGGATCAATCCCAAGATCGACCCGAAAAAGTTCGAGGTTCGCAAGTAACCGAGGTCCGCATGATTGCAATGCTCCTGGCGCTCCTGGCGATGGCGCCGCCGCCGCAGGCTGTCCGCAACGTCCGCGTCACCGTCACCGTCGTGGATCAGACCGGCGCCGTGATCCCGAAAGCGAAGGTCACCATCCCGCCAGGGGAAGCGGTGGAGACGGACGACAAAGGCGTTGCGACGCTGTCCGGACTGGCCGCCGGGAAGGTGTCGATCACCGCCGAGTTCCCCGGTTTCGAGACGCGAACGCTGAAGGATGTGTCGATCAAGGCGGGAGAGAACAAGCACGTGATCGTCCTGCCGATCCAGGGGCTGCAGGACTCCGTCACGGTCTCGCGCGACGCACGCGAGACGGCGTCAGATCGTAAAGCCACGTTCGGCAGCGCGATGACGCGCGAACAGATTGAAGCGTTGTCGGACGATCCCGACGAAATGGCGCAGCAGCTGAAGGACATCGCCGGGTCCGACGCGGTCATCCGCGTGGACAGCTTCGAGGGCGGCCGTCTGCCGCCAAAGTCCGCAATCAAGGCGATCCACATCACGCGCGACGCCTTCGCCGCCGAGAACCACTATGCCGGCGGGTTGTTCGTCGACATCATCACGCAGCCCGGGATCGGCCCGCTGCGCACGGGCATGAATTTCCGGCTGCGCGACGGATCGTTGAGCGGCAAGCCGCCGTCCAGCATCGTGTCGGGCGGGACCAAAGGTCCCGAGCGAATGCAGAACTACGGGCTCAACTTCGGCGGCTCACTGATCAAGAACAAAGCGTCGTTCTCGCTGAGCCTGAACGGCGGGACCTCGTTCGATACGCCGTACTACTACTACTACCTTCCGGACGGCAGCCTGGTGAATACGCTGGCGCCACGGCGGCCGCGCGACAACATGTTCGTCTACGGTCTGTTCGACTACGCCATCACGCGCGACCAGACGCTCCGCGTGCGTTACAGCCGCGACAACTTCACGAGCAAGAATCTGGGCATCGGCGGCTACGAGGTGCAGCAGCGCGCCTACTCGTCGGATGAGACCGGCCATTACGTCCAGATCCAGGAGGCCGGCCCGCTCGGCCGCCGGTTCTTCATCAACACGCGCGCCATGATCAACTGGTCCGACTCCGAAAACCGATCGGTGTTCGAAGCGGAAACCATCAACGTCCTTCAGACGTTCGTGAATGGCGGACAGCAGCGGCGGGGGGGCGTGCACTCGAGGGGCATCAACCTGCAGTCGGATCTCGATTACGTGCGCGGCATGAACTCCTGGCGCGGCGGCGTGCAGCTGGAAGGGGCCAACTACCACTCCGATGACTGGTCGAACTACCTCGGCACCTACACGTTCGAGAGTCTCGACGCCTTCAACGCCGGCACGCCGCGCAGCTACACGAGGCGGATCGGCGATCCGAATATCAAGTACAAGAATCTGCAGGCCGGCCTCTACCTGCAGGACGACATTCGCGTGCGCAAGAACCTGACGTTGAGCCCGGGCTTCCGCTACGAGGCACAGACGCACCTCGACGACTACGACAATTTCGGGCCGCGCTTCGGAGCCACCTGGTCGCCGGGTAAGGCCGGCACGATGACCATTCGCGGCAGCGCGGGTATCTTCTACGATTGGCTGTCGACCGGCATCTACGAGCAGACACTGCGCGTGGACGGCGAGCACCAGCGGGAGATCAATGTCGCCTACCCGACGTATCCCGTCGATCCCGGCGCGGTCGGCACCAGGCTGCCCACGAACAAATACCTGCTCGGCGACAACCTGGCGATGCAGCGGAATTTCCGTGTCAGTGCCGGCATCGATCGCGGCATCACCAAGATGCTTCGCGTCAACGCGCTCTACGCTCACACGCGCGGCAGCCACTTGATGCGAGGGCTCAACCTGAACAATCCGGTGGCCGGCGAGCGGCCGGACCCCAATTACAGTAACGTCGTCGAGGTGGTGGGAGACGCGTGGTCGGAGGCCAATTCGCTCAACGTGGGTGCCAGCATCAACTTCAACGTGGCGAATCCTTCGGGCGGTCCGATGATGATGGGCCCTGGCGTGATGATCATGACCGCGGGGGGTGCTCCGCCTCCTCCGCCGCCGCCGGGCACGCGACCGACGCCGGCGAACGCCCGCTGGAACTGGCGCCGCATGAGCATCTTCACCAATATGTACTTCGGCCGCAGCTACAACAACACCGACGGCGCGTTCAGCCTGCCCGCGACTGGCAGCTTCCAGGATGACTGGGGCCCGGCGGCCTTCGACATCCGCAACCGCTTCAACGTGTCATGGAGCAGCCAGCAGCTCCGCAACCTCAACATCAACCTCAACCTGAACGCGTCGACGTCACCGCCGTACACCATCCGCACCGGCTACGACACAAACGGCGATCTGGCATTCACAGACCGGCCGGAGGGCGTGGGTCGCAATACCGAGCGCGCGTCGGGCCAGTGGACAACCAACGGCAACTTCTCGTACGGCTGGAGCTTCGGCAAGGCCGTGGAGCGCGCCGGCGGCGTCACCATCCGCTCCGATGCGGGCGGCTTATCCGCCTCGCAGGGAGCCGCGACGACGCAAGGAAAATACCGGCTGTCGCTCAACGTGAACGTGCAGAACATCTTCAACCACCACAACCCGGCCGGTTTCAGCTTCGTCCAGACGTCCAAAACGTACGGTCAGGCGACGTCGTTCACCGGCACGCGCAAGGTCGATATCGGGCTGAACTTGAGCTTCTGAGTAGGCAGTTAGCGGTTAGCGGTTAGCGGTTAGCGGTTAGGAGTCACTGCCAACTGCCAACTGCAGACCGCCGACCGC
>Ga0070670_100006135_pt1 | contig 10162 bp, 11 predicted proteins | sample KBSS63metaG_FD_64665 | JGI IMG/M metagenome (GOLD analysis project Ga0070670, IMG submission 64665) | Switchgrass rhizosphere microbial communities from Kellogg Biological Station, Michigan, USA - KBS S6-3 metaG | ecosystem: Host-associated > Plants > Roots > Rhizosphere > Soil ... | reverse complement strand
CCACGATCCGCGCGCAAGATGCCGCATTCAACGCGCGCCTGGCCGCCAAGCAGCAGGCGATCGACCAGGCAAATGCAGCCAATGAGCGGCAATGGCGGCAGGACCGAGCGCACCGGGACTCGGTCGTCATAGAGGAGTCGATTCGTGACAGCTACACGCCCTACTACTATCCCGGCTATGGGTACCCTTACGCTGGAGAACGGCCGGGAAAGAAGGACGTCGCGAGAGTCGTACCGGCCAAGAAACTGGAGCCGCCACCATCTGTCCCGGCGAAACGAAAGAATCCAAGACCCCCGGAATCGAAAGCCGTCCAATGAACCGCGATGAAGTCGAAAAATGGACCGCGTTGATAGCGGAATTGCAAGCGACTGTCGGCGATATCCCGGCGCCAAATCCGAACGCCCTCAAGCAATTTCGCGAGATTGAAGCTGCGTTTCTGGGTGATCCAAGGTGTAACACCGATGTCGGGGAGGCACTTGAAGAAGTGGAAGATGGTATTCGGTTCTGGTTCGGCGACCAGGATTGGCGGGAGCTGACGATATCACTTAAAGAACAGAAACGGATCCTTCAGAAATCAATGGAAAAACTGAAGGCGGCTGCGGCGTCGCAGCTTAGTTGACCCTGTCCAGGCCCGCGTCGAATCAACAGACGCGTTCAATCCGCCAATGCTGCGCGAACCAATCCGGTAGCCGTGGCGAAGCCCCGCCTGCTGGCTCCCGTCAGGAGAGCTGGCGCGGGCACCCGTCTACTGCCAGGAGGAGCGGCTGTCTGGTATCGGGCGGTCCGATCGACAGACCGCTCTCCGCCAGGAGGGACGTCGCTGAAATCTATCGCCTAGACCGATCTGAGGATCTCTTCGAGCCACTTCACCATGGCGGATCGCGATGATCGCAGAACAGGCTGTTGCGAAACCTAGCCTTCCATTGCCCTCACTGGCATCACCTCGATTGTCGCCTGCGGGATGCCGAAATGCGGATGGTCCACGAACATCTTCGCCGCCTCATCGGCCGAGTTCGCCTGGACGATCTGGTACATCATGATGTCGTTGCGCCCATCCTTGACGCCCGATGAAGACACGACTTTGGGCTTTCCGGCGCCAGCGCCCTTGTCAGTAAACTTGCTGGCGTTCGCGCTCATCCATTTCTTCCACGCGTCCATCATCTTGGTCTCTTCGGGCTTGCGATCCTGCTCGGGCTTCTTCATCCATTCATCGATCACCGCATTGGGCGCCCTGTAAAGCACTAGAAACTTGTCCATCGCTGCCTCCGTCGTGAGGCTCTATGTGAGCCGTAAACTGCTATTGCATCGATTGTTCCATCCAATCGTGATCGATAGCCAGCTGGGAATCTCGTTTCAAATCGAGCCTTTCGTCAACTAACCACTTCCACCTCGCTCGGCCGCCACTGCTTTGTAAAGAAAGATTCGAGCGGTCCATATAGCCGCAAGCACGGTATGAAACCTTTGCCCGGCATGGTCTGAATCCAATTGCCCCGCTTGACGCCCGCGGGTTGAGTAGGACTGAAGTAGATCGTGGTCGAACCGTCGGCGCTCGCTTCCGCGGCCGGTGACGGATAGCTCTGACTGCCGGCGCGCGGGTAACGCTGCGGCGTGTCGAGCATCGAACGCGTTTGTTGGTCGTAGACGATGAAGGACCAGAAATTAGTGAACGGAATGTCCTTCGGCAGAGACACCTTGTAGGTCTTGGAACCGTCAAAGGGCTGCTTGTTGGCATCGACGATCGTCCACAAGTACTGGGAGCCAATGCCGGGCAGCCGCATGGCCATTCCCGGTGTGATGCCCGTGACGCCGTAGAAGAAAGACGTGCGCGAATCCAGCAAGCGATACCCGGTCGGCGGGTAGGGCTTGACGCCCTCCCGCGTAATTTCGGGTATCGGCGTTTCGAACTCGTAGCCGCTGACAAACAACTGGTTTACCCATCCCGACCCCGGGTAGTAGTACCAGTCCGCAGCGCGAGGACTCATGAAAAGCGTTCGCGACGTCGCATTGGCGAGTGCCACCGCCTCTGTCAGAATCTTCTTCATCCGCGCATCCGGGGCGAAAGGCTTGCCCTTGATGATTCCGACGGCTGCGATAGGGCCCATCAGCTCGGGGTCCAGCGATGTCGCTGGTTCCCTCTGCACGATTTCATTGAGCCACTCGTAATAGCTGTAATCGTTCGGCGGGATGGTGTTGACCGCCCTGCCAGTGCCCTCGTGGAACACGGTCGGCGGCGGCGCGGCAACGCGGCCGAGGCGGGCTTTTCCTGCGAGAAATTCAGCGATAGGCGTGCCCACGCCACCGGCCTCGTACGGATAGACCTTGAGCGTTTTCTTGATCACTGCGACGACGGGCTTCGGATCGTTGTTCTCCATGAACGCGCGAGCGAACCAAATCACGAAGTTGGTTCGCGCGCGGGCCACGATGAATTCGCCTTGCGGCAGCGGCCCCTCGTAACCGGGAGGCAGGATGAGATATTTGCCGCCTTCGCCGCGGTCACTCCCGGGTAGACCCAAATCGATAACCCAGCGAAACCACTGATCGTCGATGGCGCCCAACATCCTGGGACCTATCTCGAGCACCATTGGTCCCTTCGTGAGATCGAGCATCCCCAGCGTATAGATCGTGTCGGCGTTTGCGGTCAGGTACAGCGACTTGGCGTCCATTAGGTCGGAGTAGATCAGGACTTCGTTGTCCTTTACGCCGAGGCTCTGAAAGCCCTTGTGCAGGGCCGCGATGCTGACTCCTTGAAAAGTATTCACGAAAGCCTCGAACGCGTGCGTGAAGTCGAGGTTGTCGTAGACCTTGGCGATGGTCTCCTTGCTCGGCATGCCGTCCTTGAAGTCGAGCGTGCCGATGCGCGTCTCCACCTTAGCCGGCGTCGAGATGGAGTCCATTGTTTGTTGCGACACTTGGGCGTTAACACTGAAGGCTGCAGCGAACAGCGCAACAAGCGCTACCAGGCAATGCAATCGGTCTTTCATCGTGCCTCTCTATACGTTAATGGTGAATCGCAGTTATTGTTACGGACGGCGATTCCGAGACTCGCTTTGGGCAGGCGGAGATTTTACCCGAGCATGGATATCGGATCAGCCGGATGATACCGCGCCTCAAACATTGCAGCGACGCGCGGCCTCAGCCGCTGACACGGGAACGCTGCGCGAGTTGCTCAGGGCACAATGCATGCTGTGCACTCGGCGAAAGAGGCAATCCGGCGTCGGAGCGCCTAACAACGAAAGGAACTGCGTATGGAATTTCGCAATCTGGGCGGTTCAGGCCTCAAGGTCCCGGTGTTGACGCTGGGAACGGCGACGTTCGGCGGTGGCAGCGACTTCTTCAAGAAGTGGGGCACCACCGACGTGGCGGAGGCCACATCGCTGGTGGACGCGGCCCTGGATATGGGCTGCAACATGTTCGACACGGCCGATGCCTATTCGCGCGGCCTGTCGGAAGAGATCCTCGGCAAGGCCGTGGAAGGGCGGCGCGAGAAGGTGCTGCTTGCTACAAAAATGGGAATGACCATGGGAGATGGTCCCAATGATGTCGGCACCTCGCGCGCGAGGATCATCAGCTGTTGCGAGGCCAGTTTGCAGCGCCTGGGCACGGATTACATCGATCTGTATCAGCTCCATTCCTTCGATGCACAGACCCCGATCGAGGAAACGTTGTATGCGCTCGACGCTCTGACACGCGCCGGGAAGGTTCGCTACTTCGGCGTGTCCAACTATTCCGGATGGCACCTGATGAAGATGTTGTCGCTCGCGGACAAGCATTCCCTGCCCAAGCCCGTGACGCACCAGGTCTATTACGCTTTGACCGACCGCGACTTCGAGTGGGAGTTGATGCCCCTTGGACTGGATCAAAACGTCGGCACGCTGGTATGGAGTCCGTTGGCGGGGGCCAAGCTCAGTGGCAAGGTGGGACGAAACAAAAAACCGCCCGAGGACAGCCGCGCGGGTACGGACGCCAGCTGGGTTGTTCCGGACGATCGCCTGTACAAGGTGACGGATGCCCTCGAACTGATTTCGCGCGAGACCGCGCAATCGATCCCTCGCGTCGCGCTGGCGTGGTTACTGAGCCGTCCGACCATTTCGTCCGTCGTTATTGGTGCCCGTAATGTGACCCAACTTCGAGACAATTTGGCAGCGACCGACCTCAAGCTTAGCGCTGACCAGATTGCCCGGCTCGACGCGGCGAGCGCCGTACGGCCCGCTTATCCGTATTGGCATCAACGCCGGACGTCCCTCGCGCGCAATCCGCCGCCCGTGGGTTGAGGCGACATGCGGGAAGGCGCTATCTAGATGCAGTACTTCATATTCAACCTGGGTGACGGCGACCGGGAGGGCGCCAGGTCGTTCTTGCGCGCGAAGAGGTGGAAAGTCGGCCGCGAGGAGCACCATCGCAACGCCCTCGCCATGGGCGATTTCGTGCTGGTCTTCGTCGCCCTCACACGCGAGTTCGTCGGTCGCGCCGAGCTTACGACCCCGTTCCTCGATCCAATGCCCCCGGATCCCGTCAACACCGGTCCGGCAGTGAGCGGGGTATTACTTGAGGGCATCGAGGACTGGCCGAGCGGCGTGCCGCTGGACGTCGCCGTGCGGCGGATCGATCCGGACGGTTCGAACCCTTACGTCCAGGCGAACGCCGCCGGATTCCGCCGAGGCGTGGTGCAGATTACCGCCAAGGAGTACGACATCGTAGTATCGCTGCGCGACGAGGCGCGCAAGGTCGCCGAGTGATCAGCCGTACTGACATGTCCGTCGGACGTCGCCGCATCCAGTCGGCCCGGCTTTAGCGCCCGGGTGTCGGCCGCGAGAACTCGCTGCCCGGCTTCCACGCCGGGTATTCCTTCGTCTCGGCGATCTCGTTGCCGAGTCTGAACAGGATCTGAAGGTCCTCGATCGCGCCCGAGAAGTCGTAGTCGGGCTGCAAGACATCCTTCACCTTGTGGTAGTTCTCGGCGGTGAACTTGTCGCGCGTCTCGTCGGCGTAGCTGGCGGGCCTGCCGATGTATTCGATGCCGCCGCCCATGTTCGCGGCCGGAATACCCACACGCAGGAACGGCAGGTGATCGCTGCGATAGAAACCGCCCTGTTCCGGGCGCGATTCGGGATGCGCGCTCCGGCCCTGCGCGGCTGCGAGCGCCACAGCCATGTCGTCCAGCGTCGACCGTCCCATGCCGACGATAGTGATGTCCTTGGTGCGCCCGAAGGGGTTGATGCCGTCGATGTTGATGGCGCCCAGCGTGCGGTCGAGCGAATAGAGCGGATTCTGCACGTAGTAGCGCGCCCCGAGGAGGCCGCGCTCCTCTCCGGTAGTGCAGATGAAGAGGATCGAGCGGCTGGGCGCGCGCGGCAGCGATTTGTAGGCCCTCGCGAGCGCCAAAAGCGATGCCACACCGGAAGCGTTGTCGAGCGCGCCGTGATAGACCTGGTCGGTCTTCGTGCCGGGCAGTTTCGGATCCCACCCGAAGTGATCCCAGTGCGCGGTGTACACGACCGTTTCATTCCGCAGCTTGGGATCCGCGCCCTCGATTCGCGCGACGACGTTGTTGGAATCCACCTCGTGCCACGCGTTGGCGACGTCGAACGTGATCGTGGTTCCGAGGATCACCGGTTTGAAGTCGCGCCGCAGCGCCGCCTTGCGCAGCGTCTCGAGGTCGTGACCGGTCGCGGCAAGGAGCTCGTTCGCCGTCTCGAGCCTCATCCAGGCTGCAATGGGCGGATACTCTTCGCTCGGCGTGGAACTGCGGACGTCGAAGTTCTCGCGTCCCCATGAGTTCATCACCACTTCGTACGGATACGCGGCAGGCTTGGTCTCGTGGATGATGATCACCGCGTCGGCCCCGAGCTTCACGCCCGTCTCGTACTTATAGGTCCAGCGGCCGTAGTACGTCATCGCCTTGCCTTTGAACATCGAGTCGTCCAACTTCGCGGCGTCGGCGGGATCCGGAATCTGCGGGTCGTTGACGAGAACCACGAGCGTCTTGCCGCGTAAGTCCATGCCCTTGAAATCGTCCCACTGGTACTCCGGCGCAATGACGCCGTAGCCCACGAAGACGAGCGGCGAATCCTGGATGTGCACGCGGGGCTTGCGCTCGTAGGAGAACGCGACGTAGTCCTGCGGGTGTTTCCACGCGATGTCGCGTCCCTGCGGCGTGCGCACGACCGCCACGGGCTTGGAGAGGAATTCCGACAGCGGGACCTTCTGCACGTAGGTTCCGTCCGGATTCCCGGGCGAGAGGCCGAGCGCCTTGAATTCGCGCACCAGATAGTCGACGGTGAGCGTCTCGCCGCGCGTTCCGGGCGCGCGTCCTTCGAAGTCGTCCGACGAGAGCACGTTGATGCGCGCGACGAGGTCGTCGGCTGAGATCGTCGCGGCGGCGCGAGCGACGTCCTCGGGCGAAGACCGCGGCGCAACGGTCGCGCACGCACCAATCGCGAGGGCCAACAGGACGGCGGAGAGGTTCTTGCTGCTCATTGTGTGTTGATTCAACTTAACGAGCCTCCCCGGCCTGATCTAGCCTAGGACTTGCCTTTTTTCGCAGTGCCGGCACTGGCCTTCTTGGAGTCCTGCCTGCTCAGCTCTTCCTTGGTCAGCTTGATCTTCTTTACTTTTTCTGTCGGGACCTTTTCCTTTTTCACTTTTTCCTTTTTCACCTTTTCCTTTTTCACGGCCGGCCCCGCCGCCGCCAGCTTCGCAAGGTGTTTGGCCTGCTTGGCCGCGTTATCGAGAAGTTTCCTGGTTTTTTGGTGCTGCCGGCGGGCTTTCAGCATTGACGCGTGACTCATTTCGACCTCCAATGGACGAACGATTGAAATCGACTTCAGTTTGATCCAATTTTCAGCGCTTGGCCAATTGGCCGCATCCGGCCGCAACGGGACGTTGAAGGCGCGCCGAAAATTGGTCATCATTTGCAACCGGCCCCACGTGGGGACGAATCCACACGTTACGCACATGATTCGCTATCGCACCATTTGCCTCGTACTTCTCATCACCCTCGGAATCCCGCACGTGCTCGCCCAGACGCAAGACCCGGCTCCGGACGTACAGCTCAAGACGCTGCTCGACGAAGACCTCGACGCGACGCTGCGGCGCAATCCCATCCAGGCGACCGTTCGCGGCGTTCCGGGGTACAACCACCTGCTGCAGGATTTGTCGCTCGCTACACTGGAACGCGAGCGGGCGCGCGAGAGCCGTGCGCTGGAACGATTGAAAGCACTGGACAGCAAGGCGCTGCGCGGGCAGGACCGGGTTTCGTACGAGCTGCTTCTGGACAAGATGGAGCTCGCCGTCGAAGCGCAGCAGTTCACGGACGCCGACGCGCTGCTGCTCTCTACTCTGGGCGGCGTGCACAATATCCTGCCACGCGCTGCGCAGGTGACGCCATTTCGCACTACCGAGGACTATCGCGACTACATCAAGCGGATCCGCGCCACACCGAAGCTCGTCGACGACACCATCGCCCGGTTGAAGCTGGGCCTGGACAGCGGTTGGATGAGCACCAAGCCGGTGTTGGACCGGATCGTCGCGGCGATCGACGCGCACCTCGTCGACAACGTCGCGCAGAGCGCGCTGATGTCGCCGTTCACGCGTATGGCCGACGGAGTCCCCGAGGCCCAGCGCGCGGCGCTCGCGGCCGATGCACGCCGGGCGATCGCGGACGATTACCAGCCGGCGTTGCGCCGCTTCAAGGCTTTTATCCTCAATGACTACCGGCCGAAAGCGCCGGACATCGCGGGGCTCGCTTCTTTTCGAGGGGGTACGCGCTATTACGAGTTCCTTATCCGCGCGCGCATCGTTCGCGGTCGCACTGCCGAGCAGATCCACGCGCTGGGATTGACCGAGGTGCAAAGCCTGCGCAAGGAAATCGGTGAGATCGCGAAGACCGTCGGATTCAAGGGAACGACGGACGAGTTCATCGCGAACCTACGCACTGACAAGAAGTTCTTCTTCGATTCCCCTGAGGCGGTGCTCAGTGCCTACCGGGCGATGGCGCCGCGCGTCGATCCGCAGCTTCCGAAGCTCTTCCACAAAGTGCCACGCATGCCGTATGCGGTGCGCAGCATGACGCCGGCGGAGTCCGCGAGCAGCACTGCGGCGAATTACCAGATCGGCTCGCTGGCCCTCGGCACCAGCGGCTACTTCACCATCAATTCGCTCGGCTACGCGAGCGAGGCCAAATGGCGCACCGAAACGCTCTTCCTGCACGAGGCCGTGCCAGGGCACCACATGCAGAGCGCGAGGGCGGCTGAGATCGAGGGCTTGCACCCATGGCGTTCGCAGGCGACGTTCAATATTGCCTACGGCGAGGGTTGGGCGCTCTATGCCGAATCGCTCGGCTACGACATCGGCATGTACAAGGATCCGTACCAACATTACGGCAACCTGCAGGCGCGGCTCTTCCGCGCTGCGCGCCTCGTGGTGGACACCGGGATCCACGCTTACAACTGGCCGCGTGACAAGGCTGTCGCCTATATGGTGCAGCAGGGTGGTGTCGACCAGGAATTCGCCGACAGCGAAGTGGACCGGTATTTCTCGAACCCGGCGCAGGCGCTCGGCTACCTGCTCGGCTACCACAAGATGCGCGAATTGCGCGCGCGCGCGGAATCAGCGCTCGGTGCCCGGTTCAACGTCAAGGACTTCCATGCGGTGGTCATCGACAACGGCCCGATGCCGCTGTCCGTCCTGGAAAAGCTGGTCGACGAATGGATCGCCGCAGGCGGAGGGCGGACGTAGGCACATTGACAGGCGCGGCAAACGTAATGGGGATCATCTCAAAGGAGACGTGACGTGGTGAAGCCAGCGAAGAACACGATTTGCATTTGGTACGATCGCGACGCCGAGGAGGCGGCGCGTTTTTACGCCAAGACGTTTCCCGATTCGTCGGTTGGCGCGGTGCACCCCGCGCCAGGAGACTTTCCGTCGGGCAAGAAAGGGGACACGCTGACCGTCGAGTTCAACGTGATGGGCGTTCCGTGCATCGGACTCAACGGCGGACCTGCATTCAAGCAGAGCGAAGCGTTCTCGTTTCAGGTGGCGACCGCTGACCAAGCCGAAACCGATCGCTATTGGAACGCAATCATCGGTAATGGCGGTCAGGCAAGCGCGTGCGGATGGTGCAAGGACAAATGGGGGTTGTCGTGGCAGATCACGCCGATCGCCCTGATAAACGCGATCACGGATCCCGATCCTGCCGCCGCCAAGCGCGCGTTTGACGCGATGATGCAGATGGGCAAGATCGACATCGCCAAAATCGAGGCCGCGCGTCGCGGCTGAGATCACACCAAAACCCGCGTAACGCGACGCGGCTGGAGCAGCGAGTTGGGTAGCGGCTAACTCCGTCATTGCATATCGTTTATCGATGTGTATAATATCGTTTTACGATATAGACGGAGTACCGCCATGACCAGCACCAGCGCTCGCGCCCTCGCAGTTGCCCGGCCCGTCATTCGCGGCCTGATAGTCCTCAACATCCTCTACGCAGTCGCCATCTCGGGTCTGCTGGTGTTCAGCTTTTTCATCGACGGCTGGCCGCAACGGCCGCTCGGCTTCGACCTCCTGCACGAGCACCCGATGGCAGGGCTCGGACTTCGCATGATCGTCGTCATAGGAGTGGCCGGCGCGGCGATCGTGCACACCGTCCTGCGTCGCCTGTTGGCGATCGTCGACACCGTGCGCGTCGGCGATCCTTTCATCGTCAAGAACGCCGAGCGCCTGAACGCGATCGCGTGGAGCGTTGCGGCTCTCGAAGGGCTGCGCCTGATCGTCGCGGCTATCGCGGCGGCCGTGTGGGAAGCGGGGAAGATCGAAGCGTTCTCTTTCGCGCCGTGGCTTGCGGTGCTGTTGCTCTTCGTGCTCGCCGGCGTATTCGCATCGGGTGCCCGGATGCGTGCCGACCTCGAAGGCACGGTGTGACATGCCGATCCTGGTCCGCCTCGACGAAATGCTGCACGAACGCCGCATGACGCTGACCGAACTGGCGACGCGCGTCGACATCACGGTCGCCAACCTGTCGATCCTCAAGACCGGCAAGGCGAAGGCCATCCGCTTCTCCACGCTCGAGGCGATCTGCGTTGCGCTGGACTGCCAGCCGGGCGAACTGCTCGCGTATTGCCGCGAAGGTCCGGCGGACCCCGGCGAGGGAGCACGCGCATAACGAAGC
>Ga0070670_100006134_pt1 | contig 10163 bp, 6 predicted proteins | sample KBSS63metaG_FD_64665 | JGI IMG/M metagenome (GOLD analysis project Ga0070670, IMG submission 64665) | Switchgrass rhizosphere microbial communities from Kellogg Biological Station, Michigan, USA - KBS S6-3 metaG | ecosystem: Host-associated > Plants > Roots > Rhizosphere > Soil ... | reverse complement strand
TTCCCGACCAGGCGAAACCTTCGCGGCCGACGCCGATGCCGTAGCGCATCGCCTTGCCGCCGGGCATCACCAGGTAGAGGTAGGTGTTGGGCGTATCGACGATGATGGTGCCGGGCGCCTCGCTGGTGCGGTAGTCCACCACCTGGCGGCGGAAGTCGCTGCGCAGCGCGCTGTCGTCTGTCGGGTTGGCATAGGCCGGCGCGGCCACCGGCTCGCGGTGCGGGCCGAACAGCGCCTCGAACGGGTTGAACGGATTGGCGAGTGCGCTGGTGGAAATGGCGGTCGCGGCCACGAGCGTCGCGATGGCAGCAACGGTCTTCAAACCGGAAAGCTTTTTCATGGTGATCCCCCTGATCCCTATGCCTGTTGGTCGAAGCGGGGGGGCGATTAGTTCAAAAGGGTGTGGAAAATTAATCTCACGGCTCGGTGAGCGGCCCCCGGCCCTTGTCCAAATGGTTGGTATTCCTGGCGTTTCCGGACAAGTCCGGGGAAGCAAGCTGTGGGCTGGGGGAGGCGCGGAGGGCCGCCCGATGGCGCCGTGATACCGCCGGGCCAGGCCGTCGGGGGCGGCGTCAGGCCTTGCGGTCGGCGTGCCACCCCACGACGGCGTCGGAAACGGCGTCGGTCGAGGCGAAATAAGGCTTGATGTCGAGGAGCGGCGTATTGTCGAGGCAGTCGAGGCCGGTGACCGACAGCCTCGTGCCGTCGACCCCCACCAGCCGGACCACGCTCATGGCAATCGGATTGGGCCGGGCGGGCGAGCGCAGCGCAAACGTCCCGCGGGGAACGCCGTAGTGCCGCGGCACCTGCAAAACGAGGTCCCGGCGGGAGCGATTCATCCAATAAAGCACCACCAGGTGGCTGCAACTTTCCACATTGGTGAGCGCGCGCGCCCAGCGCGGGTCGATATCGAGGGTGCAGACGGCCTCGGATTCCCGGGCGTTCTTGGGGCAGTCCTCGCGCCGGGTCCAGGGCGTGCGGATGCGGCCGATGAAATAGAGCGAGGCGTCGAAGGTGCCCGGCAGGTCGATGGCCACCTCGCCATCCCGGATGCCGAAGGCATTATCGTTATCGTTGTCGGGACCGTTGTCGTTCATGGGTTCTCCGCGGCGCGTGCGTCACAGATGTCATGCCCGAACGGACCCGGCAATAATCGCCGCGGCCATCCTGCCCACTCGGTGTCTTGCAATCCCTGCTTAAAGGTATAAAGATATCTTTATGTCCCGGCCGAAATCGGGCTGGACGGGTCAAACCAAGAGTGACGCCCGCGCCATGCCCACCGCTGCCCACCTGCCGTTCGAGACGCTCAATGGCACGCTCAAAGCCGCCGGCGAGGCCACCCGGCTGCGCATCCTCGCCTTGCTGGCCGAGGCGGAGCTGACCGTGTCGGATCTCACGGCCATCCTGCGCCAGTCCCAGCCCCGCATCTCGCGTCACCTGCGGCTGCTGGCGGAAGCGGGGCTGGTCGAGCGCTTCCGCGAAGGCTCCTGGGCCTTCTTCCGCCTCGGCGATCGGGGCGGCGCGGCGACGCTCGCGCGCGAGCTCATCTCCCGCCTCGATCCCGAAGACGCCACGCTCGCGCGCGACCGTGAGCGCCTGGTTGCTGTGCGAGCGCAGCGCGCGGAGGCGGCGCAAGCCTATTTCGGTCGCCACGCCGCCCAGTGGGACCGCATTCGCAAGCTCCATGTCGCGGACGCGGCGGTGGAGGAAGCGATCAGCGCCGCGCTGGCCGATGTGCCGATGCGCGCGCTGCTCGATCTCGGCACCGGCACCGGGCGCATGCTCGAGCTGTTCGGCCCGCGCATCGAGCATGGCCTCGGTCTCGACCTCTCCCTCGACATGCTGGCGATAGCGCGGGCGCGGCTCGATCGCGCGGGCTTGCGCCATTGCAGCGTGCGCCAGGGCGACATCTACGACCTCGCGCTGCCGAGGGACGCCTTCGACGTTGTCATCGTCCATCAGGTGCTGCACTTCCTCGACGACGGCGCCCGCGCGATCCGGGAGGCGGCGCGGGTGCTGCGTCCCGGCGGCCGCCTGCTGGTGGTCGATTTCGCCCCGCACGACCTCGAATTTCTGCGCGACGAGCACGCCCACCGGCGGCTGGGCTTCGCGGCCGACACCGTGGCGCAGTGGATGAAGGCCGCCGAGCTCGACGTGGTGCTGCAGACGAGCCTGGCGCCGGAGCCGAGTTCCGAAGGCAAGATCGCGGTCTCGCTTTGGCTCGGGCGCGATCGGCGCATCGTGCTCGCGACCGCGGCGCGGGAGGTGGCGTGATGCCGGCCGCGACCCGCGCCAGCCGCTTCGTGCGCAACGAGCATGAGCATGCCGGCGATCAGCGCCGCATCCGTGTGTCCTTCGAGTTCTTCCCGCCGAAGACGGAGGAGATGGAAAAGACGCTGTGGGATTCGATCACGCGTCTTGCGCCGCTGAAGCCCAACTTCGTGTCGGTCACCTACGGGGCCGGCGGCTCGACCCGCGAGCGCACGCACGCGACCGTCAAACGTATTCTCGCCGAAACCGCGCTCACGCCGGCGGCCCACCTCACCTGCGTCGCGGCGACCTGCGACGAGATCGACACGGTGATCCGCAGCTATTGCACGGCCGGCGTGCGCCACATCGTGGCGCTGCGCGGAGATCCGATCAGCGGGCTGGGCGAACGCTACGCGCCGCATCCCGGCGGCTACCGCAACGCCGCCGACCTTGTGGCCGGGATCAAGCGCCTGGCCGACGTCGAGGTCTCGGTCTCGGCCTATCCGGAAAAGCATCCCGACAGTCCGACCGTCGAGGCCGATCTCGACATGCTCGCGGCCAAGGTCGATGCCGGCGCGACGCGCGCGATCACCCAGTTCTTCTTCGAGAACGACACGTACTTCCGCTACCTCGACCGCGTGCGCGCCCGCGGCATCGACGTGCCGATCGTGCCCGGCATCCTGCCGGTGCAGAATTTCAAGCAGACCAAGTCGTTCGCGGCGCGCTGCGGCGCTTCGGTGCCGGATTGGCTGGCTGAGCGCTTCGACGGCCTCGATGACGACGCGGCTACCCGCAAGCTCATCGCCGCCGCCGTCGCCGCCGAACAGGTGCTCGATCTCGTCGACCGCGGCGTCACCGATTTCCACTTCTACACCATGAACCGCGCCGATCTGGTTTACGCCGTCTGCCATCTGCTTGGGCTGCGGCCGAGCAACGCCCCGGACCTCGCGCACGCCGCGGCGGCTTTGCCCGTTGCGGAGAAGGTGAGGGGAGTCGGGTGATGAACGGCAAGCGCGAGACCTCGCCTACCGTGCAGACGCTGCGCCGCCTGGCGGCCGAGCGCATCCTGGTGCTCGACGGTGCCATGGGCACCATGATCCAGAGTCTCGAGCTCGACGAGGGCGGCTATCGCGGCGCGCGCTTCGACGCCTGGAACCGCGAAGTCCGCGGCAACAACGATCTCCTCATCCTCAGCCAGCCCGCCGCCATTCGCGACATCCATCTCGCCTATTTCCGCGCCGGCGCCGACATCGTCTCCACCAACACCTTCTCCTCGACCCGCATTGCCCAGGCCGACTACGGCATGCAGGGCATCGCCCACGAGCTCAACGTCGAGGGCGCACGGCTTGCCCGCGCGGCTGCCGATGTCGCGCAAGGCGAGGACGGGCGCCCGCGTTTCGTCGCCGGTGCGCTCGGACCGACCAATCGCACCGCTTCGATCTCGCCCGACGTCTCCAATCCCGGCTTCCGCGCCGTGACCTTCGACGAATTGCGCAGCGCCTATGCCGAGCAGGTCGAAGGACTGCTCGAAGGCGGCGCCGACCTGCTGCTGATCGAAACGATCTTCGACACGCTCAATGCCAAGGCGGCGATCGCCGCCATCGGCGACGTCACCGAAGCGCGCGGACTGCAGGTGCCGGTGATGATCTCCGGCACCATCACCGACCGCTCGGGACGGCTGCTGTCGGGCCAGACGCCGGCGGCGTTCTGGAATTCGGTCGGCCATGCTGCACCGTTCTCGATCGGGCTCAATTGCGCGCTTGGGGCCAAGGAGATGCGCGCCCATATCGCCGAGATCGCGCGTATCGCCGACACTCTGGTGTGCGCCTATCCCAATGCCGGCCTTCCCAACGAGTTCGGCCGCTACGACGAGAGCCCGGAATTCATGGCCGGGCTGCTCGCGGAATTTGCGGATGCGGGCCTCGTCAACATCGTCGGCGGCTGTTGCGGCACCACGCCCGAGCACATCAGCGCCATCGTGCAGGCGGTCGCGGGCAAGGCGCCGCGCAAGATCCCCGAGGTGCCGCCGCTTCTGCGCCTGTCCGGCCTCGAGGCCTTCACGCTCACGCCGGAGATCCCGTTCGTCAATGTGGGCGAGCGCACCAACGTCACCGGCTCGGCCAAATTTCGCAAGCTCGTCACCGCCGGCGACTACGCCGCCGCGCTCGCTGTCGCGCGCGACCAGGTGGAGAACGGCGCACAGATCATCGACGTCAACATGGACGAGGGCCTGCTCGATTCCGAGAAGGCGATGACGACCTTCCTCAACCTGATCGCGGCCGAGCCCGACATTGCGCGCGTCCCTGTCATGGTGGACTCGTCCAAATTCTCGGTGATCGAAGTGGGGCTGAAATGCCTGCAAGGCAAGGCGGTGGTGAACTCGATTTCGATGAAGGAGGGCGAGGACGCTTTCGTCGAGCACGCCAAAGCGGTTCGCCGCTACGGCGCCGCCGTGGTGGTCATGGCGTTCGACGAGCAGGGGCAGGCCGACACCTTCGCGCGCAAATGCGCGATCGCCAAGCGCGCCTACGACATCCTGGTCGATCGGGTCGGCTTCCCGCCCGAGGACATCATCTTCGACCCGAACATTTTCGCGATCGCGACCGGGATGGAGGAGCACAACGGCTACGGCGTCGACTTCATCGAGGCTGCGCGCTGGATCCGCGCGAACCTGCCGCAGGTCCACGTCTCTGGCGGCGTGTCCAACCTGTCGTTCTCGTTCCGAGGCAACGAGCCGGTGCGCGAGGCCATGCACTCCGTGTTTCTCTATCACGCCATCAAGGCCGGCATGGACATGGGCATTGTCAACGCCGGGCAGATGGCGGTGTACGACGACCTTGATGCCGAACTGCGTGAAGCGTGCGAGGACGTGGTGCTCAACCGGCGCGCCGATGCCGCCGAGCGGCTGCTCGCCCTTGCCGAGCGCTACCGCGGCCACGGCAAGGAGAAGAAGGAAGCCGATCTGAGCTGGCGCGAACGGCCGGTGGGAGAGCGGCTCTCGCACGCGCTCGTGCACGGCATCACCGACTTCATCGAAACCGATGTCGAGGAAGCACGGCTCGCGGCCGAGCGCCCGCTGCACGTGATCGAAGGTCCGTTGATGGACGGGATGAACGTGGTCGGCGATCTCTTCGGCTCCGGCAAGATGTTCCTGCCGCAAGTGGTCAAGTCGGCCCGGGTGATGAAGCAGGCGGTCGCCTACCTGATGCCGTTCATGGAGCAGGAGAAGAAGGACAAGGGCATCGAGAAGAAAAACTCCAACGGCAAGATCGTCATGGCGACGGTCAAGGGCGACGTGCACGACATCGGCAAGAACATCGTGGGCGTGGTGCTCCAGTGCAACAACTATGAGGTGATCGATCTCGGGGTGATGGTGCCGGCGGCCAAGATCCTGGAGACGGCGGAGAAGGAGAACGCCGATATCATCGGGCTTTCCGGCCTGATAACGCCGTCGCTCGACGAGATGTGCCACGTCGCCGCTGAGATGGAGCGGCAGGGCTTGGACCTGCCGCTGCTGATCGGGGGCGCCACCACGAGCCGCGTGCATACGGCGGTCAAGATCCATCCCAACTACCGGCGCGGGCAAGCAGTCTATGTCACCGACGCCAGCCGGGCCGTGGGCGTGGCGTCGAGCCTGATGTCGGCGCAGACCCGCCCGTCCTACGTCGCCAACATTCGCCAGGAATACGCCCGCATCGCCGCCGCGCATGCGCGCGGCGAGGAGGCGAAGCAGCGCCTGTCGCTCAAGGATGCGCGCGCTAATGCGCTGAAGCTCAACTGGTCGGGCAACGACATCCCGCAGCCGCCGACATTCCTGGGCACGCGGGTGCTTCAGGATTATCCGATTGCGGAGCTGCGCGATTACATCGACTGGTCGCCGTTCTTCGCCACCTGGGAGCTCACCGGCAAGTTCCCCGCAATTCTGGACGACGCGAAATACGGCGAGGCGGCGCGCAGTCTGTTCGCTGACGCGCAGGCGATGCTCGACCGCATTGCATCGGAGCGCTGGTGTTCCGCCAGCGCCGTGTTCGGCTTCTGGCCGGCGAACGGCGAGGGCGACGACATCCTCGTCTACGGCGACGAGCGGCGGACAAATCCGATTGCCGTGCTGCACACGCTGCGCCAGCAGCTCACCCGGCGCGAAGGGCGCGCCAACGTGGCGCTGGCCGATTTCGTCGCCCCGCGCGCGAGCGGGCTTGCCGACCACATCGGCGTCTTCATGGTGACCGCCGGCATCGGCGAGGACGAGGTGGCGGAGCGTTTCAAGCAGGCCAATGACGACTACTCGGCGATCATGGTCAAGGCGCTCGCGGATCGCCTCGCGGAAGCGTTCGCCGAGCGCCTGCATCAGCGCGTGCGCAAGGAGTTCTGGGCCTATGCTCCCGACGAGGCACTCGCCGGCGTGGACCTGATCGGGGAAAAATATCGCGGCATCCGGCCGGCGCCGGGCTATCCGGCGCAGCCCGATCACAGCGAGAAGGCGACGCTGTTCGCGCTGCTCGACGGCGAACGGCAGGTCGGGGTCAGGCTCACCGAGAGCTTCGCAATGTGGCCGGGTGCTTCGGTATGCGGGCTCTATCTCAGCCATCCCGAGAGCCACTATTTCGGAGTCGGCAAGATCGAGCGCGACCAGGTCGAGGACTATGCCGCCCGCAAGGGCTGGAGCGTCGCCGAAACGGAGCGGTGGCTGGCGCCCGTGCTCAACTACGATCCGCTGGCGACGGCGCGCACCGCGGCGGAATAGCAGCGCTGGCTGGGCGCACGCGCGCGCAAATGCAAACACCGGAGAGTGGCGCTCTCCGGTGCGTCAAACGAAGTCGAGATGTGGCGTGGTTCGTGGATACTCGAACTTAAAATGCGCCCAGCAGAATGGCACCGACGAACGCGAATACCGCGAACACAGCCAGCACATTGAGCCTCAAGGCAAGGTCCACGTTACGTCCTCCTTGGACATCTCCTATTTATCAGTCTAGCAGAGTTCAGGTTAAGTTCTAATGACAATCATTATTGCGCTGCGAAAGGAGTGGCGACGGCGTCGTGCCAGCGGCGCGCCGCGCAACCAAGAGCTTGATATGTCGGGACAAAAACTTTGCGTTATTGCTGTTGATGACTCATAAGAATTATTTGCGGGCTGGAATATTCGCCGTTGCCACAACTGTTTCCGTCGTCGGAATACAAAAATAATACGTGACAAACCATCGAGTTAGTTCATTGCCCGACGGTCGCGACGCATTCGGTGCGGGCGATGGCGCGCTCGAGCAACGCAGCCGCGGACAGCGCGAACCGGTCGCGGCCGAACCGCGCCACGATCTGCACACCGAGCGGCAGACCATCAGGGTCCGATAATCCCGGCACGTTGATGCAGGGCGTGCCCAGCAACGTCCAGAGTCGGTTGAACGTCGGCTCTCCGGTCGAACGGAGGCCTGCGGGCGCGGCCCCCGGCGCGGAGGGCGTGAGCATCACTTCGCCGTCGGCCAACAAGTCGACAAGCGCGCGGCGCGCGCGGCGGGTGGTGCGGCGGGCATCATCATAGGTGTCGGCATCGATGCCCGCGGCCGCATCGAGCTGCGCGCGTAGGAACGGGCCCAGGCGATCGCGATGACCGTCGTATTCGAAAGCAAGCGCGCGGAACGCCTCGTAGCCCTGCACGATGGGATGCGCGCGCACGGCATCGGCGAAGATCGCGGGCAGCTCCATGTCCTTGAGCTTCGCGCCCGCTCGCTCGGCCGCACGCGCGGCGCGTTCGACCGCGCTCTGCATTGCCGTGCTTGCGTCATGCCAACGATGGGTGCGCACAATCGCGATGACCGGCGCCGCCGGCTCTCGTCCATCGACCCGCAGATCGCGGCCGCTCATCGCAGCGGCGGCGAATGCAACGTCGGGCACGGTTGCACCGAACAGCCCGACCGTGTCGAGCGACCACGAGAAGCATTTCATCCCGACCGTCGGCAACAGCCGATAGGATGGCTTGAAGCCGGCGACACCGCAGAAGGCGGCGGGACGGATGACCGAGCCCCCGGTCTGGCTGCCGAGCGCCAGCGGCAGCATCCCCGCCGCCACCGCCGCGGCCGAGCCCGACGATGAGCCGCCCGGCGTGTGGGCGCGATTGCGCGGATTGCGCGTTCGCGCGGGCTCGAGCGAAGCGAACTCGGTGGTGACGGTCTTGCCGAGGACGAGGCCGCCCGCGCGCCGGATCAGCATGACCATCGCTGCGTCCGTCTTCGGCTGGTGGCCGGCATAGATCGGCGAGCCGTAGGCGGTCGGCATGTCCGCCGTGTCGAAGATGTCCTTGACCCCGATCGGAAGCCCGCGCAGCGGCAGCTCCGCAAGCTGCGGCGCGTCCGCTCGCTGCCGGGCCGCGTCGATGTCGAGCGCGGCGAAGGCCCCGATCTCGTTCTCGTGCGCGGCAATCGCCTTGGCGCAGAGCTCGATCACGGCGCGCGGCCGCAGGGTGCCGGCCTCGATGCGGCGGGCAAGATCGAGGGCGGAAAGCATCAGGCTCGACCGTCGATCAGCGCGACGATGCGCTCCGCCGACAGGCGCCGGGACGGCACGATGAACAACGCCGTGATCGCCGCCACCGGCCAGGCGACGGCACAGGCCTTCACCCATTTGTCCCGAACCCTTGCTCGCCAGCCGAGATCGAGGGCGGTGACGAGGGACGCGGCCATCGGCATCATCACGCTCGACATCAGTGCCACCGGGATCGATCTCTGCCTCGCTTGCATGATTTCGCTGTTCTCCGCCACGCTGTTTCTTAACCATATCGCGAGGCGCGGACCAGCGGCATCCAGCGCGGCGGGATCTTTGAAGAGTCGTTAACAAAATCCCACGCATTGTCCCCGCCATGGCGTGGGGAGCTCGTTGGTATCTCGTCTGCTCCATCGGTCTTGGCGTCCTCGGCGTGCTGGCGGGTTGCAGCGGCGGCAACATGTTTGCCGAGCGCGAGCCGTGGCGGCGCGAAGCCGAGGTGCAATGCCTCAACGCGGGCGCCGTCAGGGAAGGCCCGGGCATCGTTCGCATCAGATCGATTCAGGGCCCCGGCATGTGCGGGGCCGATTTTCCGTTCAAGGTGTCGATGCTGGGCGAGAGCTCGCCGCTCGGCTATAGCGACGACCTGCGCCCGCCCGGCGACATCCCCGGCCGCGCGGGAGCCGCGCCGCCGTGCTGGCCGGTGCGTCCGGCCGAAGCAGCGCCAGTCCAACAGCAGGCGCCTTATCCGTCCCGCGTGCTGCCGGAATATCAGCCGCGCCCGGGACAATCCTCGCCGCGCGCCGCGGCGCCCGACCAGCCCGTCTCGCTCGAGCCGCCGGGCGTGACCGATCAGGCCAACGGCGTGCCGGCGACGTATGATTTTCGGCGGCCCTACGGTGCGGCGCCATCACCGAGATATCGGCCGCCGCCCGAGAGTTCTCCGCGTGACGACTTCTCGCCCGAACCTTATGAACGTCGACCCCTCGTCGATGCGCCCGCAACATCGCGCAACTCGCCTGGCGGCATCACGCGAACACCGTTGCGCGACCCGCCGGTTGTCCGCGCGCCGCGCGCCGCGGTCGGTGAGCCTTTGCCTGCGGACATACCCTCGCGCCGTGAGCCGCCGCCGGTCGTTCCGCTCGGACCCGCCGGCGCTGCGCCGACCGCAGGGTTCACGCCGGTTGCGGTGAGCCCGGCGGCCACGCTTGCATGTCCCATCGTCTCCGAGCTCGAACGTTGGATCGCCAATTCGGTGCAGCCGGCGGCGATGCGCTGGTTCGGCGCGCCGGTCGCCGAGATCACACAGATCTCCGCCTATTCCTGCCGGGGCATGAACGGCAACCCGCGTGCCAACATTTCCGAGCACGCCTTCGGCAATGCGCTCGACATCTCCGCGTTCACGCTCGCCGACGGACGCAAGATCACGGTGAAGAACGGCT
>Ga0070670_100006133_pt1 | contig 10164 bp, 10 predicted proteins | sample KBSS63metaG_FD_64665 | JGI IMG/M metagenome (GOLD analysis project Ga0070670, IMG submission 64665) | Switchgrass rhizosphere microbial communities from Kellogg Biological Station, Michigan, USA - KBS S6-3 metaG | ecosystem: Host-associated > Plants > Roots > Rhizosphere > Soil ... | reverse complement strand
GGGTGGCGAAGTGCGCGAAGGATTCGGCACCGCCCGGCGCAAAGTTGGTGAAGCCGTGAAGGATATCGGCAACGCCATCAAGCGCTGAGTGTCATCGTCAACGCTCGTTCGGGGTGCCGTCTGGAGACAGACGGCACCTTTGAACTCACTGCGGAGTCAGTTCGCCGAACCAATACGCCGCCGGCGCTCCTCAGAACTCGACCATCACTTTGATGGCTTCGCGGTCGTTCATTGCGCGGTATCCCTCGGGCACGCCGTCGATCGTCGTCACGCGATCGAACACCCGGCCGGGTTCGATGCGGCCTTCGAGCACATCAGGCAGCAGCTCCTCGATGTAGGCGCGCACCGGCGCCGGGCCGCCGGCGATGGTGACGTTGCGATAGAAACTCGGTTGCGCGTTCGGAATCGTCGCTTCCTGTGGGACACCGACGCGCCCCACGGCGCCGCCTGCTCTCGCGATGTTGACCGCGGTGCTCATCGATTCCCCGTGGCCGACGCACTCGAGGACCGCGTGCGCGCCCAGTCCACCGGTGAGCGCCCGCACGCGCTCGACTGCGGCTTCGCCGCGTTCGCTCACCACATCGGTGGCGCCGAAGGCGCGGGCCAGCGCGGTTCGGTCGGGATGACGGCCCAGCATGATGATCTGTTCGGCGCCAAGGCGACGCGCTGCGATTACGCCGCACAGCCCGACGGCCCCGTCACCGACCACGGCGGCAATCCTGCCCGGACCGACGCGCGCGGCGAGGGCGGCATGGTGGCCAGTGCCCATCACGTCGGACAGCGTCAGCAACGACCGCATGAGCGCGTGATCCAGGCCGACCGGCAGCACCACGAGCGTGCCGTCGGCCTGCGGGACGCGCACCGCCTCGCCCTGGCCGCCATCGAGCTCGGTGCCGCCCCACCACCCGCCGTGCAGGCACGATGTCTGTAATCCCTGCCGGCAAAACTCGCAGGTGCCATCCGACCAGGCGAACGGTGCCACCACGAGGTCGCCCCTGTTTACGGTTCGCACGGCCGCGCCGACATCCTCGACGATACCGATGAATTCGTGACCCATGCGGTTGCCGACCGGCGACGGGGTCATCGAGTTATACGGCCAGAGGTCGCTGCCGCAAATGCAGGCACGCGTGACGCGCACCAGCGCATCGGTGGGCTCGACGAGCCTGGCATCGGGGACCTGCTCCACGCGGACGTCGTGGGCGCCGTACATCACGGTTGCTTTCATTTGACGTGTCCTCTCACGTATTCGGCGTCGGTCACCTGCTCCAGCCAGTCCACGGCCTTGCCGTCGAGCGACTCCTGAATGGCGATGTGCTGCATCGCCGTGCCCGGCGACGCGCCGTGCCAATGCTTTTCGCCGGGCTCGAACCAGACGACGTCGCCCGCGCGAATCTCTTCCACCGGTCCGCCGTGCCGTTGCACCAGGCCGAGGCCGAAGGTGACGATCAGCACCTGTCCGAGCGGATGCGTGTGCCACGCCGTGCGCGCGCCGGGTTCGAACGTCACCGCGTTGCCCGCGGCACGCGCCGGCGGCTCCACCGGAAACAGCGGATCGATCCGGACCGTGCCCGTAAACCATTCCTTGGGGCCCTTGGCCGATGGTTGCGCACCGCCGCGCGTTACTCTCATCGCTGTCCTCCTACCGACCGACCATCGTGGCGAGCTGCTCCGGATACCGCTCGCCGCGCACCTCGATGCGAGCGGCGGCGTCGTCGATCTCGCGCAGGTCATCGGCCGTCAGGGTGATGTCGGTGGCGGCGACGTTCTCGTCCAGTCGCGAGAGCTTGGTAGTACCGGGGATGGGCACGATCCACGGCCGCTGGGCCAGCACCCAGGCCAGCGCGATCTGCGCCGGCGTCGCCTGCTTCCGGCCGGCAAAGGCCATGAGCCAGTCGACGAACAGCTGATTCGCCTTGCGGTTGTCCGCGGTGAAGCGCGGCACCACGTTGCGGAAGTCGGTGCTGTCGAACGTCGTGTTCGCGGTGATGGTGCCGGTGAGAAATCCCTTGCCCAGTGGACTGAACGGCACGAACCCGATGCCCAGTTCTTCGAGGATCGGCAGTACCTCGCGTTCGGGTTCGCGCCACCACAACGAATACTCGCTCTGGAGCGCGGTGACCGGCTGCACCGCATGAGCGCGGCGAATCGTGCGCACGCCCGCTTCGGACAGGCCGAAGTGTTTGACCTTGCCCTCCGCAATCAGGTCCTTGACCGTGCCGGCCACGTCCTCGATGGGCACTTCTGGATCGACCCGGTGCTGATAGAAGAGGTCGAGGGTGTCCACGCGCAGACGTTTGAGCGACGCCTCGGCCACCTCGCGGATATGTGCCGGGCGGCTGTCGAGACCGACCGACTTGCCGTTGTCGAACTTGAAACCGAACTTCGTGGCGATGACCACGCGATCGCGGAACGGCGCCAGCGCTTCGCCGAGCAGCTCCTCGTTCACGTAGGGGCCGTACGCCTCGGCGGTGTCGAAGAAGGTGACCCCGCGCTCCACGGCCGCGCGAACCAGGGCGATCCCCGCCTGTGTGTCGACCGCCGGGCCATACCCGAAGCTCAAACCCATACAGCCGAGCCCAAGCTCCGATACCCGCAGTCCGCTCGTGCCAAGTGTGCGTGTCTTCATCTCTGCTCTCCACACTCAGAGTAGGGGAGCGGGTCGGACTTGAGTAGCTGGAGAAATCGAGAAGGGGTTGTGAGTACGATTCACTAATGGTTCGGGACGAGCTGAGTGTCCTCGCGGCGTTCCTGACCGTGGCCCAAGAGAAGAGCTTCACCCGGGCCGCCCGGCGACTCGGTGTGTCGCCCTCCGCGCTGAGTCACGCCATCAAGGGACTCGAAGAGCAGATTGGGGTGCGACTGTTGGCCCGCACGACGCGCAGCGTGTCACCGACTGATGCGGGGAACCAGCTCATCGCGAGTCTGGATCCCGCGCTGACCGACATCAGACGCGCACTCGATCAGGTGTCGGGGTTGCGCGACCGGCCTGCCGGCCGCGTTCGACTGGTCGTCTCGCCGCTCGCCGCGACGATGGTGGTGGCGCCCAAGCTGAAGGAGTTTGCTGCCACGTATCCTGATGTCGTCCTCGACGTCACGACCACGAGCGACATGCGGCTCAACCTGGTGGCAGGGCAGTTCGATGCCGGCATTCACCTGGGCGAGTTCATCGAGAAGGACATGATCGCGGTGCGCGTGTCACCGGATCAACGGGCGGCGATCGTCGGGTCGCCGAGCTACTTCGCGTCGCATCCAGTACCGAAGGCCCCACGTGACCTCACCGCGCATCGCTGTCTCAACTTCCGTCACGGTTCTGGTGAAACCTACCGGTGGGAGTTCGACAAGGCACGGCAATCGTTGGCTGTCGCCGTGGATGGGCCGCTGGTCGTCGACGATGTGCAACTGTTGATTCGAGCTGCGGTGGATGGCGTTGGGCTGGCGTTCCTCATGGAGGCGCACGCCGCGCCTCTGCTCGAGCGTGGGGAACTGAAGCGGGTGCTCGAAGACTGGTGCGAGCCGTTCGCCGGTTATTTCCTCTATTACCCGAGCCGGCGACAGCAGCCGCCAGCGCTCACGGCGCTCATCGACACCATGAGTCTAAAATCGCGCCATGACGGTTGAGCAGGGGTGGATGTGAATCGGCCGAGGACTTGCACCTTGAGCGCCAGCCCCACAGGAGTACACATGAGCATGAAGCCGAAGAACACGATATGTCTGTGGTTCAACAAGGACGCGCACGAGGCGGCGCGCTTCTACGCCGCCACCTTCCCGGATAGCAAGGTGACCGCTGTTTACAAGGCGCCCAGCGACTACCCATCTGGCAAGCAGGGGGACGAACTGATGGTGGAGTTCACCGTGCTGGGCATTCCCTGCGTTGGCCTCAACGGCGGTCCCGAGTTCAAGCAGAGCGAGGCGTTTTCGTTTCAGATCGCGACCGACAATCAGGAAGAGACCGACCGCTACTGGAACGCCATCGTCCGCAACGGCGGCCAGGAGAGTCAGTGCGGCTGGTGCAAGGACCGCTGGGGAGTGTCCTGGCAGATCACGCCGCGCGTGCTGATGGACGCGATGGCGGCGGGCGGCGACGAGGCCAAGCGGGCCTTCGAGGCGATGATGCCGATGAAGAAGATCGACGTCGCCACCATCGAGGCCGCGCGGCGAGGGACAACCGCCGGGATGCGACGTTGACGTACGTAGTCGCGGGCCTTTAGGCCCGCCTCACCGACGGACGTAGTTGCGGGCCTTTAGGCACGCCTCACCGACGAATGTAGTTGCGGGCCTTTAGGCCCGCGCCTCACCTGTGGGTCCGTCGCCCTTAGCGGCGACGGTCTCCCAGGAGCCGCAGCAGCATCAGGAACAGGTTGATGAAGTCTAGATACAGCGAGAGGGCGCCGACGACGGCGTAGCTGCTGGTGCCGCCGCTCCCGGCGGCGCCGGGAATCGCAAGGGCCATCGCCTTGAGGCGCTGGGCGTCGTAGGCCGCCAGGCCGGTGAACACGATGACGCCGCAGAACGCGAGGATGAACTGCAGCCCATCGCTCTGCCAGAACATGCCGACCACCGAGGCAATGACCACGCCGATCAGCCCCATGAACAGGAACTGGCCCCAACCGGCAAGGCTCCGCTTGGTCACCGTGCCGTACAGCGCCATCGACCCGAATGTCGCCGCCGCCACCACGAACGTGGACGCCACCGACTGCCGCGTGTATGCGAGCAGGACGAACGACATGGTCACGCCGGTCAGCGCGGAGTAGGCGATGAACAGGGCCGCCGCGGTGGATGCGGCCATCCGCTGCACGCGGAAGGACAGCACGCCGACGAGGCCGAGCTGCGCCACCATCAGGCCGAGGGCCAGGAAGGGCGTGCGCACGAGCGTCTGCACCAGGGTCGGCGACGAGGCGACGTACCACGCGACCAGTGCGGTAATCGCGAGCCCGGCGCACATCCAGCCGTAGACGGAACGGAGGAAGGTGGTGACGCGCTCCTCGGCGGCATACGGCGTGGTGAAGACGGCGCCCGGGGTCATTGGGTACTGAGGCATTGCACGCTCCTATGAGTCGATCCTAGCAGAGCGCGGCGGTACGTAGTTGCAGGCCTTTAGGCCTGCCCGCACGTAGTTGCAGGCCTTCAGGCCTGCCCGCACGTAGTTGCAGGCCTTCAGGCCTGCTGCGGGATCGTCACGACGATCTTGCCGTGCGCGTGGCCGGTTTCGAGGTGGCGCATCGCCGAGGCCGCGTCAGCGAGCACATACACCTTGTCGACGACGGGCGTGACGGTGCCCGCTTGAATCATGTCGGCCAGCGTCTGCAGATCGGCGCGATTCGGTTTGGTGACGCCGAGCAGGATCTTCTGACTGATGAACGGACGCGAGGCCAGCAGGCGGAGCAAGCCGAGCATGCTGATCCCCTGGTCGGGACTGCCGCCGCCGTTCGGGATGATGGCGCCGCCGGGCTTCACCACGCGACGGACGTCCGACAGCATCCGGTTGCAGACGTTGTCGAGGACGACGTCGTAGCGCACGTCGCCCGTCGTGAAATCGTCCGTCGTGTAGTCGATCACCCGATCGGCGCCGAGCGACCGCACCAGATCAAGCGCGCCCGTGCTCTGCACGCCCGTGACGTGCGCGCCGAACGCCTTTGCGATCTGCACCGCGAAGGTGCCGATGCCCCCGGCGGCACCGACGATCAAGACGTGATCGCCGGATCGCACCGGCGCCTTGTCGCGCAGCATCTGGAGCGCGGTGAGTCCGGCCACGGCCACGCCGGCGGCCTGTTCGAAGGTCACCCGCTCCGGCTTGGGGACGATGTTGTCGGGGATCACCGCCAGATATTCGGCGAGCGAGCCCTCGCCCGAGCCGAACACCGGTTCACCGACGGTGAACCCAGTGACCTCGCTCCCGATGGCCGCGACCGTGCCGGAGAAGTCGCCGCCGACGCGTCGGTGGCGCTTCGGCCTCATGAGGCCGCCCGCCATCATCCGCATTGGAAAAGGAATCCCGCGCACGAAGTGCCAGTCGTAGGGATTGAGCGCGGCGGCATGCACCTTGACGAGAATCTCGTTCGGTGCCGGAGTAGGCGTCTCCACGTCTGCGAGCTGCAGCACGTCCGGCCCACCGTACTCGTCGTAGATGACTGCCTTCATGCGGTCCGCCTTTTGCGTTTCTCGCTCGTGCCAGGCTCGGCTGGCACCACACCATGCGCATCTTCCACTGCGATCACTGCGAAAATCTGGTGTTCTTCGAGAACACGCACTGCCTTCGCTGCGGGCACCTGCTGGCGTTCTTGCCGGACCTGATGGAAATCGGTTCCCTCGACCCGGCGGGCGACGGCACCTGGCGCTCGCCACACCCGGCCGCCAGCACCCGCACGTACCGGCTGTGCGCCAACTATTCCGGCTCGCAGGTGTGCAACTGGGCGGTGAACGCCCGGCGCGACGATACCTTGTGCGAGGTGTGCCAGCTTACGACCACCATTCCCGACCCGACCGTGGAGGGGCATCATTCGGCCTGGTACAAGCTGGAGGCGGCCAAGCGCCGGCTGGTCTACACGCTGCTCAACCTGCGCCTGCCCACCGTGCCGCGCTCGCGGGATCCGCGCGGCCTGGCCTTCGAATTCCTGGCCGATCCGGTCGATGGGCAGCCGCCGATCCTCACCGGCCACAACGGCGGCGTGATCACGATTGCCCTGGCCGAGGCGGACGACGCCGAGCGCGAGCGGCGGCGGTGTGCGCTCGGGGAGCCGTATCGGACGCTGTTGGGGCATATGCGCCACGAGTCGGGCCACTATTACTGGACCCGCCTCGTCGAAAACTCCGATCGCCACGAGGCGTTCCGCGCCCGGTTCGGTGACGAACGCGTCGACTACGCGGTGGCGCTGGCCAGACACTATGCCAACGGCCCGGCGCTCGACTGGCAGACGCGATTCATCAGCGCCTACGCCAGCGCGCACCCGTGGGAGGACTGGGCAGAAACGTGGGCCCACTACCTGCACATCACCGACACGCTCGAGACCGCCGCCGCCTGCGGCGTGTCGATCCGCCCGCGACGCCGCGACGAACCGGCGCTCCCCAAGGTGCCAGAGACGGCGGGGACCCTGGATGCCTCGTTCGATCGGCTGATGGCCAGCTGGTATCCGATGACGTACCTGCTGAACAACCTCAATCGCGGTCTGGGGCTCGCCGACGGATACCCGTTCGTGCTGCCGCCGGCCGCGGTGGACAAACTGCGCTTCGTGCACGACACGGTGGCGACGACCGCGTGTTCGCTGCCGGCGCGCGCGTAGCTGCAGGCCTTTTGGCCTGCCGTCGATTCGTGGTCGCGGGTCCTTGGCCCGGTCACTTGCGGGCCCTCAGCCCGGACGTCGCGTACACCTCTGGAACACCGCGGACTCTCCGGAGGTCTTCATGCAGCGCAGCTATTTCCTCGCCATCGTGCTCTCGGCTGGGCTCTCGCTCGTCGTGCTGGCAGAGTCGGCGTTCGTCCCTCGCACCTGGGATGAATCGGCCCTCGACGACTGGGCCACGCCCGTGGCGGGGCTGAACCTCCGCCCGGGGCACTTTTCGACCGCGGAGTACTACCGCGCGCCAGTCGATAACCTCCGAACCTACCCCGTGTACTACCCGGGCCGCGAGCCGGCCGGCTACTGGGACATGCTGCAAGCCGCCGGTCCCAAGCCGCTCATCGAGCCGAAGGCGCGGGCGAGCGACGCCGAGTGGGCGCGCGACGGCAAGCGTGTGTTCGAGGAGTGGGACGTGCCCGGTGTGCGCGTGTTCGATCCGCAGGCGATCGCCGCGGCGCGTCGCGCCGACACCTTCGCGAAGGCGCGCGTGCGCGCGCGCCCCGACGGCACCCTGCCAGACTTGCGGTGGGTGCCCACCGAGAAGGGCATGGCGCTCGGCCTGGTCAACTGCGCCAGCTGCCACACGCGGCTGATGAACGACGGGACGCTGCTGCACGGCGCGCCGCCGACGGAAGACGCCAGCCCCTTGGGTCCGTTCAGGATGGCGCCCTGGGCCGTGTCGCCGGTGAGCCTGGGCGACGAGCCGCCCGGCCTGATGAATTGGCGCGCCTTCGGCGCGCCGTGGATTGCCGGCGACGTGCACGCCGCGTTCAAGACGATGCCGCCGCCGCAGCTCGGACCCCAGCTCCGCGGGGCGTTCGCGGTGGGACTCTTTCCGCGCTGGAACGGCAGCCCGTACTATCCCACCAAGATCCCCGATCTCATCGGCATCAAGGACCGCAAGTACATCGATCACACGGCCACCCATCTGCACCGTGGCCCGGGCGATCTGATGCGCTATGCCGCGCTCGTGACCTACAGCGACGCGTCGGACTTCGGACCGCATCGCACGCTGAGCGACGCGCAGCGCACCGTGCCGATGCGGGCCCCCGACGAGCTGCTCTACGCACTCGCGCAGTATCTCTACACGCTGCAGCCGCCCGCCAACCCCCACGCCGCCGACCCGCGCATTCCTGCCGGTCAGCAGATCTTTGCCCGCGAAGGGTGCGCCACCTGCCACGTGCCGCCGCTCTATACGAGCAACAAGCTGACCCTTGCCGAGGGGTTCGCGCTCCCCGTCGTCGATCATCCCCGCGCGGCCGATGTGCTGCGTGTGTCCGTCGGCACCGATCCAGGCCTGGCCCTGAAGACGCGCAAGGGCACCGGGTTCTACAAGGTGCCGTCGCTCAAAGGCGTGTGGTATCGGGGGCGCTACCTGCACGACGGTGCCGTCACCTCGCTCGAGGAGATGTTCGACGCCGCGCGCCTCGCCGACGACTTCGTACCCACCGGGTTCATCCCGCCTGGCCAGAAGACCCGCGCGGTGAAAGGGCATGAATTCGGATTGAGGCTGACGCCGGCGGAGAAGGGCGAGCTGCTCGCGTTTCTCCGGAGCCTGTAGCAGGTACGTAGCGGCGGGTCTTTTAGACTCGCCTCTGAAGCCCTTACTTGCCATGGCACATCAGGCAGTTGGTGCCCGCCTGGGCGCGCAGCTTCTTGATGTCTGCAGCGGCAATACTGCCCTCGTCCAACGCGGCGAGGCGCGAGGTGGCGACGGCGCTGGCCGGCGAAGTCGACTTCGCCACCAGCTCGTACTGCGCGCGAGCAAGATCGCGGGCACCGCTCTCGGCATGAAGGTCGCCGCGCATCAGGCGAAGATAGTCGCCGGAGCGGGTGCCATTGGCGGACGCGATCAGGAAATCGAGATCCTCGGCTTCGTTGGCCCGGTTGCGCAGCGCGTCGGGCAGATTGATGCCCGAGAAGGCGCGCTGCAGGCGGACGCGCCGGTTCGTGGGCGCGAGCGCAATCGCGCGGTTCATCTCGTCCACGCCCTTCACGGCGCCCGCCGGCCCCTGCTGATACAGACCCATGAACGCCTGCACGCCGCCGTGCGTGGCCATCGCCTCGGCGTGGTTCGGATTCAACCGGAGCGCGCGTTCGAGCGCCTCCGGACCTTTTTGGATGGCGGGGAGCGCGTCAGCGGGGCGCCCGCCCGGCATCATCGCGCGCGCCGCCTGGGCGAGATAGGCGACGCCCATGGCGTTCCAGAGGTCCGCGTTCTCCGGTTCGGCCTTCGTCGCCTCTTCCAGCATCGCCACGTATTCCGGCACGACGTCCGTCTGGCCCACCCTGAACTGGAACTGGTAGGCGAGTGCCCGCTGCAGGATCACCTTGGTCCCAGCATCGGTGGTCTGCGCGAACGCCGTCGAGGCTATAGCCAGCAGGATGGTGACTTTGATAGCAAGCCGTACTTGGTTGCGGGTCTTCAGACCCGCCATTGGATTGACTGCAGTCACGGCGTTTTCTCTCCTCGCGGGTTTCGTAGAGGCGAACCTTCTGGTCCGCCAGGCAGTACGTAGTTGCGGGTCTTTAGACCCGCCTGCCTTCGAGAGTGAGTCGCCGCTGGCCCCGCGAGTGGATGCGGTCAGGCGTCCCGGCCGCTCCACGCGGCCGGGTCCTGGTTGAAGTACGACGCCAGGAACGCGTAGAGGTCGCCATGTCCGTTGGCGACGGCCACCGGGTCCTGGAAGAACGCTTCGACCGCGACCGCGAACAGCTCGGGCGGGCTCGAGAGTCCATAGGGATCGAGCACCGAATCGCCGCGCTCGAGACGCTCGCGCTCATGGGCCATGAGACCGGTCCACCGGCGGACGCCCTCGTCGCGAAGGTA
>Ga0070670_100006132_pt1 | contig 10165 bp, 10 predicted proteins | sample KBSS63metaG_FD_64665 | JGI IMG/M metagenome (GOLD analysis project Ga0070670, IMG submission 64665) | Switchgrass rhizosphere microbial communities from Kellogg Biological Station, Michigan, USA - KBS S6-3 metaG | ecosystem: Host-associated > Plants > Roots > Rhizosphere > Soil ... | reverse complement strand
GCTTTTGGATTTACTATTAACAGAACCATGGACCTTAGAAAGAATAAAGAATGAGCATTGTTTATAAAAAATGAAATGCTGGCTCCGGAATTGAAAAAGGTTTCTGATTTTTCAGAAACCTTTTCATTTATTTAATATAAAAGATTTTTTAGCTTTTCAAGATTGGCGATCTGGATCTTTCCTTCTTTTATTTCAATAAGTTTTTCGGCTTTAAAATCACTAAGTGTCCTGATTAATGATTCAGTGGCGGTACCAACATAATGTGCAATGTCATCCCTTGAAATTTCGATCGGTTTATTTTGTCCGCCGGTATTAAATTTTTGCCGGATATCAACAAGAGCTTTTGCCACGCGTTTACGTAAAGAACTATAAGCAAGATTAAGTAACCTGTCTTCCTTCTCTTTTACATTTTTTGTGATCATGTGGATAAATTTTGCTGCAATACTCAGGTCTCCAAAGATCATTTTGTGAAAATCTTCACGGGGTATTTGCATGATCTCTGCATCTTCAAGTATAATAGCGCTGTCATCATAGTTTTTATCCTCGATCAGAGCAGAATAACCGATGAAATCTCCATCGCTAAAAAGATCGGTTATATATTCTTTACCATCTTCATGTGTTTTAAAGCCTTTCACTTTTCCTTTCACTACATAATATAAAAGTTTGGGCCGCTTTCCTTCCTGGTAGAGAGATTGCTTTTTGCTGTATGATTCTACATTATATTGATCAGCCAGTTGTTTCATCAGGCCGCTATCTTTAACATCTTTTATGAATTGTGATAAGCCTTGCTGGGATGAAGCATATTTATTTCCAAGTATTTCTGTTTTTTTTAGTCGCATTTCAATTGCATTCAACAGTTCAATATCTTCAAAAGGTTTAGTAACATAATCATCAGCACCCATTTCCATTCCTTTGCGGAAATCGCTTCTTTCCGTTTTAGCAGTTAAAAAAATAAAGGGAATAGCTTGTGTGGTTTCATTTTTCCTAAGCATATGAAGCACGCCATATCCATCCAGCTCGGGCATCATAATATCACAAACAATTACATCAGGTTTTTCTTTAACGGCAATATCAACTCCCTTTTTCCCATTTTCAGCAGTAAAAGTTTTGTATCCTGCAAGGTCTAATATCTCTGCAGTGTTTTCCCGGAGGTCTTTATTATCTTCTATAACGAGAATTGATTTCATGAGTTATTATTTGTTACGTTTGGAAATGTTATGGTGATAGAAGTGCCTTTCCCTAATGTGCTTTGTAAATTTACAGTGCCATTGATCAGGTCAAGGTACCTTTTTACAATGTGAAGGCCAAGTCCTGTTCCTTGTATATTAGTAACGTTTGTTCCCCTGTAAAACATGGTGAATAAATGTTCCTGGTCTTTTTGAGAAATTCCAATTCCTTTATCTGCTACCGTTATTATATTTTTTTCTCCGTCACTTTTTGCCGAAATGGTAATAGGTGAATCCTCTTCTGAAAATTTAGCTGCATTGCTTACCAGGTTGGTAAGGATATTCCGCAGCAATTTTTTATCGGCATTTATCTTTTCTTCTCCTTCATATTTAAAATTGAATTTTTGCCCGGGCTTCAATACTACTTTTACTTCGGATAGAGTTTCTGTTATCATTTCCGAAAGATTGAATTCGCATGGATCGGTACTTATGCGACCTTCATCAAGCTTTCCCAAGGAAAGAAAATCTTCCAAAATGTCATTCAGATGTTTTACTGAATCCTTGATCCGGTCAATATGTTTATTCCTTTTTTCCTGGTCATCCTCTTTTGTATATTTTGAAAGCAACGCGGCTGAAGAAAGTACGGCACTAAGCGGCGTTCTGAACTCATGAGATGCCATAGAAACAAAACGGCTTTTTATTTCATTCAGCTGTTTTTCTTTGTCCAGCGCTTCGTGTAGTTCCGTTTGTGATTGTTCCAGTTTTTCAAGGGCCTCCTTGAGAATATGTGTCCGTTCGTCTACCTTTTTTTCAAGTTCAGTATTGAGTTTTCTGATCTCAAAAGTCACTTTTTCTAATTCATTTTGTTTCTTCACCAAAGTCCGCTCAGCTTCTTTTCTTAAAGTAATATCAACAATAAAAGCGATGACAAAAAGCTCATCATTTTTTTTGTAATGACTTAAACTTATTTCAACAGGAAACTCCTCTCCATTTTTTTTTAATGCAAAAAGATCCCTGTTAGCACCCATGGAGCGATTGGAAGGCTTTTTATGAAAACCTTCCCGTAATGCCTGGTGACCATGTCTGAAAGATCCGGGAATTAAAATTTCAACTGGTTGGCCATTCAATTCGTTTGCGGTATAACCAAACATTCTTTCGGCGGCAGGATTTATAAGCTCTATATTTCCTCGCCCGTTTGTAAGAATAATACCCTCCGTTGCATTCTCAAATAACGATGTCATGTGTGCCTGGCCAAGCATAAATAAACTGAATAAGTATTTGACCTCAAAGTAACCAATGTAGATAAAAGAATAAAATGAAAGATTGTCTTATTGGGTTTATACTAAACCATTTCAGGCTCGCACATTTCTATAAATGTTCTTACACCTTCCATGATAGGAATCACTTTTTCTTTTTTCACATGGTCAAAATCTGTGAGCATTGCTTTTTTCTCAACGGGATCTTTTGTAAGTTTTGCCCCCATTTTAAGCATAAATCTATCCCATCCGGAAAGATTTCTCATGATCATACGTCCGGGTAAGTAATAAAACTGGGCTTTTTTTAGAATGGAAGGAGGAAGAGATGCTTTATTGTAGCTCTGTCTTTTTTCTATTTGTTCAACTGGTGACCCTGCTACCTGGAAGAAAAAAATCTTTTTATTTTGCAGAACATTAAAATTTTTCTTCAACCAGTCTTTTATTTCAAGTTTACCGATGTATACACTTGAACCGAGAATGAAAAAATCGTACTTCGGTAGCTCATCAATGTGGAACCGATCGGCAGAGGCCACTGGTAATTGTAATTCCTGGCCTATCCACATTGCATATTGTTTGGTAGCTCCGTATTTGCCTTTATAGATTACAAGCCCTTTCATAATTTTTTAATTTTGGTGGTTAAAAATATTATTGATTAAGCAGCGGAATTGATCACAAGTTGTTTTGCAATTACGACTTCAGGATGTTGCACGATCTCGGCGTTAACAGAATTAGAGATTAGACAATACTTTTTTGTTTTTTCCATTGCTATCCTGGCTTTTTCAACATCAGCATCATTGCCTACAAATGCTTTTGGATAGATGTGTATATAAGTGAATTTATATTTACCATCTACTATTTCTACCTGGCCCGTTGCACTACATTCAAAGCCTGTATTCTCAATTTTCATTTTATTTACAAATGACAGGTATGTGCTCATAAAGCAACTTGTAATTGAGCTTAGAAATAAATGTTCAGGACTCCATTCACCTTCCGGTCCCCCAAATTCCGGTGGTGTGGATACCGAAAGGAATTTTAAGGAAGGGGAGCCCACGAATCCAAGTTTATCGCCTGACCAGTGAAGTTCTGTTGTAAATATGATTGGCTTATTACTTTTTAATGGCATAGTAGAACTCTTTAAAGCAAACCTACTATCTCAGCCAGCTACAAATAATGATTTAGGTCAAAGTAGAATATGATTTGGAAAGCAGAAATCTAAAGGAGTGTTAAAGATCATTTTTCGTCCAATAATTCTTGTTCCATTTTGATCGCTTTGGGAAAAAGGATATTGCTTTCAAGATGGATGTGCTGAACGAGATCTTTATCAAGCTCTTTTAATTTTGCAAATGTGACCTTATGTGTTATACATGCTTTCTCAGGTGTAATATAATTATTAGTGATCTTTCTTAAGCGATATAAACTTGATCCTGTTGCTTCATGCTCTTTTAGCATCACTTCTTCAATGGGTTTACGTAAAGTTCTTATTAAAAGCCTTGCATACGATTCACGGTGCTTGTAGGCATGGTGAATTTGTTTTATGTAAGGGAAAAAAATTTCCTCTTCCTGCTTCATATGCGGAGGTATTTCTTTCATAAACCGGTTCATGATAAATTCAAGCTCTGCAAGCTCGGGAAATTTTGTTCTGTGTTCATACAAAAATTTATTTACCTGTTCCCTGGTTTCTACTAACGCCTTCTTCAGATATTGGTGATGAACATTATATATATAATCAACTAAGAAATCAATATCCCAACTGTCAAAATCAAGTGTGGCATTTGATGCAGACTGTGTTACAATTTTTTGAAGCTTATTGATAACTTCTTCTATATTTAAATTTTTATTTTGACAAACCATCTCGAGTGGCCATTTACCACCACAACAAAAATCTATATCATATTTTCTAAATATTTCAGCTGTGCGATAATCATGTTTTACGATATCCGTTACATAAAAAAAGGGTTCTATTTTATAAATATTTTGATACATAATTCTTTCTCCTCATCACTAACCAATATTAAAAAGATAAAAAAACGGAAAACATGATTTTCGTCATCAAAGAAAATAATTAGACGACCGCGAGACTTTTAAGAAGATCGCTTTTGGTGTCTTTCAACAGATCACCTATCGTATTTTTGGTAAATACATTTAAATAGTTCCTTTTTACTTCTTCCATTTCATGATGAAGAGGGCAGGGATTTAAGCCATTGCAATACTTTAGCTTCAGAGCACACATGCTGAACTGTTCCATTCCATCAGTTATCTCAACGAGCTTTATTACAGGTGTGGCAAGTGTTCCAGTAGTAAGGGCAAAGCCTCCGTAAGGACCTTTTGTTGATTTTAAAAGCCCTGCTTTAACGATCTGCTGCATGATCTTCCCCAGGAAATGTTTGGGCACAGAGAGCTTCGTTGCGATCTCATCGATCTGAACTTTTCGATTCTCATCCTGCATTACTGCTATGTATAATATGCCCCGCAAGGCATATCCAAACGATTTGGATAGAAACATTAAAAAAATTTTTCAAAAATAACCTCACAGTTTTCGTGCGCAGGTGATTAAACTCATCCCAATTTTTGACACATGTCATGATTGCCCCATACCAGGCAAAATACTTTTGTTGTTATAAATAAGAGGCGAATGTCCTTTAATCAAAATAAAAAATTAGTATATGAAATCTAAATCTCTTTTTGGTGGTGCTCTTGTTTTCATCGGTGCATTTTTATTTACTGCTTGTGGTGAGGGAGTTAAAGAAGCTAAACCACTCGACGTACAGGAGTTGACAAAAAATCAACCTGAAACACATGGTACTCAGATCAAGGAAAGCGACATTACGGTAACTAACCCATTAAATGCAGAATGGGTAACGACAGGAAAAAGTACTTATGAACTGAAATGTCAAAGCTGTCACCGGCTCACAGAAGAAAAACTTGTCGGTCCTGGCTGGAAGAATGTAACCAAAAGAAGGCAACCTGTTTGGATCATGAATATGGCAACTAATGTTGATATGATGCTTGAAACAGACCCTGAAGCGCAAAAACTTTTAGAACAATGTATGGTACGTATGCCGAATCAAAATTTAAGTAAGGATGATGCAAGAAAAGTTTTGGAGTTCATGAGAAGCAATGATGGAGAAAAATAATCTTTTTAAGTAAGGTATAAAGGTATAATAACGAACACAACGATTGGAATTAAGCAAAAGAATACACTTTAATTCCTAACGATAAAACAAATAATATGAGATCTTTTATTAAAACACTACTGCTTTTTTCAGCAGCTATTTCAATTGTATGGCTGCAAGGCTGCAAACCTAAAGGGACCCAATCAGCAGTTAGTGGGGATGCTGCAGCTAAAGTTTATGTAGCTCCAGGCAAATATGATGAATTCTACAATTTTGTATCAGGTGGTTTTAGTGGTCAAATGTCTGTGTATGGTATTCCTTCCGGTCGTTTGCTCCGCGTTATTCCTGTTTTTTCTGTTGATCCTGAAAAAGGATATGGTTATAGCGAAGAAACAAAATCAATGCTCAATACTTCACATGGTTTTGTTCCCTGGGATGATCTTCACCACATAGCCTTGTCTGAAACAGATGGAATACAAGATGGTCGTTGGGTTTTTGCAAATGGTAATAACACTCCGCGTATTGCAAGGGTCGATCTTAAAACTTTTCGCACAGCTGAAATAATAGAAATTCCAAACAGTGGAGGAAATCACTCTTCTCCTTTCATTACTGAAAACTCAGAATATGTTGTGGCCGGTACACGGTTCAGTATACCAATGGATAATTCAAATGGCGATGTTCCAATCAATACATACAAAAGTAATTTTAAAGGAACTGTAAGTTTTATCAGTGTTGATAAAACAACGGGTAATATGAATATTGCATTCCAGATCTTAATGCCCGGAGTAAATTTTGATCTTGCTCGTGCAGGAAAAGGCAAATCACATGGATGGATGTTTTTCAGTTGTTATAATTCCGAAAGAGCCAATACCTTACTCGAACAAAATGCATCTCAGAAGGACAAAGACTTTATTATTGCTGTAAACTGGAAAAAAGCTGAAGAATATTTAAAAGCCGGTAAAGGAAAAAAGGAATCTGTAAAGTATGCACATAATACTTATGATGAAAAGAAGCATAGCGCTACTTCTGTTATTGAAACCGAGGTTACAGTACTTGATTCAAAAGACCTGGCCGATATGGTTTACATGATACCATGTCCAAAATCACCGCATGGTTGTGATACAGATCCTTCGGGAGAATATATTGTTGCTAGTGGTAAACTGGCAGCTACGATCCCTGTATTTTCTTTTACAAAAATGCAGCAGGCGATCGCTAACAAAACTTTTGAAGGTGAATACGAAGGTATCCCCGTATTAAAATATGATGCTGTTTTATATGGCGAGGTAAAAAAACCAGGTCTTGGACCTTTGCACACAGAATTTGATGATAAAGGATTTGCTTATACTTCTTTCTTTGTATCATCTGAAATTGTAAAATGGAATGTAAAAACACTCGAAGTAGTTGATCGTGTACCTACTTATTATTCTATCGGTCACCTGAGTGTTCCGGGCGGACCAACCAGGAAGCCATGGGGTAAATATGTGATCGCTTATAATAAGATTACTAAAGATCGCTACCTGCCTACAGGACCAGAGCTTTCTCAAAGTGCACAATTATATTCTATTGAAGGAGACAAAATGAAACTCTTACTTGACTTTCCCACAATTGGTGAACCACACTACGCAGAAGCGATACCTGCTGAGCTGATAATGAAGAATAGTCAAAAGATCTACAAGATCGAAGAAAATCAAAATCCATTTGCTGCATTAGGTGATAAATATGCAAGAGTGGAACGTAAAGGAAATGAAGTGCATGTTTATATGACATCTATTCGTTCACATTTTACACCTGATAATATTGAAGGCGTAAAAATGGGTGATATAGTTTATTTCCATATTACCAATCTTGAGCAGGATTGGGATATGCCACATGGTTTTGCTGTAAAGGGTGCAAACAATGCTGAGTTGTTGGTCATGCCGGGTGAAACACAAACACTTGCCTGGAAACCCGAACGAGTTGGCATATTTCCTTTCTATTGCACTGATTTTTGTTCTGCTCTTCACCAGGAAATGCAGGGATATATAAGAGTGAGTCCTGTGGGTTCTAATGTGCCAATTTCATTTGGTACAGGGAAAACTGATAGCACTTCAGTGGCAACTAAATAATTTATTGATTCATGATCAACCAACGATTGTCTTCCTGGAACAATTAAAATTAAAAATCATGAAAAAGTTATTCCATTTTTTTCCAATCGCTGCACTGGTTTTAATATTCAGTGCATGTAATAATAACACCGAATCTGCTACAGCATCAGAAACAAAGGATGCTGCTGCTAAAAGCGGTGGGCAGGAAGCCGTGCAGGATGATGTATCACAAAAAGATGTTGTGAAAATTGCAAGTGGCTCTAAAGATCATACAACATTGGTCGCGGCTTTAAAGCAAGCTGATTATGTAGATGATCTTTCTAATGCAGGACCATTTACTGTCTTTGCGCCAACTAATGATGCATTTAATAAATTACCTGCTGGTACTGTAGATGGATTGATGAAAAATGACAAGAAGGCCGATCTGCAAAATATACTTGAATACCATGTAGCGGTCGGTGTATATAAGACCGAGAATATGCGGGATGGTCAAAAAATTAATATGGCCAATCTTGGTGATATTACATTAAGTGTAAAAGATGGGAAAGTAGTGGTGAATGGTGTAGCAAATATTGTCGCTTCAATACCCGCAGCTAATGGGATCATTCATGTAGTGGATGCAGTATTGCTTCCGCCTGCAAAGAATTAAAGAACTGGTTTCTGTTTTGATACGGGCCGGTGTAAGGCCGGCCCATTTTAAAAAGACAAATGAATAAGCTAACTAAAATAGAAAGGGTAATTGTAGCGATAGCATCGCTTTCGTTGATCGCTACTTTTTTTGTTCCGATCTGGCGTATAGATCTGTTTGCGCCTCAATATCCAGAAGGTCTGACGATGAAGATATGGCTGAACGACATAAAAGGACAAATCGATATCATCAACGGATTGAATCACTATATCGGCATGAGAAAGATCAGTGTGGCGATGTTTCCTGAATTTGCATTTCTTGGTTATGTAGTAGGATTTTATATTCTGCTTGGACTCGCTGTAGCTCTTATAGGTAATAGAAAAATATTGTTCTGGTATCTTGTATTCACTGCTTTTGGTGGCATGTTTGCCATCTATGATTATTATCGTTGGGGATATGAATACGGTCACAATCTTGACGATACAGCTCCGATCAAAGTTCCAGGCCTTTCTTATCAACCACCAATGCTTGGACATAAGCGATTGCTGAATTTCGATGCTTATTCATTACCTGATATTGGGGGATGGATCATAATAAGCGCCGCATCGATCATGATCCTTGTTTGGTTTTTTGATTGGTATAAGGCGCATAAAAGAAAAATAAAACTTTCCTCAGTTTTTATAACTTCTCTTGTATTATTCTTTTTGACATCATGTTCTTCTCAGCCGGAACCTTTAAAGATCGGCAGTGATGTTTGTCATTTGTGCAAAATGGGAGTAGCCGATCAAAAATTTGGAAGTGAAATTATCACCGATAAGGGAAAGATCTACAAATTTGATGATGTCGGCTGTATGATCCGGTTCATGAAAGCAGGTGAAATTGAACAAAAAAATATTTCACGAACTGTAGTAGTAAACTATGAAAAACCAAACGATTTTGTTGAAGCTGATAAAGCGGTATTGATCATTAGTGAAAGCACAAAAAGTCCGATGGGTTTTAACATTGCAGCTTTTTTAAACAAGGAGTCAGTGTCAAAAATAGAAGGAAAAACTTTTTCATGGAACGAACTATATAATAAGATAGAATAAAAAATGTTCAGACTTATTATCATATTACCAACGATCATCCTCTCAACAGTTCTTGCTGCACGTACAATAGTAGTCGGAAAGAACCAGCCAATTACCTCCATTCGTAAAGCGATCGAGCTCGCAAAAGAAAAAGATACTATTCTTGTTCAACCAGGGATTTATAAAGAAGGCAATATTGTTATTGATAAGAATATTATTCTGCTCGGTCAAAACTACCCGGTGCTTGATGGAGAAAAGAAATTTGAAATACGTACTGTGAGCGGAGTCAATATCACGATCAAAGGGTTTCAATTGCAAAATTGCGGTCAATCAGCCATGAATGATTATGCTTCAATTAAAGTTATTGATTCAAAAAATATTCTTATTGAAGATAACCGGGTGGTAAACTCGTTTTTTGGTATTCATTTCGGCAACTCTTCTTTTGTCACTATCAGGCATAATACAGTTTCTGGTTCACCTACCAGTGAGCAAAATACAGGAAATGGTATTCATCTTTGGAAATGCAATCATGCGCTGATCGATAATAATTATGTTACTGGGCACCGCGATGGCATTTATTTTGAATTTGTAACCGAATCAATCATTCAAAATAACCTGAGCGAAAAGAATATCAGGTATGGCCTTCACTTCATGTTCTCGAATAGTGACGATTATCTTAATAATACATTTAAAAATAACGGTGCTGGGGTCGCGGTTATGTATTCAAATAAAGTAAAAATGGATGGAAATAAATTTGAAATGAATTGGGGTCCTTCATCTTATGGAATATTATTGAAAGATATTTCAGATAGCTATATTCATAATAATACATTTTATAAAAACTCTGTTGG